>Ga0209656_10001059_pt1 | contig 17773 bp, 11 predicted proteins | sample BogFormECP12_OM2_FD_188239 | JGI IMG/M metagenome (GOLD analysis project Ga0209656, IMG submission 188239) | Bog forest soil microbial communities from Calvert Island, British Columbia, Canada - ECP12_OM2 (SPAdes) (version 2) | ecosystem: Environmental > Aquatic > Freshwater > Wetlands > Bog ... | reverse complement strand
AGGGTCTGTCCGCCATGCTCGATCGCCGGGACCAGACCCTGGGGGTTGACGCTGCGGTAATCGGGGGTGCTCTGATCGCTGCGCCGCAGATGGATCGCCGCGGTCTCGTAAGCGAGCCCTTTCAGATTGAGGCCGATACGGACCCGGAACGCTGCAGAGGATCGGAAATAGCCGTAGAGCTTCATCGCGCCGTCCTTACCGACTTGGTTGAGCCCTGCCCGCCAGTATCGGCGCGGAAGACTCCCGTCTTCAAGTCGCGCGTAGCCAAGTCGCGCGTAGCAGGGGTGCGACAAACCCCGCCTCCAGCTCGGCTTGACGCCTAGTAAGTAAGCACTTACTTTTCGCCGCGATGGCCACGATCAGATTGGATAGCGACGAACGGCGAAAGACGATCGTTGCGGCGGCGGTTCCGCTCTTTGCGCGAAGAGGCTTCGCGGGCACCACCACCAAGGAGCTGGCCGAGGCGGCGGGCATTTCCGAGGCCCTGCTGTTCCGGCACTTTCCCAGCAAAAAGCATCTTTACCGCGAGATCCTGCGGCTGGGTTGCGAAGGGGATCCTGCGCTCGAGCGTCTCGCTGCTCTCGAGCCGTCGACGGCCACCCTCGTCCATATGATCACGTTCATGGTGCGTTACTTCCTGCTTGGCGGCGTTGACCCCGCCGAGCTCGACACGCGCTTGCGCCTGGTGCTGCACAGCTTTCTCGAAGACGGGGATTATGCTCGCGAGCTGTTCGATACGATTTACGAGCGGGTCCACCCGCGCTTTGTTGCCTCAGTCGAGGCGGCCGCGGCTGCCGGCGACCTGAAGCCTGAACCGATCGCGTCGGCGAACCGGTTCTGGCTCGGCCATCATGTCGCTGCGATGGTGGCGTTTGTCTGCTTGCCCGGCCGAGCCTCGGTCCCTTACCAAGGGACAGTCGCAGACCTGGTCGAGGAGGCGAGCTGGTTTATACTGCGCGGCATCGGCATGAGAGATGCGGCAATCGGCGCGACGCTTGCCGCCGCGGCGGAGTGCCCGCTCCAGCTCGCACCCGCCTTCATAGTGGAGTAAGCCTATGGACGGCGAACGAATGGTACCGGTGGAGGGACTGCTGCGCGACCGCAGCGGGATCGGGCATGCGACGAGGCGCAGGCCGAGGACAATCCTCTGGCTCATAATCGTCGGATTGCTGCTGGCCGTCGTGCTCGGGGGCCTCTACGGGTTCAACCGGTTTCGCGAGCAGGCGATCGCGACCTATTTCGCAGGCAACAAGCCGCCTCCCGCGCAAATCAGCGCCGCCGAGGTCAAAACCGAAGCGGTGCCGCGCTTCGCCACCGGGATCGGTTCGGTCACCGCCATCCATCAGGTCACGATCAATCCCGAAGTCGGCGGGCGCGTTACGAAGATTTTATTTGAGCCCGGAGCGACGGTGAAGGCTGGCGACCCGCTCGTGCAGCTCAACGACGCGCCGGAGCACGGCGACCTCGCCAGCTACGAGGCGCAGGCGCGCTTGAACGAGATCGAAGTAGCGCGCTCGAGCCAGCTGGCTCAACGCCAGTTCGCGTCGCGGGAGATCGTGGACCAGAGGCAGAGCCAGCTCGATCAGTCGCGGGCGATGATCATCAAGACCGAGGCGCTGATCGCGCAAAAACTCATCCGCGCTCCGTTTTCCGGGCAGCTTGGAACCCGCCAGGTCGAGGTCGGGCAATACCTCACTCCGGGGGCTCCAATCGTCACCTTGACGGATCTGTCGACGCTCTACGTCAATTTCACCCTGCCCTCGCAGATGCGTCCGCAGATCTCGGTCGGGCAGCGGGTCGACGTCACCGCAGATGCCTATCCCGGCCGAACTTTCAGCGCAGAAATCACGACGATCGAGCCGCAGGTCAGCGCCAATACCCGGACAATGACCGTCCAGGCAACGATGCCTAATCCCGGCGAGGGTCTGTTGCCCGGCATGTTCGTCAACGCCGCGGTAGTGCTGCCGCCGCAGCCCGATGTGATGGTGCTGCCGGAAACCGCCGTCGATTACACGCTCTACGGCGATAGCGTCTATGTGATCCGCGAGGACGGCAAGGATGCCAATGGCAAGCCGATCCTCAAGGCGGTGCGCGCACCGGTCAAGACCGGGGCGCGGGTCGGCGGCAAGGTGGCTATCCTTCAGGGGCTCGAACCGGGCGAGCGGGTCATCGCCGCGGGTCAGGTCAAGGTCCAAAACGGTGCCCAGGTCGCGATCAGCAGCGATCCGGCGCCACAGCCGCCAGCCGCTCTGACGCGGAACTGATCTTGGCGCCTTCAGCAAAAATAGGCGGGAAGGGCCGCATTGCGGCCATGCGTGCTTCGAGACGCACCCCTTGGGCGCTCAGAATGAGCCATGTCTCTGATGGAATTAGAAAAGCTCCTTATCCTGAGGAGGCCGCGAAGGTGCCGCCTCGAAGGACGCCGCGCGCTGATCCAGCTGATGGACGGTTCCTTCAAGACTTCTTTCGCGCGAACGACCCGTCGGGGTGGTGAGCCATGTCCTTTACCGACATCTTTATCCGCCGACCGGTACTGGCGCTGGTGGTCAGTCTGCTGATCCTGCTGATCGGTCTGAAGGCGATGACCGGCCTGCAGATCCGCCAATACCCCAAGCTGTCGAATACGACGATTACGGTCACGACGATCTATCCCGGCGCCTCGCCCGATTTGATGCAGGGCTTCATCACGACGCCGATCTCGCAAGCGGTGTCGACGGCCGAGGGCATCGATTATTTGACCGCGTCGTCGATTCAAGGGACGAGCACCGTCACTGCCTATATCCGGCTCAATTACGATCCGAGCCAGGCGCTGACCGACATCATGGCCAAGGTCCAGCAGGTCAAGTACCTGCTTCCGAAGGAATCGCAGGACCCGATCATCACCAAATCGACCGGCCAAACCACAGCGGTGATGTACATCGGCTTTGCGAGCCCGGAACTTTCTAGCGCAGCGATTTCGGATTATTTGACGCGGGTGGTGCAGCCGCTGCTCGCTACGGTCGATGGGGTCGCCTCGGCCGACATCCTTGGCGGACAGACCTTTGCGATGAGGCTTTGGCTCGACCCGGCGCAGATGGCGGCGCGCGGGATTTCGGCGAGCGACGTCGCCGCCGCGATCCGCGCCAATAATTTTCAATCGGCGCCGGGCCAGGCGAAAGGCTATTTCACGATCACCAATGTCAACGCCGACACCGGGCTTGCCGACGCCCAGCAGTTCAACAAGATGGTGGTCAAGGCGAAGGACGGCGCGGTGGTGCGGATGGAAGACATCGCCACTGTTGACCTCAACGCCCAGAGCTGGACCTCAAGCATTGCAATGAATGGGCAACACGCCGTGTTTATCGGCGTCCAGGCGACTCCCACCGGAAACCCCTTGTCGCTGGTGGCGGGGATTCGCGCATTGTTGCCCGAGATCGAGCGCAACCTGCCGCCTTCGGTCAAAATGCAGGTGGCGTACGATTCGACCAAATTCATCCAGGCTTCGATAAACGAGGTCAAGTCGACCCTCGCCGCCGCAATCGTCATTGTGATCGGCGTAATTTTCTTGTTCCTCGGGAGCTTGCGCGCGGTGCTGATTCCGGTCGTGACGATCCCGCTGTCGCTGGTCGGCGCCGGCATCGTCATGGCGGCACTCGGGTTCAGCCTGAATTTATTGACGCTCCTCGCGATGGTGCTGGCGATCGGGCTCGTCGTTGACGATGCGATCGTCGTCCTCGAGAACGTCTATCGCCATATCGAAGAGGGCCGCACCCCGGCGCAGGCCGCGCTGATCGGCGCGCGCGAGATTGCCGGCCCGGTCATCTCGATGACCCTGACCTTGGCGGCGGTCTACGCCCCGATCGGCTTTCTCGGCGGCGTGACCGGCGCTTTGTTCCGCGAATTCGCGTTTACCTTGGCCGGCGCCGTGATCATCTCCGGCGTGGTCGCAGTGACCTTGTCGCCGATGATGTGCTCGCTCCTTCTTTCCCGCGAGATGCTGCACGGCCGTTTTGTCCACCTGATCGATCGCGCCTTTTCCCGTTTGACCGAGTGGTACGGGCGCAAGCTGGAGCGATCGCTGGACTATCGCCCGGTGACTGCGCTGTTTGCCTCGGCCGTCTTTGCCAGCCTTGTCTTCATGTACATGAACACGAAATCCGAGCTCGCCCCCGAGGAGGATCAGGGGGTCCTCTTCGCACTGACCAAGGCGCCGCAATATTCCAATCTCGATTACCAGGAGGCCTATACCGACAAGCTCGACCAGGCGTTCGGCTCGTTCCCCGAGACCGATCTGCGTTTTATCGTCAACGGCAGGTTCGGACCCAACCAAGGCATTGCCGGCGCGATCCTCAAGCCCTGGGGCGAGCGCTCGCGTTCGGCGCAGCAGCTGAAGCCCTTGATGCAGCGCAAGGCGGCGTCCGTCGAAGGAATGAACGCCTTTGTCTTCTCGCTGCCGCCATTGCCCGGATCGATCGGCGGCCTGCCGGTGCAGATGGTCATCTATTCGACCGGCGAGTACAAGGACATCTACTTGGCGATGGAAAAGATCAAGGACGCGGCACGCAAGAGCGGGCTGTTCATCGTCACCGATAGCGATCTCGCTTTCAATCAGCCGACAATCCAGGTCAAGGTGGACCGCTCGAAGGTCAACGAGCTCGGGCTGACCATGCAGTCGATCGGCGATACATTGGCACTGCTGGTCGGCGAGAATTACGTCAACCGTTTCAATCTCGGCGGCCGGTCTTACGAGGTAATACCGCAAGTGCCGCGGGCCGACCGCCTGACACCTGAGACATTGACGCACTACTACGTTACGACGCCGTCGGCTCAGCCGGTGCCGCTGTCCAATCTCGTGACGTTGTCGATGGACACCCAGCCCAATTCGCTGACCCAGTACAACCAGCTGAACTCCGCGACTTTCCAAGCCGTGCCGATGCCCGGCGTGACAATGGGGCAGGCGGTCGATTTTCTCGAACAGCAGACGATGAACCTGCCTGCCGGCTTCAGCCACGACTACCTCTCCGACACGCGTCAATACGTCCGGGAGGGCAATCAGCTGACAATCACCTTTGTCTTCGCGCTGATCGTGATCTTTCTCGTGCTGGCGGCGCAATTCGAGAGCTTGCGAGATCCGCTGGTGATCCTCGTCAGCGTGCCGATGTCGATGTGCGGGGCACTAATGCCGCTGTTCTTCGGCTTGGCGACGATGAACATCTATACCCAGGTCGGGCTCGTCACCTTGATCGGCCTGATCAGCAAGCACGGCATTCTGATGGTGGAATTCGCCAATACGCTGCAGGTGCGCGAGAACCTTGACCGCCGACGCGCAATCGAGCAGGCCGCCCGGGTTCGCTTGCGGCCGATCCTGATGACGACGGCGGCAATGGTCGTCGGGCTTGTGCCATTGCTGATCGCCACCGGCGCCGGCGCCGCCAGCCGGTTCTCGATCGGCGTCGTGGTCGTCGCCGGGATGTCGGTCGGCACCCTGTTCACGCTCTTTGTGTTGCCCGCCGTCTACACCGTAGTGGCTAAGGATCACCTCGCTGCCACTCAGTCGACCCGGGTGCGCGAGATCGCCCAAGTCTCGTGACGCCCTGATCGCGACCGCAGGCGGCAGCGTCGCCCGTTGCTTGCCCGATCGGCTCGGCACCGGAACCGGACCGGCGGGGCGGCGTTGTATCACTAGGCTCCGGTGTTCCAAAATGGGGCGCCAACTTTACAAAAGTGGGCGCCCCAATTTTCCCCCAGGGAGGGTCCGTGACATAGAGGAATGCGGAATGGATCAATCGATGGATCGGATAACGGCAACGCGGCCCGATGGGAGCGAGCTGCCACACGCGATAGAGGAAGGCATCGCACGTACCCGTGTTCGGCTGAGTGCTACGATCAAAGCCCTCGAGCGCGAGCTGGCCCCCAAGCGGATCCTCGAAAATAGCACTGAGCTTTTGCGCAGCTCTCTCGAACCGAGGCCAGGTCCGTTCCGCGAGCAGGCCTGGGCCTACGCGATCCCGTTGGCCCTGATCGCGACAGGTCTCGGCTGGCTCTTTATGCTGCGCCGGCGCGGCTTCCGACCGGAGATGCCCGCCAGTTTTGGCGAGATGCCGGGGGAAGCAGTCGAGGCGGGCGAAACACCCAACCCTGCTCCGTCCTATGCCGATTTGGCCGGGGCAGTCGAACCAGTGTCACTGGTCGACGAAGCCACAACGATCTGATCGGAATGGTAGGCCCGGCAGGATTCGAACCTGCGACTCCACCGTTATGAGCGGCGTGTTCTAACCAACTGAACTACGGGCCCCGAAGGGCTTGGGTACCCGAAGTGATCAGGTATCCAAGAAACTGCGCAATTTGCGCGAGCGGCTCGGATGTTTGAGCTTGCGCAGGGCTTTTGCTTCGATCTGGCGGATACGCTCGCGGGTTACGGAGAATTGCTGGCCGACCTCCTCGAGCGTGTGGTCGGTGTTCATGCCGATGCCGAAACGCATTCGCAGGACACGCTCCTCGCGCGCCGTCAGGGAGGCGAGCACGCGGGTTGTGGTCTCGCGCAGATTGGCCTGGATCGCCGCATCGAGCGGCAAAACCGCGTTCTTGTCCTCGATGAAATCACCGAGATGCGAATCCTCCTCGTCGCCGATCGGCGTCTCGAGGCTGATCGGCTCCTTGGCGATCTTCAAAACCTTACGCACCTTTTCGAGCGGCATCGCAAGCTTTTCGGCGAGCTCCTCCGGTGTCGGCTCGCGGCCGATCTCATGCAGCATCTGGCGCGAGGTGCGCACCAGCTTGTTGATGGTCTCGATCATGTGCACCGGGATGCGGATCGTGCGCGCCTGATCGGCGATCGAGCGGGTGATCGCCTGACGGATCCACCAGGTCGCATAAGTCGAGAACTTGTAGCCGCGACGGTACTCGAATTTGTCGACCGCCTTCATCAGCCCGATATTGCCCTCCTGGATCAGATCCAGGAACTGCAAGCCACGATTGGTGTATTTTTTGGCGATCGAGATGACGAGGCGAAGATTGGCCTCGACCATTTCCTTTTTCGCCCGGCTCGCCTCGCGCTCGCCGCGCTGGACGGTTTGCACGATGCGGCGAAACTCGCTGATCGGCAGCTTGGCCTCGGCGGCGATCCGGGCGATGTTGGTGCGCAGCCTGACCGCTTCTGTCGCATGCTTTTCGATCAGCCGCGGCCAGCCGCGGCCAGGCAGGATTTCGACACGCGCCAGCCAATCGCCGGCGAGCTCATTTCCGAAATACTGCTGCAAGAACTCCGAGCGCCTGATGCCGGTACTCTCCGCCAGCCGCAGGAGCCTGCCTTCATCTGCGACGAGCCTGCGATTGACATCGTAAAGCTGGTCGACGAGGTACTCGATACGCGTGTTGTTGAGCCGCACCCGCTTGACGTTGTCGATAATCTCCGCCTTGAGCTTCTCGTAGCGGCGCTCGGTGACGCGCGGCAGCGGCTCGCCCTTTTGCAAGGCATTGATCCGCTGGTCCTGAAGCCGGTGTAGTCTCTTGTACGTTTCGGCGATCGCGTCGAAGGTCGCCAGCGCACTCGGCTTCAGCTGCGCCTCCATCGCGGCCAGCGAGATCGAGCTTTCCTCGCCTTCGGCTTCCTCGACGGCGAGCTCGCTCTCGATCTCGGCGAGTTCGCTCACAACCTCCTCGGCGTTGCCGGCATCGCCATTTTCGCTGGGGCCCGCTCCGTTTCGGACCCCGTTGCTCGCTTCGCCCTCGATGCCGCCGCCTTCCGGAACAGCGACCACGATCTCGGCCGGCACCGGCCCGAACACGCCGCTGCCGTAAGTGGCGTCGAGATCTATGATGTCGCGCAGCAGCATCTTCCCTTCGTTCAGGGCATCGCGCCAGGCGATGATCGCGCGGATCGTCATCGGGTTCTCGCAGATGCCGCCGATCATCATCTCGCGGCCGGCCTCGATCCGCTTGGCGATGGCGATTTCACCTTCGCGCGACAGCAGCTCGACCGATCCCATTTCGCGTAAATACATGCGGACCGGATCATCGGTGCGGCCGATATCGTCGTCGTCCAGATTGCCGCGGACCTCGCCGTCGCCGTCGTCGGCCTCGGTAGTAGCAGGCTCTTCACTCTCCTCGTTCTCGATCACATTAACCCCGAGCTCGGAGAGCTGGGTCATCGTGTCCTCGATTTGCTCCGAGGAGACCTGGTCGGGCGGCAACGCGGCGTTCAACTCGTCATAGGTCACATAGCCCCGCTCCTTTCCGCGCGCCAGCATCCTTTTGATTGCCGCCGCCATGCTGTCCAGGAGCGGCGCCTCCGCCGCCTCCTCGCGGGTTTCTGCGACTTCCGCCGTATTTGCCGCTTTGCTCGCCATTCCACCGTCCCTAAAGATGTTCCATAGTCGCCCTAAAACGTAGAGCGCGAATTAGGTGAAGCCCGATGTCGGGCCGCCGACAAGCTCCAGCGAGGGTGCAGTCGGGTCAGGTCTCGTCCTCACCCCGCGAACCCTCGTACAAGACTCTTTCCCTGGCAGCCAGAAACCGTTCCCAGCTCTCCGGGCAAACATCGCTGATCAGGTCGTCTGTGGCTTCGGCCAAAGCGCAGCGATCGCCTCCCGTGAGCATCCTGGTCACGCGAACCCACTCCTGCCGCGCGGAGATCGGGTCGGAGCACCGAACCAGGAAAGTTGTGTCGACCGAAGGCGAGAGCAGCCTGTCCACGGTCGCCGCAAGCCCGTTCTGAACAAGGTGTTGTTGGAGCGCACGGGCGTCAAGCCCCGATCCGGCAACATCCAGCCCTAAAATTTGCCTTCTCAGGCTGTCGAGCTCCGGCTCCGGCATTTCGAGGGCTGCAAGCTCCTCAGCCACCTCGTCGATCAAGCCAGGGAAATGCAAAACCATACGGAATAGATTTTCCCGCTGTATTCGTCCTCCGGAGCGGGGCGGGGGTTCCGGTCCGTCGCGCACGAAACTTGACCGAGGGCGAGCCATGGACCGCGCCCCGGGGCGGGGCGATCGCCCCAGATCGAAGAGCCGGTCGCGAAGGAATCGTCGATACTCGGCCTGGACTGTCCGGTCGGCAATGAGGCCGACATGTTCCATCAGGCGGTGTTCGAGATCGGCGCGACGCTCGGGCGTGTCGAGGCGGCTGCCGCCGAGTTCGCTCTCCCACAGCATGGTCGAGAGCGGCCGCGCCGCGGCGAGGATTTGGTCGAAGGCAGCCCGCCCCGCCCGGCTAATCACCGAATCGGGATCCTCTCCCGCGGGTAGGCGGGCAAAGCGCAGGCTGTGACCCGGGCGCAGCAGCGGTAAGGCTCGCTGCATGACCCGGACGGCGGCTCGCTGTCCCGCCGCATCGCCATCGAAACAGAGGACCGGCTCGGGCGCCAGCCGCCAAAGCTCGTGCAGCTGGAATTCGGTCAGCGCAGTTCCGAGCGGCGCCACCGCCGTGGCGAAGCCTGCCCGGTGCAGCGCAATCACGTCCATGTACCCTTCGGTGACGATCGCCCCGGGGATCGCCCCGGGGATCGCCCCGGGGATCGCCGCTGGGCCGCCCGCCTCTCCATCTCGGACGGCAGCCGCCCGCGCCGCCGACCAGCCATACAACACCCGCCCCTTCTCGAAGAGCGCGCTGTCCGGCGAGTTCAGATATTTCGGCTGTCCTCCACCGAGCACCCGGCCGCCAAAGGCGATGACCCGGCCCGCCCGGTCGCTGATCGGAAACATCACACGGTTGCGGAAATAGGCCGAAGGTTCGCCCTCCGACGGTCGACGCAACAGCCCAGCCTCGATCAACAGCGGATCGGGAAATTCTGGTCTAAGGCCGCGCCGCAGCGCCTGGCGATCGTCCGGGGCCCAGCCCAGACGGAAGCACCGGATCGCCTCCGGATCGAGCCCGCGTCCTTGCAGATATTCGCGCGCACGGTCCCCGGCGGGCGCCCACAGCCGCTCCTCGTAAAAAGCTGCGGCTGCCTCTGTCGCTTCGAGCAAGGTTTTTTGCCGCTGGGCCCGTTCCCGCTCTTGCGGCGTCGCCTGCGGGACGGCCAACCCCGCTTCTTCCGCCAGCTTCTCGACAGCCTCGATGAAATCGAGATTGTCGGCTCGCATGGCGAACCCGATCACATCCCCATGGGCACCGCAGCCGAAGCAGTGAAAGAAGGATTTGTCTTCGACGACATAGAAAGACGGCGTCTTCTCGTGATGAAACGGACACAATCCGGCGGACTCGCGCCCACGGCGGACCAGCTTGACCCGCCGCCCGACGAGCCCCGAAAGCGAGATCCGGCTGCGCAGCTCGTCGAGGAAGCCGGGCGGAAACGCCATCTACGCTTCCCGCTCCGCCCGTTGGGGGGAGCGGGAGGGACCCGCCGCGCGTGGGCCTTCAGCCCACGGACTTGATCCATGGGGACACCCGGGTGAGGTGGGCCTCCGGCACACCTCACAATAAGGACCCCCCTCAGCCCGACCCTCTCCCCCCGCGAGCGGAGAGAGACGGAGTCCGATTTGCGTCATCCCAGCAGCCGCCTGACGATAGCACCAGCGCGGCCGAGATCGATCACGCCGGCGTGGCGTTCGCGCAACGCCGCCATCACCTTGCCCAGGTCCTTTCCGCTCGCTGCTCCGGTCTCGCCGATCGCTGCCTTTGCCGCCGCTTCGGTCTCACCTTCATCGAGCTGACGCGGCAGGAAACTCTCGATGACGGCTATCTCCTCGCTCTCCTGCTGCGCAAGGTCGGGGCGGTTGCCTTGCTGATAAAACGCGATCGATTCGCAGCGCTGTTTGATCATTGCCTGCAGCATGCGCTCGATCGCGGCTTCGGACGGGCCCTCAGGATTGCCTTGCCCGCGCGCGGCGACATCCCGCTCCTTGAGCCCCGCAAGGATCAACCGAACTGTCGAAGTCGTGCGCGAATCCCTGGCCTTCATCGCTTCCTTCAGCCGGTCCCTGAAGGCCTGACGCAGCATCGTCGGCTCCCCTATCCACCGATTTTAAGCCTAACCGGTTTTCGGCCCCGCCGCAATTCCGTACGTTCAGGTGTAAGTGATTGAAATAATGGGTTTCTGGTGAGTGCCCGGTTGACCCCATCGGTCCGATCAATTATCTCTCAATGGCCCTGCTGTTCGCCCCTGACCGTTGCGTGCGGTCCGGCCGAGTGCGGCTGCCCACAGGACCTATCCGCCATGCGCGAGCCCACGCCGAGACCGCCCGACTGTAACGCCGCGCTCGTTCTCTCGGACGGGACAGCATTTTGGGGCAACGGCGTCGGCGCGAACGGGACGGCAGTCGGAGAAGTCTGTTTCAATACCGCGATCACCGGCTACCAAGAGGTCCTGACTGACCCTTCTTATGCCGGCCAGATCATCACCTTCACCTTCCCCCATATCGGCAATGTCGGAGTCAACCGGGAAGACGTCGAATCCACGATACCCGCCGCCCGCGGCCTCGTCCTGCGCACCCCGATCACCGCGCCGGCCAATTACCGTGCGACCCAATCGCTGGATACCTGGCTTAAACATAATGGGCTGATCGGTGTTTCGGGGGTGGACACGCGGCGGTTGACCCGGCACATCCGCGATCTCGGACCACCGAACGGCGCCATCGCCCATTATCCGGAAGGGCGGCTCGACATCGCGGAGCTCGAGGCGCAGGCCCTCGATTGGCCCGGTCTCGAGGGCATGGACCTCGCCAAGGAAGTCACCTGTCGCCAAACCTACGAATGGGCCGAGACGGTGTGGGACCGCGGGCGCGGCTACGGTCTGCAACGCAGCCCGCGCCATCACGTCGTTGCCGTCGACTATGGCGCCAAGCGCAATATTCTGCGAATGCTCGCCGCGCAGGGCTGCCGGGTGACCGTGGTTCCCGCCACCGCCTCGACCGCGGATGTTCTGCGCCATCGGCCCGACGGCATCTTTTTGTCGAACGGCCCCGGCGACCCGGCGGCAACCGGAGCTTATGCGGTGCCGGTGCTGCGCGACCTGATCGCCTGGGGCAAGCCGATTTTCGGCATCTGCCTCGGTCATCAATTGCTGGCGCTGGCGCTTGGCGGGACGACCCGCAAAATGGCGCGGGGCCACCGCGGAGCCAACCATCCGGTCAAGGATCTGTTGACCGGCAAAGTCGAAATCACCAGCCAGAATCATGGCTTTGTCGTCGACGCTGAGAGCCTGCCGCGCGGGGTCGAGCCGACACACCTCTCGCTGTTCGACAATACGAATGAAGGGTTGCGGATTGTCGGCAAGCCGGTGTTTTCGGTCCAGCACCACCCGGAAGCCAGCCCGGGGCCGCAGGACAGTCGCTATTTGTTCGAGCGGTTTGTCGCGCTGATGGACGAGAATGCCTAGGCGCACGGATCTCGACAGCATCCTGATCATCGGCGCCGGGCCCATCGTCATCGGGCAGGCCTGCGAATTCGACTACTCCGGTGCGCAAGCGTGCAAGGCGCTGAAAAGCGAAGGGTATCGGATCGTATTGGTGAATTCGAACCCGGCGACGATCATGACCGACCCGGAGCTCGCCGATGCGACCTATATCGAGCCGATCACACCCGACATGGTTGCGAAGATTATCGCCCGCGAGCGGCCGCAGGCGTTGTTGCCGACGATGGGCGGCCAGACGGCGCTCAACACCGCCATGGCGCTCGCCCGTTCGGGTGTGCTCGACCGCTACGGTGTCGAGCTGATTGGCGCCAGCGAAGCAGCCATCGCCAAGGCAGAGGATCGCCAGCTGTTTCGTCAGGCGATGGACAAAATCGGCTTGGTGTCGCCCCGAAGCCAGCTCGTGCGCTCGCTCGACGAAGCCCCCGAGGCGCTGAAAACCGTCGGCTTGCCGGCCATCATTAGGCCGTCCTTTACCTTGGGCGGTACCGGTGGCGGGGTCGCCTACAATGCCCAGGAATTCGAGGACATCGTTCGCGGCGGGCTCCGAGCTTCGCCGACGCACGAGGTGCTGATCGAGGAGTCGGTTCTCGGCTGGAAGGAATACGAGATGGAGGTGGTCCGCGACCGCGCGGACAACTGCATCATCGTTTGCTCGATCGAGAATATCGATCCGATGGGGATCCACACCGGCGATTCGGTCTGTGTCGCGCCGGCTTTGACCTTGACCGACAAAGAATACCAGCTGATGCGCAATGCCGCGATCGCGGTATTGCGTGAAATCGGCGTCGATACCGGCGGATCGAACGTGCAGTTTGCGGTCAACCCGGCCGACGGCCGGCTCGTCGTCATCGAAATGAACCCAAGGGTGTCCCGCTCTTCCGCACTCGCCTCCAAGGCGACCGGCTTTCCGATCGCCAAGGTCGCCGCCAAGCTGGCGATCGGCTACACGCTCGATGAGCTCTCCAATGAGATCACGCGCACAACTCCAGCCTCGTTCGAGCCGACGATCGATTATATCGTCACGAAGATGCCGCGGTTTACCTTCGAGAAATTCCCCGGCACCGAGCCGCTGCTGACGACTTCGATGAAGTCGGTCGGCGAGGCCATGTCAATCGGCCGCAGTTTTGCCGAATCGGTGCAGAAGGCGTTGCGCTCGATGGAGACAGGCTTCAGCGGCTTTGACGAGGTGAAGATCGAGGGGGTCGAGAGCGCGGGCAAGGAAGCGGTCAAGGCGGCGCTGGCAAAACCCACCCCCGACCGACTGCTGCTGATTGCTCAGGCTTATCGGCACGGGCTCACCACCGCTGAAATCCATGCTGTCTGCCACTTTAATGTTTGGTTTCTCGAACGGGTCCGTGAAATCGTCGAGGTTGAAGAAATCGTGCGGCGCGACGGACTGCCCCTGGATCGCACGGCCTTTTTGCGACTGAAGCAGATGGGCTTTTCCGATGCCCGCCTCGGCAAGCTCGCAGGTCTCAATGAGGAGGCCGTCTCGGCGCGGCGTCGGCATCTCGAGCTGCAACCGGTCTACAAACGCATCGACACCTGCGCCGCCGAATTCCCGTCGCTGACCTCGTACATGTACTCCTGCTACGAGGGGGACGGGTTCACGACGCCGGAGTGCGAAGCCGACCCCAGCGACCGGCGCAAGGTGATCATTCTTGGCGGCGGACCGAACCGGATCGGCCAAGGCATCGAGTTCGATTACTGCTGCGTGCACGCGGCCTACAGCCTGCGCGACGCCGGCATCGAAACCATCATGGTCAACTGCAACCCGGAGACCGTGTCGACCGATTACGACACCTCCGACCGGCTCTATTTCGAGCCGCTGACAACCGAGGACGTCGTCGAAATCGTGCGGGTCGAAGAGCGCCGCGGCACGCTTCTCGGGGTCATCGTGCAATTGGGCGGTCAGACCCCGCTGAAGCTGGCCGCGCCGCTGTCGCGCGCCGAGATCCCGATCCTCGGCACCTCGCCCGATGCGATCGATCTGGCGGAGGACAGGCAACGGTTTCAGGGGCTCCTGACCCGTCTCGGTTTGCGTCAGGCCGACAACGGAACGGCCCATTCGGCGAGCGAGGCCGAAGCGATCGCGCTCGAGATCGGTTATCCGGTCGTGATTCGCCCGTCTTATGTCCTCGGCGGCCGCGCGATGGAAATCGTGCACGATGCTGCCGGGCTGCACCGCTACATCAGCCACGCCGTCTTGGTGTCAGGGAGCAGCCCGGTGCTGATCGACCGGTATCTGCAGAACGCGATCGAGGTCGATGTCGACGCTGTGGCCGATGGCCGGCAGGTCGAGGTCGCCGGGATCATGGAACATATCGAGGAAGCCGGGATCCATTCGGGGGACAGCGCCTGTTCGTTGCCGCCCTATAGTCTGAGCCCTGCGACAATCGCCGAGATCGAGCGGCAGACCGTCGCCCTTGCCCGCGCACTCGGCGTCGTCGGGTTGATGAATGTCCAATTCGCGGTGCAGGACGGCGTGATTTTTGTCCTCGAGGTCAATCCGCGCGCGTCGCGCACCGTGCCGTTCGTCGCCAAGGCCACCGGCGTGCCGATCGCGAAGATTGCGGCCCGAATCATGACCGGCGAGTCGCTCGACGATTGGGGCGACCATATGGTCGGTAAGCGCCGCCGCGAGCATGTCGCGGTCAAGGAAGCTGTTTTCCCGTTCGCGCGCTTCCCCGGTGTCGATCCGATCCTCGGCCCGGAGATGAAATCGACCGGCGAGGTGATGGGGCTCGACAGCGATTTTGGGCGCGCCTTCGCGAAGGCTCAGCTCGGGAGCGGGACCAACCTGCCGCTCGAAGGGTGTGTCTTTGTCTCGGTGCGCGATCAAGACAAGGCGGCGCTGCTCGAGCCTTGCCGCCGGCTGATCGAGATGGGGTTCTCGCTGGTCGCCACCAAGGGCACCGCCGAAACTCTGAGCGCCGCAGCATTGCCCGTCACTGCGGTCAACAAGGTGCGCGAAGGCCGCCCCCACATTGTCGATCGTATGCTGAGCGGCGCGGTCCAGCTGGTGTTCAACACGACCGAGGGGGCCCAAGCGATCGCCGACAGCTTCAGCCTGCGGCGCACCGCGCTGACGAACGGGATCCCGTATTATACGACGGTTGCGGGCGCTCGCGCGGCGGTCCAAGCGATCGCGGCGTTGCGCGCCGGGAACCTTGAAGTAGCGCCTCTGCAATCATACCTTTGATTGCCCCGCGGCGGCGCTTGCCGCCTGCCGCCGTATTTGACATTCGACAGCAGGTCCGAACGCGTCTGCGATGAACAAGATCCCGATGACGGCCGAGGGCTTCAATCGGCTCCGGGAGGAGCTGAAGCGGCTGAAGACCGTTGACCGGCCGGCCATTATCCGCGCCATCGCCGAGGCTCGCGACCACGGAGATCTGGCCGAAAACGCGGAGTACCACGCGGCCCGCGACCGGCAGAGCTTTATCGAAGGCAGGGTCATCGAACTCGAGGATAAAGTGGCACGGGCGGAGATTATCGACGTCTCCAAGCTGTCGGGTCCGATCATCAAATTTGGTGCGAAAGTCACCCTCGCGGATGAGGAAACCGACGAGGAGCAGACATTCCAAATTGTCGGCGAGGACGAAGCCGACATCAAATCCGGCCGATTGTCGGTAACCTCGCCCCTGGCGCGCGCGTTGATTGGCAAGGGCAAGGGCGACAGCGTCGAGGTCGCCACCCCGCGCGGTGCGAAATCTTACGAGGTCGTCACGGTCGCTTTCGGCTAAGCACAGGCTATACCTCCGCCAGCAGCAAGCGGGGGAAGGCTTGGGGGCCGGGGGCGTCAGCTCAGGCTGGCGCCGTCCCATCACCTACTTGCTGCGCGCTCGGCTGCTCGGGGATTGGGACGCCCGGCTCATTCTTCGACATGCGGAGCATCAATGCCGATTTGATATGGCTCACGTTTGGAGCTGAGGTGAGCTTAGTACTGAGGAATTGCTGATAACTGTCCCAGTCGGGTGCGACGATCTTCAACAAAAAATCCGTTTCCCCGGCCAGCATATAAGCCTCGCGCACCTCCGGCCAGGTCGCGACGAGCTGTTCGAAGGCTTTGAGATCGGCATCGGCCTGGCTCGAAAGCCCGACCTGGGCAAAAACCGTGACGGCATAGCCGAGAGCCTCGGGTGCTAGGTCGGCGTGATAGCCGCGGATCATCCCAGCCTGTTCGAGAGCGCGCACCCGGCGGAGACAAGGCGGTGCCGAGATGCCGACACGCTGCGCCAGCTCGACATTGGTCATTCGCCCATCGGTCAGCAGGTTCCGCAATATGCGGCGGTCGATACGGTCGAGTCTGATTCGCCGCATCCGGTCCCCTCTTCCTCGGTTGCCGGATCATAGGCAGCCTCACCCATTCGCGCAATTTTGTTGCGCTGAGGTCCCATCGACTTGCCGTTCCCGAGCCGTTTTCGTAAACGAGCGCATGGCCTTCCCGTCTGTCGCAGTGATCAGCGCAGCGTCGCCGCTCACCTGGGTGTTGCATGACGGCAAGGCCGGGATGGCCAGCCAGGCGCTCGGCCTAGCCGAAGCTGCCGGCCTTTCCTTCATCGAGAAGCGCCTCGACATTCGTTTCCCTTGGACGTGCCTGCCGCCCAGACTTTGGTTCCTACCCTTGGCCGCAACACTATCCACCGACGCAACGTTGTCGCCGCCCTGGCCAGACCTCGTCATCGGTTGTGGCCGCAACGCGGCGATGCCGGCCTTGGCGATCCGGCGAGCGAGCGGCGGACGTACCCTGGCGGCGCAGATCCAGGACCCGGGGGTCGGCTATCGCGAGTTTGACCTCCTTGTCGTCCCCGAGCACGACCGTCTGCGCGGCCCGCAGGTAATAGTGACGCGCGGCGCAGTCCACCGAGTAACGAAAGCCCGACTGGCGGCCGAATCTGGCCGTTTTCCGGCTCTTGCGGCGCTGCCGCAGCCGATCTTGTCGGTGCTGATCGGCGGCGCGAACAAGGCGTACCGGCTTACGCTTCGGCGCGTCGGCGAAATTGCCGAGGCGCTCGCCGGCGTTCTGCGCAGCCGGGGCGGCTCAGCGCTTGTGACGCCGTCGCGTCGCACTGGAGCGGCCGGGGTCGCGCTGCTGCGCGACCGGCTCGTGAACCTGCCCGCGGCGATCTGGGATGGTCGCGGAGAAAATCCCTACTTCGCCTATCTCGCCCTGGCCGACGCCTTTATGGTAACTGCCGATTCGGTGTCGATGATCAGCGAGGCCGCAGCGACAGGCAAACCGGTGCACATCCTAGATCTCGACGGCGGCAACGCCAAATTCGCCCGCTTCCACGCCGCGATGCAGGAGGCTGGCATTACGCGTCCGTTCTCCGGTCGGATCGAGTCGTGGTCCTACCCGCTTCCGGACGATACCGCCCGCGCCGGCGCCGCTCTGCGCAAGCTCGTACTGGGGAGGCTCGGACAGCGGGAGCGTGCTCGAG
>Ga0209656_10001058_pt1 | contig 17774 bp, 17 predicted proteins | sample BogFormECP12_OM2_FD_188239 | JGI IMG/M metagenome (GOLD analysis project Ga0209656, IMG submission 188239) | Bog forest soil microbial communities from Calvert Island, British Columbia, Canada - ECP12_OM2 (SPAdes) (version 2) | ecosystem: Environmental > Aquatic > Freshwater > Wetlands > Bog ... | reverse complement strand
CTCGAGCGCATCGAGGTCCTCGGCGAGCAGGCTGACCGCCCGCCGGGTGACCGCCCCGGGGCGCGCAGTGACCCGGTATCCGCGAGGGATGGTGTCGAGCGCGATGTCGATCAACAGCGCGGCTGCCCGGCCGATCATGTCGGCAGCCACCCCGCGGGCGGGCAGCTCCACCAGGTGCGGGAGGTCGTGCAGCTCGCCGACGACCACCTCGGCGGCCGGCCGCGGCGCGGTACCGGGCCAAGACCCGACACCGGTTGCTGCGGCGAAAGCGCTCACTCGGCCAACAGTATTCGATCCGGCGGGACTACCCTGAGCCGACACGGAAAGGGACGCGTCGATGAGGAGACTGACCCGACCGCTGCTGAGCCTTGTGGCGGCGGCTGCGGTCGCCGCGGGGTGTGCCCACGTGGTCGCGGGCACGCCGGCCCTGCCCGCTAGTGTCTCGCCCGGCCAAGATCACGGCGTCAACGTGGACGACGTCTTGCTGACCACGCCCGAGTTGCGCGGGGTCACCGGCGCCGGGTCGGACATGACCGCGGTGCCGGGGATGGATTCCACAGCGACCGTCGACGACGAGAGCCTCGTCTCGCTGGCGCCCCCGGAGTGCGGGTTCATCTTCCGCGAGAGCGTGATCTTCGGGCGTGATTTCGAGCATTTCCACAAAACGAGCTTCCAGACGCCGTCGCGGTCGGCGCTGCTTTCCGAAGGCGCGGCGGTCTACCCGGACGCGAATGCCGCGCGCCGGGCCTTCGACAACGTCGCCACCATGGTGATGAGTTGCGGCAACACGACGTTCGCGTCCATGTTCGTCGGCCGATGGAGCGCCGATGACACGGCGCTGCGCACCCGCACGGCCGGCGACTGCGGACGCGTCTACCGCATCGAGTCCGCGGTGCTGATCGAGGTGACCTACTGCGGCTACGCCGCCGCGGTGCCGGAGGAGGTCGCCAACCGAATGGCGGCCAAGGTGCCCCCGTCCTGACCGCCAAACCCGCTACCCGCGTCTGACAGCGCTACGCAATCGTCGCGCTGCCGATCACCTCGTCGCCGCCCGGGCTGGGCCGGTAGAGCGCCATCGTCTGGCCCGGCGCCACGCTGCGCAACGGCGCCCTGAGCCGGACCGCCAACCGACCACCGGTCAACTCGGCGACAGCGTCGGCGGTCCCTCCGTGCGCTCGGACCTGTACCTCACATTCCACCGGGCCGTCGGGGGCCGTACCTGAGGTGAACACCGGCCGGCGGCCGGTGAGCGACCACACTTCCAGATCGGCGACGTCGCCGACGGTCACGGCGCCGGTCGCCGCGTCGATCGAGGTGACGTAGCGCGGTCGGCCGTCAGGTCCGGGCCCTCCGATGCCGAGGCCTTTGCGCTGCCCGATCGTGAAGTTGTGTACGCCGTCGTGCTCGGCCAGCGGCGTGCCGCCGGAGCCGACGATCGTCCCCCGACGCACACCGATGCGGGCACCCAGAAACGCCTGGGTGTCGCCGGAGGGGATGAAGCAGATGTCGTGGCTGTCGGGCTTTTCGGCCACCGCCAGCCCACGCGCGGCCGCCTCGTCACGGATCCGCGGCTTCGGCGTGTCACCCACCGGGAACAGTGCGTGGCGTAGCTGCTCGGCGGTGAGGACGGCCAACACGTACGACTGGTCCTTCTCGCGGTCGGCCGCGCGGCGCAACCGCCCGCCGGACAGGCGTGCGTAGTGGCCGGTGGCCACCGCGTCGAAACCGAGCGCCCGCGCACGCGCCGCGAGCGCGGAGAACTTGATCCGCTCGTTGCATCGCACGCACGGGTTCGGGGTCTCCCCGCGCGCATACGACGACACAAAGTCGTCGATCACGTTCTCCTTGAATGACTCAGCGAAATCCCATACATAGAAAGGGATTCCGAGCACGTCGGCAACACGGCGGGCATCGCCGGCATCCTCCCTCGAGCAGCATCCCCTCGAGCCGGTCCGCAGCGTGCCGGGCGCCGGCGACAACGCGAGGTGAACCCCGACGACGTCGTGGCCTGCGTCCACCATGCGAGCAGCGGCCACCGATGAATCCACTCCCCCGCTCATCGCGGCAAGAACCCTCACGACCGGCCTACCCCTGCGCTCGCCAGCGCAGCCTCGCGTGCCCGCGCAACCGCGGAGGGAAGTATGTCGAGAACCGCGTCCACGTCGCCGGCCATGCTCGTGTGGCCGAACGACAGCCGCAGCGAGCCCCGCGCATCGGCGGGTTCGGCCCCCATCGCCAGCAGAACGTGCGATGGCTGCGCAACACCCGCAGTGCAGGCCGAACCGGTCGAGCACTCAATCCCGTTGGCATCCAACAACATCAGCAGCGAATCACCTTCGCAGCCGGGGAACGTGAAATGGACGTTGCCCGGCAGCCGGCCATCCCGCGGTCCGTTGAGGTGTGTGTCGTCGATCCTCGCCAGGACCCCGTCGATGAGGCGGTCGCGCAACTCCCGGAGTTTCGTGCTGTGCGCGTCGAGCCCGTCCACCGCAAGCCGGGTTGCCACCGCCATGCCCACCGCGGCGGCGACATCCGGTGTGCCGGAACGAACATCGCGCTCCTGACCACCGCCGTGCAGCAGCGGCATACAGGCGGTGTCGCGCCGCAGCAACAGCGCGCCGACGCCGGTCGGGCCGCCGTACTTGTGCGCGGCCACGCTCATCGCAGACAACCCGCTCTCGCTGAACGAAACCGGCAGCTGCCCGATCGCCTGGACAGCGTCGCTGTGCATCGGGACATCGAATTCGGCCGCGATCGAAGCCAATTCGCTGACGGGCATGATCGTGCCGACCTCATTGTTGGCCCACATCACCGACACGAGGGCGACATCGTCATGCCGCCGCAAGGCCTCTCGTAGCGCGGCGGCCGACACGGACCCGTCGCGCCCGGTGGGCAACCACGTCACCTCCGCACCTTCGTGCTCGGCCAGCCACTCGACAGCGTCGAGCACCGCGTGGTGCTCCACGGCGCTGGTCACGATCCGTCGGCGGCCCGGGTCGGCATCGCGACGCGCCCAGAAGACGCCCTTGACGGCGAGGTTGTCGCTCTCCGTGCCGCCGGCGGTGAAGATGACCTCCGACGGTCGCGCACCGAGCTTTTCGGCCACCGTCTCACGTGACTCCTCGATCTTTCGGCGCGCTGCCCGGCCGGACGTGTGCAGCGAGGACGCGTTGCCGACCGTCGCGAGCACCGCCGTCATCGCCTCGATGGCATCGGGATGCATCGGGGTGGTAGCGGCGTGATCGAGATAAACCGAACGGGAAGCACTCATGGCCTGTCCAGGATAGCCGCCGCACTGCGGCGGCCCGGTTGCGCGCTCAGGCCGCCAGGACGTGCTGGTGTGCGCCTTCGCGTACCGCTGTGGCCCCGCGCACAGCCGTCTCGCAGCGACGCGACAGGTCCCGCCGGTCGTCGCCGGGCAGCTGCAGCGGCTCGACCCGCACATGCGCAACGGTCACCCGGGCGGTCACGACCCGTCGAAATGACCGTCCAAGGGTGTCGTCACCGATGTAGGCCGGCAGCGTCGACAGCCTCCCGTCCCGGTGGTGGTAGGTCAACTGCAGCGGCTGCACGGGGCGACCCGCGTCGATGGCGGCCTGGAACAGGGCGGGTCGGAAGGGTCCGTAACCCAGCCCGCACCACGTGGTGCCTTCGGGGAACGCCACCACCGTCTTTCCTGAACGCAACCGCTCGGCCACCGTCTGCACCACATCGGGCAGGCGGCGTAGGCTGGCCCGCTCGATCGGGATCACCCTCAGCAGGCGGGCCACATGCCCGAGCCCCAGCCAGTTCACCAGCTCGGCCTTGGCGACAAACGTCCCGGGCAGCACCGAACCGATGACGAGGACATCTACCCACGACATGTGTGGGCTCACCACGAGAACACCGGGCAGATTGCGAATCGGGCCGCCAGACTTGGTGATTCGCACCCCGAGGCAGCGCAGCATGAACCGGCAGTACATGCGCTGGACCCGGGACTGGCCGGGAAGCGGCACCGCCAGCATCGGCATGCCCGGCACCAGCATCAGCGCCAGCAGGCTGCGGTACGTGGCCCGCCATACCCGCAGAAGCCGTCCGGCGGCGCCCGCGGGTTCGACGCGTACGCAACTCGCATCGCATGAGGCGTACGGCAACCAGGCGTGCGCGCCGCTCACGACGCGATCCTGTCGGCCATCTCGCCGGCCGCCGCGACCGACCGCAGCCGCTTCAGATAGCGGGTGTCGGCCTGCCGCTTGTCGAGGAGCGCCAGGAAGTCGGCCACGCCGAAGGCGGGGTCGTGGGCGGGTTCCCCGCATACCTGCGCGCCCAGCCGCAGGTAGCCACGCATCAGCGGCGGCACGTTGACGCGGCCCGGCGGCGCGATGTCGTCGAGCGGCCTGCCGTCGAGCACCACCGGCCGGTAGGGCCGCACGGAATACGGCGCCGCGTGCCGGCGCAGCACGAAATCGCGGACACCGCGGACCTGGCTCCCCGCGACATCGTCCGGCCCGCCGTTGATCGGCACCGACACGCAGCCGGTGACGTAGTCATAACCGCAGCGATCGAGGTAGGCGAGGATCCCGGCCCACATCAGCAGCACCACCGCCCCGTTGCGGTGGTCCCCGCGCACCACCGCACGGCCCATCTCGACCAGCGACGGCCGCAATCCATCCAGTTCGGAGACGTCGAACTCGGTGGCGGTGTAGAGGCCCCCGGCCGCAGCCGCGCCGTCCGGAGGCAGCATGCGGTAGCAGCCGACGAGCTCACCGGAGGTGTCTTCGCGCACCAGAAGGTGGTCGCAGTGTTCGTCGAAACTGTCGGCATCAAGCCCGTTGTTCACGCCGGTCAGCGCGTAGCCGGGTTCGGAGGTGAACACGTCGTGGCGCAGCCGTTGCGCTTTCTCGACGAGGGTGGGGTCGGTGGACAGCAGCAGCGTGTATCTGGGTGCCGTGGCCGTCGGTTGATCGGCGGCAAGCAGGACAGCTGCGGTGCTCATGGCGCCACGGTCGCCCAGCCGCATCTCGGGACGGCGTCGGGGGCGTGACGTGTCCGTGCACGCTAAATGACGAATTGGGCGCGCCCGGCCCGTGACATGCGGCCGAACGCGCCCGACTCGTGTGAACGATCAGCCCTTGCGGGCCTTGACGGCCTCCGTCAGCTGCGGGGCCACCTTGAACAGGTCACCGACCACGCCGTAGTCGGAGATCTCGAAGATCGGCGCCTCTTCGTCCTTGTTCACCGCGACGATCGTCTTACTGGTCTGCATCCCGGCGCGGTGCTGGATCGCACCCGAGATGCCCAGCGCGATGTAGAGCTGCGGCGACACGGTCTTCCCGGTCTGGCCGACCTGGAACTGGCCCGGGTAGTAGCCGGAGTCCACCGCGGCGCGCGAGGCACCGACGGCCGCACCCAGCGAATCCGCCAATTCCTCGACGACGTGGAAGTTCTCGGCACTGCCGACCCCGCGACCGCCGGCCACGACGATCGTCGCCTCGGTCAGCTCAGGGCGGTCGCCGGCCACCGCCGGCTGGCGTCCCGTGATCTTCGTCGCATTCTCCGCCGGCTGGGGCACGTCGACGTTCACCACCTCGCCGGCGCCCTGGGTCGGCTGCGCCTCGATCGCACCGGGCCGCACCGTGATCACCGCGACGTCGCCGCTGATCTGCGACTCGACGGTGTAGGCACCACCGAAGATGGAGTGCAGGGCCTTGCCGCCCTCCTCGAGGTCGACGACGTCGGAGAGCAGGCCGGTGCCGATGCGGGCGGCGAGCCGGCCCGCGATCTCCTTGCCGTCGGCGCTGGCGGCCAGCAGCACGCCGGCGGGGCTGGCCGATTCGACCAGCGACGCCAGCACGTCGACCTGCGGGACAAGCAGATAGTCGTCGACGAAGTCGGCCTCGGCGACATAGATCTTCTCGGCGCCCGCGGCCTTCAGGTGGCCGACCATCGGCTCGGCCGTTCCCGGTGTTCCCACCACGACCGCGGACGGTTCACCCAATGCCCTTGCGGCGGTGAGCAATTCGGAGCTTACCTTCTTCGGTGCACCCTCCGCGTGCTCAACGAGTACAAGTACTTCAGCCATGCGTATGTGTCGCCTTCTCTAGATGATCTTCTGCGAAACCAGGTACTGGGCGATCTTGGCGCCGCCCTCGCCGTCGTCCTCGACCTTCTCGCCCGCAGTCTTGGGCGGCTTCGGGCTCGACGACAGCACCTTGGAACCGGCGTTGGCCAGGCCGACCTCGTCGGATTCGACGCCGATCTCGGCGAGCGTGAGCGTCGTCACCGGCTTCTTCTTGGCCGCCATGATGCCCTTGAACGACGGGAAGCGCGGTTCGTTGATCTTCTCCGTCACGCTGACCACGGCGGGCAGCGAGGCCTCCAGCGTGAACAGGCCGTCGTCGGTCTCACGCTCACCCGTGACCTTGCCGCCCTCGACCGAAAGCTTCCGCACGTGGGTCAGCTGCGGCAGCCCCAGGTACTCGGCGATGATGGCCGGCACCGAACCCGTGGTGCCGTCGGTGGCTTCGTTGCCGGCGATGACCAGCTCGGTGCCCTCGATCGTGCCCAGCGCCCGGGCCAGCGCCCAGGCGGTCTGCACCGCGCAGCTACCGTGCATGCCCTCGTCGAGCAGGTGAACGGCCTCGTCCGCGCCCATCGAGAGGGCCTTGCGGATCGCCTCGGTGGCCCGTTCCGGGCCGGCGGTGAGTACCGTCACCGTGCTCTCGGTGCCGTCAGCGGCCTCTTTCTCCTTGATCAGAAGCGCCTCTTCGACTGCCCGCTCGTTGATCTCGTCGAGCACGGCATCGGCGGCATCGCGGTCGAGCGTGTAGTCGTCGTCCTTCAACTTCCGCTCCGACCACGTGTCCGGGACCTGTTTGATCAGGACCACGATGTTCGTCATGGCTCCGTTCGCCCTCCTCAAAATGGCCGGGCGGCCCCGGCCAGAAATTTCACGATTCGCCACACGCCATGTTACTCACGGGTAACTTTGCGTGGTTCGCCCGTCCACCATAACCGGTGCGTTCCGGCCTTGTGCTGGCCCGTTGCCCGCAAGTGTTCGCCCACCGGCCAATCCACGTTAGCCTGCCTTCCAATGAGCGCATTCCTCACCGACGGTCCAGCAGGCAGGCCCGAGGCGCTGGCCCTCACCGGCGAGCGCACGGTGCCCGGGCTGGACGCGGAGAACTACTGGTTTCGCCGCCACGAGGTGGTCTATCAACGGCTCGTCGAGCACTGTGCGGACCTCGACGTGCTCGAGGCGGGCTGCGGCGAGGGATACGGCGCCGACCTGATCGCCGGGGTGGCCCGCCGGGTGGTCGGCCTCGACTACGACGAGCAGACCGTCACCCATGTTCGCTCCTGTTATCCTAAAGTTGATGTGCGCCAGGGGAATTTGGCGCAATTGCCGCTTCCTGGCGCGTCGGTCGACGTGGTGGTCAACTTCCAGGTGATCGAACACCTGTGGGATCAGTCCCGGTTCATTGCCGAATGCGCCCGGGTGCTGCGTCCGTCGGGCCTGCTGATGGTTTCGACCCCGAACCGGATCACGTTCACCCCCGGCAGCGACACCCCGATCAACCCGTTCCACACCCGCGAACTCAACGCCCGCGAGCTCATCGAGCTGCTTGTCGGCGGCGGCTTCCGCGTCACCGCGATGAACGGGGTGTTCCACGGCCCGCGGCTGGTGGCGCTGGACACCAAGCACGGCGGGTCGATCATCCGGGCCCAGATCGAGCGTGCGCTGGCCGACGCGCCATGGCCGCCCGAGCTGCTCAAAGACGTCGCGTCGGTGACGATCGACGACTTCGAGGTCGTGCCCGCCGACCAGCGCGACATCGATGACAGCCTCGACCTCGTGGCGATCGCGGAGCGGCCGTGACCGCATCCGATCGCGTGCCGGGGTTGTTCACCCTCGTCCTTCACACGCACCTGCCGTGGCTGGCCCACCATGGTCGCTGGCCGGTCGGCGAGGAGTGGCTGTACCAGTCGTGGTCGGCGGCGTACCTGCCGCTGCTTCGGGTGCTGCGCAAGCTCGCGGCCGAAGACGGCCGGGGGCTGGCCACGCTGGGTATCACCCCGGTGGTCGCCGCCCAGCTGGACGACCCGTACTGCCTCGACGGCATGCACCATTGGCTGTCCAACTGGCAGCTGCGCGCACTTGAGGCGGCAACCAGCGTGTCAAACCCGCAGTCGCTGCGCCGCTTCGGGATTCGGGAATACGACGAAGCTGGCCGTGCGCTCGACGACTTCGCGACGCTGTGGCGCCACGGCGTGAGCCCGCTGCTGCGTGAGCTGATCGACGCCGGCGCGATCGAGCTCCTGGGCGGCCCGCTGGCCCACCCGTTCCAGCCGCTGCTGCATCCGCGGCTGCGCGAATTCGCGCTGCGGGAGGGCCTTGCTGATGCGCGGCAGCGGTTTTCCCACACCCCGCCGGGTATCTGGGCCCCGGAATGCGCCTATGCGCCGGGGATGGAGCACGACTACGCCGCAGCCGGTGTGCGCCATTTCATGGTTGACGGGCCGTCGCTGCACGGTGACACCGCGCTGGGCCGCCCGGTCGGTGACTCCGACGTGGTCGCGTTCGGCCGTGACCTCCAGGTGAGTTACCGGGTGTGGTCGCCGAAGTCGGGCTATCCGGGCCATGCGTCCTATCGGGATTTTCACACCTATGACCACCACACCGGGCTGAAACCGGCCCGGGTGACGGGCCGCAACGTGCCGTCCGACCTCAAGGCGCCCTACGACCCGGAGCGCGCCGGGCGCACCGTCGACGGGCATGTCGCCGATTTCGTCGAGGTCGTCCGGCGGCGTCTGAGGGCCGAATCCGAAAGGCTGGGCCGGCCGGCGCACGTCATCGCCGCATTCGACACCGAGTTGTTCGGCCACTGGTGGTACGAGGGCCCGGCCTGGCTGGAACGCGTGCTGCGGGAGCTGCCCGACGCCGGGGTGCGGGTCGGCACGCTTACCGACGCCGCCGACGACGGGTTGGTCGGGTCGCCGGTCCAGTTGCCGCCGAGCTCGTGGGGCTCGGGAAAGGACTGGCAGGTGTGGGCCGGCGAGCGGGTGGCCGACCTCGTGCAGCTGAACGCCGAAGTGGTCGACACCGCGCTGACCACCGTCGACAAGGCGCTGGCCGAAACCGAGGCGCCGACCCCCCGCGACGTGGTCGCCGACCAGATCCTGCGTGAGACGCTGCTCACGGTCTCGAGCGACTGGCCCTTCATGGTGAGCAAGGATTCGGCGGCGGACTACGCGCGCTACCGTGCCCATCTGCACGCCCACGCCACCCGGGAGATCGCCGGGGCCCTGGCGTCCGGCCGACGCGAAACCGCTCAGCGACTGGCCGAGGGATGGAACCGGGCCGACGGGCTGTTCGGGGCCCTGGACGCCAGGAGGTTGCCGCGCCCGTGAGGGTGCTGATGGTGTCGTGGGAGTACCCGCCGGTGGTGGTCGGCGGGCTGGGTCGTCACGTCCACCAACTCGCCACGGCGCTGGCCGCCGCGGGGCACGAGGTGACGGTGCTGAGCCGCCGCCCCTTCGGCACGGATCCGAGCACCCACCCGTCCACCGACGACGTCAGCGAGGGCGTTCGCGTCATCGCGGCCGCAGAGGACCCGCACGAGTTCGAATTCGGCCGCGACATGATGGCCTGGACGCTGGCCATGGGCCATTCGATGATCCGCGCCGGGCTTGCGCTGGGCCGCAAACCCGACGTTGTGCACGCCCACGACTGGCTGGTGGCGCACCCGGCCGTTGCATTGAGTGAGTTCTACGACATCCCACTGGTTTCCACCCTGCACGCCACGGAGGCGGGGCGGCACTCGGGATGGATCAACGGCGCGATCAGCAGGCAGGTGCACGCGCTGGAATCCTGGCTGGTGCGGGTTTCCGATTCGTTGATCACCTGTTCGGCCTCGATGCGCGACGAGATCACCGAGTTGTTCGGGCCAGGGCTGCCTGAGATCCAGGTGATCTGCAATGGAATCGACGTCGCGGGTTGGCCCTTCGCACACCGTAAGCGCCGCGACGGTTCGGCGAAGCTGCTGTATGTCGGCCGGCTCGAGTACGAGAAGGGCATTCACGACCTGATCGCAGCGCTGCCTCGCATCAGGCGAACCCATCCCGGCACCACGCTGACGGTCGCCGGCGAGGGAACACAGCGGGATTGGCTCATCGAGCAGGCTCGTCGCCACCGTGTGCTCAAGGCCACCACCTTCCTCGGACGGTTGGACCACTCGCGGCTGCTCACCGCGCTGCACGACGCCGATGCGGTCGTGCTGCCGAGCCACTACGAGCCGTTTGGCATCGTGGCCCTGGAGGCGGCCGCTGCCGGCACGCCACTGGTGACGTCGACGGCCGGCGGCCTGGGCGAGGCGGTGATCAACGGCAAGACCGGGATCTCTTGCGCGCCAAGAGATGTGGCTGGCATCGCCACGGCGGTACGAACAGTGATCGACGATCCCGGGGCGGCCCAGCGCCGCGCCGTCGCCGCACGCGAGCGGCTCACGTCGGACTTCGACTGGGCCACCGTGGCACGCGAGACCGCACAGGTCTACCTCGCGGCCAAGCATCGCGAAAGCCAACCGCTGGCGCGTCCCGTGATCACCGAACACGCGCTGCCCGACCGCGGAATTTTGCCTTAATTCTGTCGCACGCTTGGCCTTCTGCGGTTTGATCGTAGCCATGTCAAACCACTTCACCGGCCTCAGCCTGGGGCCGCCGCTCGGTGATCAACGACTGGACTTGTGCGACCTGTACGCGTTTCAGGCCCCGACCGACCCCACGCGCACGGTGCTCATCCTCAATGCGAATCCGAATGCCGACGCGCTGCGCCCCGATGCGATCTACCGGCTCGCCCTCGACAACGACGGCGACCTGCTCAACGACATCGCGTTCAGTTACGTGTTCTCGGTCCCGCAGGGCGGGCGACAGACCGCCGATGTCTTCCTGGCCAGGGGGCAGGAGGCACGGTCGCCCGAAGCGGTCGGCACGAAGCTGTTTTCCGACGTGGACGTGTCGTTCGGCCCGACGCCGAACATCGTTGAGTCGGGCCCGTTCATGTTCTTCGCCGGTGCAAGAAGCGACGCGTTCTTCTTCGACTACGACGGGATCAAGAACCTGTTCGACACGTCGGGCGGCCGCAACTTCACCGCACCGCACCTGGGCGGCACGTCACCCTGGACCGGGCAGGATTCCAACACCGAAGCCAACGTCTTCTCCATGGTGATCGAGATGCCGACCAGTGAGCTCGGCGCCAACCCCGACATCCGCATCTGGGGGCGCTGTAGCCTGCGGCGTGACGGCGAACTCGTTCATGTTGACCGGGCCGGCCACCCGTCGGTGAGCAGCTTCTTCAACACCGACGAAACCAAGGAGGAGTACAACGCAAGCGAGCCGCCCAACGATCGCGCCCGGTGGCTCGATCAGTTTGTCCACCTGATGGGTCACACCGGCAATTACACGCGTGCGGAAGCGATCGCCGCCATCGACGCGGAGGGCACCCTGCCGGACATGCTGACCTTCAACCCGTCCCAACCTGCCAGGTATCCCAACGGCCGTGTGTTCACCGACGACGTCATCGACTACCGGCTCAGCTTCCTTTCCAAGGGGGACATCCCACCGCCCGGACTGGCGCCCCACACCGACACACTGAACGAATTCCCCTACCTGGGAACGCCGCACGGCCGCTGAACGGTTCGATCGGCGTCGAACGATTCCGCGCTTAACCTGTGTGTCAGGCGTGATGTCGCAGATCTACCGTCCGGCGGCGACGCCGACATCTCTGCATTGGGATCGTTGTTCGCCGAACCGGCCCGATGCGCGGTGTTGCTTGCCCTCGACGACGGCCGCGCGTTGCCGGCGAGCGCGCTGGCCGACGAGGCCGGGCTCAGCCGGTCGACGGCCAGCAGCCACCTGACGAAGCTGACCCAGGCAGGGTTGCTGCGTGTCGAGGCCCACGGCCGGCACCGCTACTACCGACTGGCCGGCCCGCAGGTGGGCGAGCTGCTTGAGCAGTTGGTGGCGCTGGCACCGCCGCGGCCCATCCGCTCGCTTCGCGACGGCACCCGGGCGGCGCGGCTGCGCTCGGCCCGCACCTGCTACGACCATCTGGCCGGCCGGCTGGGGGTCGAGCTGATGGCCGGCCTGCTCGACCGCGGTGTGCTGACGGGCGGCGACGGGCGATACGACCCCGCGAGGGACCTCGGCGACGCGCTCGGCAATCCCGGCCATGACGTGCGCTACCAGCTGACCGAGCTGGGTCACGCGTGTTTGAACAAGCTGGGTGTCGAAATCCCTTTCGGCAAAAGGCCATTGGTGCGCTACTGCGTGGACTGGAGCGAGCAGCGCCATCACCTGGGCGGCGCACTGGGCAGGGCGATCCTGGACAGATTCCTCACGGCGCGGTGGATCAGCCGCGTGCCACGCGGCCGCGCGGTGACCGTGACGGCGGACGGCCGCACTGCGCTGGCCGATCGGTTCGACGTCGACTGGCCCCGACCTCGTTGAGGCGCACGGCTGGCGGTGAGACAATCGAGGTGGCTGAATCGAGGTCACCATGGCGATTGGTTATGCACTGGCAGCAGTGGTCGGCGCCGGCATGTTCTGGCTTGCCACAAACTTCCGCGTCGTCAAGCAGTTCGAGCGGGGTGTGGTCTTTCGATTCGGGCGTGTGCAGCAAGGGGTGCGCGGACCGGGGCTCACCATGCTGATCCCGATCGCGGATCGGATGCAGAAGGTGAACATGCAGATCATCACGTTGCCCGTGCCCGCCCAGGACGGCATCACCCGCGACAACGTGACTGTGCGGGTGGACGCCGTCATCTACTTCAACGTCGAGGATCCCGTGCGCGCTGCCGTCGATGTGCAGGACTACATGTCGGCGATCGGGCAGGTCGCGCAGACGTCCCTGCGGTCGATCATCGGCAAGAGCAACCTCGATGACCTGCTCTCCAACCGTGAGAGGCTCAACCAGGGCCTGGAAGTGCTGATCGACAGCCCGGCGCTGGGCTGGGGGATCCACATCGATCGGGTCGAGATCAAAGACGTCGTCCTGCCCGATTCGATGAAGCGGTCGATCGCGCGCCAAGCCGAGGCGGAGCGCGAACGGCGGGCCCGTGTCATCACCGCCGACGGCGAATTGCAGGCGTCCGCGAAACTCGCGCAGGCCGCTCAGGTGATGAGCGAACACCCCGCCGCGCTGCAGCTGCGGCTGCTGGAGACAGTCGTCGAGGTCGCCGCCGAGAAGAACAACACCCTGGTGCTTCCGTTCCCCGTCGAATTGCTCCGGTTCCTGGAGAAGGCAACGCCGCAGTCATCCGGCCACCCCGAGGCCAAGGCGCAGATCCCCGACGACCCCCGCAGCCTGCTGCCTTAACGCGCCGCCTTCTTGCGCTCGATGTCGGCCAGCGCAGCCGCCAGCTCGGCACGCTGCGCCGTGGATGTCTCCCAGGCCAGTTTCCGGTTCTTGACCACCTTGGCCGGTGCGCCGACCGCGATCGAGTAGTCCGGGATGTCACCCTTGACCACGGCGTGCGCGCCTAGCACGCAGCCCCGCCCGATGGTCGTGCCGCGCAGCACGCTGACTTTGGCCGCCATCCACGTGTCCGGGCCGATGCGGACCGGGCTCTTGATGATGCCCTGGTCTTTGATCGGCAAGTTGATGTCTTCCATCTTGTGGTCGAAGTCGCAGACGTAGCACCAATCGGCCATCAGCACCGAGTCGCCGAGCTCGACGTCGAGATAGGCGTTGATGACGTTGTCGCGGCCGAGCACCACCTTGTCGCCGAAGCGCAGCGATCCCTCGTGCGCGCGGATGGTGTTCTTGTCGCCAATGTGCACCCAGCGCCCGATCTCCAACTGCGCCAGCTCTGGGGTCGCGTGGATCTCCACGCCTTTTCCGAGGAACACCATCCCGCGGGTGATGATGTGCGGGTTCGCGAGCTTGAACTTCAGCAGCCGCCAGTACCTGACGAGATACCACGGGGTGTACGCCCGGTTGGCCAGCACCCACTTCAGCGAGGCGAGGGTCAGGAACTTTGCCTGCCGGGGGTCACGCAGCCGCGAACCACGCCACCGCTTGTGGATCGGGGCACCCCACATCGTCGTCATGGCCGGAAAGCCTACGCCGAGCGGCACAACCGCCCGGGTTACCCTCGGTGGACGCGATTGCTTGCCGCCGACCGAAAGGACGTATGTTCGCCCGCTCAATGCTTCGACGATTCGTGGCATTCGCGTCGACGGCACTCGTCCTCCCTGCGGCGACGGTCGGCTGTGGAAACACGGACAGCTGGGTCGATGCCGCACCGGCGGCGGGGTGGCCCGGGCAGTACACCAACGCCTCCAACAGCAGCTACACCGCCACCGCTGGGGCTCAGGCGCTCGAACTGCAGTGGACCCGCTCGGTCAAGGGCAGCTTGTTCGCGTCGGCCGCGCTCGGCGGGGGCGACGCCGACTACGTCGCGCTGAACGGCCAGACAGCGGGCGGATGCTCGCTGATGGTGTGGGAGAACGCCGACAACGGTCGCCAGCGCTGGTGCACGCGCTTGGTGCTCGGTGGGGGGTTCGCCGGCCCGCTGTTCGACCAGTTCGACAACGTCTACGTAGGCCAGCCCGGCACCATGCTGTCGTATCCGCCGACGCAGTGGGTGCGCTGGCGACATCCCGTCATCGGGATGCCGATGACGCCACGGTTCCTGGGCGGTGGGCAGTTGCTGGTGGTCACGCACCTGGGCCAGGTGCAGGTGGTCGACGCGCACCGCGGCGAGGTGGTGGGCTCATCTGTGGATCTGGTGCTCGGCGTCGACCCCACCGACTCGGACCGGGGCCTGACCGACTGCCAGCAGGCGCGGCCGCTGTGTCCGGTGGCGGCGGCACCCGCGTTCGCGCCGTCGAACGGGATGATCGTCATCGGGCTGTGGCCGCCCGGCGCCAAGGCGCCGATCCTGACGGCGCTGCAATACCACCCTGGCCAGACACCGGTGCTCACCCAGGAGTGGACCAGCGACGCCGTGGCGAGCGGTGTACTGGCCAGCCCGGTACTTTCCTCGAACGGCTCGACCGTCTACGTCAACAGCCGCGACGGCAGGCTGTGGGCACTGGGCGCGGCGGATGGCAAGCCGAAATGGTCTGTTCCTCTGGGCTTTACAGCTCAAACCCCACCTTCGGTGGCGCCCGGCGGGCTGATCGTGTCCGGCGGCGGCCCGGGCGCGAAGCTGGTCGCCGTGCGCGACGGCGGCGATCACGGCGACGTGCTGTGGCGACGCGACGACGTGACGCCGCTGTGCACGCCGAGCCAGGCCGGCCACGATGTGGCGTACACCGTGACGCCCGACACGAACAACGGGCTCGCGGTGCTGGTGTTCGACCCGGCCGATGGGCACACCCTGAACCTCTATCCGCTGCCGCAGGCCACAGGCTGGCCCGTCGGTGTCTCGGTCGGCTACGACCGGCGGGTGGTCACCGCCACCAGCGACGGCCAGGTGTACAGCTTCGCACCGGCCTGAAGGCAGGCCTCAGGCCAGCAGTGGCCCGATGGCGCTTCGCGGCACGTGCACCTCGTTGGTGCCCGCAACTGACGGCAGAAGTTCGCCCTGGCTGAAGAAGAAGATCACTTCGTCGTCGGTGATCGCGAAGTTCTGGTAATGCGACGGGTCCATCCCGTCGCCTTGCGAGATCGACACCGGCTGGCCGGTCTGGCGCGCCAACTCGCGTTGCACGATCGGGAAGATCACCGTGAGCGGGTTGCTGCCGGGTTTGAACAGGGTGTCCAACGTGATCGGCTGGCCGCTGTCCAGGTTGTAGTTGAACGCCTTGTACCAGGTCACCGGGTGCGCGCCGCCGACATCCTGGAAAATCTTGAACACAACGCTCTGGGTGCCGTGCGGCGGGGTGCCGGAGTGATACTCCACCGCGTGCGCGTCGAGTTCGTAGGGCAGGTTCCGTGAGCCGGGCATTTGCGAGACGTTGATGAACCCGTCGCGGGTCTGCGTCAGGTAATCGATCATCGGCGCCATGTTGGCGTAGTCCACCGGGAACGTGGCGTCGATCGTGTAGGTGTCGGTCGTGGCGTGGACGCGGCAGACGTTGTTGTCGAGGCTGCCGTTCATGTCGGAGCACGGCGACTGCGCCTGCGCGACGGCGGTGCTGTGCCATCCCAGCCATCCGAGCAGGATCGCGGCGGTCAGAACCGCGGCCGCCTCCAACGATCGCCTCATCAACTTTCCTCGAAACGTGTTGGCCGCCAGCGTACCCGCGGGGCTATCGCGACGGACGGCAAATGAAGGCCGTCGCGCGGGCACCTGCGCCCGCGCCGATCCGGCTGATCACCACAGACAGCTGCTGGGCACCGCGCAGCCGCAGTCGCGGCCGCAGCGCCGCCGGGTCGACGTCGACGCCGCGGACCAGGACTTCGACCGCCCCGCAGTCCAGCTCCGCGAGCGCCTGGCGCAGTCGCCGCTCGCCGAACCGTATCTGTTCGAGCACGGCAAATCCCCGCACTCCGGGCGGAAGACGGTCCCCGGACAAGTAGGCGATCTTGGGGTCGAGTTGCCACAGGCCGTGGCGGGTGGCGTAGTGCCGCACCAAGCCGGAACGCACGACGGCGCCGTCGGGATCGACGATCCACCGCCCGGCCGGTGCCACGGGGCAGTCGTCGGGCTCGGCGTCGGTGATCTGCTCGGCAGGGCCGTGCGGGTCGAGGATGCTGGCGCGCCGCGACACACCTTCTGCGGCGAGGCCGGCCGACCACAGGCACGCTTCGCGGACATCGCCGCTCGATGAGGTGACCTCGACCTCGCCACCGAAGCCTGTCTCCCTGAGCCACCCGAAATCAATTCCCGGCGAACACTTTACGACGATATCGCGGTTCGTGTAGGTGCCGAGCAGTGCGTCCAGCGGTGGCTGGTAATCGCGCGGGTCGAAGCGGCGCCTGCCGGCGGCGCGGCGGCCCGGGTCGGCGAACACGACGGTGTTCCTGCTGACGGGGCGCAACGCGTCGGCGCGCAGCAGTGGCAGGCCCGCGACGTTGTGCCGGGCCATCGCCAGCCGGACGGGGTCGATGTCGCTGCCGAGCACCTCGGCCACGGCCCGCAGCGCCGCCAACTCCGTGCCGATGGAACACGTGACGTCGTGGACGGTCCGGCCTGCGAGCCTCGCGGCCCTGTGCGCGGCCACGGGAGCGGCGGTGGCCTGCTGCAGAGCGTCGTCGGTGAACAGCCAGTCGTCGACGTCGACCAGCTTGGCCGCAGCCCGCCGGCGCAGCAGCACCGTCTCCACGAGTATGCCGGCGCGATCGCCGAAGAGCGTTCGTACTGAAGCGATATCCGAAATCTGACTGGAGTCGGTCAGCGGGTAACCGCCGACCACCTGCAGCGCCTCGGCGCCCTGCGCCGACCGCAGGTAGGCGACGTCGTCGAGCGAGAACCTCAGGACGGTTTGACTCCGGTGACCATCACGTTGTAGTACCAGGCCTTCGGCACCAGGTGGCTCAGCACGTTGGCATCCACCCAGCTCAACGTCACCCAGCTGCCGAACGCGAACTTCGCCCAACTCCAGCCCAACCGGCCGGGCGGCACCGCGGCCTCGAACGTGCGGAGTGGCCAGCCGAGCATCGCCGCGGTGAATTCCGTGGTGGCGGTGCGGACCTCGGCGGCGCCGGCGTTGACCGACATCCGCTCGAGGCCGGCGGGATCAAAGGTGTGAAGGTCGACGATCGCCTCCAGTGCGGCGGCGCGCGAAGACTCATCGAGTTCGGCCTGCGGACGACGCCAGCCGGTCAGCCCCGGCAGCCGCGTCAC
>Ga0209656_10001057_pt1 | contig 17774 bp, 12 predicted proteins | sample BogFormECP12_OM2_FD_188239 | JGI IMG/M metagenome (GOLD analysis project Ga0209656, IMG submission 188239) | Bog forest soil microbial communities from Calvert Island, British Columbia, Canada - ECP12_OM2 (SPAdes) (version 2) | ecosystem: Environmental > Aquatic > Freshwater > Wetlands > Bog ... | reverse complement strand
CGGAATCGAACCGTTGACCTGCTCATTACGAGTGAGCCGCTCTGCCGACTGAGCTAAGGTGGCGTGCCCGAGCGCTCGCCGCCGGGCGGCACGAGTCTACGGCAGCCCCAGCAGGCCACCCAACCGGGCGCGACACTGACCTCAGCGACGGGACACGCCGCGAACGCGTCGGTCAGTTCAATCTCGCGCTCGGCTGCGCTCGGCCTCGCGCTCGGGCTCGCGCTCGGCTGAGCCTCAGTCGCCCAGCGCCTGCCCGACCGCGGCGACCAGCGCGTCGACCGCGAACTTCGGCTTGACGTTGAGGGCCAGCGCTTCGCGACAGAGCAGCACCGCCTCGATGCAGCGCAACAGCCGCTCCGGGGAGGCGTGCTCGGACAAAGCCGACACCCGCGACGTCATGTCCGGATGGTTCGGCTGGACCCGCGCGCCGGAGGCCATCATCAGCGCGTCGCGGAAGTAATTCGCGAGGTCGATCAGCGCGCGGTCGAGCGCGTCACGCGAGGCTCGAGTCTGCCGCGACTTCTGCCGTCGCTCAAGGTCTTTGATCGCGCCCGTCGCGCCGCGCAGCGTGGCGGCGGTGCCCTTGCCGGTGCCGCCGGCGCCCAGCGCGGTACGGAGCTCCTCGGTTTCGGCCTCATCGCGCCCGGCGGTCAACGCCCGCGCCTCGGCTTCGGCGCTGACCACCAACTCCTCCGCTGCGGCGTACGCCTTCGACGGTGTGACCGCGTCACGCACCAGCGACAGCGCGCGCTGCCGTCGCTCGCGTGCGGCGGGATCGGTGGCCAGCCGCCGCGCGCGGCCGACGTGCCCGCCGCTGACGGATGCGGCAAACCGGGCGTCGGGCGCGCTCAGCCCGTCGGTGTCGATCAACACCTGGGCGATCGCATCCACCGGCGGGGTCACCAGCGCGACGTGGCGGCATCGCGACCGCAGGGTGATCGCGATGTCCTCGGGGTCCACCGACGGCGCGCACAGCAGAAAGACCGTGGACGGCGGCGGCTCCTCCACCACCTTCAACAGCGCGTTGGCCGCCCCTTCCGTGAGCCGGTCGGCGTCCTCGATCACGACGATCTGCCAGCGCCCGGTGCTCGGGCGCCGCGACGCGATCTGCACTATCGCCCGCATGTCGTCCACGCCGATGCTCAGGCCCTCCGGAACGATCCGGCGAACGTCGGCGTGCGTGCCTGCCAGCGTCGCGACGCAGGCGCGGCACTCGCCGCAGCCGGGTGTGCCCGCCGCCGTGCACTGCAAGGCCGCCGCGAAGCACAGCGCCGCGATCGAGCGGCCGGATCCGGGCGGCCCGGTGATCAACCAGGCGTGTGTCATAGTCCCGGTCGCCGCCGCATTGTGAGCCGAATCACCGCGCGCCGCCCGCGCGGCGGCGATCAGCTCCGCCTCCACCGCCTGCTGGCCGACCAGTCGGGTGAAAACGCCGTTCATCACCGACAACAGTAGTGACCGCGGCGGACACGATCGCTGCGCAAGCGCTATTGCGCGTCTGCGGGGCCCGATACGGTAGTTCTTGTGACCAGTCAGGCGGCATCCCCCGGGCGAACCCGCGCGTTCGTCCGGTGGATCGTGCGCACGCCCTGGCCGGTCTTCACGCTGGGCATGCTGCAGGCCGACATCATCGGCGCGCTCTTCGTGCTCGGCTTCCTGCGGTTCGGACTGCCGCCGAAAGACCGCGTGATGCTGCAGGACCTGCCGGAGGCGAACCTGGCACTGTTCATCGTGGTCCTGCTGCTTGCGTTCACGTTCGGGTCGCTGATCAGCCTCAAGCTGCTGATGCCGGTGTTCCGCTGGCAGCGCCGCGACGGCGACGGCAGGCGCGACACCGACCCCGTTGCCACGGAATTCGCCCGTACCCGGGCCCTGAAGATGCCCTTCTACCGATCGCTGATCAGCGGCGTGAACTGGCTCCTCGGCGGCGCCATCTTCATCGTCGCGATCTGGCCGGTGGCCAGGCATTCGGCCCCGGTGGTCGCGCTGGCCACCGCCCTGGGCGCCACGGCCACGATGATCATCGGTTACCTGCAGGCCGAGCGGGTGCTGAGGCCGGTGGCCGTCGCGGCGCTGCGCGAGGGCGTGCCCGAGCACATCCACGCCCCCGGCGTCATCCTGCGGACGGTGCTGACCTGGGTGCTTTCCACCGGGGTGCCGATCCTGGCGATCATCGTCGCCATCGCCGCCACCAAGCTGTCGATCCTGCAGGCCTCCGCCGACAACCTGTTCATGCCGATCCTGATGCTGGCCATCGCCGCGCTGGTGATCGGGCTGATCGGCACCGTGCTCACCGCGATGTCGATCGCCGACCCGTTGCGCCAGCTGCGGTGGGCCCTCGGCGAGGTGCAGCGCGGCAACTACAACGCGCACGTGCAGATCTACGACGCCAGCGAGCTGGGACTGCTGCAGGCGGGCTTCAACGAGATGGTCCGGGAGCTGTCGGAGCGGCAACGCCTGCGCGACCTGTTCGGCCGCTACGTCGGCGAGGACGTCGCCCGCCGCGCGCTGGAAAGCCGCCCCGAGCTCGGCGGCGAGGAGCGCAACATCGCGGTGCTGTTCGTGGACCTGGTCGGCTCGACCGCGCTGGCTGCGACCCGCCCGCCCGGCGAGGTCGTGAAGCTCCTCAACGAGTTCTTCCGGATCGTCGTCGAGACCGTCAACCGCCACGGCGGCTTCGTCAACAAGTTCCAGGGCGACGCGGCGCTGGCGATCTTCGGCGCGCCGCTGGAGCATCCCGACGCCTCCGGGGCGGCGCTGGCCGCCGCCCGCGAACTGCACAACGAGCTGATCGCGGTGATCGGCGAGAACGAGTTCGGCATCGGGGTGTCGGCCGGCCGTGCGATCGCCGGCCACATCGGCGCGAAGGCGCGATTCGAGTACACCGTGATCGGGGATCCGGTCAACGAGGCGGCCCGGCTGACCGAGCTGGCCAAGTTCGAGGAGGGACACGTGCTGGCGTCGGCGATCGCGGTCAGCGGCGCCCTCGACGCCGAGGCGCTGTGCTGGGACGTCGGCGAGGTCGTCGAACTGCGGGGACGTACCGCACCCACACAGTTGGCACGGCCCGTCAAGCTGGCGGTGCCGTCGCGAGTTTGATCCCCGCGGGTTGGTCTAGGCCTTCTTCGCGGCCTTCTTCGCGGTCTTCTTGGCGCCGGCCCTGGCAGCGGCCGTGCGGGTGCCCTTCTTGGCGGCGCGCTTCACCGGGCCGCGGGCGCGCCGGTCGGCCAGCAGCTCCGCGGCCCGCTCCTGTGTGATCGACAGCACATCGTCGCCCTTGCGGAGGCTGGCGTTCGTCTCGCCGTCGGTAACGTAGGGCCCGAACCGGCCATCCTTGATCACCATCGGCTTGCCCGTCGCCGGGTCCGGGCCCAGCTCGCGCAGAGGAGGAAGCGAAGCCGCTTGCCGGCCACGGCGTTTGGGCTCCGAGTAGATCCTCAGCGCCTCGTCGAGGGTGATCGCGAACATCTGCTCTTCGGTGGAAAGTGAGCGAGAGTCGCTGCCCCGCTTGAGATACGGCCCATAGCGGCCGTTCTGCGCGGTGATCTGCTCGCCGGTGGCGGGGTCGACGCCCACGAGGCGCGGTAGCGACAGCAACCGCAGCGCGTCGTCCAACGTTACCGTTTCGAGGTCCATCGACCGCAGCAGCGACCCCGTCCGCGGCTTGGGACCCGTCGGCTTCCCGGCCTTCTTCGCCGACGCGCCGTCGCCGTCGTCTGGCTCATCGGGCTCCGGCAGCACCTCGGTCACATACGGGCCGAACCTGCCGTCCTTGGCGACGATCTCGTGCCCGGTCTGGGGGTCCACACCCAGCGAGCGACCCTCTTGCGGTGTGGCGAAAAGCTTTTCGGCCAACTCCAGCGTCAGCTCGTCGGGGGTGATCGCGTCGCTGAGGTTCGCCCGCTGCGGTGCCGGCTCGCCGTCCTCGCCGATCACGATGCGCTCCAGATACGGACCGTTCTTGCCGACGCGGACGTTGATCGGGCGGCCCTCGTCGTCGTCGAACAGCTTGATCGAGTTGACCTCTCGGGCGTCGATGCCTTCGAGGTTGACCCCGACCAGCTTCTTGAGGCCGCCGGACCGGGCGACGGAGTCCGGCACGCCGTGGGCGCCGCCGAAGTAGAAGTTGTTCAACCAGTTCGTGCGCTGCTCGTGCCCGGCGGCGATCTCGTCGAGCTCGTCTTCCATCGCGGCGGTGAAGCCATAGTCGACGAGCCGGCCGAAGTGCTGCTCCAAGAGCCCGGTCACCGCGAACGCCACCCACGACGGCACCAGCGCGCTGCCCTTCTTGTGCACGTAGCCGCGGTCCTGAATGGTCTTGATGATCGAGGAGTACGTCGACGGGCGCCCGATGCCGAGGTCTTCCAGCGCCTTGATCAGCGACGCCTCGGTGTAGCGCGGCGGCGGGCTGGTGGCGTGCCCATCGGCGGTCAGCTCGTTGGCCCGCACGCGCTGGCCCTCGGTCAGCTGCGGAAGGCGGCTCTCGGCGTCGTCGGCCTCGCCGCCGGCCAGGTCGTCGAGGCTCTCGACGTAGGCCGACAGGAAGCCGGGGAACATGATGGTGCGGCCGCTGGCCGAGAACGCCACCTGTGTTGGGGCCGCCTGCCCGTCGGCGGACTCACCGGTGATGCGCAGGCTCAGCGTCGTGCCGCGCGCGTCGGCCATCTGCGAGGCGACGGTGCGCTGCCAGATGAGCTCGTAGAGCCGGAACTCGTCGTTGTCGAGGGCCGCGTGCAGCTGCCCCGGGGTCGAAAACGTCTCACCGGCCGGGCGGATGGCCTCGTGGGCCTCCTGGGCGTTCTTGACCTTGCGGTTGTACTGCCGCGGCGTCGGGTGCACGTACTCGGCGCCGTAGAGCTCACGCGCCTGCCTGCGCGCCGCGTTGATCGCCGACTCCGACAGCGTGGTCGAGTCGGTGCGCATATAGGTGATGTAACCGTTCTCGTACAGCCGCTGCGCGACGCTCATCGTGCGCTCCGACGAGAACCGCAGCTTGCGGCCCGCCTCCTGCTGCAACGTCGACGTCATGAACGGCGCGTACGGCCTGCGGGTGTAGGGCTTCTCGTCGACCGACGACACCGTCAGCGACGCCCCGCGCAGCCCGCGCGCCAGCGTTCCGGCGCCGTCGGCGTCGAGCACCAGCACCTCGTCGGCCTTCTTGACCTGGCCCAGCGAGTCGAAGTCCCGTCCGGTGGCCACCCGGCGCCCGTCGACCGTCACCAGCCGTGCGGTGAACCTGGGCGGCTGCGCCGAGGGGTTCGACACGCTGGCGTCGAGCTCGGCGGTCACGTCCCAATAGGAGGCGCTGCGGAACGCCATCCGGTCGCGTTCACGCTGCACGATGATGCGGGTGGCCACCGACTGGACACGGCCCGCCGAAAGCTTCGGCGCGACCTTCTTCCACAGCACCGGGCTGACCTCGTAGCCGTACAGCCGGTCCAGGATGCGGCGGGTCTCCTGCGCGTCGACCAGGTCATTGTCGAGATCCCGCGGATGCTGGGCCGCGGCACGGATCGCCGGCTCGGTGATCTCATGGAACACCATCCGCTTGACCGGGATGCGCGGCTTGAGCGTCTCCAGCAAGTGCCAGGCGATAGCCTCGCCCTCCCGGTCACCGTCGGTGGCCAGATAGAGCTCGTCAGCGCTCTTCAGCAGGCTTTTCAGCTCGCTGACCGTGCCCTTCTTTTCGGGGCTGATGATGTAGAGCGGCTCGAAGTCGGCGTCGACGTTGACCCCCAACCGGGCCCACGGCTCCGACTTGTATTTCGCCGGCACGTCCGCAGCCGCCCTCGGCAGGTCGCGGATGTGGCCGCGCGACGACTCAACGACGTAGTTAGAGCCCAGGTAGCCGGCAATTTTGCGCGCTTTGGTCGGCGACTCGACAATCACGAGTCGTCGCACATTTCTGCTGCCGTTACCGCTGCCGCGGTGCTCGTTCGCCAACTGCGCTTACGCTCCATCTCCTTTTTGCCGTCCGGGGCCGGCGACTGACGCGACGCTGGGGCGACCGCGCCGTCGCGACCCCGTTGGCACTTGACAAGATTGCATCCCGCACCGGCCGACGCAAACTGACGACCCCGAAAACGGCCCCCCGTCGCTACGCTTTTGCCCGTCGGCTTCCTGCCTAAACATGGGGCCACTGAGAGAACGCCTCAACGTCGCCCGGTGGTTCCCCCACGTTCTCTACCAGGCGCGACAGCCGTCGACGGCCACTGATCCGCAACGCGGGCCGGGCCCCCCTGGTGCCGATGAGCGTCGGGGCGATGCCGACCCGCATCATCGCCGACGCCAGCGGCGAATGGGTGTCGGGCGCGTGCGGGTCGAGGCCCAGCAGGTACCGGTCGGCCTCCGGGCAACCGGCGGCCAGCACCCACGCCCGCAGTTCGCGCGGACCGGGCAGCCACTGCGGCGGCACGGTCTTGACCGCCCCGCGGGTCCAGTCCGTGGCGATCACGACGAGACGGGCGTCCACCGACGTCCGCACCAAGGGGGTGTTCTCGTCGGTGCGGGATATCTCCGGTTCGAGGCCGGCGTCCTCGATCATCCCGGCCAGCGCAACGGCGCGCCACGGCCGGTCGACGACCACCGACAGCCGCGCCCCGCCGCCGACCAGGACCACCTGGCCGGGCGCAGCCAGCAGGCCAGTCAGGTCGGTGACCGCTGGGGGGACCGACTCTGCCGAGAAGAACGACAGCTGGCTCACGCTCACGACAGTAAGCCAGCCTGCCGCCGCGACACCGGCGCCGGGCCGGACCACGCACCCAGGAAAGCAAAACCCCCCGCCGCGGCCAGTTACTGAACTGCGTGGGGGGTTTCGTCAGGCTCGATGCTCAGATAGAACGAACGCCCGTGGCCTGCGGGCCCTTCGGGCTCTGGCCGACCTCGAACTCGACGCGCTGGTTCTCCTCAAGGGTGCGGAAACCCGAGCCCTGAATCTCCGTGTAGTGGACAAACACGTCAGCGGAGCCGTCCTCCGGCGCAATGAAGCCGAAGCCCTTCTCCGCGTTGAACCACTTCACAGTTCCCTGTGGCATTTCTCGATGTGCCCTTCTCTTCCTACCGGGTGCGGTGCACCGTCGTTCGGTGCCCCGGGCCCGTTCCGACCGCCAATCCTTCGTGGAGTCGTCGAAGTCTAAGACCTAGGACCCTCGCAGGAACCGCGATCGCAACGTCGATCCTGCGAGTGCATGAAACAAACACAGAAGCTGCGACCGCCTTTAGTCAATCATGTTCGACGCGGGCGCGACAGTCCGCGCTTCATCAACTGGTGAACAATTCACGAAGGGTCGGTGCATTGCGCGAAACCAGGCAGCCAGGAGGGCCAGTGATGTCGAGCTTCGGCCGTGACCTGCTTGCCAGCGCGCTGGCCGGCACCGAGGCCGCCGAGCAGCCACTACGCCACGTCGCCGAACTGCCCGCGCATCAGGGTGTACCGGGGGTGTGGCCGGACTGGGCCGACCCCGACGTGGTGCGCGCGTTCGCCGACCGGGGCATCGCCGCACCGTGGTCCCACCAGGTGCGGGCGGCGACGCTGGCGCACGGGGGCCGCCACGTCGTGATCAGCACCGGCACCGCGTCCGGCAAGTCGCTGGCCTATCAGCTGCCGATCCTGTGCGCGCTGTCGGCCGACCGCCGCGCGCGGGCGCTGTACCTTTCTCCGACCAAGGCGCTCGGCCACGACCAGCTGCGCACGGCGGCCGCACTGACGGCGGCGGTCCGGGGGCTGGCGAATGTGGCGCCGGCCCCGTACGACGGCGACAGCCCCGCCGAGGTGCGCCGGTTTGCCCGTGAGCAGTCGCGATGGGTGTTCTCCAACCCCGACATGATCCACCTGTCGCTGCTGCGCAACCACGCCCGCTGGGCGGTGTTCCTTCGCAATCTGAAGTTCATCGTGGTGGACGAATGTCATTACTACCGCGGTATTTTCGGTTCCAACGTCGCGATGGTGCTGCGGCGGCTGCTGCGGTTGTGCGGCCGTTATTCGGCGTCTCCGACGGTGATCTTCGCCAGCGCCACGACCGCGTCGCCGGCCGCCACGGCGTCCGAGCTGATCGGTCAGAGCGTCGCCGAGGTCCCCGAGGACGGTTCGCCGCACGGCGCGCGCACCGTCGCGCTGTGGGAGCCGGCGCTGCGGACGGACCTGACCGGCGAGAACGGCGCGCCGGTGCGCCGCTCCGCGGGCGCGGAGGCGGCGCGGGTGATGGCCGACCTGGTGGTGGAGGGCGCGCGGACGCTGACGTTCGTCCGGTCGCGGCGCGGCGCGGAGCTGACCGCGCTGGCCACCCGGGCACGGCTGTCTGACACCGGCCCGGAGCTGGTCGACCGGGTGGCATCGTATCGGGCCGGCTACCTGCCCGAGGACCGGCGCGCGCTCGAGCAGGCGCTGGCCGAGGGGCAGCTGGTCGGGCTGGCCACCACCAACGCGCTCGAACTCGGCGTCGACATCGCCGGGCTCGACGCCGTCGTCGTGGCCGGATTTCCCGGCACGGTCACATCGTTCTGGCAGCAGGCCGGGCGCTCGGGACGGCGGGGCCAGAGCGCGCTGGTGGTGCTGATCGCCCGCGACGATCCGCTGGACACCTACCTGGTCCACCACCCGGCGGCGATACTGGACAAGCCGATAGAGAAGGTAGTCATCGACCCGGCCAACCCTTATGTGTTGGCGCCGCAATTGCTCTGCGCAGCAACGGAATTGCCACTCGCCGACGCGGAGGTCAGGGCCTGGGACGCCAGCGCGGTGGCCGATGCGCTGGTTGACGACGGGCTGCTGCGCCGCCGGGCCGGCGGCTACTTCGCGGCGCCGGGCGTCGACCCGCACCCGGCCGTAAACATCCGCGGCTCGACCGGCGAGCAGATCGCGATCCTCGAAGCTGACACCGGCCGCATGGTCGGCGCCGTCGAGGCCGGCCGGGCCCCCGGATCAGTGCATCCGGGGGCGGTGTACCTGCACCAGGGCGAGAGTTATGTGGTCGACTCGCTGAACTTCGACGAGGGCTTGGCGCTGGTGCGCGCCGAAGACCCGGGCTATGCCACCTTTGCCCGGGAAATCACCGATATCGCGGTGACCGGAACCGGTGAGCGGCGCATCTTCGGTGCGGTGACGCTTGGGCTGGTTCCGGTTGCCGTCACCAGCCAGGTGATCGGCTTTCTGCGGCGACGGGCCAACGGAGAAGTGATCGACTTCAATGAACTCGACATGCCCTCACGCACACTCGAGACCGTGGCGGTGATGTACACGATCACGCCGGAAGCATTGCAGGCCAACGGTATTGAGTGGTCACACGTACCGGGCGCGTTGCATGCGGCCGAGCACGCCGCGATCGGCCTGCTGCCGCTGGTGGCCAGCTGCGACCGCGGCGACATCGGCGGCCTGTCGACGGCGATCGGCCCCGACACCGGCCTGCCGACGGTGTTCGTCTACGACGGGTACCCGGGCGGAGCCGGCTTCGCCGAACGCGGGTTCGGTGAGATCACGACCTGGTTGGCGGCCACCGCCGATGCGATCGAAGCCTGTGAATGCCGGCAGGGCTGCCCCTCGTGTGTGCAGTCGCCCAAGTGCGGCAACGGCAACGACCCGCTGGACAAAGCCGGCGCGGTAACGGTGCTGCGGCTGGTGATCGCCGAACTGACGGCGCGCGTTTCCCCTGACCCACCAATAGATGACGACCGACCCCTCGAACGGTCGACCCCACAGGCTGACGAACATGTCCGCCGAACGGGCCAATCTCCTCGCTGCTGAAGGCAGCCCTGATCCTCATTCGGCGGGCAGACGAACGGTCGGACAACGCGATCCGTTCTCAGCACCGGAACTTCGGGTGCAGGCGAAAAGTACCTTGTCGGAACGTGTTGCGCAAACTCGCATCTGACCGTTAGACCGTTAGCACAGCGAAGGAAGATGGACGGCAACGGTTTTCGTCGTTGGCGTTAATTCGGTAGCGACCGTTGGCTGTTGGGTAAAGTCTCCTCCGATGGCACACGACTGGCTGCTTCTCGAGACGCTGGGCGACGAACCGGTGGTCGTCGCCCAGGGGCGCCAGCCGAAAAACATGGTTCCACTCAACGCTTTCTTGCGGCGAAGCCCCCATCTGTCGGCGATCAACGGCGCAGTCGCGGAGACGGTGCGGACCGGTGCCGGGGTGTCGCGCGCGGTGCCGAACACCGACCGGGTCATTCGGACCGAACCGGTGACGATGTCGGACGGGCGGGTGCACGGCGTCCACCTGTGGACGGGTCCGGCCGCCGGGGAGGCTCCCGAGCGGCCGATTCCGGGACCGCTGGTGTGGGACCTGACGACGGGCCTTGCCACCGATACACCGGAGTCGCTGTGGAACAGCGGAATGGACCCAGCGGTGGAGCCCACACACGGGCGCACCTTCGCCGAGGACCTGCCCCGCAAAGAACTCGTGCCCAACGAGACGAAGGTGCTGTCGCTGACGATTCACTGCGAGCCGGGCGACCGGATCTCCGCCATGTGGGACGTCACCGATCACCGCGGCGACCTGATTTCGGTGGGCTGGGTCGCGCGGGCAATTCTGGAAACCGCGCCGGACGGCAGCCAGCACCTGCTCAGCCGGGCGATGAACTGGCGCGGCGAACGCCAGGGCCCCCCGGTAGCGCCCGACGACCTGGGCCAGCGCATTCTCGACGGGCTGGCACAGCCGGGTGTTCATCGGGCGCTGGTCGACATCGCGAGCTGGAAGCTACTGAAGTGGCTGGACGACCCGTGCCCCTACTACGACTGGCGACAACCCGGCGACGAAGTCGTGCACCCCGACGACGAGCCGCTGACGAAGGCGATGATCGAGGAATTCGTGGACGGTCCGACGAGCCGGGTGCTGCGTCTGAAGGCTGAAGGCGGCGGCTGGGTGCGGGTACACGTCACCGTGAACCGCGTCAAGCTCGACGACAAGACGGCTGCGGGCCTGCTGTCGTTGAGGCTGCCCACGCCGGCAGAGCTGGTCGCCACGGAGCTCACCTGAGCGTCGCACACCGCGGTCCGTCACAACGTTGCGAAAACCGGATTCCGCAACGATTGGGGCACAACCGCGGGAGACCGACGAACCCAGAATTGGTGCAGATAAGGGACGACCCCCGCCAGGGGGGGAGGAGGCGAGGGTCGTCGTGTATCAGCCCCGGGGGGTCGGGCTGATGCACACTCGGCATAGCCGAGTAATCCTCACTATACACACGACAGGACGCAGTGGCGCAAGTCTTGCTTTCCATCGATAACATTGAGGCAGCGCCGAATTGCAGTCTCCGACACCTGGCTTGATCTGCCATTTCACAGGTGTTCTCTAGCGGTGCAAGGGCAGTTGCCTATCCTGGAACGCGTGACAGTCTCAGACCCTGCCGCACAATCGTCGGCGGCGCCGCAGGGATCGACACCAGAGCCGCGACCGGCGGGTCCCGCGAAGACCGCGGCGTTCTTCGATCTCGACAAGACCGTTATCGCAAAGTCCAGTACGCTTGCTTTCAGCAAACCTTTCTTCGATCAAGGGCTGATCAATCGCCGCGCGGTGCTGAAGTCGACCTACGCCCAGTTCTTCTTCCTGATGTCGGGCGCGGATCACGATCAGATGGACCGGATGCGCTCGTACCTGACGAACATGTGCGCAGGGTGGGACGTAGAACAAGTCAAGTCGATCGTCGACGAGACACTTCACGACATCGTCGATCCGCTGGTGTTTGCCGAAGCCACCGATTTGATCGCCGATCACAAGCTGTGCGCCCGCGACGTCGTCGTGGTGTCGGCTTCCGGTGAGGAGATCGTCGCGCCGATCGCGCGGGCGCTCGGCGCCACCCACGCGATGGCGACGCGGATGGTCGTGGAAGAGGGCAAGTACACCGGAGACATCGCGTTCTACTGCTACGGCGAGGGCAAGGCGCAGGCGATCCGGGAGCTGGCCGCGCGCGAGGGCTATCCGCTGGAGCACTGCTACGCCTACTCCGACTCGATCACCGATCTGCCGATGCTCGAAGCGGTCGGGCATCCCACGGTGGTCAACCCGGACCGCGCGCTTCGCAAGGAGTCCGCGGCACGGGGCTGGCCGGTGCTGACGTTCTCCAAGCCGGTGTCGTTGAGGGACCGGATTCCCGCCCCGTCCAGCGCCGCTGTGGCGACGACCGCCGCCGTGGCCGTGAGCGCGATCGCCGCCGGCGCACTGACGTATTCGCTGTTGCGCCGCTACGTCCTCTGAGACGCCGTTCGAGCTCCGCTTCGGGGGTTCTCTCACCGACGTCTTCGCGGAGGTAACGATCGGACGTTCGGGGCCTTGATGTGACCGTGGTCACGTAGTACAAAGGAACCACGGCAGCCCGGCGAGGCCAAGCTCGAATCGGAAGAGAAGGTTCGATCTCCCGAGCCGGACTACCCAGCACGGACCCGGGCACCCACGCGGAGCACGCCGCGATAAGGGCAAAAGTGTTGCGGGCCTGCGCTATTGCGAAAGCGGACAACCACGGGGACCCCTTGGGTGGGGTCGCAGTCGCAGCGCATCGCAAGACCGCCGAGGCCAACCCACGCAACCCACAATGCACGCTTGGTAACCGGGTATCCGTGCTAGCGGGCGGCGAGCCGAAACGCTTCGGATCGTCGCCCGCTTCACGTTTTCGCGGACCCGCTCGCGATCGCGACCGCTTCTTGCGCGCCGGCCTGCAACGCCCGGCAACACAGCAGCAGCCAGTCTCGGACACCGTCGCCGGTACCCGAGGCGAACCCGGCGGCGGCGGCCCGGTACCCGGCGGCGTTGCGCATCCAGTACACCTCCGGGACGCCGAGGCCGTGCGGGTCCAGACCGCTGGCCTGCGACACCAATCGCGACACCGCACGGGCCACCACACCGTCGGCGGTGCCGAACGGGGCCAGGGTCAGCAGTTCGCCGTGCGCGACGGCCGCAAGGATCGGCGCGGGCGCCGCGCTGCCGCCGGTCACCAACCCGACGAGCAGGTCCAGCCGCCGCGCGAGGGCGTCACCGGCGCGGGGACGGCCCAGCAGGTTGTCATCATCGACGAGGTCGGCGGCGGCGAGCATGTGCAGGCGCGCCAGTGCCTGCAGCGGCGCGCGCTGCCACACCCCCACCAACGCCGTTTCGCCGCCCTCCAGCGCCTCGGCCACGCGCAGCGCCCCGGCCAGAATCGGACCCGACAGCAGCCCGTCGGACGGTAGCCGCGGCGCCCCGCCGTCGAGAACCGACGACGCCCGCGCGGCCCGGACCGCGGCCTCGACGGCGTTGGCCCGCCAGCCGCGGAGGTTGGCGCGGTGCCGGTGGGCCCTGCCGAGCGCCTCGCGCGCGTCGTCGCCGGCCTTCGCGACGCCGGGCAGGTCGATCAGCGGAGCAAGTGGATCGGTCATCGGCAAATCACGCTAGCCGCGGGACGGCATCGGAGGGCCGCCGGGTGCGGTCGTGCCCCGGGCAACCCGACAGCCGGCCGCCGGCGCGTGCCCGGCGGCCCGCGCCGCCAACAAAGCCAACCTTGGTGCGCCGTGCGTTTATTAGGCTCGGCTCCATGACAGAGACCCACGCGCAGGCCCCGTCGTCGTACCCACCCCCCGAAGAGTTCACCGCGAACGCCAACGCCACCGCCGAGCTGTACAGGGCCGCCGAGGCCGACCGGCTCGGGTTCTGGGCCGAACAGGCCAACCGACTGTCATGGGAGAGGCCGTTCGACGACGTACTGGACTGGTCGGACGCGCCGTTCGCCAAGTGGTTCACCGGTGGCACGCTCAACGTCGCCTACAACTGCGTCGATCGACACGTCGAGGCCGGCAACGGCGACCGCGTCGCGATCCACTGGGAGGGCGAGCCGATCGGAGACAGCCGCACGCTGACCTACTCTGACCTGCTCAGCGAGGTGTGCCAGGCCGCCAACACGCTGAGCGGCCTGGGGCTGGAGGCCGGTGACCGCGTCGCGATCTACATGCCGATGATTCCCGAGGCGATCGTCGCGATGCTGGCCTGCGCGCGCCTCGGGGCGCTGCACAGCGTGGTCTTCGCCGGATTCTCCGCCTCGGCGCTGCGGGCCCGGATCGAGGACGCCGAAGCCAAGCTGCTGATCACCACGGACGGGCAGTACCGCAGGGGCAAGGCGGTCTCGCTGAAGGAGTCGGCCGACGAAGCGGTCAGCGGCCAGGACTCGATCGAGCATCTCCTCGTGGTGCGGCGGACCGGCATCGACGTGCCCTGGACGGAGGGCCGCGACCTGTGGTGGCACGACACGGTGGCCCAGGCATCAACCGAGCACACCCCCGAGGCGTTCGATTCGGAGCACCCGCTGTTTCTGCTCTACACCTCGGGCACGACGGGCAAGCCGAAGGGCATCATGCACACCACCGGCGGCTATCTGACCCAGGCGTCCTATACCCATCACCACGTCTTCGACGTGAAGCCGGAAAGCGACGTGTACTGGTGCACCGCGGACATCGGCTGGGTCACCGGCCACACCTACATCGTGTACGGCCCGCTGTCGAACGGCGTCAGCCAAGTGGTCTACGAGGGCACCCCGGCATCGCCGGATGAGCACCGGCACTTCCAGGTCATCGAAAAGTACCGCGTTACCACGTATTATACTGCTCCCACGCTGATCAGGACGTTCATGAAGTGGGGCCGCGAGATCCCCGCCGCCCACGACCTGTCCAGCCTGCGGCTGCTGGGGTCCGTCGGCGAGCCGATCAACCCGGAGGCCTGGCGCTGGTACCGCGACGCGTTCGGCGGCAACCGGACCCCGGTCGTGGACACCTGGTGGCAGACCGAGACGGGCGCGGCGATGATCTCCCCGCTGCCGGGCGTGACCGCGTGCAAGCCGGGTTCGGCGATGGCTCCGCTGCCCGGGATCTCCGCGAAGATCGTCGACGACGACGGCAACAAGATCGAGCCCAGCCCGGACTGGGGCGAGCATGTGACCGGGTATCTGGTGCTCGACCAGCCGTGGCCGGGAATGCTGCGCGGCATCTGGGGCGACCCCGAGCGGTTCAGGGAGACCTACTGGTCGCGGTTCGCCGAGCAAGGCTGGTACTTCGCCGGCGACGGCGCGCGCTACGACCCCGAGGGCAACATCTGGCTTCTCGGCCGGATCGACGACGTGATGAACGTTTCCGGACACCGGATTTCGACCGCCGAGGTGGAGTCGGCGCTGGTCGGCCACGCGCACGTCGCCGAGGCCGCCGTGGTCGGCGCCACCGACGAACACACCGGTCAGTCGATCTGCGCGTTCGTGATTCTCGAGGAGCACGCCAAACCGGCCCACGAGATGGTCGTTGAACTGAAAGACCAAGTAGCAAAAGAGATCTCGCCGATCGCCCGACCGCGGGAGATTCACGTGGTGCCCGAGCTGCCGAAGACCCGCAGCGGCAAGATCATGCGGCGCCTGCTGCGCGACGTCGCCGAGGGCCGCGAGCTCGGTGACACCTCGACGTTGCTGGATCCCGTTGTGTTCGAGGCGATCCGGGCCAGCAAGGCGGAGGAATAGCCTAGCCCTGGCCGACCGGCGCGAAGCCCGATCCGGGCCGGCCGCGGGCATTGACGTCGGTCAGCACCGCGTTCATCGATTCGGTCACCGCGGGCGTATGCAGCGGGATGTACTTGATGACGCACGTCGGCAGATCATTGCTGAAGGCGCCGTGGATCATGCCGACCAACTGGTTGCCGACGGTGACCGGCGCACCCGAGTCGCCGGGCTGCCCGCACACCTGATTGAGGATGGTGCCGGGCTGCTCGCCCGGGCCCCAGGTGACACCGCATGAGTAGCCGGTGGTCCGGCCCAGCTTGCAGGCGATCTGGCCGAACGTCGGGTCCGGCCCGACGCCGCTGATCAGGAAGTTGTCGTAGTTGTCGACCGGGACGACCTTGTCCGGGTCGAACTTGATCACCGCGTAGTCCAACTTGTCGTTGCCCGCGACCATCGCGCCCAGTGTTCCCGCTGCCGGGTTGGCCTCAGCGGCGACCTGAGCGCCCGGCCCCCCGCAGTGCGCGGAGGTGAACCCGACGAGATTGCCCTGGTTGTCGTTGCCGATCGTGGTCAGCGTGCAGAACGTGTCGCCGTCGATCACGATGCCGGCGCCGCCGCCCATCACGACCCTGCCGCCCGCCGCCGCGGCACCATGGGGAGCCAGCAGCGGTCCGGCCGACCCCGCCACAATCGCCGCCGCCGTCAACAGCCGGCGGTGCGCGGTCCTCAATGCAAGACTCCCGTCGACGATCACGACCCGCGGTGACCCGCCGTGGATTCTACCGGGGACACATCCGTAACTTCCGTAACAGTTTCGGTCGCGTCGGTGTGGGTAGGTCCCACGCAGCGCCGCGCGGCCGCTCTCGTCCCGGACCGCGACGCGTGGCAACATAACCCATCGAAAGCGGAGCTAGAGCGGGAGGAACCGGCCGTGAGCAATGGCAAGAACGGCGTGCCCAACACGATTACGTCGATCCCGCTGGCGGATCCTCACGCGCTGCCGGCCAACCCGTCCATCGGGGAGCTGGTCAAGGACGCGACCGCGCAGGTGTCGACGCTGGTGCGCGCCGAGGTCGAGCTGGCCCGCGCCGAGATCACCCGAGACGTCAAGAAGGGCATGACCGGCAGCCTGTTCTTCATCGCCGCGCTGGTGGTGCTGTTCTACTCGACGTTCTTTTTCTTCTTCTTCATCGCCGCGCTGCTCGACACCTGGCTGTACCGCTGGGCCGCGTATCTGATCGTGTTCGGGCTGATGGTCGTCGTCACCGCGACGCTGGCGCTGCTGGGCTACCTGAAGGTCCGACGCATCCGCGGGCCCCGGGAGACGATCGAGTCGGTCAAGGAGACCCGCGAGGTGCTGACCTCCCACGACCACAAGACCGGTGGTCAGGTCGCGGTCAAGGCCCCGGCGACCGGCCCCGGCGCTCGGACTGACCCGTCGGGCTGGTAGTGCCGCCACCCACCCCGTCGGTCGTGCGGATCGACGGGCCCTGGCGACATCTGGAGGTGCACGCCAACGGCATTCGGTTCCACGTCGTCGAAGCGCAGGCATCCGACGCCGGCAGGGCGGCTCCGGCGACGGCCCGGCCGCTGGTCGTGCTTCTTCACGGGTTCGGGTCGTTCTGGTGGTCATGGCGGCACCAGTTGCGCGGGCTGCGCGGCGCGCGAGTGGTGGCGGTGGACCTGCGCGGCTACGGCGGCAGCGACAAACCACCCCGCGGCTACGACGGCTGGACGCTGGCCGGCGACACGGCCGGGCTGATCCGGGCGCTGGGCCACTCGTCGGCCACGCTCGTCGGCCACGCCGACGGCGGCCTGGTGTGCTGGGCGACCTCGATGCTTCATCCGCGGCTGGTGCGCGCAATCGCCGCGGTCAGCTCGCCGCATCCGGCCGCATTGCGCGCGTCGGCGCTCACCCGCCGCGACCAGGGCCGGGCGTTGCTGCCGTCACTGATGCGCTATCAGGTGCCGATCTGGCCGGAACGCTGGCTGACCCGGCATGACGCGCGCCAGCTGGAGAACGTGGTGCGTGCCAGGGCGGGCGCGAAATGGCTCGATACCCAGGATTTCAACGAGACCATGGCGCACATGCGCCGCGCGATCCAGATTCCATCAGCAGCGCACTGTGCGCTGGAATACCAACGGTGGGCGGTACGCAGCCAGTTCCGAAGCGAGGGAAGCCGATTCATGAAGCTGATGAACCGCCAGGTCGGTGTGCCGCTGCTGCACCTGCGGGGCGATGCCGACCCGTACGTGCTTGCCGACCCGGTTCAGCGCACCGAGCAGTATGCGCCACAGGGGCGCTTCGTATCCGTCGCGGGCGCAGGACA
>Ga0209656_10001056_pt1 | contig 17788 bp, 12 predicted proteins | sample BogFormECP12_OM2_FD_188239 | JGI IMG/M metagenome (GOLD analysis project Ga0209656, IMG submission 188239) | Bog forest soil microbial communities from Calvert Island, British Columbia, Canada - ECP12_OM2 (SPAdes) (version 2) | ecosystem: Environmental > Aquatic > Freshwater > Wetlands > Bog ... | reverse complement strand
CGTCGCTACGGCGGAACAGGGCTCGGACTTGCGATCAGCAAGACGCTGGTGGAACTCATGGGCGGCAGCATCGGCGCACAGAGTGATCCGGGCGCGGGGTCGACCTTCTGGTTCACACTGCCGTTGGTCGCGGCCCTGAATTCGCCGCCGGCGGCGGCAGCGTCGACGCTGCCGCTGCTGACGACCGCGGTCGACGCGGTGCCGACGGCGCCGCCGTTTGCCGCCGGCGCGGCGCAGCAGGGCGGCGGGCGCCTGCTCCTGGTCGAAGATAATTTCGTCAATCAACGCGTCGCCGTCTACATGCTGGCCAAGCTCGGGCATCATGTCGAGGTGGCCAGGCATGGGCGTGAGGCGATCGACATGCTCGGCACGTCCTGCTACGACCTCGTGCTCATGGACTGTCAGATGCCGGAAATGGACGGATTCGAGGCGACGCGAGTCATCCGCGACCGCGCCTCAACCGTCCTGGATCACGAGGTCCCCGTGGTCGCGATGACCGCGAATGCGTATCCCGAGGACCGGGCACGCGCGCTCGCGTGCGGCATGAATGATTTCCTCGCCAAGCCCGTGGATCGCCTGGTGCTCGGAGCTGTGATCGCCAAGTGGCTGAAGCCGGCGCAGGGAAGGCAACCCCGCGCCGCCGCCGGCTAGGAGCCTGGCTCGCCCGTCGCGGTTTGCACATAATTTTGCAGCCCCATCTTGTGGATGAGCCCCAGCTGCTCTTCGATGAAATCGATGTGCTCTTCTTCGCTGGTTTGGATCTGGACCAGCAGTTCGCGGGTGACGAAGTCCTTGATCGATTCGCAGTGCGCGATGGCGGCATCGTAGAGCGGATGCGCGGCCATTTCGCGCTTCAGGTCGCACAACAGGATTTCCTTCACGTCCTCGCCGATGAACAGCTTGCCCAGGTCTTGCAGGTTCGGCAGCCCTTCGAGGAACAGGATGCGCTTGATCAGGCGGTCCGCATGCTTCATCTCGTCGATCGACTCTTGGTACTCGATCTTGCCGAGGCGTTTCATTCCCCAGTTGTCGAGCATGCGTGCGTGCAGGAAATACTGATTGATGGAGGTCAGTTCGTTCTTCAACGCCTGATTGAGGAACTCCAAGACTTTCGCGTCGCCCCGCACGGCATCCCCTCAAGGTTGAGTTTTCGGAATCACCCGGCGATTGTATGCCCGAAGGGCGCCGCAAGGCAGCAGCGGCCGATTTAGGCGGCGAGCTCCGCGGACTCGCGGCGCGAGTCGAGCGAGGCCGACAGCGTCGCCCGGGCTTCGGGGACGCATTTTCCGCAGCAGGTGCCGAGCCCGAACTCGCGGGTGAGATCGCGCAGGCTCGCGGCTCCGTTGTTCACCGCGGAACGGATGTGCCTGTCGGACACGGCTTTGCAAACGCAGATGATCATTTGCCTATTCTGAACGCGAATGCGAATGATTGTCAATAACATTCAATTTAACGTAATTTCAACGCCTTCTCGTGTTAAATAAAGGCTGGGAATCGGCGATTTCAAGGGACCCAAGGTGACAAGAATGCTCGTTGGAAGGATGGTAGGCGTCGCCGGGTGCGTGGTTTTGCTCTGCGGAGGGTGCGGCAGGTCGGGCGGGGGCGGCCAATCCCCGCCGCCGCCGCAAGTCAGCGTGGCCCCCGTGCTGGAGCAGCGGGTCAAGGACTGGGATGAGTTCACGGGGAGGCTGCAGGCGGTGGAGACCGTGGAAATACGCCCGCGCGTGTCGGGCTATATCGACAAGGTGGCGTTCGTCGAGGGTAGCCAGGTGAAGCGCGGCGACCTGCTGTTCGTCATCGATCCGCGACCCTACCAGGCGGACTACGATCGCGCCGCGGCCGATGTGAAGCGCTTCAAGACCGCCCTCGATCTGGCGCGCATCGAATTGGTTCGCGTGCAGCGCCTGAAGGACAGCGGCGCCGTGTCCGAGGAGGAGTTGGACGAGCGCAAGAGCACGGTGGCGCAGGCCGAAGCCAACGTGGCCGGTTCCGAAGCCGCGCTCGAAGCCGCGTCGCTCAATTTGAGTTTTACCCGGGTCACGAGCCCGATCGCCGGCCGGGTCAGCCGCGCCGAGGTGACCCGCGGCAACCTGGTGACGGGCGGCAGCAACGGCGGCACCCTGCTGTCATCCGTGGTATCGATGGACCCGATCTACCTATATTTCGACGCCGACGAACAGAGCTACTTGCGCTACACGCAGACGGCCCGGTCGGGCGTGGGTCCGAAGTCGAGCGATGCGCAAAATCCGGTGCAGGTGGGTCTTGCCAACGAAGAGGGCTTCCCGCATTCCGGCACGCTCGATTTCGTCGACAATCAGCTCAATCCGCAGACCGGCACGATCCGCGCGCGCGCCGTGCTGCAGAACAAGGGCGGGCAATTCACCCCCGGCTTGTTTGCACGGGTCCAATTGCTGGTGGGCGGCGAATACTCGGCCATCCTCATCGAGGACCGCGCCGTCAACACCGACCAAAATCAAAAATATGTGCTGCTGCTCGGCGCCAACAATCAGATCGAATACCGCCAGGTGAAGCTGGGCCGCGTGACCCAGGGTCTGCGCATCGTGCGCGAAGGGTTGAAGCCGGGGGATGTGATCGTGGTGAACGGCGCGCAGCGCGTGCATCCCGGAGTAACCGTGACGCCGCAGCGGATCACGATGGGCGGCGCCGCCACGGCCCCCACCTCGGGTTAGGTTCCGCCGCCGTGAATATTTCATCGTTCTTCATCGAGCGGCCGATATTCGCGACGGTGCTCGCGATCCTGGTCACGGTCGCGGGATTGCTGGCGATGCCGGTGCTTCCGATCAGCGAATATCCGGAAATCGTGCCGCCCACCGTCGTGGTCAGCGGTCAATATCCCGGGGCCTCCCCCAAGACGATTGCGGAAACCGTGATCACACCGCTCGAGCAGCAGATCAACGGTGTCGAGAATGCGATCTACACCAATTCCACGGCCACGCCCGACGGCACTTTCTCCATCACGGTGACCTTCAAGCTCGGCACCGATCTCGACATCGCCCAAGTGCAGACGCAGAACCGCGTGGCGCAGGCTGAAACTCGGCTTCCCGACGTCGTGCGCCAGATCGGTTTGGTGACCCAGAAACGCTCGCCGGACCTGACGATGGTGGTGTTTCTGCGTTCCAAGGACGGCCGCTATGACTCGCTTTATCTGCGCAATTACGCGGTCATTCAGATCAAGGACGTGCTGGCGCGGCTGCACGGCATGGGAGACGTGCGCGTGTTCGGCTCGGGCGACTACGCGATGCGTCTGTGGCTCGATCCGGGCAAGATCGCGGCGCGCTTCCTCGACGTCGACGAAGTGCTGGCGGCGGTGCGCGAACAGAACGTGCAGGTGGCCGCGGGCCAGATCGGCGGCCAGCCCGCGTTGCCCGGAACTCAATTCCAGTACATCGTCAACGCCCAAGGCCGGCTGCAGTCCGAACAGGAGTTCGGCGACATCGTCGTGAAGAGCGGCGCGAACGGCGAGACCACGTATCTGCGCGATATCGCCCGTCTCGAACTCGGTCCCGACAACTACGCCTTGCGCAGCATGCTGGACGGCGCCCCGGCGGTGGCGATTCCGGTATTCCAGTTGCCGGGCGCCAACGCGTTGCAGCTATCCGACGCCGTGCGCGCCACCATGAAGGAACTCGCAAAGAGCTTCCCGCAGGGGGTCAGCTACGAAATCGACTACGACCCCACGGTATTCGTGCGCAGTTCCATCGAGGCCGTGGTGCATACCCTGTTCGAGGCGGTGCTGCTGGTGGTGCTGGTGGTGGTCGTATTCCTGCAGACCTGGCGCGCGAGCGTCATCCCGCTGGTCGCGGTGCCCGTGGCCATCGTCGGCACGCTCGCGGCGCTGCTGCTCGCCGGTTTCTCCATCAATTCGCTCACCTTGTTCGGTCTGGTGCTCGCCACGGGCATCGTCGTCGACGATGCCATCGTGGTGGTGGAGAACATCGAACGCAAGATCGAGCAGGGCCTGAATCCGCATGCGGCGGCGCATGCGGCCATGGGCGAGGTGACTCGGCCCATCATCTCCATCGCACTCGTGCTGTGCGCCGTTTTCGTTCCGGTGGCATTCGTGAGCGGGCTCACCGGCCAGTTCTACCGCCAGTTCGGCATCACCATCGCGGCCAGCACCGTCATTTCGACGTTCAACTCGCTGACCCTGTCGCCGGCGCTGGCGGCGCTGCTGCTCAAGCCGAGGGGAGCCGCTCCGGACGCGTTCCAGCGCGGCATCAACCGGCTCTTCGGCCGTTTCTTCGCGCTGTTCAATCGCGGCTTCGAGGGCGCCTCGGAGCGCTACGGCCACGGCGTGCGGCGGTTGACGGCGATCCGCGTGGTGGTGCTCGGCGTGTTCGCGGGTCTGTTGGTCTGCACCTGGGGCATCTTCAGCATCGTGCCGGGCGGCTTCATCCCCGCCCAGGACAAGCAGTATCTGATCGGCATCGTGCAATTGCCCGACGCGGCCTCGCTCGACCGCACGGAGAAGGTGGTGCGGCAAATGTCGCAGATAGCGAAGCAGACTCCCGGGGTCGATCATGCGATCGGATTCACAGGCCTCTCGGTGCAGGGATTCGTCAATCTGAGCAATGCGGCGGTGCTGTTCTTTCCGCTCAAGCCGTTCGATGAGCGCAAGACCAAAAACCTGTCGGCCGGCGCCATCGCCGCGACGCTGAACCGAGAGTTCAGCGCCATTCAAGACGCGGTGATTTTCGCCGTGCCGCCGCCGCCGGTCCAGGGCCTGGGCACCACCGGCGGATTCAAGCTGTTTATTCAGGATCGCGGCGCGCACGGCTACGACGAGCTCGCGCGCGTCACCGCGGAAGTCTTGAACAAGGCGCGGCAACAGCATGAACTCAACCCTTACGCCACCTACTCGACGTTTCAGAACAGCGTGCCGCAGCTGTATGCGGACGTGGATCGCGTCAAGGCCAAGAACCAGGGCGTGCCGCTCTCCAATGTGTTCGATACGCTGCAGGCGTACCTGGGTTCCGTATACGTCAATGACTTCAATCGTTTCGGACGGACCTACCGCGTATTCGCGCAGGCGGAGCCGCAGTTCCGCAATCAGCCCGAGGACATCGCGAACTTGAAAATGCGCAACTCCCGGGGCGACATGGTTCCGATGGGGGCGGTGGCCGATGTGCACTTTCAATCGGGTCCGGATCGGGTGTCGCATTACAACGTCTACCTGGCGTCGGATATCAACGGGCAGGGCTCTCCCGGGACCTCTTCCGGCCAGGCCGCGGCCGCCATGGAACGCGTGCTGCATGACACTCTGCCGACCGGCTTCGGGTACGAATGGACGGACCTGACCTTTCAGCAGAAGTCGGCGGGAAATACCGCGCTGCTGGTGTTCCCCATCTGCGTCATGCTGGTGTTCCTGATTCTCTCGGCTCAGTACGAAAGTTGGGCGCTGCCGCTCGCCGTAATTCTAATCGTGCCCATGTGTCTGTTGTCCGCCATGTCGGGAGTCTGGCTCAAAGGTTCGGACAACAATGTGCTGACCCAGATCGGCTTCATCGTGCTGGTGGGGCTCGCCTGCAAGAACGCGATCCTCATCGTGGAATTCGCGCGCGAGCGCGTCGTGCACGGATTGACGCCGGTCGACGCGGCGATCGAGGCGTGCCGATTGCGTCTGCGCCCCATCCTCATGACCTCGTTCGCGTTCATCATGGGAGTGATTCCTCTCGTGACCGCCAGCGGCGCCGGCAGCGAGATGCGCCAGGCCATCGGCGTCGCGGTGTTCTCCGGCATGTTGGGTGTGACTTTCTTCGGCCTGTTCCTGACGCCGGTGTTTTTCGTCAGCATCGAGGGCTGGTTCGAGAAACGCAGTATTTTGAGCGTCGAGTTGCCGGCGGCGGCCGCGGCCGAAGAGGAGCAGCCGCGTAATGCGTAGCGGCGCGGCAGGCAGGACCGCGATGCCTAGGCGTGCGATGCGAGGCTTGGGCGGCGGCGTGGCCGTGGTCGCGGTGCTCGCAGGCTGCGCCGTCGGGCCGAATTACCGCCGGCCGGAGACGCCGGTTGATGCGCACTTCGCGAACGCCGGCGAACCGGGTCTGTTGCAGGGGGATGCCGTCGAGCGGTACTGGACCGGATTCGCGGATCCCTTGCTCGACAGCCTGGTGGCGGATGCGCTGGCGCACAACAAGGATTTGGCCGTTGCGGCGGCGAATTTGCAGGCGGCGCGGGCGGCGCGGCGCGTGGTGGGGTTCGACCAGTATCCTACCGTCGTTCTGGCGGGCAGCTACACCCACAACCTGGACGCCCAGCAGCAGCTGCCGTTCGTCGACAAGCACGACCGTGAGTTCGACACCGCGCAGTCCGGCTTCGATGGCCTGTGGGAACTCGACCTGTTCGGGCGCGTCCGGCGCAATGTCGAGGCGGCGCGTGCCGACGTGGGCGTGAGCGAGGCGACGCTGCGGGACGCGCGGGTGAGCGTCATCGCCGAGGTGGCACGCGATTATTTCATCTTGCGCGGCCTGCAGGACCAGCTTGCCCTCACGATGCGCAACGCCGACAACCAGCTGAGCACGGCCAAGCTCACGCGCACCCGCTTGGAGGCGGGCAGGGGCAACGAATTGGACACCTCGCGCGCCGAAGCTCAGTGGCAGACCACATTGGCGTCCATCCCGACCTTGCAGGCGTCGATTGCGACGACCACGTATCGACTGAGCGTGCTGACCGGCCGGCAGCCGACCGCGCTCGACGAGCGGCTCTCGCCGCTGGCGGCCATGCCCAGCCTGCCCCCCTTGAACGCCATCGGAACTCCCGAGCAGCTGCTGCGGCACAGGCCCGATATTCGGGTGGCCGAACGCCGGCTCGCGGCGGCGACGGCCCGCGTCGGCGTCGCGACGGCCGACTTGTTCCCCAAAGTCACCATGGTCGGCGAAGTGGGCTACTGGGCTCCGACCTTCGGCGACTTCGGAAAGGGCGAAGCGCGGTTCTTCTCCGTCGGGCCGAGCATTTCCTGGGCGGCGTTCGATATCGGCCGGGTGCGCGCGCGAATCAGCTCGGCCAATGCGCAGACCGAGGCGGCTCTTGCCGGCTATGAAGGGGCGGTGTTGAACGCGCTCGGCGATGCGGAAGGGGCCATGATCACCTACGGGCGATCGCAGACGCGGCGCGAGGCGCTGCGCCTGGCGGCGGTTGCGAGCGACAAGGCGGCCGACCTGGCGCGCAAGCGATTCGAAGGCGGCTTGATCGATTTTCTCGAAGTGCTCGATGCGGAGCGCACCGCGTTGAGCGCGGAATTGCTGCTGTCGCAAAGCCGTACCGATGCCGCGGTCTCCTTGATCGCGGTCTACAAGGCCCTGGGCGCCGGCTGGGCAACGGCAACCAACGCCGCGGCGACCGCGCAGCGTTGATGAACCGCCGTACCATCACAAGAGACATTGAATGAAGATATTTTCCTGGAACGTCAACGGTATTCGCGCGGTTCTCAAAAAAGGAGTGTTCCAACCGTTTCTCGAGGAGTTTCGGCCCGACATCCTGTGTCTGCAGGAGACCAAGGCCGAGCGCGGGCAGTTCGAGATCGACCTGCCCGACTACCATGAGTACTGGAATTCCGCCGTCAAGAAGGGATATTCCGGCACCGCTATTTTTTCCAAGCAAGCTCCGCTGTCCGTCGTCAACGGCTTTCCCGGAGAATTCGCACGGCGCTTCAGCTTCGCCGACGAATTGCAGCGCGACAGTGCCGAAGAGGGCCGCGTCATGACGGCTGAATTCGACCGATTCTATGTCGTGACGGTCTACACGCCGAACGCCAAGGATGATCTGAGCCGCTTGGGTCTGCGCTTCAAACAATGGGATCCGGCCTTTCTCGCCTATTGCAAGCAACTGGAAAAATCCAAGCCGGTCATTTTTTGCGGCGACCTCAATGTCGCGCACACCGAACTCGATCTGGCCAACCCCAAACCCAATCGCGGCAAGAAGGGTTTCACGGACGAGGAGCGCGCCGGATTCCAGAATTTCGTGGATGCCGGCTTCGTCGATACCTTTCGGCTGTTCACGCAGGGCAATGGACATTATTCGTGGTGGAGTCATTTCGCCAATTCGCGGGCGCGCAACATCGGATGGAGAATCGACTACGTACTCGTGTCGGGACAATTGCGCGCGGCGGTGAAGAGCGCCGAGATCCATCCCAAGGTGATGGGCAGCGATCATTGCCCGGTCAGCATGACGTTCGATGAAGGTCCTCGATGATGCGGCTTAGTGTATTGCCGGCGCTCGCCATCTGCTGCGCGGGACCGGTGCTCGCGGCTGGGCCGCCCAGCCGCCATGGCGTCGACGCGCCGGAACTCGCCCACCTGGGCGGCTCCGCCGTCGGAGTCAAGACATTGCATTTGGTGCAGCCTGGACAAGCCCGGGTGCTGGCCTTCGATGCCGCCACGGGATCCGCGCCGTTGGCGGATCGCGCCCTGACCGTGGACCTATGGTATCCGGCGCGGCCGGCGCCAGGGGCGGCGCAGGTGGTGTATACGGCCAGCCTTCCCTCCGAACCTCCGGCGCCTCCGGCGCACTTTTCCATTCCCGGCCTCGCCGTGCGCGACGCGCCCGCATCGGGCACGGACCATCCGTTGGTGATCGTCTCCCACGGCTACAGCAACGACCCGGCTGCAATGACCTGGCTGACCGAGAACCTCGCATCGAAAGGCTACGTCGTGGCCGCCATTCACCATGACGATCCGCCGATCACGGATCGGACGCAGTTCGCCGAGCCGCTGATGCGCCGGCCCCTCGACATCGCGTTCGTGGCACGGTCGCTGCAGCGCATGCTCGCCGCGGATCATCTCGTGGACCCCAAGCGTACGGCGCTGATCGGCTACTCCATGGGCGGCTACGGCGTCCTGACGGCCGCCGGCGCCGAGCTCGATCCACAGGGGGGAGCCGTAAAACTGGTGCCCGGAGGCTTGATGATGCCGTTCGCGCGCGGCGGCGCGTCGCGCGACTCGATCACGGTCATGGGGGTGCGCGCGGTGGTGGCGATTTCGCCCGCCGGCGCCGGTTCGCTGGCATCGTGGGGAACCTCGGGGCTGCGCAAAATGACCGCGCCCGTGCTGCTCATTTCCGGAGATCACGACCGGACCGTGGATTACACGACGGGGGCGCGCGCCATCTTCGACATGGCGAGCTCGGCCCACCGGTATCTGCTGACCTTCAAGGGCGGCGGACATGCCATCGGTTTGAGTCCGGCGCCCGACTCGATGCGGCAGAAGCTTTGGGATCTGGATTGGTTCGAAGATCCCGTGTGGCGCAAGGATCGCATCAACGCCATCAACACGCATTTCATCACTGCATTCCTGGACCTCTATTTGAAGGACGATGCCAGCCGTGCCGCCTATCTGAATGTTCCGGCGACCGATTCCTCGGCCGGCGTATGGCCGGCCGCGACCCCGCCGCTCGCGTATGACGCCTACAGTCCCGGCGCTGCGGACATCAGCGTATGGAAGGGCTTTCAGCGCAACCATGCAAACGGCCTGGAGCTTCTGCAGGCGGAAGCAGCAGCGCCGTGACGGGGCTCCCGCACGCCGCGCCCGAAGAGATCGGCCTGTCCTCCATGCGCCTCGAGCGCTTGGGGTCGGTATTGCGCGGCGAGATCGACCGCGGACGCGTGCCCGGTGCCGTCGCGCTGATCGCACGGCGCGGCCGGATCGGGTATTTCGAAAGTTTCGGTCTGCGCGATGCCGCCGGCGGCGCGCCCATGGCCAAGGACTCGATCTTTCGAATCTATTCCATGACCAAGCCCATCACGTCGGTGGCCGCGATGATGCTGTGGGAAGAGGGACGGTTCCTGCTCAGCGATCCCATTGCCAAATACCTTGCGGATTTCTCCGCCCCGGATGTCGCGGTGGAGCGCGGGGGAGACATCGAGCGGGTGCCGGCCGAGCGCGCCATCACCATCCAGGATCTTCTGCGCCATACCTCGGGTCTGACCTATGAGTTCCGTGGCGCAGGTCCGGTACAAAAAATGTATATGGCCGCCAAGATCTACAGCCGCGCGCAAAGCAGCGCCGACCAGGTCGCCACCCTCGGCAAGCTGCCGCTGCTGCATCAGCCGGGAACGCGCTGGGAATACAGCCGCTCCACCGACATCGTCGGCCGCCTCGTCGAGGTGCTGTCGGGACTACCCCTCGGGGTGTTTTTCGAACGGCATATTCTGGCGCCGCTTGGAATGGTCGACACGGCCTTTCATGTGCCGCATCGCCACCATGGCCGCCTTGCGCAGGCCTTCGCCACGGATCCCGAGAGCGGCGCCTCGGTTCAGTTGCTCGAGGTTCGCGACCCGCCGAGATTCGAGTCGGGGGGCGGCGGCCTGGTCTCGACGGCGGGGGATTACGCGCGCTTCCTGCAGATGCTGCTCAACGGCGGAACGCTCGATGGGTCTCGATTCTTGAGCCGCAAGACCATCGAATTCATGACGGCGGATCACCTAGGGCCCATAACCGGGGCTCCCGATTTGCTGCTCCCCGGTCACGGCTTCGGACTCGGCTTTGCCGTCCGCCTGCACGCCGGCATGTCCCACGCGCCGGGGTCGGTTGGGCTATATTTCTGGGGCGGACTCGCCGGCACGACCTTCTGGGTCGACCCGGCTGAGCAGCTGTTCGCGCTGCTGCTCATCCAGGCGCCGGGTCAGCGTGATTATTACCGTACACTGTTCCGGGATCTCGTCTACGCGGCGATCGACGATTGAGCCAAGCCGTGCAAACCGCTGTGGCAGCGCCGCAGCCGCGTGGACGCGCGTCACATTCTGTGCCCGGATTGGTAGGGTAATTCCCCAGTGACCCTTGAGAGATGACCTTCATCACGTCACTTTTTCAGCGAACATGACAAGAATGCGGCCTATGTGGTGCTGCACTGCGGTCCAATGACGGCCGGAAATGCGAAAAATTAACAAATTCGCCTTAGGTTGGGCATTTTTGCTGTCGGCTGCCCTGGCATCCGGCGCGGCAGCACAATCGACTTTCGCGGATCAGCTCGAGATGCTCGAGTGGTCGGATCCCGAGCGTGCCGCACAGATCATCGACGCGGCGCCTGCATTAGCCGCGGACTCCGAGGTATCGGAGATCGAAATGCTCGAGATCCGCGGCATGATCTACGCGGACAGCACTCGAGACGAGGATGTCCAGGCGGTGGTGCAGAGTCTCGACGCCATCGCGCGCGCGGGCGATGCAGCGGCGGTTCTCGCGGGCCGCTTCGTGCGGGCGTATTCGGCGCGGCAGCACAGCCAGTTCGCAACCGCCGAAGCCGAACTCAAGGGCATCGACGTCACGGCAATCGAATCCGATACCGAGCGCTATCGGGTCGTGACGCTGCACGGCCATGTGCTGCGCATTCTCGGGCAGGACGAGGCGGCGCTTCCCTTCCTGGAGCAGGCGCTCGACATTGCCAACAAGCTGCATGACGAGCCGCGGACCCTGCACGCGATGCTGTCGCTGGCCCGCATCTACACGGACAGCGGCAATTTCGACCGGGCCATGGTTCAGTTGAAGGCGGCGCGCAGCCTCGCGTCTCGATTGGGCGACGAGGCGGCGCTGGTGGAAGTGGAAGAGCGCGACGCGGACATCGCGGACCGCCGCGGCGATCGCACCGAGGAACGGCGCGCCTCGCTGGCGGGGCTCGAGCACGCGAAGCGCTCGGGAAGCAGCAAATGGATCGAATTGGCGCTGCTCAATCTCGGCGATTCCTATTTGAAAACCCGCGACTATGCCGAGTCGCTCAAGTATTCCAAACAGGCATTGCCGATCATGTTGCGGACCAATCAGCGCGACGACGTGCAAATCACACTTTTCAACGAGGGTCTGGCGTACATCGGACTCGGCAGCATCAAGGCGGGTCAGAAGCTCGCCGAAGGAGCCATAGCCGAGGCGCTGGCGGGCAGCGATCTTCTGGACGCCAAGGAATTGCTCAAGGAATACGCGGACGCGCTGGAGCGCGCGGGATACTTGATGATGGCGATCCAGGTTTACCATCGCTACGACGAAATCAGCGAGAAGTTCATGACGAACACGCGCCAGCGCGCGTTCCTGGAACTGTCTGCGCAATTCGACGATGAGCGCAAAGCGCGCGAGCTCGAACTCCTGCGGCGCGACAATGCGCTCAAGGCGTCCGAAATGCGCGGCCAGCGGCTGCTGCAGCAGCTGATCGTCGCGGCTGCGCTGTTCATCGCGGTCATATGCGCGGCGCTCGTCTGGGCGTTCGCCCGCGTGAGCAAGGCCAACGAACGGCTTCGCTTCAGCAGCGAACACGACCCGCTGACGGGATTGTCGAATCGCCGCTACTTCAACGAGCGCGTGCTCGCGGTCGACGGCGGGCGGCCGGTCGGGGGCTGCGTGCTGCTGGCGGATCTCGATCACTTCAAACGCATCAATGACACCCACGGACACCCCGCGGGCGATGCGGTATTGGCGGCGATGAGCCAGCGGCTCGCGGCGGCCCTGCGCGAAAACGACAAGCTGGTTCGCTGGGGCGGGGAGGAATTCCTGGCCGTGCTCGGGCCGATGACGCCGGACCAGGCGGATCAGACCGCCGAGCGGCTGCTGCATGCCGTGCGCAGCGAGCCCGTCGTTTGGAATGGACAATTGATCCGCTGTACGATTTCCATCGGCTATGCAAGCTTCCCCATGCCCGGTTCGGCCACCGACATTTCGCTCGACAGCGCCATCAGCCTGGTCGACAAGGCGCTGTACGAGGCCAAGCGCCGGGGCCGGGACCGTGCCTGCCTCATCAAGGTGGTGAGCGCCCGTGGTGAAAGGGATCTGGCGGCCATCAGTTCCGAGTTCGAGTCCGCGACCACCGACTTCAGGGTTGAGTTGGTGGAAATTCTGGGCGCCGCCGCCTGATCCATCGAATTGACTGCTAGAATTCGGCGGCTTCCAACACCGTCGAGGGTCCGCGTCGCACCAGCTATGGATGGATTTGAGCCCAGCACAGGACCGGCCGCGGCAGCGTCTTGGAGTCTATTCGATCACGTGGGCACCGGCATCGCCGTGACCGCGGCCGACGGAACCGTGGAATTCTGCAACACGACGCTGCTGCGGCTGATGGCGCAAAGCGCGGAAACGCTGCGGGGCGCATCCATTTTCGAGCTGTTCGACGGCGGCGCCAACGATGAATTGGAGAGGCTGCACCGGACCGCGCTCACGGCCAAGGCGGACTTGCGCACTCAGGTCCGCAGTGCGTCCGGCGGATTCGTCGCGGGCGCGGTCTTGAGCCGAGTGGACCGGCCCGACGGCGGCCGCGTGATCTGGTCATTTGTGGATTCGAAGAGCGACGAACCCGCGCCTGAACTCGCCCTGTGGGGCACCGAGATCGGTCTGTGGGATTGGGATGTCGTGAATGACCGGCTCACGTGGATCAACGATTGGTGCGAGCACACCCAGTTGACGGCCTTTTCCGGTACCGGACACGAAGAACTGTGGTCGGCGCGAATACATCCCGAGGATCTGCCGGCTTACCGGGAGGCGCTGGCCGGACACTTGGAGGGACAGGGACCTCCGTACGACGTGCAATATCGGCTCCGCAATCTGGACGAAGCCTGGGTATGGATACAGGAGCGCGGCCGCGTCATCGAGCGCGACTCGACCGGCCGGGTTCGGCGGGTGGTCGGACTGTGTCTCGACGTGGATGAGCGCCGGAAATTCGCGCACGCGCTGGAACACAGCGAGTCTCGCTTCGCGCACGCCGTGTGGGGAACCCAGGTCGGGTTGTGGGATCACGATCTCGCGGCCGACACCGTGCACTGGTGGAATGACTGGTGCGCCAGCCTCGATTTGGATCCGTGCGACGGTCCCTGCCACTCGATGCGCTGGGACGCGAACGTTCATCCCGACGACCTCTTGCCGTTCAACGGCAGGTACCAGAACGTGCTCGCCGGCCGCAGCGACGTGTATGAATCCGAGTACCGCATGCGCACGCGATCGGGAAATTGGCGCTGGATCATGAGCCGCGGACATGCGACGGTGGTCGACGATGCCGGACGGCCGCTCCGCCTGGCGGGCGTGGCGATCGACATCGATGCGCGCAAGCGCGTGGAACTCGCCTTGCGCGACAGCGAGGCGCGTCTGCAGACCCAGGCGATCATTCTGGACACCATGCGCGAAGGCGTGGTACTCGTCGATCTTCAGGGACGAATCGAATTCACCAACCCGGCATTCGTCCTCATGTTCGGCCGCCAGTCCGAAAACCTGAGCGGGATTTCGATATCCGAGCTGTTCCATCACCGGCAGGCGCAATCGCCGGCGGCGGTGCTGAATGCACTGCTCGAACAGCACGGCCGCGGCGGCAAGCGCGAAACGCTGTTTCGCCGGCGTGACGGCAGCCAGTTCGCGGGCGAAGTTCTGTCGGCGGAAATCGAGTTGAGCGGCGAGCGGAAGATTCTGGTGGTGGTGCAGGACGTGTCGGAACGCAAGCACCTGGAATCGGAGATCATCGAAATCGCCAGCCGCGAGCGGCGGCGCCTGGGCGCCGACTTGCACGACGGCCTCGGTCAAGAGCTGACGGGCATCTCACTCATGCTGCGCAGCTTTGCAAAGCGGGCCGGCATGGCCTTCGAGGCCGCCCCGGAGTTGGACGAAGTGATTGCTCTCGTGAATCACGCGATTCAGAGCGCCCGCAAGATGGCGCTCGGAATATCGCCGGTCACGCTCGAGCGCGGCGGATTCCTGCCCGCCCTGCAAACCCTCGTCGGCTGGTCCCGCGACAGCTACGACATCGACATCCGATTGCAGCTCGCCTTGCGCTCCCCTTTGCTCATCGGCGAATCCGCCGCGGCGCATCTGTACTTGATCGTGCAGGAGGCGATCAACAACGCCGTCCGGCACGGCCGGGCGCAAACCATCGTCGTGTCCCTGCGCGCCAACCGAACGCTGGTGTCGCTGTCGATCACCGATGATGGCGTGGGAATTGCCGAGCAGGCGTCGCGCGGCGGCGGCATGGGCCTCAAGCTCATGGAGTATCGATCCGCCGTGATCGGCGGGGTCATCGGCGTCAAACGGCGGGCTGACGGCGGCACTCGGGTTCACAGCGTTTGTCCGCAGAACGCGGGCGCCGCGCGGTTCCGGAAAGTTCACGACATGCAGTTCACCGGCGCGGCGGCCCGCGGCGCCGGAGCAAGGTGAGCGCCAGCACCGCCGAGGCGATCATGAGGAACAGGCTGACCGCGTTCAGCACCGGGGTAGCGCCCTCGCGCATGCGCGCATACATCATCACCGTCAGCGGCGTGTCCGCACCGACCAGCATCAGGGTGGTATTGAAGTCCGCGAAGGACATCAGGAAGGAGATGGCGGCCGAACCCAGCAGCGCGGGCCGCAGATACGGCAATAAAATGGTGCGGAACACGGCCGCCTTGGAGGCGCCGAGATTGAGCGCCGCTTCCTCGAGGGTGCGGTCGAAGCGCCGCAGGCGCGCGCTGATGGTGAGCGTCGCGATGGTCGCGATGTAGGAGAATTGACCGAGCACGACCAAGGGCAGCCCGGGCCGCAAAAAATCCAGCTCCAGGCCGAAGGCGTCGTCGGCGAATTCCGCGATGCGGCTGGCGAAGGCGAGAATGGAAATCCCGAGGATGACTCCGGGGATCACCAGCGGCGCCAGCATCAGAACGGACAGCGCTTGTTTGCCCCAAAAGCGGCCGCGCTCGATCAGGAATGCGTTGCACGTGCCGATCAATGCCGACAGCAGGGTCACGCAGGCCGCGACGATGCCGCTGGTCCAGATGCTGCCCAGTAATTCAGCGTCGGCGAACAAACCCGTGCGGCCCTGCGCCGCATTGCCCAGGAACCAATCGAGAGTGAAGCCGCGCCAGGGCGGCGCGGGGTAGGGCGCGTCATTGAAGGCAAACACGGCGACCACCACCAAGGGAAGAAACAAGAACGCGAGAAACGCGCACAGGTACGCCGCCGTGGCGCTACGCAGCCAAACAGGCCGCGGCAGGGAGGGGATCATGTTTGACGCATCACGTCGCCGAATCGCTGGCCGCTCAGCCGCAGGCCCGCGACCACCAGGGCAGTGGACAGGGCGAGCAGCAGGAAGCCGAAGGCGGCGCCCTGTTCCCAGTTGAAGCGCGTGATGAACTGCGTGTAGATCTGCTCGGTGAACCACTGCGAGTTCTTGCCGCCGAGCAGCGTCGGGGTGAGGTAATTGCCCAGCGTCAGCATGAACACCACGATGCACCCCGCCGTGATGCCGGGCGCGGCGTGGGGAATCACGATGCTGCGCAGAATGGAAAATCCCCCCGCGCCGAGATCGTAGGCCGCTTCGATCAAGGAATCATCGAGACTTTCCAGGCTCGACACCAGCGGTACGACCATGAAGAGCAGCGAGGTGTACACCAATCCGACCAGGATGGTCGCGTCCCTGTACAAGAGTTCGACGGGCATGGCCGTCAGGCCCAGCTTCACCAGCAGTGCCGGCAGAACGCCGGATTCCCTGAGCAGGATCATCCATCCGAGCGTGCGCACCGTCTCGCTGACCCAGAACGGGATGAGGCAGATGATGAACAGCAGGGAGCCCGCGCGGCCGCGCGCCAGCTTCGCAATGATCCAGGCGATGGGGAATGCCAGCAGCAGCGTCAGGAACGTGGCGAGCAGCGACATCGCCGCCGTGCGCACGAACACATGCCAATACAGCGGCTCCGCGAAGAAGGTCCTGTACTGCGCGAGACTGGCCACGTACTGACGGGGTCCGACTCGTTCGCGCAGCGAGAGAATGGCGAGATCGACATGCGGCAATACGATGAGGGCGCCGAGCCACAGCAGCGCGGGCGCGAGCAGCAGCCCCAGCGCCAGGCGTCCGTGCCAGCGGCTGTCCGCGGACCCCTTAAGCATCCCGTCCTGCCGCACCGGCGCGCGCCGCGAAGCACACGGCCCGCGAGGGATCGAAACTGAACGCCACCGGTTCGCGCGGCCGCAGATCCGCAAACTGCCCGGTCTGGGGCAAAGCGATGCGAAATTCCCGGCGCGTGCGCGCTTCGTGCAGCAGTACCGCCGAATTGGCCCCATCGAACAGCACGCTTTGCACTTCTCCCGCATGCCGGGGTTGCTCGGGCGGCAAGTTCGCCGCGCTGCGCGCGAGGGTGGCCACTTCAGGACGGACGAACACCTCGACCGCATCGCCCACCGCGATGTTGCCCGTCTTGAGCGCGCGCACGACCCACCCGTCCGCGGTGGCGACTTCCGCGAGCTCGCCATCCGCGCGGGTGGCGCGGCCCGCGATCCGGTTGTTCGCGCCCACAAAGGAGGCCACGAACGGGGTTTGCGGACGATAGTACAGGTCCTGCGGGGTGCCCAATTGTTCGAACCGTCCGTGACTCATCACGGCGACATGATCGGACAGCACCAGCGCTTCGGATTGGTCGTGGGTGATGTACACGAAGGTGGTCCCGAAAGACGCCTGCAATTGCTTGAGCTCTATTTTCATGTGCTCGCGCAGCTTCAGATCGAGCGCTCCCAAAGGCTCGTCGAGCAGCAGCAGAGTCGGCTCCAGCACCAGGCTGCGCGCGATGGCCACGCGCTGACGCTGACCTCCGGAGAGCGCGTCGACGCGCTTGTCCGCAGCGCCGCCCAAGCTCACGCGCTCCAGCATCGCGTGGCTGCGCCGGACCCGTTCGGCCCTCGGGATGCCGCGCCGCGCCAGTCCGAATGCGACGTTCTCGCCCACCGACATCATCGGGAACAGCGCCAGCTGCTGAAACACCATGTTCACCGGACGGCGATTCGGCGCCACACCCCGCATGCTCTTGCCGCCGATGGCGATGTCGCCGCCGTCTGGTGCGATGAAGCCGGCGATC
>Ga0209656_10001055_pt1 | contig 17791 bp, 18 predicted proteins | sample BogFormECP12_OM2_FD_188239 | JGI IMG/M metagenome (GOLD analysis project Ga0209656, IMG submission 188239) | Bog forest soil microbial communities from Calvert Island, British Columbia, Canada - ECP12_OM2 (SPAdes) (version 2) | ecosystem: Environmental > Aquatic > Freshwater > Wetlands > Bog ... | reverse complement strand
CTGCTCCGCTGGTGTATGGGACCGGTCACCGAGGTCACCGCGGTCTGCACCACCCAGACGCACCAGATCGAGGTCGAGGATACCGCGCTGGCCATCGTCAGGTTCAGCTCAGGCGCCGTCGCCACGATCCTGTCGAGCACCGCCGCCTACCCAGGCTTCCCGCAACGGCTGGAGATCACCGGGACGGAGGGCACCGTGATCATCGAGGACGGCCGGATCGTCCGCCGCGCGTTCGGCGCCGGAGCGCGCCCCGCCGGCGGCGGACACGGCACCGACGACGATGACGGCGCGGCGCGGGGGGCAGCCGCCGACCCGGCCGCGATCGGCGTGGCCGGCCACGCCGCGCAGATCGCCGACCTGCTGGCCGCGATCGAGGAGGGGCGCGAGCCCGCCGTCGGCGGCGAGGCCGGCCGCGACGCGCTCGAGATCGTCTGCGCCGTGTACGAGTCGGCCCGCACCGGCCGCACCGTCACGCTGCGCTCATGACCGTCACGCTCAGCGGATTCGCCGACGAGATCTCGCCCGACCCGCGCGAACAGCTCGCCACGCTCGCTGCCGAGTCGATCACGCACCTTGAACTGCGTAGCGCGTGGTCGGTCAACGTGGCCGACTTCACCGGCGAGCAGCTCGCCGCCTTCCGGGCCGTGCTGGGCGACGCCGGGGTGCGGGTCTCGGCGATCGGCTCGCCGATCGGGAAGATCCCGCTCGGCGCACCGCTCGGCCCCGAGCTTGACCGGATGCGTCGGATCGCCGACATCGCCGGCGAGCTCGGCACCGCGATCGTCCGCGTGTTCTCCTTCTTCGTCCCGCCCGGCGAACCGCCGCAGCGGCACCGGGCGCAGGTCATCGACCGGATGGCCGCCCTGGCCGAGATAGCCGCCGGGCAAGGTCTGGTGCTGGCGCACGAGAACGAGAAGGAGATCTTCGGTGACGCTCCGGGCCGCTGCGCCGACCTGATCGCCTCGGTGAACTCCCCCGCCTTGCGGGCGACGTTCGACGCGGCGAACTTCGTCCAGTGCGGCGTCAGGCCCTTTGACGAGGCCTATGGCCTGCTCCGGCCGTACCTGGTCTACCTGCAGGTCAAGGACGCGCTCGCGGCGACGGGAGAGGTCGTGCCCGCCGGACAGGGCGACGGGCAGGTGCGTGAGACGCTAGCCGCGCTGCGGGACTCGGGCTTCGACGGCTTCGTGTCGCTGGAGCCGCACCTGGCCCAGGCGGGCCGCTACGGCGGGTTCAGCGGCCCCGAAGGATTCGCGCGGGCCTCGCAGTCTCTCAAATTTATCCTGAACGAGCTGGGTATCTCGTGGCGCTGAATCCGACGAGCCCGGCCCGGCGGGCGCTATCGATGGGGCGACCGGACTCTGGCGCACCTGGTGGTGTTGACTGGGAGCGGACGGGTAATAGACCGGCTTCCCGGCCATCCGCGCTGAAACCAGGAGGTGCTCATGCCGAGCCCCGTCACCGATGCCGACCTCGCCTTCGCCGCCGAACTCGGACAGCAACTGCGTGTGGACTCCGTCCGCTCGAGCACATCGGCCGGGTCCGGGCACCCGACCTCAAGCATGTCCGCCGCCGACCTGCTCGCCGTCCTGGTCAGCCGGCACCTTCGCTACGACTGGGACAACCCGCATCACCCAGGCAACGACCACCTCATCTTCTCTAAGGGACACGCATCGCCGCTGCTCTACTCGATCTACAAGGCGGTCGGGGTCGTCTCCGACGAGGAGCTCATGACCGGCTACCGGCGTTTCGGTTCGCGGCTCGAGGGTCACCCCACCCCGGTCCTGCCCTGGGTCGACGTGGCCACCGGGTCGCTCGGCCAGGGGCTGCCCGACGGCGTCGGCGTCGCGCTGGCCGGCAAGTACCTGGACGAACTGTCGTACCGGGTCTGGGTCCTGTGCGGGGACAGCGAGATAGCCGAAGGTTCGATATGGGAGGCCTTCGACAAGGCCTCGTACTACAAGCTGGCCAACCTGATCGCCATCGTCGACATCAACCGGCTCGGCCAGCGCGGCCCCACTGAGCACGGCTGGGACACCGAGACCTACCGCCGCCGCGTGACCGCGTTCGGGGCCCGGGCCATCGTCATCGACGGGCACGACGTCGCCGCGATCGACGGGGCCCTGGGCCAGGCCGGGGACCTCAGCGGAGAGCAGCCGACCGTCATCCTGGCCCGGACCCTCAAGGGCCACGGCTTCTCCGAGGTCGAGGACCGCGAGGACTGGCACGGCAAGCCGCTGCCGGCGGAGATGGCCGAGCGGGCCGTCATCGAACTCGGCGGCGAGCGCCACCTGCTCGTCCGGGGCCCCGTGCCCGGCGAGGCGCACCCGCGCCGCGCGGCCGACGGCCAGGCCGAGGTGAAGCTGCCGACCTACGACCGCGGCCAGAAGGTGGCCACCCGCAAGGCCTACGGCGACGCGCTCACCGCTCTCGGCGCCCGCCCCGACGTGGTCGCCATGGACGGCGAGGTCAGCAACTCGACCCATGCGGACGAGTTCGCCAAGGCCTATCCCGAGCGCTACTTCGAGATGTTCATCGCCGAGCAGCAACTGGTTGCCGCGGCGGTGGGCGTCGGCGTGCGCGGCTACCGGCCGTTCGCCTCGACCTTCGCCGCGTTCTTCACCCGGGCCTACGACTTCATCCGGATGGCCGCCATATCCCAGGCCAACATCTGCCTGTCCGGTTCGCACGCGGGCGTGGAGATCGGCGCCGACGGCCCGTCCCAGATGGCGCTGGAGGACCTCGCCATGCTGCGCGCGGTGCACGGCTCCACCGTGCTGTATCCCAGCGATGCCACCAGCGCCGCCGCGCTGGTGGCGGCCATGGCCGACCTGGACGGCATCTCGTACCTGCGGACCACCCGGGGCGCCTACCCGGTGCTCTACGACGCCGGCGAGTCGTTCCCGGTCGGCGGCTCCAAGGTGCTGCGCTCCTCCGGCGCGGACCAGGTCACGCTGGTCGGCGCGGGCGTGACCCTGCACGAGTGTCTGGCCGCCGCCGACCAGCTGGCGAAGGAGGGCATCAGCGCCCGGGTCATCGACCTGTACTCGGTCAAGCCGGTCGACACCGCCACGCTGACCGCAGCCGCCGCGGCCACCGGGGGGCGGCTGGTGATCGCCGAGGACCACCATCCGGAGGGCGGTCTCGGGTCGGCCGTCGTCGACGCCCTGACCAGCACCGGGCGCATCGAGCTGGCCGTCGCCCACCTCGCCGTGCGCGAGATGCCCGGTTCAGGCACCAGCGCCGAGCTGCTCGACGCCGCCGGGATCGACGCCGCTCACATCGCGGAGGCCGCCCGCCGCCTGCTGGCCTAGCTGCCGGCCAGGCCCCAGCGGCGGCGGATGCCGCGGTCGGCCACGCCGAACAGCTGGTCCACGATAATGCCGAGGATCAAGATCACGATGATGATCGCGGTGGCGCTGGTCACGTCTGACTGATCCTGGTCGGTGGACAGCAGGACGCCGAGGGACGGCTGGTTCGCGATGATGACCAGCAGCTCGCCGGCCATCAGGCTACGCCAGGCGAACGCCCACCCCTGCTTGAGCCCGGCCACGAACGCGGGCAGCGAGGCCGGCAGGATCAGGTACTGCCACAGCGAGAACCTGCGCAGGCCCATCATCTTGCCCGCCTTGAGCAGCAGCGGCGGGGTGTAGTCCACGCCCGCGATCAGGCCGTTGGCGACCGACGGCGCGGCGCCCAGGATGATCACGAACAAGATCGCGGTGGTCGAGATCCCGAACAGGATGATCGCGAACGGGAACCAGGCGATCGACGGCATCGTCTGCAGGCCGGTGATCAGCGATCCGACCGCCGCCCGCAGCGGCCGGATCCTGGACACCAGGGCACCGATGGTCGCGCCGATCAGCACGGCGAGGCCGAACCCGATGACGGCGCGTTCCACCGTGGTGCCGATGGCGTGCCACAGCAGGCCGGTGTGCAGCTGGTCCCAGAGGTTGGCCAGGGTCGCCCCGGGACCGGGGAAGATGTCCTTCTTCCAGCCGCTGAGGTGGATCAGCTGCCATATCGCGAGCACGATGAGGATGGCCAGCGCCACCGGCCACAGCCCGGCCCAGAAACGCGTGGCCAGACGGCGGCCCCGTTGGTCCTGGGGTGATTCGACCTCGAGGGACTCGAGCCAGGTCAGCTTCTCCGCGTATCTCGCCCGGTCATTAACGGCCATCGCGGTTCATCTCCTCGCGCAGCCGGTCGGTGATCCGCGCGGCCAGTTCCGCGACCGGCGCCGAGTCGATCCGGCGGGGTCGTTGGATCGGCACCGCGAACTCGTCGATGATGCGGCCGGGCCGGCTGCTCAGCACCACGACCCGGTCGCCCAGCCGGACCGCCTCCCGGACGTTGTGGGTCACGAACAAGACGGTCAGGTGGCGTTCCGCGCAGATGCGGTCGAGCTCGTCGTGCAGCACGTCCCTGGTCATCGCGTCCAGCGCGCCGAACGGCTCGTCCATCAGCAGCACGTCGGCGTCTTGGGCCAGCGCGCGAGCCAGCGCGACCCGCTGCCGCATGCCGCCGGAGAGCTGGTGCGGACGCTTGCCGCCGAACCCGCCCAGGTGCACCGTCTCGAGCAGTTCGCCGGTGCGCTGACGGCGCTCCGCCTTACCCACGCCGCGGGCGCGCAGGGCCAGTTCCACGTTGCCCGCCGCGGTGAGCCAGGGGAACAGCGCGGGCTCCTGGAACATGAACGCCACCCGCCCCCCACCCGCCTCCCCTGCCCCCTTCACTGTCGACACCTCCCCCGCCGTCGGCTCCTCGAGCCCGGCGACCAGCGAAAGCAGCGTGGACTTGCCGCAGCCCGAGGCGCCGATGAGGCAGGCGAACTCGCCCGGCGCCACCTCGAGCGACACCTGGTCGAGCGCCCGGACGGCCGAGGCGCCGCGGCCGAATACCTTGGACACACCCGCTAGCCGGACGGACACCCCTACTCCCCCGATGGGGGGTGCCGCCCGGCGGTCAGCAACGGTCACCCGATTCACCTGCCTCCTATGAGCTGACCTGTGATTCGCCGGCCGCGGCCAGCGCCGTGTTGAGCGGGCCCAGGTCGAAGATCCCGCTCAGGTTGACTGGCTTGAGCAAGCCCAGCGATACGGCCTGCGAGGCGTCGGTCGTCAGCGAGGACGCGTCCGGGTCGTTGGTGAAGGTGATCTCCTTGAAGGCCGCCGCGACGATGCTCGCCTTGAGCGGCTTGCCGGTGTAAGAGGCCAGCTCGGCGTTCGCGTCCGCCTGGGCAGCGGCGGGGCTGGACTTGATGAAGTCGTTGGCCTGGATCTGGGCCTTAACCAGGTCCGCGACGATCGCGGGGTGCGCGGCCAGGAAGGTCTGCGTCACGACGAGCAAGGTGGTGACGCCGGTCTCGCTGAGCAGCACCGTGCCGCGGTCCTTGACCATCTCGACGTCGTAGGGCGCGGGCTCGGAACCGCCGGCGATCTGGCCGGACTCGAACTCGAGCACCGCGGCCGAATTGGGCGTCGTCGGCTTGATGAAGGCGTCTCCACCGCCGGTCGTGGTGGTCGCCAGGCCGTTCTGCTTAAGCCAGGCGCGCAGCGCGACATCCTGGGTGTTGCCGAGCGAGGGAGTCGCCAGCGTCTTGCCCTTGAGCTGGGAGGCCGAGGTAATGCCCTTCGCGACGACGATCGAGGCACCGCCGGTCGCGGCACCAGAGATGATCTTGATCGCGCTGCCGCCCGACTTCTGCCAGGCGTTGATGGCCGGGTTCGGCCCGACGTAGGCGGCGTCAAGCTGGCCGGCCAGCAGGGCCGTGGTCTCCTCGGTCCCAGTGCTGAAGGCGGTGGCCTTCAGCGTGCCCGCGGAGCCGAGGTCCTTGGTGAAGAAGCCCTCCTTCAGGCCGACTAGAGCGGAGGCGTGGGTGATATTCGTGAGGAAGCCAAGCCTGACCGTTACCGGCGCGGCGCTGGCCGCCGAGTTCGCCGTCGCACCCGAGGAAGCGGTACTCGAAGAAGAGGAAGTGGTACTCGAAGAAGAAGAGCAGCCAGCCAGCAGGAGAGCAGCGCCGATCATCGCGGCGGTCGTGACACGTCGCATCTAGTACCTAATTTCTATCGTTTATATGGGAATAACGTCGGTTCACTATACATGAAGCCGGCAATATGGGAAATCAGCCCGAGTGGAGTTGATCGGGGTTGTTACCCGGGTGATTTCAGTTGCCTTCGTCGCTCGAATCCTGCAGGGTGACGCCCGCCACCGAGGGGAACTTGGCCAGGCACGTTTCCAGCTGAGCCACCTCCGCGTCGGACGCGTGGTTGATCTGGAAGGTCAGCTGCTGGAGCGCGTATGGAGAGCTGAGGTCGGACGGCAGCGGCTGCGGGGTCACGGCTGGGACCTTGGCGCAGGTCGAACGCACCGTCAGCCGCTGCGGCACCGGCGTGCCGTCGCGGAAGGAGACGACGGCCTGCCGCTGCCCGAGCGCCGCGTCGAACCGCGAGCAGCCTGCCAGGGCGGCCATAGCGGCGAGAGCCATGACCGCGCCGGCCAGCCGACGGCGCCGGCCCGTACCCACTACACCGGGTAGTACCCGCATGATGCCAGCCTACGGGCTTACCGCGCCCGGTACGGTATCGGCAGGGCCTTTTACCGCGGGCCCCAGCCAGGAGGACATATGGCCGGCCGGATCGAAGAGTACGCCATCGTCGGCGACATGCAGTCGGTCGCGCTGACCGGCGTGGCCCCAGAGCGCCCGGAATCCCCCGGGATGTGCGCCGAAGCGTGCCAGGCTAAGAGCATCCAGACGGCCAGGCTATGAAGAACCAGACTGCCAGGTGATGATGCCCTCCGCTCGTCACATTCTCATCGTTAACTCCCGCAGCGTGCACCAGCCGGTCTTCATGGTCGGCGCACCGCACTCGGGCGCGGACCTGATCGGCCGCGCCCTGAAGGCATCTGCGGGCTTTCACGTCACCATCGGCCAGCCGAGCGTGCTGCGCACCGTGTACGCCTTCGCCCGGCGGCCGTCCATGCACCAGGGCCGGGCGCAGGCCGCCGCCACCGTCATGCGGGACGCCTTCGCTCAGGGCTGGCAGATCACGCCGCACAGCTGCCTGGAATGCACCCGTGAATGCCGGGCCGCTGCCGGGCTGGCGGCGGACGCGGTCGGGCCGTGCGTGGAACTCCGGGGGCTCGAGACGTTCGGCGACGCGAGCCCGGACCTCATCTACTGCGCGGAGGCGCTCACTTACGCGTTTCCCGACGCGCGGATCGTCCAGGTGGTGCGGGACGGCCGGGACGTGGTGGCCAGCATGCTCGCCGACCCGGTGGTGATGTCATGGTTCAGGCCCAGCTTCGTGAACGTGGACACCGAGTTCCCCAACCCGTTCTTCGGCATCGAATCCGAAGAGGACCGCGAGTTGTGGCCCCGGCTGTCGCCGGCCGGGGCGTGCGCGCTGCGCTGGCGCTGGTCCGTGCGCCTGGCCGCCCGGCTGCACCACAGCCTGCCGCCCGGCCAGCTGAAGACCATCCGCTACGAGCACCTGCTGGGCAAGCCAGACGAGGCCCTGGCCGACCTGTCCCGCTTCGCCGGGACGACCGTGCAAGCGGCTGAGATCCGCAACGAGGCCCGCGCCGCCCGCACGCGCAGCCGCATCCGCCGTGCCCCGGCCTACGAGATGTCCCTCACTGCCGAGGACATCACCGAGATAGAGAAAATCGCCGGCGAAGAACTCCGCCGCCTCGGTTACACCCTTTTAGCCAGGGCGCATGCGGCGCCGAGCTGTTCGCTTGCAGGCAGCCGGCCACCGTGCTTAGGCCGCCTGGCCGGCGAACTGGGTGTGGTAGAGGTCGGCGTACAGGCCGCCGGTCGCGAGGAGTTCCTCGTGCGTGCCGCGCTCGGTGATCCGGCCGGCGTCGACGACCAGGATCTGATCGGCTTCCCTGATCGTGGAGAGCCGGTGCGCGATCACCAGCGAGGTCCGGCCCGCGAGCGCGGTCTTCAGCGCGCGCTGCACGGCGACCTCCGATTCGGAGTCCAGGTGCGCGGTGGCCTCGTCGAGCACCACCACCGACGGGGCCTTCAGCAGCAGCCGCGCCAGGGCGACCCGCTGCTTCTCCCCGCCGGACAGCCGGTAACCCCGGTCCCCCACCACGGTGTCCAGGCCGTCGGGCAGGTGAGAGATCAGGTCCCAGATCTGGGCGGCCTCGCACGCGTCGATCAGCTCAAGCTCGGTGGCGGCCGGGCGCGCGTAGGTCAGGTTAGCCCGGATCGTGTCGTGGAACAGGTGAGCGTCCTGGGTGACTACGCCCACGACGTCGTGCAGCGACTCCTGGGTAACGTCCCTGAGGTTATACCCGCCGATCCTCACGGTCCCCTCGTTCGGGTCATAGAGCCGCGCCGCCAGCGCCGTGATCGTGGTCTTGCCCGCGCCCGAGGGGCCGACCAGGGCAGTCAGCTTGCCCGACGGCGTGCAGAAGCTCACCCCGCGCAGTACCCCCGACCCGGCGTCCCGGCGCTCTGGGGCCGGCAGCGCGATCGACTCCAGCGAGGCCAGCGACACCTCGCTTGCCGTCGGGTAGCGGAACGACACGTCCTCGAACTCGATCTCCGGGGCGAGGGCGCCCTGGTTGTTGGCTTCGGTCGTGCGTGGCAGGGCTACCGCGTCAGGCTTCTCGGCGATCAGCGGCTTGAGGTCGAGCACCTCGAAGACCCGGTCGAAGCTGACCAGGGCCGTCATGACGTTGACCTGCACGCTGGACAGTGACGTGATCGGCCCGTAGACCCGCCCGAGCAGGGCGGTCAGGGCGACCAGCGTGCCGATCTCGAAGGTGCCCCTGATGACCAAGGTGCCGCCAAGCCCGTAGACGAGGGCGGTAACCAGCGAGGCCAATAGCGTGAGCGAGACGAAGAGCACCTGCCCGTACATCGCGGTGACGACGCCGATGTCGCGGACCTTGGCCGCGCGCGCGGAAAACGCAGCGGACTCCTCGCGGGGCCGTCCGAACAGCTTGACCAGCATGGCGCCCGCGACGTTGAACCGCTCGGTCATCGTCGAGCCCATCTCGGCGTTGAGCTGCATGCTCTCCCTGGTCAGCCGCTGCATCCGGCGGCCGACCAGCCGCGCGGGCAGGATGAACAGCGGGATCATGACGAGGGCGATGACGGTGACCAGCCAGGACAGGTAGAACAGCGTTACCAGGATGAGGATCAGGCTGAGCAGGTTGGAAATCACGCCGGACAGCGTGGAGGTGATCGCCTGCTGGGCCCCGACCACGTCGCCGTCGAGGCGGCTGACCAGCGACCCCGTCTGCGCGCGGGTGAAAAAGGCGATCGGCTGCCGCTGCACGTGATCGAACACCTGGGTGCGCAGGTCGTAGATGAGGCCCTCGCCGATCCGAGCGGAGAACCAGCGGATCACGAAGCCGAGCACCGCGTCGAAGATCGCGACGGCCGCGACCGCGCAGGCGATCAGGATCACGACCCGGTCGTTGCGGGGCAGGATGCCGCGGTCGATGATCGCCCGCAGCAGCAGCGGATTGACGACGGTCAGCACAGCGTCGACCACCGTGGCAAGGAGGAATACCGCCAGGTAAACCCGGTAAGGCCGCGCGTAGGAGGCGATCCTGCGAATTGTGCCCGGCTTGAGCTTCTGCTTGGTGATGGAGGGGTCCATCCGGAACCCTCGCATCATGACCATGTTTGCCCGCCCGTACATGACCAGGGAAACCTCCTGGGGGCGGCAATAGTTCCCGTGCCGGTCGGGATTGCTATCAGCTAGCAGCGAACTCCAGGAGGCTATCCGGGTTTCATGGGTCGGGGTCCCGGCGGTCTCACCAATCGACGTCGCCGGGCCGGTGCCACCTGGGAGTGGACCCAGAAGTCCTTAGCGCTTCACCTTGGTCTTACTACTGCGGGTCGCGCCGCCACGTCCGCGCAACGTCACACCCGTCTCGGTCAGGATCCGGTGGACGAACCCGTAGGACCTTCCCGTTGAGGCCGCCAGCGATCGGATGCTTTCGCCCGAGTCATACCTCTTGCCAAGGGTGGTCGCCAGCTTGCTGCGATCCACCCCGGTCACCCGCGTGCCTTTCTTGAGGGTCTCGGCCACATGTACCTCCCGTTTGCTGCGATCGCCATTGAGTTAAAGGTCCCCCTGGTAATGATCAGGCATGACCGCAGGATTGGCCACCCACATGGCAGTAAATGATCGCCGTATTTTATGGTCCTATGGCGGAATCGTGGCCTTAGGCCGATCGCGTCAACTGACAACAGTCTTACGCGAGGGCGACAAGATCTGCGAAATCCTCGTTCCAGGCGTCTTCCACGCCGTCAGGCAAGACGATAACGCGTTCCGGTGATAGCGCTTCAACCGCACCTTCATCATGAGTCACAAGCACTATCGCACCGCGGAAGCCCCGGAGCGCGCCGAGAACCTCTTCCCGGCTAGCCGGATCGAGGTTGTTCGTCGGCTCATCGAGCAACAGCACGTTCGCACCTGATACAACAAGAAGAGCGAGGGCTAGCCTCGTCTTTTCTCCGCCGGAAAGCACGCCAGCAGGCTTTTCTACATCATCGCCGGAGAACAGGAATGACCCGAGAACCTTACGCTGCTCCGATTCGGTAAGGTCCGGGGCGGCGGAGCGCATGTGCGATAGGACCGTTCGGTCGGTTTCCAGCGTCTCATGCTCCTGGGCGTAATATCCGAGGCTAAGGCCGTGTCCTGGCGCGACTTTTCCTGTGTCCGGAGTCTCCAGGCCAGCCAGCAACCGAAGCAGCGTGGTCTTCCCCGCCCCGTTCAGCCCGAGGACCACCACCCGGCTGCCCCGGTCGACGGCAACGTCCACCCCGGTGAACACCTCGGCCGACCCGTACGACTTGGACAGGCCGACGGCGGACAGCGGCGTCCGGCCGCACGGCGCGGGAACCGGGAAACGGAGCCTGGCCACGCGATCCGCGGCGCGCTCGGCCTCGACCCCGGCCAGCATCCGCTCGGCGCGGCGCTGCATGTTCTGCGCCGCCCTGGCCTTCGTCGCCTTGGCCCGCATCTTGTCCGCCTGGGCCATCAGCGCACCGGCCTGGCGACCCGCGTTCACCCGCTCCCGCCTGCGCCGCCGCTCGTCGGTCTCGCGCTGCTGCAGGTAAGCGCGCCAGCCCAGGTTGTAGGTGTCGAGGCAGGCCCGCTGCGCATCGAGGTAGAAGACCTTGTTCACCACGTCGCCGAGCAGCGCCACGTCGTGGCTGATCACCACCAGGCCGCCGCGGTAGCTCTTGAGGTGATCGCGCAGCCAGGCCACGGAGTCGGCGTCTAGGTGGTTGGTCGGCTCGTCGAGCAGCATGGTCTCCGAGTCGGAGAACAGGATCCTGGCTAGCTCGACCCGGCGCCGCTGGCCGCCGGACAAGGTGTGCAGCGGCTGGTGCAGCACCCGGTCGGGCAGCCCCAGGCTGGCGGTGATCGAGGCCGCCTGCGACTCGGCCGCGTACCCGCCGAGTACCGCGAGCCGCTCTTCGAGCCTGCCGTACCTGCGGATGGCGTCGGCCGCCGCGGCGGAGTCCGGGTCGGCCATCTCGGCTTCGGCCGCACGCAGATCAGCGCGGATCTGGTCGAGCCCACGGGCCGACAGCACCCGGTCGATGGCCAGCATGTCCAGGTTCCCGGTCCGCGGGTCCTGCGGCAGGTACCCGACCGTGCCTGAACTGCGGACCGAGCCAGCGGCCGGCTGAGCCTGGCCGGCCAGCACCTTGGCCAGCGTGGTTTTCCCCGCGCCGTTCCGGCCGACCAGGCCGATCCGGTCCCCCGCGGACACCTGGAACGAAGCGCCTTCAAGCAGCAGGCGTGCGCCAGCCCGCAGTTCGATTTCGCTTGCCACGATCATTGACTTACTGCTCCTGAGAACGGACGGAAAATGGACAGACCTCTCCCCTAGGCGGTGTCCCTAGTCCGAGGTGAGCAGCACGGCGTCCATACTACTTATCAGCACGGAGCTGGTCCATCTGATTCCGGCTCGGTCAGCCGGATGCGAGTGGCCAGGAAGGCGCGCGGGATGTCGCGGAGCACGGCCAGCCGGGGGTCCGGAACGGTCAGGAAACGCGTCGCGGCGCGATCCAGGTACGGAATCAGCCGGGCGTCGCCGCGCAGCCCAGCAGCGGACCGCTTGTCCCCGCCCAGCACCACGGCGTCGAGCCCGTCGGGACGGTACGGGCCAAACACCTCGGCCGCGGCGTCGGCGGCGGCGTGCAGGGCCGTGGCGGCCTGATTCTCCCGGCGCCTGGCGAAACGGTGCTGCGACCAGCCGCCTGCCGCGCTCCGGCCATGTACGAGCCGACTGCCTGTCTTCGAGCTCACCAGCCGGGGAGGCGAGCCCGCGAAGACGCCGGCCGCGTAGCCTCCCAGGCGGACCAGCAGGACGCCGACCGTGCGATCGGCGGCCGCGTGCGCCGCGAGGGCCTCGGCGGCCCCGCGCACCTCACCGGCCCCGCGTGCTTCACCGGCCCCGCGTGCCTCACCAACCGCCGGGTGGGTGCTGAGGGGAGGGAACGGCGGATGGCACTCGGCCGTGGCCCCGTCCGCGGCCGTGAACGTGACGGCCGCGCCGTCCGCGTCGGGTGTCACCGATGCCGCTCCGCCGTGACGCTGCGCGAACGCGATAATCCAGGACGCCAGGCGCTCCGGTGGAACTTCCACCCAGCGCCCGCCTCCTGCGGCCGGATTCTTCACTACATCCGGCCCTGAATGCCTAGATATTGAAGCCGAGGGCGCGAAGCTGCTCACGTCCGTCGTCGGTGATGCTCTCCGGACCCCACGGCGGCATCCACACCCAGTTGATGCGGAAGTCCATCACCACGCCATCGAGCGCCTCCCGGGCCTGATCCTCGATCACGTCCGTCAGCGGGCACGCGGCGCTGGTCAGCGTCATGTCGATGGTGGCGATCCGCTCGGCGTCCACGTCGACGCCGTAGACCAAGCCAAGGTCCACCACGTTGATCCCGAGTTCGGGGTCCACCACGTCACGCAGCGCCTCGAGCACGTCCTCCTGCTCCGCGGTGAGCTCCGTAGCTCCATCCGTCGCGTTCTCCGTCATTGCGTTCCCTCCATGGCCCGCGCGGTCGCGTCCTTCCATGCCATCCAGCCGAGCAGGGCGCATTTGATCCGGGCTGGATACTTCGACACGCCCGCGAACGCCACCGCGTCCTCGAGCACGTCCTCGTCGGGCTGCCCCTCGCCTTTGGACTGCATGAGCTCAAGGAACGCCTGGCTGATGGTCATGGCCTCGCCTACCGGCTTGCCGATGACCAGGTCGCTCATCACCGAGGCGCTCGCCTGGCTGATCGAGCAGCCCAGCGTGTCGTAGGACACGTCCTCGACCACCGCCTCGCCGCCGACGTCCTTAAGGGTGACCCGCAGGGTCACCTCGTCTCCGCAGACCGGGTTGACGTGGTGCACTTCGGTATCGAAAGGATCCCGCAGGCCCTTGTGGTGAGGGTTGCGGTAGTGGTCCAGGATGATGTCCTGGTACATCGACTCGAGCTGCATCACGTCTCTCCGGGGGCTCCGGGGGTGTCCCCCCGGGTTAGCAGGGTTAACACGGAAAGCTGGCGTCGTCATCCCGTGCCGAAGAAGCGCTGGGCATAGCGGATCCCGTCGGCCAGGGCGGCTACCTCGTCGTGGGTGTTGTATACGTAGAAGCTGGCCCGGGTGCTGGCCTGAACGCCCAGCGCGCGGTGCAGCGGCCAGGCGCAATGGTGGCCGGTGCGCACCGCGATGCCGAGTTCGTCGAGCACCTGGCCCACGTCGTGCGGGTGGACGCCCTCGACCTCGAAGGACACCGCGCCGCCGCGGTCCTTGGTGGTGTCCGGGCCGAGAATGCGCACCCCGTTGATCTCGCGCAGCCCGTCCAGGGCGTGCGCGGTCAGCGACTCCTCGTGCGCCGCCACGTTGCCCATGCCCAGGGCGTTCAGGTAGTCGACGGCGGCGGCCAGGCCCGCGGCCTGGGCCACGGCAGGCACGCCGGGCTCGAACCGCTGCGGCGGCGGCAGGAACGTGCTGCCCTCCATCCGCACTACCTCGATCATCGACCCGCCGGTCAGGAACGGCGGCATGGCCTCAAGCAGCTCGGCGCGGCCGAACAGCACTCCGATGCCGTACGGGCCGAGCATCTTGTGGGCCGAGAAGGCCAGGAAGTCCACGCCGAGGGCGGCCACGTCAACCGGCTGGTGCGGCACCGACTGGGCCGCATCGGCCAGCACGAGCGCACCCTTCTCGTGCGCCGCCCGGGCGATCTCAGCCACCGGCGGAACCGTCCCGGTGACGTTTGACTGATGGGTCACCGCGACGATCCTGGTCCGCCCGGTGATCATGCTGTCCAGGTGGTCCAGGTCGAGCCGACCCTCGGGGGTGACGCTCAGCCAGCGCAGGGTGGCGCCGGTCCGCTCGCACAGCTGCTGCCAGGGAACGAGGTTGGCGTGGTGCTCCATCTCAGTGATCAAGATCTCGTCACCGGGCCGCACCTGGAGCTGTCCAGGTGCGCTCAGCGCGTAGGCGACCAGGTTGATCGCCTCGGTGGCGTTCTTGGTGAACACGATCTCGCCGACACCTGCGCCCAGGAACGCGGCGACCTTCGCCCGGGCGCCCTCGTAGACGTCGGTAGCCTCCTCGCCGAGCAGGTGGGTGCCGCGGTGCGCGGCACCGTTGTGGAGCTCGTAGCACGAGCGCTCGGCGTCGAGCACCTGGATGGGCTTCTGTGAGGTCGCGCCGGAGTCTAGATAGATCAGCGGCTTGTCGTTGCGCACCTTCCTGGCCAGCGCGGGGAAGTCGGCCCGGACCGCCTCTACGTCGAGGTGCTCCGGATAAGCACTCATGCCGGCACCCCGATGAACTTCTCGTAGCCCTCGTTCTCCAGCAGGTCGGCCAGCTCGGGGCCGCCCTCCTCGACGATGCGCCCGGCGACGAACACGTGCACGAAGTCGGGCTTCACGTACCGCAGGATCCGGGTGTAGTGCGTGATCAGCAGCACCCCGTGGCCGGGCTGCTCGCGGAACCGGTTGACGCCCTCGGACACCACCTTGAGCGCGTCGATGTCCAGGCCCGAGTCAGTCTCGTCCAGGATCGCGATCTTCGGGTTGAGCAGCTCGAGCTGCAAGATCTCGTGCCGCTTCTTCTCCCCGCCGGAGAAGCCCTCGTTCAGGTTGCGCTCGGCGAAGGCCGGGTCCATGGACAGCGCGGACATCGCGGCGCGCAGTTCCTTGACGAAGTCGCGCAGCTTCGGCGCCTCGCCGCGGACCGCGGTGACCGCGGTCCGCAGGAAGTTCGACACTGTCACGCCGGGCACCTCGACCGGGTACTGCATGGCCAGGAACAGGCCGGCCCGGGCACGGGCGTCCACGCTCATGGCCAGCACGTCCTCGCCGTCGAGAGTGACGCTGCCCCGGGTGACCAGGTACTTGGGATGGCCGGCGATCGCGTAGGCCAGGGTCGACTTGCCGGAGCCGTTCGGGCCCATGAGCGCATGAGTCTCGCCTTCGCGGACGGTCAGGTTCACGCCGCGCAGGATCTCCTGGTGGACGCCTACACCTCCGGCACCGCCGGCTGGGGCAGAGCCTTCCACGCTGACGTGCAGATCGCGGATCTCGAGGGTGGCCACTTTATGACTCCTTGTTTATGGTGAGCGCGACGTAGACGTCGTCGCCTTCGATCTTGACGGGGTAGACGGGCACCGGCTCGGTGGCCGGCAGCCCGGTGGGCCGCCCGGTGCGCAGGTCGAAGCAGGACCCGTGCAGCCAGCACTCCACCGTGTGGTCGTAAATCTCGCCCTCGGACAGCGGCACCTCGGCATGCGAGCACACGTCCCGCAGGGCGAACACCTCACCGCCGGTGCGGGCCACGGCGACCGGCTCGCCGGCCACCTCGACGCCGATGACGCCCTCGGTCGGCAGGTCGGACAGCGCGCAGACCAGGGTGAAGACGGGAGTCTCGGTCATCGCGCCGCCCCCGTCAGCTCCGCCTCCACGGCCTCGGTGATCCTGTCCCGCAGCTCGGGCACCTCGATAGTGTCGATCAGCTGGCCGAAGAACCCGCGGATGACCAGCCTGCGGGCCTCGGCGAACGGGATGCCGCGGGCCATCAGGTAGAACAGGTGATGGTCCTCGAGCCTGCCGCTGGCGCTCGCGTGCCCGGCCCCGACGATCTCCCCGGTCAGGATCTCCAGATTCGGCACCGAATCCACCCGGGTGCCGTCGGTCAGCACCAGGTTCCTGTTGTACTCATAGGTGTCGGTGCCGCCCGCCTCCGGCCTGATCAGCACGTCACCGATCCAGACCGCGTGCGCGCCCTCGCCTTGCAGGGCGCCCTTGTAGGTGACGCGGCTGCGGCAGTTCGGCACGTCGTGGTCGACGAACAGCCGGTGTTCCAGGTGCTGGCCCGCGTCGGCGAAGTAGAGCCCGGTCAGCCCGGCGTCGCCGCCGGGACCGTCGTAGCGGACCGAGGGGGCCAGCCGGACCACGGATCCGCCCAGCGTGACCGCCGCGTGCCTGAGCCTGGCGTCCCGCCCCAGCGTGGCGTAGTGCTGCGACAGGTGAACCGTGTCGTTGTCCCAGTCCTGCAGGCTGACCACGGACAGCGAGGCACCGTCGCCCACCACCAGCTCGACGTTGTCCGCATAGGTGGCGCTGCCGCGGTAGTCGAGCACCACCACCGCCCGGGAGAACGGCTCGGCGTGCACCAGCAGGTGACCGAACGCCGTGCTCCCGGCGTCAGAACCGGTCACCGTGACGACGGTGGGCCGGGAGGCGTCCGCTTCCGCCGGGACCGTGATCACGGTCGCCTCGCCGAAGGACGCATAGGCCCGCGCGCTCACCCGGTCGGCCGGGACGAAGCTGCGGCCAAGCAAGTAGCTGCCCCGTTCGGCCGAAAAGGTCTTGACCTCCGGCGCGGGGTCCACTTCCACGGTCACCTTCGCGGCGGGATCTACCGGGGAATCGGTGTGCAGCCCGCGCAGCCGGCGCAGCGGAGTGAACCGCCACTCCTCCTCGCGGCCGTCGGGCACCGGGAAATCCGCCGGGTCATAGGACCGGTGCTCGTGCAGCCTTGTCACGGGAGCGGATTCGATCGCCCCCTGAAGTCCAGCCGACATCAGCCGACCGCCCCCTCCATCTGCAGTTCGATCAGCCGGTTGAGCTCGAGCGCGTACTCCATCGGGAGCTCGCGGGCGATCGGCTCGACGAACCCGCGGACGATCGTGGCCATCGCCTCGTCCTCGGTCATGCCCCGGCTCATCAGGTAGAACAGCTGATCTTCGGAGATCTTGGAGACGGTGGCCTCGTGGGCCATCTCCACGTCGTCCTCGCGGACGTCCACGTACGGGTAGGTGTCGCTGCGGCTCACCGTGTCCACCAGCAGCGCGTCACACTTGACGTTGGACTTGGAGTGCTCGGCGCCTTCCTGCACGTTGACTAGGCCGCGGTAGGACGTCCGCCCGCCGGCCCTGGCCACCGACTTGGAGACGATGGTAGAGGAAGTGTTCGGCGCGCAGTGCACCATCTTCGCGCCCGCGTCCTGGTGCTGGCCCTCGCCGGCGAACGCGACGGACAGCGTCTCGCCCCTGGCGTGCTCGCCCATCAGGTAGACCGCCGGGTATTTCATCGTCACCTTGGAGCCGATGTTGCCGTCGATCCACTCCATCGTGGCGCCCTGCTGGGCGATGGCGCGCTTGGTCACCAGGTTGTACACATTGTTTGACCAGTTCTGGATCGTGGTGTACCGGCAGCGCGCGTCCTTCTTCACGATGATCTCGACCACCGCGGAGTGCAGCGAGTCGGACTTGTAAATGGGCGCGGTACAGC
>Ga0209656_10001054_pt1 | contig 17801 bp, 21 predicted proteins | sample BogFormECP12_OM2_FD_188239 | JGI IMG/M metagenome (GOLD analysis project Ga0209656, IMG submission 188239) | Bog forest soil microbial communities from Calvert Island, British Columbia, Canada - ECP12_OM2 (SPAdes) (version 2) | ecosystem: Environmental > Aquatic > Freshwater > Wetlands > Bog ... | reverse complement strand
CCAGGTCGTGCAGACGCTGAAATCGCTGAGCTCGCTCGCCTTGTTGGCGGTGTCCCAGCTCTGCACGATGCGGTCGAACTGGTCGGGCCGCTCGTTTGGCGCGTAATCCCGAAACCACGCGGCCTTGGCCATGCCGCCGCCCGCGGCGCGGGCATCTGCTGGTATTGGCCGGCGGATCTGCTCGAAGGTCGCCACTGGCTGGCGCTGGGCGTGCAATGCCTCGCCGCGCTGCCGGACAAAGGAGTGGCCGCCCCGACTCGATATCGAGCGGATCGGCCCTCTGAGGTGGATTCCGGTGCTTTGCAGGAACGCCCGCGGACGGCGAGGTTGCGCCGGAAGCGGCTATTGGTCACCAATCAGCCGCGGATAGCTCGCATTTAACCTAAGCGCATCCCATTTAGGCGAAAGTTGCGAGCGCTATGTGACCACGCGGTCATCAGCGGGTCACCAGCCTTTAATTTTTTAGTCCGACGGCGGGCGGCTTTCACCGTCGCTATATTCACATCTCCGCAGGTGGTTAGATGGTACAGATCGACGCTATAAAAGATCCTGACGACGTTGCTGCGCACGCTAAGGCTGGTTCGTATGAGGGGCGGCGGCAGAGAGTGCGACTACGCCGGTCGCCCCGGGGGTGCTTGCGACCGCGGCTGATCTCGGAAACTGGGATTTCGAAGCGCCGATCGCCGGATTGGTCTCGGCTGAAAGCTACGAGCTGAGCGAAGCCTACCGCCCGGCCGGGCAAGCAGCAGGCGCGAAGGCCGAGGGCTTGGTAACCGCCGAGGCCCGCCTCTTCGTCATGCTGTCCGCCGTGACCGGCATGCACCTCAAGGCGCACGAGCGCGAGGAGCCGTTCGGGCCGATGCTGGCAATGGCTGACGGCCGGCGCTCGGCAATCCCAGCGGATTTCCGTGAAGGGCATATCGATCTGCTCGCGGACCTGGCAATGCGGGCGGCCAGCACCGTGCTTCGCGCGCGGCTGGCGGACGTGGCCTGGCTGCTCGACCGAAAGCGCGGGAAGCTGGGCGGCATCGCGATCACGGCCTATGTCGACACGATCGAGGCGACCGAGGCCGGGACGCTAAAGTTCCCTTATGGGGACAGTGCCGGCGCGCTCGAACATGGCGCGCGCGAGCTGCTGTGCCGCGCCTTGCACATCGGCCGGACCATCGGCTGGGACAAGCCGGGGGCGCTCCGGGCGCGGGCCGCCGTCGTCCATCTGCGCGAGCGCGCGATGGCGAGCGGAAAAGGCGTCGCGGCGCTCTGGTTCGCTGAGCTGGATCTCGACTTCGGCGTGTCCGACCCGGCGGCGGTCGCGGCCAGGATCGAGGGCGTGCTCGCGGCGCCGGGGGATGCCGACGTTCATATCTTGAGCTCGCTCTGGCGTCTGGCGGCGCGCGGCTATCATCTCGGCAAAAGAGACGCCGACAAATACCGCTGCCAGACCGAAGCCGCCGAGGCGATGGTCGCCGAAGCCGAGCGCATCTTCGCCGGAGAGAGCGCGAGACAGGCCTCGGCCATGCTGGCGTCCCACATGATGAGCGGCGCGATCGCGCAGCTTCACGGCGTTCCGGCGGCCAAGGAGCGGCGGATCGCGCTGCGGCACTGCCTCGTCGACATGCAGGCGCGCATCCCGGACGAGATGTCGGTCTATTCACACCAGTGGGACGTGAAAGACATCGCGGCCAGGGTCAAGGACGCGATGGGCGACCGGCCGCTCTTGGACCATCTCTTTCTGTTCTCGTCGATTTCAACATCGCCTGACCCGGCGGCGCTGGTCGCCGAAGCCGAGCAGTCGATCCGGGACCATCCGCTTTCGACGCTCTTCGCCGCCGTGCATTACGACCGCGAGGGCAAAGCAGTGCACCGCTCGGAGCCGGGCGGCTTCGGCGAGGGCAACGGCTCAGCGGTGCGGCAGCGGATCGCCGAGGGCGATGCGATCCGCCGGAACCTGATCGCGACGGCGCAAATCGAGGTCGCCCGCCAGGCGATCATGGCGCAGCATTTTCTGCCTGAGGAGACGCTGGCCGCGCTGCTCCAGCACAGCCCGTTCGTGCCGCCGGAGCTGATCGCGACCTTCAGCCGTGCCTTCCTTCGCTTCTTCCAGGGGGATTTCGCGAGCGCCGTCTACATCCTGACGCCGCTGGTCGAGAACTCGCTTCGCTATGTATTGAAGCAGCACGGCCACGATGTCACCACCTTCGACGACGCGACCCAGACACAGAAGAGCCTGACGATCTCGCAGCTGTTCGAGCAGCGGCGCGAGGAACTCGACGCGGCTTTCACCAAGCAGATCACGACCGATATCGAGAATGTGTTCCTGAACCAGCCAGGCCCGCATCTCCGGCACGATATTGCGCACGGCTTGGCCCATGACGGCACGCCCTACGGACCCGATGCGGTCTATGGATGCTGGCTGATCTTCCGGCTCTGCCTGCTGCCGCTGTTCCCGTACCGGGACCAGTTGCGTGAGCTGATCCATTGATTTCGCTTCACGGTGTGTTATCGGCTTTTCGTACGCCCCGCACGGAGCGAGCCGTTCCTGAATGCTCCCGGCGAGCTGCAAGACGTGCTGCCAGAGCTGCGCTACTAAGTGTTCCCACACATTCGGGATGTGCCGGCGACCAACGGCCGGAATGGGTGGAACTCTGCCGTTCGGTATGGCTCACCGAAATGCCTTGGTTGCGCCGATTCCGGCCATTCGCGGGACCCTGATCGAGCCGCAGGAATCGACCCTTAAAGGGGTCACTCGATGACCTCGTCGGCGCGGGCGAGGAGCCGATCGCGATACACTCTGCCGGGCGGGAGGCAGCCGATCAACAGCGGACCGCTGCACTGCCCTGGCCTGCGAGTCGACTAGGACACCCGCGACAGCACGTTGCCCTCGGCATGAGCGCGCGCCCAGGAAGTCCTGTTTTCCGCACGGGGCCGAGCGCGGCGGGTTCGATTCCCGAATAAGCGGGAGCCCGCCAGTCTGCGGCGCGACCCGCCGGGAGATGCGCTTCTGCGGGGCTACGGTATCTCCCGGCAATTATCATCGTCCGGGTCGCGCGTGACGACGAAGGCCCAATAGAACTCTCTGACCTTTCGGCAACTGGCGCTTCGCGGCGGCAGCTGAGACAACATTTCGGCAAACTCGTCGGGCGAGATCTTGCCGGCCCACAAGGCGATCGGACAGTCCCCGGCGGGTTGCGAGCGCGTTGCAGCGACCTTTCCCAATGGAATCTCGATAAGCTGCAACTCGGGTCGCGCTTTGCCGACCAGGTACTTGTAGGGGGTCTTGTCTCCGTAAACGTAGATCGGCCCTTTGGCGCAGCCAGGCTGCGCCAGGATAAAGGCGGCAGGTTCTCGCCACTGTTCCTTCGATTGGCCAGTGTATTGCCATCCCAGGCTCGGCCACATCAGCACCAGAAGCACGGCGACCCCGGCGGCTGCGGCGACACTGGATAAACTCGCGGCGTCGGCCGCGAGCGCGGCAATCATCAGATAAAGCGCCGGAAAGACGACGAGGAGATTGCGTGCGCTGAAGATCGGAACACGCCAGGAGATGATCGCCGCCGCCGCCGCTGTCATTACAGCGAGCACCGCTCCGACCGCCAGCACCTGATGGTGTTGCGCCATTCTGCGAAACCGAGGCGTTGCAAACAGGGTCGCCGCGAAGATTCCGAGCGCCAGCAACGAGCGGCTGTCGCCGAGCCACAGGCGCGTGAACCATGCACCTGTCGCGCTCAATGGGAAGGTGGCTATCCAGGTGACCGCTTCCGGTGGAGCCGAGATCAAGTACCGGGAATCATAGACGAGCCAGCAAAAGAAGCTCGCCGTAATCGCGGCGAGGCTAAGGCCGGCCCGCCAATTGCGGCGGGCCGCAAAGACAACGCTCCCGGCCGCGAAGGCCAACAGAAACCCAAAATGATGCGCGTAGGAGGCGATGATGCCCGCGACAGTCAGGCCGGTCAAGTTCGCGGGGCTGTCGCGATGCTCGAACGGTCCAGCGACGATTTTGGCGCACAGGACCGTGATGAGGGCTGCCAGCAGCATGAGCATTGCGTAGGAGCGGGCCTCTTGGGCGTATTCGACTGCGCCAGGCGACATCGCCAGCAATGCCATCAGCGCAAGTCGGCCCAGTCGCGACAGCGGCGCCGCGCCGCCCGCGGCCACCATCAGGACGCTGCAGATCGCGCTCGGCAGGCGTGCTGCGAGATCGGATTGGCCGAACATCCCTGCCCAGCCCCGCATCAGCAGGAAGTACAGCGGCGGGTGCACGTCGTTGAGGAGGCGCCGCCAAAACTCCGAAAGGCTGAGGCTCGGGTCGGTGAGGGACAACGTCCACAGCTCGTCAACCCATGCGCTTTCCCGCGTCATGCCGTAGAACCGCAGCCCCGACCCGACCAGCAAGATCACCCCCGCCGCTATCCAAAATCCTGGGGCGGCATCTCCGCTCGCAAGCCGGTTCGGGGAAGCTGTGGTTCGCGACAAGGGCGGGAACCAGTACGGCGAATCAAGAGCAGCGGCATCATTACCGGGCACGCTGCGCAGGGCAAGACAGTGGCCGCGGCCGGCAGTCCCAGGCATCCGATGAGCGCGGCGTGCCCCTGGATCGAAACGCGGCCGGGCGGACGATCTATTTCCTCGATCCCGCGAGCGCGGCCGGCTATGTCGCCCGCTGGTGCACGGCCAAGAAGGTCGAAACCGCTGAGGGCGCTCTCCGGGTTCGGGATGACTGTCGGTGTCGCGACGAAAGCCGGTGTCGATCAGAACCGGCAGGCGACCGCCGACTGCCGCGACGATGTCCGCGAGTGCTTCGATCGTCGATCGACCCGCCGTCGTCGGCCCGGCGCAACGTCGGCTTTTCACTGCAAGGTAGGTTTAAGGGGCAGGAAGAGCCGTTCCAAGCGCGAACCCTGAGTGCCCGAATTGGGTCGGCTTGAGCCGTTCGGCCGAGGTCCTTTGGCTGTCTCAAACGGGTGGATAAGAGCCATTCCCGATCTGTCGCTCCGTTGATGCCTCAGCGCCATGCGTGCCCTACGGTGCGCTGGGCGGTGATCGGCAATGACATCATTTGTTCTGCAGGGACCGGGTGATTCGCTATACTCGCCCTGGGGAGGAGCCGGGCGTGGCGGCACAGCCGGTTGAACGAAAGCTCGCGGCGATCTTCGCGGCCGACATTGCCGGCTACAGCCGGCTGATGGCGCACGACGAAGTCGGCACCCTTACCCGGCTCAAAGCCTGTCGGGTCATCATCGACGGGCTGATCGCAACCCATCGCGGCCGGATCTTCAACACCGCCGGCGACAGCGTGATCGCCGATTTCGCCAGCGCGGTCGACGCGGTCGCGTGCGCGGTGGCGGTGCAAAATACGATCGCGACCGAGGACCCCGGCAGTGTCGCGGGCGAGCCGATGCGCTTCCGCATCGGCGTCCATGTCGGCGACGTTATGGTCGACGGCGCCAACCTCCTTGGCGACGGGGTCAACATCGCCGCCTGCTTGGAGGGGCTCGCCGAGCCCGGCGCGATCTGCGTCTCGGCAGTGGTACGCGACCAGGTCGGCAACAAGCTGGCGGTCGTGTTCACCGATGTCGGCGAACAGCATGTCAAGAACATTCCCGAGGCGATCCGTCTTCCCCAAGTAGGCAGCGCCGCTCGAAGCAAGTGCGGCGGAGCCCGCCTCTGCCGAGCCGCAGCCTTCTCTGCGGCCCGCCTGCCGGCCTCGCGAGGATACCCATCCGGCTACCCAGGCGAGCCTCACCAGCCTCCTCGCCGAGAGACGCGTGGATGCGGAACGACCTTGCGCCTGTGGGTTGCTGTTGGGGAGGGCGGTAACCCGCGAATTTCCTCCGCCACGCCCGAGGCTGGCCGGGTTTTCCCCCGAGTCGGCCGGTCTTCGTCCGAGTCGCCGCGGCATCACCGCCAGCGCGTCGTGTGGGTTGCTGTTGCGAAGGGCGGTAAACCCAAATCGCCCCCCCTCCCCGTCGCCCGCCGGTTTTCCCCGAACGAGGCAGCTGCGCGCCCCATCGCGGGCTGTAGGAGAGACCGGGTGTCCTTTATCACCAGCAAAAACTTTGGTAAGAGCAGGGCCCATGACACCCCCGGACGCCCAGCTCCCCGCCATCATCGAACCGACCGCCCCGACGGCGATCGCTCCCCGGCCGGACACCTATATAGTGCCCGCACTCATCATGGAGGCCGGCGGCGATTAGGCCGGCTGGCGCTATATCGAATTCTTCGCCGCCAACTTAAACAATGATCACACGCGGCGGGCCTATGCCCGGGCCTGCAGCCGGTTTTTCGCCTGGTGCGAAAATCGCGGGTTGTCGCTCACGGCCATCCGGCCGTTCGATGTCGGCGCATGGGTAAAAGAACTGCAGGAGAAACACGGGGCGCCCGGCGTCAAGCAGCAGCTTGCGGCGGTGCGCATGCTGTTCGACTGGCTGGTGACGGGGCAGGTGGTGCCGGTGAATCCGGCGGCGGCTGTGCGCGGGCCGAAGCATGTCGTGAAGACCGGCAAGACGCCGGAGCTCGAGAGGCGCCGAATGGCGCAAGCTGCTCGACAGCATCCCGGCCGTGACCTTGCGCGATCAGCGCGACCGCGCCCTCATTGCCACGCTCACTTATTCCTTCGCGCGCATCACAGCGGCGCTGAAGATGAAGGTTGAGGATCTCCAGCTGCGCGGCGCCGGCTGGACGGTACGGCTGCATGAGAAGGGCGGCAAAGAGCATGCGATGCCATGCCATCACGCGCTCGCCGAGGCATCGCGCACCTATATCGACGCCGCTGGCATTGCCGAGGACCGCAAGGGATGGCTGTTCCGCACTGCGCCAAGGCACAATGCCGATGCGCTGACCGATCGCGCGATGAATCAATACGCTGCCTGGCTCATGATCCGCCGGCGCGCGGCGGCGGCTGGCATCACCGCGCCGATTGGCAATCACACCGTCCGCGCGACCGGTATTACCGCCTACCTCGCCAATGGTGGCGCGCTCGAACACGCCCAGGAAATGGCGGCGCACGAAAGTCCGCGGACGACCAAGCTCTACGATCGGACGAAAGACCGCCTCACCCAGGATGAGGTGGAGAGGATCAGGTTGTGAACGTTCCGTGGTGAGAACGGCGCCCAGTTTCATGAGCACCGGCGTCATCCAGGAGTTGAATTTGGGCTCGCGTTGGCAGAGATGGGAGCCGCACGTCCATGCGCCCGGCACCACCATCTTTAACGATCAGTTCGCAGGACGGAATGCCGTGGGATGACTATCTCAAGGCTCTTGAGGCGGAATTGGCACAGTCGAGACAATTGCGGTCGTGGAACAAGGAAAACGGCGCTGAACCGGAAAACTCTGTCGGCGCACTGTACGGGTTCATTAAGCAGAAGGTGAAGCGAGAAGGGGGTAGGGGCCTGTGATGGAAAACGCCATCCAAGTCGCGGCAATTGCCACCCCCGTCCTGCTTGCGGCGATGGGGCTCTACCTGACCTTTTGGCCGCCCGCGCGTACCGTTTCAAAATGGAAATGGTCAGCTGCTTTTCTTGCAATCGGGGTAATTGCCGTATTCACAGAAATATTCGATCGAAACAGTCGCGAAAACGAAATCATCGCACAAGTCACCGGGGATTATAGTTTCTGCCATGTTGATATTACCTTTACTACAAGAGACGAAATTACGTTTGTTCTGCTGCATAGCGGCACATATACTATCCCAGACGTGACGGTACAATTGCAATACAGCGCCGATGTTAAAAAGCTTCTCGAAGAGGCTAAAGCGGGCAATACAACACTTTCCGATGATGCCGTTGCCATAATGAAGCGCGCTACAAAAACAATTTATGCAGGCACTGTAAGCTCTCAGTCATTTACACTTCTTCCGACAGTACCATATAGAGGCGAACGTCGTAATTTCTTTGTATACATCACAGCGCGCAACGGGCTTTACCGAGAACCAATTACAGTCATGCGGGGATCGGATGGCAAAGATGTTGTCGATAATCACTTGTTCAAAAGCGTAGGCGATAAATACGTGGAAATCTGGCACCAATGAAAACTCTATCATCTCACCGCCGCCCGCTTTGACCGATAACGGGCATTCTGGAGAATCAAGGGGGCGGTCATCGTGGAACGCGGAACGGCGGCCAGGAAGGAGCGCAGAACCGTTCATGACCACGACGATCACCGCGAAGGCCAAACTGTATTTCTTGACCGGGCTTTTTCTGGTCTGCATGTGCGGGCTGATGCTGCAGATCATCGATACGCGCATCCTGTCGGTCATCTCCTATTATTACCTGGCATTCTTCGCCATAAGCATGGCGATGTTCGGCATGACCGGGGGATCTCTCTTCGTGTATTTCCGGCAATCGTGGTTTCCAAGCGAACGGTTGCTCGAAAACATGGTTTGGATCTGCGCGGCCTTTGGCCTCGCCGTCGTGGTCTCGGCGCTGCTCCTCATTTCAACTACGGTGATGTCCGGCGGCAAAATAGAATTGTCCATGATGGCGCTGTTGTGGCTCAAGCTGATCCTGATCTTGGCGACACCGTACTTTTTCGCCGGGATGGCGATTTCGCTGGCCCTGACACGCAGCCCTTGGCCGGTGCCCTTGGTCTATGGCGTCGATTTGATCGGCGCGGCGACCGGTTGTCTGGTGGTTCTCGCGGTATTGACCTTGATGGACGCCGTGTCCGCCCTTTTTCTGGTCGGCGCGTTTGGCACTCTGGCGGCCGTGTTCTTCTCGGCCGCGCGCTGTGCGGCGGGTCATCCCGGTCCGCCGCTCCTAGTGGTGGCGCGCCTGCGGATTTTCGCACGGCCCTCCGCGCTTGCCGCGGTCTTTGCGTTGCTCGCGCTATGCAATGCTGCGATCCAGCCATACGGGCTGAAGCTCTCGGTGGTCAAGGGCCAGATCGAGACCGTCGCCACGCCGGATTCCTTCATCTGGTGGAATTCATTTTCACGGATCAACGTGGACGGGAGCATCAGCCGTCCGCCGCAAATGTGGGGTGCATCTGCCGCGATGCCGGCAATCGCGATCGACGAACGGGACATGGCGATCGACGGAGATGCCGGGAGTTCGATGTATCGGTTCGACGGCGATCTGTCGAAGCTCTCGTTCCTGAAATACGACATTACGAATCTGGCCTATTCCATCCGTCACGAGGGTCGTGCCGCGGTCATCGGGGTGGGCGGCGGCAGGGACATGCTGTCGGCGCAACTCTTCGGCTTCCGAGACGTGACTGGCGTCGAACTCAATTCCATCTTCATCGATATGCTGACCCGGGTTCTTGCCGACTACAATCGGTTGGCAACGCGTCCGGGGGTGCGGCTTGTCGTGGACGAGGCGCGCAGTTGGTTTTCGCGTTCCGCCGAACGCTTCGATCTCATCCAGATGAGCATGATCGACACTTGGGCCGCGACCGGAGCCGGGGCCTTCTCGCTCTCCGAGAATGGCCTCTACACGGTCGAAGGATGGCGCACCTTCTTTGATCATTTGACGCCGACCGGCGTCTTCACCGTCTCCCGCTGGTATGCGCCGAGCGATGTCAAGGAGACCGGACGAATGATGAGCCTCGCGATCGCGGCCCTGCTCAGCGAAGGAGTCGCGAATCCACGCAAACACCTGTTCCTGGCCGCGACGGAACACGGGTTCACTCTTGCGACCCTGATCGTCTCGCGCGCGCCGTTCAGCGCGGACGACCTGGCCGCGCTGACGGCGACGGCGGCTCGACTGGGCTTCTCTGTGGTGGTGAGCCCGCAATCGCCTGTCACATCCCCCGTGATATCCGAAATCGTCGCCGCGGGAACGCCCGAGGCGGCGTCTGCGGCGGCGACGCGTCTGTCCGAGAGCTACCATCAGGATCTAACAGCCCCGACCGACGACCGTCCCTTCTTCTTCAACCAGCTCCGCCTCAGCGACCCGGAATCGCTCTCGCTCGCTCTCGATTATTCGCCCGGGGTGAGGCGCGGAAACCTTCTGGCGACGGTCACTCTCGCGATCATCGTTCTGTTGTCAGCGGTGCTCGTGACGCTCACGATCGTCGTCCCTTCGCTGCCGTCCCTCCGTCAAGTGCCGCCTCGCCTGGCCGGGCTTGGCACGGCGTATTTCCTCCTCATTGGCCTTGCCTTCATGTTCGTCGAGATTGGGCTCATTCAGCGGATCTCGGTTTTCCTCGGGCATCCCGTCTATGGCCTGGCTATTGGTCTGTTCGGGATCATCGTGTCTACCGGGATCGGTAGCTTGCTGGCGTCGCGCCTGCGTCTGCTTAGCGGCGCGCGCCTCGTGCTGTGGGTCGCAATCCTCGGCCTCTATCTCATCCTCCTGCCGTTCTGGTTTCCGGTTCTCATCGCGAAATTCGCGGCGGTGGGCCTCGCTATGCGCGCGGCGGTGTCGCTCATGGCAATCATCCCCTCGGGTATACTCATGGGTTTCGGTTTCCCGACCGGGATGGAAATCGTCAACGCGATCGACGCGCGTCCGACACCATGGCTTTGGGCGGTCAATGGCGCGGCGGGAGTGCTGGCGGCGGGTCTTGCCGTCGCGCTCAGCATTGCGTTCTCGATCAGCGTGACGCTGTGGCTCGGCGCGGTCTGCTATTTGCTGCTCGGCCCGGTCGCTGTCTCGCTTTCTCGGAGCCGCGGCACCGACGCGGTGGCAGCGGTCGCCTGAAGAGATCGTATCGCGACCGACCCCGGTCTCCCTCGTCGACTAACGCAGTCCCGTCGGCTCAGGCGAGTAGGCCAGAAGCGGACATATCAGGAACGCCACGGCGCGACGGCCGCGGAAATCCACCAAGGAGCAGCTTGAATGGCGCAGCCGCGCTGACTGGCTGCTGTCAGGTCGCGACACCATCTCGCAGAACGCCGCAAAGTGGCAACCCATTGTATTCCGTAAATATCAAGCCTCATCGTTCTGCGTGTGTCTCCTTATGCGTACCAGGCGGACGTTCCGTTACTTCTGGCCCAGTTCGGTCGCGCGCTATTGGCGCTGAATATCGACATCATTTGTGCCAACAGCCCGCAGGCGAAGGGACGCATCGAACGCGCATTTGGCACATTGTAGGACTGGATGGTCAAGGAGTTGCGGCTGGCGGGGGTATCGTCGATTGCCGAGGCGAATGCATGGCTGCCGGGGTTCACCACCGCCTACAACACACGCTTCGGCCGTGACCCGGCGAACGCCAAGGACCTGCATCGACCGCTGTCACAAGCCGATGACCTGGACGAGATCTTGGCCTGGCGGGAGGAGCGCACGGTCACGCGCAATCTGACCCTGCACTACGACCGGTGATGCTGCTCCTGGACCCGACGCCGCTGGCCCGTGGCTTGGTACGCAAGAAGGTGGAGGTAGTGAACTACCCGGACCGGCGGTTCGCGGTTCAGTTCAACGGAGCGACGCTCGGTTTCAAGGTGTTCGACAAGATCCAGATAGTGCAGCCCGGCGCGATCGTCGACAACTAGCGGCTGTCGGCGGTATTGGAGCAGGTGAAGGCGCAGCAGGCCGCTTATCTGGCGCGGCAGCAGCGAGGATACATTGCCCGGCAGCGACCGCCGAACAACCTCGAGCCGGTACGCTAGCATTGCTATGCTGACCCTGGTAATACATCCCTACCTGAGCCCAGCAGTTATCGTCATGGCAGCCGCGACCTTGGTTCTCTTGCGCCGCAAACTCCCTTGTGCAGCAACGTGCCATCATCGACTGGCGCTCGCCCTCATCATTATCGCTGCCTTGGCACGGATCACCGCTACCTACCCGATTTTCAGTCACACCTACGATGAGCCCGCGCACATTGCGGCTGGCATGGAATTGCTCGACCGCGGCAGTTACACATTCGAGTTACAACATCCGCCCCTTGCCCGCCTAGCTGTCGCCTTGGGCCCGTATCTCGCCGGCTCACGTTTGGATGTTTTACCGGGCATATGGTGGGAGCAGGGATATCGTATTTTATATGACAGTGGAGATTACTGGTTGACTCTGAGTCTAGCCAGAGCCGGCGTCCTGCCCTTCTTCGTTCTTCTCGTATTGGCGACTTGGTGGTGGGCCGCCCACGAGTTCGGGAATATCGTGGCCACTGCGGCAGCCTTGTTGCTGACCACTTTACCGCCGGTTCTGGCCCATGCTGGACTGGCGACTACGGATCTTCCCGAAGCAGCTAGTCTTACCTTGGCGCTATTTGCACTGGTACTGTGGATGCAGCGCCCGAGCGCGCGCCGGGGTCTAGCGCTGGGTTGCGCCGCCGGCATGGCAATCACCTGCAAGCTCTCAGGGGCAATCTTCCTCCCTGTCTGCCTAGTCGCCCTGTCGACGTATCGCTGGGCAAGTTTGCGCGGAAGCAGAGAATGGCCCGGCATGACCCATACTGCGGCATGCTTTTCGCTCTTGACTGTAGCGGCCGGGCTTTTCGTCGTTGTTTGGGCGGTCTACGGCTTCAGCGCTGACCTGTTAGAGCCGGTAGGTCAGGTATGGAGTGGGCTTCAGGAGGCACTCAGTCACAACGCCACGGGACACTGGGTCTACTTTGTCGGAGAGGTACGGGACCACGGTTGGTGGTATTTCTATCCGGTAACACTCGCCCTAAAGACGCCGGTGCCGTTCCTGGTGCTTGCGGTTGTCGGGATCTGGGTGCTGGTCCGAGCGCACCGAGGACAATGGCGGAGTATGGCCCCGGCAATTTTCGCCGCCGCTGTCCTCCTGGTCGGGCTAATTAGCAGCGTCGACCTTGGTATTCGATACATCTTGGGAATTTATCCGATGTTGGCCATCGTCGCGGGCGTCGGCGCGGTGCGCCTGCTGGCTGAGGGCCGGCGATCGTTTCTGCGCATCGCAGGCGGAGCATTGGTGATTTGGCATGTTGCTGCGTCGGCCACAGCCCATCCTGATTATCTGGGATATTTTAACCCATTGGCCGGGAGGGATCCGGGGCGTCTTCTGGCAGATTCCGACCTGGACTGGGGCCAAGACGTTCAACGCCTGAGCGATGAGCTTCGGCAACGGGGAGTGCGACATGTCCTAGTGGACCTCCACGGCAAAGCTGATCTGGAGAAGCACGGTTTTCCAGATTTTGCCTTCCTCGAACCGCACAAGCCGGCGGCCGGCTGGATCGCTATTAGCATTACCTCGCTCGATTTCGGATCTGGCGCGCCGCCATACGATGGGTATGTGTGGTTGCTCAAGTTTCAGCCGATAACAACGGTCGGCAAATCGATTAAATTATATCACATCGACAGCCCCCCTCCCTTCTCGCGAGCTGGGGAGGGAATGAAGTGAAGCCGGGAAGGAGGCAGGAGATAAAGTGCCCGGCGATGAAGAGCCGGCGACCGGCATCGACCGGAGGCCGTCAGACGCAGCGCGAAGCGCGGGTAGGGAGCGCAGGCTGGGCCTACCAGCCCACATTTCTCAAACGGGTAGGTGCATCGGGTTCATTGATCTGAGAAAATCGTGTTGCAGGTACGGTTTGCCTCAGGGCCAAGGGAAACCCGATGCCGACGGAGTGTAACGCGGATCCGTTCGGTTTTTGTACAGGCTCAACGACGTGGGGTGGTTGCGGCGTTTGACGGCGGCAAGATCACCTCCGATGCGGGTGCTGTGCTGCCGGGTGCGACGGATCGGGCGATCCGGTTGATGGATCGGTTTGCCGGTTGTTTTTCGGCCAGCCGCGCGTAACGATAGCTGACAGTATTCGGGGCAGCACACCATGTCGACCCCGCTCGCTGTCGGGTCCTTCGCTTCCGAGGACAGCGCTCACCGGAGCGCGACCCGAATGGCTTCCGCGAGCTTCCTCGCGATACAGTCGTATACCCTAGCGGCAAGGCCGGCCCGCTCGTTTTTCGAGACCCCGTCGAAATCGAATACGTTCTGCTCGCTCCAGTAGCGCATCATCTCAAAACGCGGAAATACGTTGATGTCATTGACGTCGCCGATCCGATGGAGCGCATTCAAATAACGCTCAAAGTCAATGACAGTGACTGTGCTATGTGAAAATTGCATGTCGACGAGTATGATGTCGATGTCGCGCTCTTTAAGCTCGTCGATTCCGGTTTGCACGGCGGTTGCAAAATCATCGACCCCGACCCCACGCACAGCGTCCGTCGTACCCGTCTCCCAAATCACCAGAACCGGATCCTCGGGTATCACATCAGTCGCGAACCGCTCCAGCATTTGCTGCGCTGTCTGTCGCGGGATGCCCCGATTGACCACCGTGATCGGGGACGAGGGATACCAGCTCGCAAGGATCTCCTGCAGACGATGAGGATAGGCGAGATCCGAGGAGCCACCCGCCAAGCCAGTGGTCGAAGCGCCGCCGATCGCGACGACCTTAATCAGCTCATTTGCGCGCAGCCTTTCAGCCAGACGAGGCAGCTTATGGTCGATGTGCATCAGCTCGCCGGGGGCTTCGCACTCCACGGGCTCACCGAAAGCCAGGGACGAGGGAGGGAGCCCCGCCGCGGCTAACCCGCCAGCCAAGAGCATCGCTGCCTTCGCTACTCTGCCAGCGAGGTGCCAGCAGATCATTGGGCGCTCCAGTCCGCGGGTGCGTGCGTAGCTTTAGCAACCTTCGGCAGCACCCCTCGACACAGGGTTTTATCGGACATTCCCCGGATTCCCAAGATCGTGGCGCGTTTTTGGAAAATAGAATCGCCGATCTTGCGGGGACATTCTAACTTTGCGTTGACAACGATCTACCGAGGGCCCCTCGTTCGCTCTTAGGTCCAGGCAGAAGGTGGAATCGGGATCAACCCCCCATCCGGTTCGCTGTTCGCCGCCTCAGGCCGCGCCGCGGCAGCACCGTGGCGTGGCGCCCGCCCCTTCGACGGCAGACCCCGCGCCTCGAGGAATACCTCACCGCCTATCTCGACGGCGCAGGCCTGCGCGGCGATCCCAAGGGGCCGCTGTTCCGCACGATCGGCCGCGACACCGGCCAGCTCACCCGCACGGTGCTGCCGCAGGCGAATGCCTATGCGATGATCCGCCGGCGCGCGGCGGCGGCCGGCATCGCAACCAAGCTCGGCAATCATAACTTCCGGGCAACCGGCATCACCGCCTATCTGATGAACGGCGACACGCTCGAAAAGTCGGCGGCGATGCAAACCACGCCTCCACGCGCACGACGCAGCTCTACGATCGCCGGCGCGACGAGCTCAGCCTCGATTAGGTCGACCGGATTGTGATTTGAATTAAGGGCGAATCCGCCGATGCTGGCGCGCACAGGTACAGCAGTCTAAACAGGACGCATAGCATGAATTACCAGACTATTGTTGCGGCGTTCGACACCCCCGGCACGCCCAGGCCGCTGTAGAGGCGTTGAAAGCCGGCGGTTTCCACGCCGACGACATCAGTGCGTTCGACAAGAATCGGGTCGGCTTGCGCGAACCCGGCTTGTGGCAACGGATGTTCGGCGGTGGGCTGGCTCAACACGAAGCGGATGTGTACAGCCAATTGCTTGACCGAGGTGGTATGATCGTCTCCGTCCGCATACCGGAAAGCGAGGTCGCGCACGCGACGGGCATCCTGGACATCCATCGCCCGATCGACGTGCATGACCGCGCGGTTACCACCGGCGTCGCGCCGGCCGCCCGAGTGGAAGCTGCAGCTGCTTCTTTCGCCGCGGCTCCGATTGCCGCCGTACAGAAGGTTGCGGTGTCCCCCAAGCTGGCCGAGGCGCATGACGAGGTGCTGCGGCTCGCCGAAGAGCAGCTGCAGGTCGGCAAGCGCATGGTCGAGAGCGGTAGGACGCGCGTCCGCCGTTTTGTCACCGAATGGGAAGTCTCCGCGGACGTAACCCTGCACGAGGAACATGCCAAGGTTCTGCGCCGCGCCATTACCGATCCCAAATACATCGGCGAGATCGACTGGGCAGACGCGACGATAGAAATCCGAGAGACTGCCGAGCAGGCTCTGGTCAGCAAGACCGCGCGGGTGGTTGGGGAAGTCGCGCTAAAAAAGTTCGGCAGCGATCACGTCGAAACGGTGCGCGACAAGATCCGCCGCCAGCAGGTCGAGATCGAGCGCCTTGACGCCGATGGAAAACCCCTATTAGCGCCGAGGATCTAACGAACTTTCGGAGCGTCGTGGCGGACATCCGCCACGGATGCTCTCGCAAAGCACAAGGGCTGCGTGGCGCGGATCAGTTCCTCGCGACCCTCCGCGCACCCAGACCTTCCCCGTATTGTGCCTATGCCTTGGCAAGCCGGTTTTCCCCGAGTAGGCCCGCGGGCGTGGTGGCCGGCTTGCACGGACAAGGGCGTGTACGGCGGGGAGCCCCCTAATCACATCCCCCTCCGCCCCCTCCTCACCCGAGATTTCCCCGAGTGGGCGGCCCGCCCCATGGAATCGCCCCCACCCCCGCCCGGCCCGAGCATTTCCCCGAGTAGGCCGAGGAACCGGGAGGATGAGGGAATCGCCTTGCTGTTGGGGAGGGCGGGGCTCCAATTTCGGCCACGGCTGGCGAGAGCGCGATGGCTTCCGAAGGTAGCCCAGCGCCAAAACTGCGCGGACTTGCGAAAGAGGGGCACATGAATTCACCCTCCCCCTCCCCGCCGCCCGCGTCTTCCCCAAATAGGCAGCGCCGCTCGAAGCAAGTGCGGCGGAGCTCGCGTCCGCCGGTCCGCGGCCTTCTTTGCGGCCCACCTTGCCTGGCTTGCGAGGATACCCATCCGGCTACCCATGCGATCACCAGCCATCGCGTCGCCAAGTGGCGCGAGGATTCGAGGCCACCCTGGAGCTCCGCCCGAAATTGCCCGTGGGTTGCTGTTGGGAAGGGCGGGTCCATGAAATCGCCCCCACCCCCGCCGGGGTCCGGGGATTTCAGCTATGACATCGTCACCCAGCAGCACGGCGGCACGATCGAAGTCGACAGCCGGCTCGGCGAGTTCACCGAATTCACCGTCCGATTGCCGAGGAACGGTGTGAGCGCCAGCATCGTCATTGTCGACGACGAACCCGATGTCGCCGAGCTGTCCCGCCAGTGCTTTCGCCGCGAAGCCCGCCAAGGCACCTACGTTATGCACTTCGCCGCCTCGGGCGAGGAGGCGCTGGCGCTCCTCGGCGAGATCGAGCCTGGTGTGATCGCGATGCTGTCGGACATCAACATGCCGGGGATGGACGGTCTGGAATTGCTGAGCGCGGTCAAGCAACGCTTCCCCGATCTTCCGGTGATGATGGTCACCGCCTATGGCGACGACGAGCGGCGGCGGCAAGCTGCAGAGTATGGCGCAGCCGAGTTCATCACCAAGCCGGTCGATTTCGACCTGCTGAAAACGCTGCTACGGCAATTGCCCAGCCCCGCGGATTGAGGGAACTCGCCCCTCAGTCGAATGACTGCTTACCCGCTTGCACCGATCGATCTTCGGGCCGGGCCAAAGGTCGGCTTCGGGGCATAACCCGTCACTGCCCTCGACAGAAATGAGCGGCGGTTTAGGGTCGAAGCCGACATTGTGCAGCGGCCTTCGGGCCCCTCGGCATGGCTCGGCCAAGTGTGCCTCGGCCATGCGTTTCGCGGTACCGCCGCTTGGTTATAACGAGCGGAGGATGCCGAGCCTCCTCGCCATCACCGACAATGGTTCCGGCCGCGCGGGCTTGGAAGCGGCGGCCTGCTGCGCTTCATACTGCTCCCTATACAAATGCCAGATCCCGGCATTGGAGCTGGGGCCGCCGCCGGCTTGCTTGAACCAGTCGAGCATCTGGGCGGTCGAGTCGACCTGGTCGTCGTGCTTACCCTTCGGGAAAATCGTCAGCTCGTGGAGGTATTCGGCGAGCCATGCGACCTCTTTGGGCAGATGCACAAAACCGTTCTCGATCATCGCGGTCTGAGCGTGCATGCGCATGATCTTG
>Ga0209656_10001053_pt1 | contig 17810 bp, 8 predicted proteins | sample BogFormECP12_OM2_FD_188239 | JGI IMG/M metagenome (GOLD analysis project Ga0209656, IMG submission 188239) | Bog forest soil microbial communities from Calvert Island, British Columbia, Canada - ECP12_OM2 (SPAdes) (version 2) | ecosystem: Environmental > Aquatic > Freshwater > Wetlands > Bog ... | reverse complement strand
TGCAATAGTCATGGCTGACTCGAAAGACTTCATCGCGGGCGTCGATTCCAATGCCAAGAAGTCCCCGCGCCGCATCGTCTTCATTACTCGGCGTACCTCGGCACAAGTTAAGGTCGAGAGCGAAAATCTAGTTCAGACTTTTCCCGAAGTTCTATTCCGTTCCGCCGTCGCGATTCAAGTGCTTGCCATCGCCCTAGTTTGGATCGCGCTGATTTTCGATGCGCCGCTGGAAGGACTGGCTGACCCCTCCCACACTCCGAATCCGGCCAAAGCTCCCTGGTATTTCCTCGGATTGCAGGAGATGCTGCACTACTTTCCGCCGATGGTTGCAGGAGTGCTGGTTCCAGGACTGGTGGTGATGGCGCTAATTGTCATTCCCTATTTCAGAGTCAATATTGAAGCCGAGGGATTCTTTCTTAAGGATCGTCAGCGACGACTGCGAATCTTTTATATAGTTGCGACCGCTCTCTCGCTGTTTCTGTTGTTTTTCAAGGTATACGCCGCCCTCATCCCAACATTGATTATGGCCGCCGTCATGCTCCTCGCCGCGCAGAGTTCTCCGCAATCGTGCTCGGCATTCCGTCGTTATTTGGCGGCTAAACCCCTGTCCTATTGGGTGATGACGTGGTTCTTATTCGAACTGGTGGTACTGACCGCCATCGGCACATTTTTCCGCGGGCCGGGCTGGGCGTGGGTCTGGCCGTGGCAAGGGTCTTAATGCGCTCATGAAAACAAAATTGAGATCACTGTGGAACACATTGTTCGGGGATAGCGTTCGCGCCTTCGGCGTGGTCAGTTTCGTGTTCTTGATTTCCCTGGCAATCGCCCCGGCGAAAAACCATTTCAGCGAATGGCGTCACTACCAGCACGGTTATCTGAAGATGATTCGCAATCGCAGCGATGCCGTCACGCTCCAACGCCATTTTCAGGGAGGAATTCAGCAGATCTGGTTGCCCGAACTCGGCGTGGTCGACCGCTGTACAAGCTGCCACGTCGGCTTGAAGGAAGCCAGCCTCAACGATGTGAGCATGCAGCCATTTCGCAAGCATCCCGCAATCCCACATCAGATCGATCAATTCGGATGCACAGTTTGCCATCGTGGCCAGGGCGTGGCTACTACGGTGGCGGAGGCGCACAGCAGCACACTGGCGTGGGAACAACCGATTCTGCCGGCAAAGTATATCGAGTCATCGTGCGGCGAGTGCCATCGCGGACCGCTGCCGGGTGCGCCGCAATTGAACCAGGGCCGACACCTGCTTTCAAGCTACGGCTGCGTACATTGCCATACGGTGAAGTTGCCGGATGGAAAGATACTGAAGGCGACCGACAATCCGCCTTCCCTCTCGCACATCGCGGACAAAACCTCGCGCGAGTGGATTTATGCGTGGCTGAAAGATCCACAAGCTTACGCGGCTACTGCGACCATGCCGAACTTCAAACTGAGCGACGACGATGCTCGCGATATGTCTGGCTTCTTGATGGCCAACAGCACTTCCTTGCCAGGTGACGCGGTTACGCTTTCGGCAAAGGCAGCATCAGATCCCGCGGCCGGCGCCAGTCTATACGGAGAATCTTTCTGCTCCTCTTGTCACTCCGTGCAAAATGCCGCCGGCAATCTGGTCGGTGGAGACGTAGGACCCGAGTTGACACGCGTTGGCAGCAAAGTGAAACCGGAGTGGCTGCAGGCGTGGTTACGCAATCCGCGCGTCTATCACTCAGAGACCGCGATGCCGCACTATCGCCTCAGCGATCCTCAAGTGGCGACTCTGACAGGATTTCTGCTGGCAAAGAGTGATTCCGACCTGCTCGCCAATGTTCATCTGGAAGCTGCAACTCTGGAGCAGATCGCGCATGGCAAGCGCCTGGTCTCCGATTACGGCTGCGCGTCATGTCATGAAATTGCGGGCATCAAGAAGCCGGAAAACTTTGCCCCGGAACTCAGCCGCATCGGAAGCAAGCCCGTCACCCAACTTATTTTCTTGCCGGGCATGCAGCACACGCTTCCCGATTACATTGCGACCAAGATCAAGCAGCCGCGCTCCTTTGGACAAGGCTTGAAGATGCCGCAGTACACGTTCACCGGACCGCAGATCGATTCCCTTGCTACCGCTCTGCTCGCCTTGAACGACCGCTCGTTCACGTTGCCGCCTGCGCTTACTGTGGCGGCGAAGCCGGAATCTGACTACGAGCCGGCGGGCAAGGCCGGAAAGCTGATGAACGATCTGGCGTGCTTCAGTTGCCATCGCATCAACGGCCACGGCGGAGAGATGGCGCCTGACCTCACCTGGGAAGGCAGTTCTGTGCAGCGCCAGTGGCTGGTGGAGTTCTTGAAAAATCCGAATACGCTGCGACCGTCCCTGATTCGCCGCATGCCGCGATTCAATCTCACTGACGCCGACGTGAACGAAATCACCGACTACATCCTTACCGTGTACCAGAGTCCGACCATTGATCGCGATTCGCTGCCCCTGAGCGGCTATCCTCAAGGCGAAGTTGAGCTGGGCAAGCAACTTTTCTACGGCAAGTACGCCTGCCAGGGCTGCCACATTGTGGACACCAAGACTGACAAGGGATACATCGGCCCAACTCTGACAAAAGTTGGATCACGCCTGACCGCCGCGTGGATTTTTCAGTGGATGAAGAATCCGCAGGCTGTGCGTCCGGGCACAGCCGAGCCGAACCGCGCCATGAGCGACGAGGATGCGCGAGCTCTAACCGCGTTCCTGATCTCGCAGAAAGGCGGAGGCAAACTGGAGGTCGCAAAGAAATGATTAGCCGCTCTCTGATCATCGTCGCTTTGCTGATGGCAATGGTGGCCGCATCCTGTTCGCGCAAAATCGCGTCGGAACCGTTACTCAAGCCGACCGCATACGGAGCCGCCATCATTGAATCCAGTGGAGGAAAACAGATCGCACAGACAGGCTCGCCGACGCCGCAGCCCCTGATTGTGCAGGTGAATGATCAGCAGGGCAATGCTCTCGCCGGGGCCCTCGTCGAATTCAGTGGCGCTTCAGGGGTGAACTTCGATCCGAAGAATGGGCTTACCGACTCAAGCGGCCAAGTCACGACCAACGTGACTCTCGGCGGTATGGCGGGCCGCTATGAACTCACTGCATCGACCCGGGATAAAGCGGGCAAGACGGTCGCACTGAAAATCGAAGAGATCGCTCTTGGTTATCAACAGACTCTTGGCCGCCAGCTCAATGATCAGTATTGTGAACGCTGCCACAATCCTGAGTCGACCGTGGAGCGTGTCTCGAACTTTGACAATCTCGAAATCAAGCCGCATCCCTTCACTGAAGGCGATACGCTCAACAAATTGACCGACGCGGATCTCACCGCGATCATCAACCACGGTGGGCCGGCGCTCAACAAGTCTGCGCTCATGCCGGCCTGGGGCAATACCTTGAGCAAAGCGGATATTCAGGCACTGGTGTCCTACATTCGCGCCATATCCGATCCGCCCAGCCGTGATGCGGGACCAGTGTATGCGAAGAATTAGCCTTCTGTGGGATAACAGTCATCTTTCAGTCCGAGGCGCACACGCCCAGGACCGCACTTGAATCTCGCGAGATGGAACGGCAAGGAATACTGAGTTCCACCACGGTTCCAGGAGGAACATTTCGCAATCGCAATTCCCCGCCCAGTTCCCGGGCGCGCTGCTTCATGCCACCGATGCCGACGCCCACGCTATCGGGGCGCATTTCGGCAATCTTCTTACCAATTCCCCGGCCATCGTCTTTCACTGAGACGTCTATCATTCCGTTGGTGTGGCTTAGAGTAATCCAAACCTTGTGCGCTTCGGAATGGCGGAAGACGTTGGTTAAGGCTTCTTGAACGATTCGAAAGACAGCCGTCTCCACCTCAGTGGCCAGTCTCGGGAAATCCCGAGGCTGAACGTCCAGAGAGGTCTCGATGCCGCTACGCTTCGCAAGCCCGTCCACGTACCACGACAAAGCTGATAGCAAACCGACTTCATCGAGCAACGGCGGGTGCAGCAGGTGAGACATCGTGCGGACCTGCTGAATGGCGCGATCAATAATGCTGCTGGCCTGCGCCCACGATTCGTCGTCAGGCCGCGATGATTTTTGTAGAAGGATCTTGTCCAATACCATCTTCGCGACCGCCAGCTCTTGTCCCAAGCCGTCGTGCAAATCACGGGCAATTCGCCTCCGTTCCTGATCTTGCAGCGTCATGAGGCGAACAGAGAGACGCTGTAATTCAGTTGTTCTAACATCCACCATCTTTTCAAGTTCGGTGGCGTTATCACGAATAGATTGCTCCAGCAACTTGTTGTCGTGAATATCGGAACAAGTTCCATACCATCTGGCGATTTTCCCCTGCGGGTTTCGAATGGGAACAGCTCGCGACCGGAACCAGCGATAGACGCCATCTTTGGATCGCAACCGGTATTCCGCTTCATAGCTGCTCCCGGACTGAATCGATTGCGCCCAACCCGCAGTAACTCGCTCCACATCGTCCGGATGCACGTACTCCAACCAGTTGAGGCCACGGCCGGGAACCGCAGGGCTGCCCGTGTAGTCATGAAACCGCTCACTGACGTACTCGTAACAGCCATCTCCCTGGCTGCTGAAAATTACATCTGGGGCGGTGCTGACGATGGCGTCAAGTTCCTGATTTTTGCCCACCAACTCCATGTTGAGATGCAGCAGCAATTCAGCTTTGCCAGCCAACTCTTCCGTTCGCTCGAGCACCCGCTGCTCGAGTTCACGATTCAAGGTTTCGAGCTGACGCGTCTTGCGGTGCAGGTCGGCGAACACTCTGACTTTTGCACGCAGGAGTTCCGGAACCACCGGGACTGAAATGTAATCGACCGCACCGTGTTCATATCCTTTAAGCTGGTCGAGATCGGTGAGATGAACGGCGGACACAAAGATGATCGCGGTTCGCTGAAAGCGTGGGTGCTGCCGGATCATGGCCGCCAGTTGAAAGCCGTCAAGCTCCGGCATGCTGACGTCCATCAGCACCACGGCCACTTCAGTCTTGAGAAGAATCTCGAGTGCTTCTTTCGCGGAGTTGGCTTTAATCAGGTTCTCCCCGAGACCACCGAGCATCACCTCATAGCTGAGCAGCTTGGCGGGCTGATCATCCACCATGAGAATGTTTACCCTCTCGTCTTGGCCCATTCGTTCTCCCCGCGCTGATCAGGACTGATTACCGTATCGCGATCCTACCGGTGAAGCCACATGCGCAACGACGAGAGCAACTGCTCCGTGTTGACAGGCTTCGCCAAATACTCGGAGGCTCCAGCCTCGAGACACTTCTCGCGGTCTCCCTTCATCGCTTTTGCGGTCAGTGCGATGATGGGCAGGCGCCGGAACGACGCATTTTGCCGGATCACCTGCATAGTTTCGTACCCATCCATCTCCGGCATCATGATGTCCATCAAAACGATCGCGATATCCGGCGTCGATTCGAGCTTTGCGATCGCTTCCCTGCCAGTTCCGGCCGTGATCACGGCCATCCCACGACGTTCAATAACACTGCTAAGTGCAAAAATGTTGCGCACATCATCGTCGACGACCAATACTTTCTTCCCCACCAGCGCATCGTCAGAGCGATGCAAGCGGTCGAGCAACCTTTGTTTCTCGACTGGAAGATCAGAAACGACTCGATGAAGGAACAGCGCGGTCTCGTCCAGCAGTCGCTCCGGCGACTCGACACCTTTGACTACGACGCTGCGCGCCAGGGCATGCAAGCGGGCATCCTCTTCCGGCGAAAGTTCTTTCCCCGTGAAAACGACAACCGGAAGATCTGCCAGGGACGGAGTTTCCCCAAAGCGCTCAAGGACATCGAAGCCCGATATGTCTGGAAGGCGAAGATCAAGCACGACGCAATCGAAAGATCGTTGAGTGACGGCCTCGATTGCGTCTATACCGGTCGACACAACGGTTACGTCAATGTCGTCGTAATCCAGAAGCGCTTTGATACTCAACTGCTCACCAAGATTGTCCTCTACAACCAGTAATCGCTTCCGTCGCGGAGTCGCATATTCCTTGATACGCGACAATGCCGATTCCAGACCTTCCGGTGTCGTTGGTTTCGTGACGAAGGCAAACGCTCCGCGAGCCAGGCCGTGATGGCGGTCCTCATCCAGAGTAAGCATTTGCACTGGAATATGCCGCGTTGCCGGATCCTGTTTGAGATGGTTGAGGACGGTCCAGCCCAACATGTCCGGTAGGAAAACATCCAGGGACACGGCCGTCGGATGGTACTCGTGCGCGAGCGCCAGGGCTTCCGTACCACGTGTCGCCACCAGAACCTTGAAGCCCTTGTCGCGAGAGAGATCACACAAGACCCGCGCATAATGCGTGTCATCCTCAACGATGAGTAAGACAGCATCGTCAGGCTGAAGATTGTTCCGGTCATCCTCGATGGTTTCGACCACGTGCTCCGTGATCCCAGCGACGGCGAGTTGCGCAGGCGAGATCGCCGACGAAACCCGAGCCTCCACCAAAGCGGCGTTTGACGTGGAGGGTCCCACGTAAGTTTGCGGCAGGTAGAGAGTGAATGTGCTGCCGCGGCCCGGAGCGCTGCGCAACTGAATTTCTCCACCCAGCAAACTCGCGAGTTCACGGCTGATCGCCAAACCAAGCCCGGTTCCACCGTACTTGCGGCTAGTGCCGGCATCTGCCTGCTGGAAGGCCTCAAAGATGATGCGCTGCTTTTCGAAGGGGATTCCGATGCCGGTGTCTGCCACCTCAAAAGCCACGACCGAAGCGGCTTTCCCGAGGATCGGATGATCTTCGCTCCAGCCGCTCCTTGCCTGAGATACGGTGAGCCGGACGCCTCCCACTTCGGTGAACTTGAAGGCGTTCGAGAGCAGGTTCTTCAACACCTGCTGCAACCGCTTGGAATCGGTGACAACACTTCGCGCGAGATGCGGATCTGTCTGCACCTCGAAGGTGAGACGCCGGTTCTCAGCTTCGTGACGGAAGGGGCGACCCACCGCATCCAGCATGCTGGCAAAGAATACTTCCTCCGCCTCCACCGAGACCGTTCCAGATTCGATCTTCGACAGATCGAGGATGTCGGTGATCAGGTTCAACAAGTCTGTGCCCGCGCCATGAATCGTACGAGCAAATTCGACTTGCTTCGGAGTAAGGTTCGCGTCCGGATTGTCGCTGAGTTGCTGTCCCAAAACCAGAATGCTGTTGAGGGGTGTCCGCAACTCGTGGGACATATTGGCCAGGAATTCTGACTTGTATTTCGACGTCAAAGCCAGTTCCTTGGCCTTATCTTCCAGAGCACGGCGAGCCTGCTCGATTTCCTGGTTCTTGCGTTCGACTTCAACGTTTTGTTCGGCAAGCTGTTGTGCTTTCTGCGCGAGCTGCTCGTTGGTCTGCTGCAGTTCTTTTTGCTGCATCTGGAGTTCGGTGGCCAACTGTTGCGACTGTTTGAGCAGTCCCTCGGTCTGCATCGTGGCTTCGATACTGTTCAGCACGATGCCAATGCTGGCCGTCAGTTGCTCAAGAAACGCCAGATGGGAAGTGGTGAAGGCGCTGAGTGAAGCCAGCTCAATCACCGCTTTGACACGATCCTCAAACAGCACTGGAAGCACGATTACGTTTTGGGGAACCGCTTCGAATAAACCGGAGCGAATCGAAATGGTATTAGACGGCAATTCGGAGATGAGCATTCGGCGTTTCTCCGCCGCACACTGGCCTACCAATCCTTCACCAATTTTTAAACGCCGCAGATGCCCGTCATCGCCGTCACCAGCAAAGGCCGACAGAAGCACCATTTCAGCCGATTCTTCGCCACCCATCTGGTAGATAACGCCTTGCTGGGCGCTGACCAGAGGCGCCAATTCGGAGAGAAGCATGCGTCCCACAGTCGCCAGATCGCGCTGGCCTTGCAACATGCCTGTGAAGCGAGCGAGATTTGTTTTGAGCCAGTCCTGCTCGGTGTTGCGATCGGTGGTGAGGCGGAGGTTATCGATCATCGTATTGATGTTGTCTTTCAACTCCGCCACTTCGCCGCTCGCTTCCACCTGAATGGAACGCGTGAGATCGCCTTTGGTGACGGCCGTGGCAACTTCTGCGATGGCTCGCACCTGGTTAGTTAAGTTGTCGGCCAGCAGGTTGACGTTGCCGGTGAGATCCTTCCATGTACCGGCGGCGCCGGGCACATTGGCCTGACCACCGAGACGGCCTTCGACCCCCACTTCGCGAGCGACGGTTGTGACCTGATCCGCGAACGTGGCCAGCGTGTCCGTCATGTTGTTGATGGTTTCCGCCAGGGCTGCGACTTCGCCTTTCGCATTCACCGTCAGCTTCTGAGTGAGTTCGCCATTCGCGACGGCGGTTACGACTTTCACGATGCCACGCACTTGCTCCGTAAGATTGGCGGCCATCACGTTGACGTTGTCGGTAAGATCCTTCCAGGTTCCGGCGACACCCGGCACCTGTGCTTGCCCACCGAGTTTGCCCTCCGTGCCCACCTCGCGCGCCACGCGAGTAACTTCGGCGGCGAACGCGTTCAGCTGATCCACCATCGTGTTGATGGTGTTCTTGAGTTCCAGAATTTCACCCTTCACGTCAACGGTGATTTTGCGCGACAAATCGCCGCGAGCAACGGCAGTGGTGACCTCGGCGATATTACGGACCTGACCGGTGAGGTTACCGGCCATGGCGTTGACAGAATCTGTGAGATCCTTCCACGTGCCAGCCACGCCGGAGACGTTCGCCTGGCCTCCCAGCCGGCCTTCGCTGCCAACTTCGCGCGCCACGCGGGTTACTTCCGCGGCGAATGAGCGCAACTGCTCGACCATCGTATTCAGAGTTTCTTTCAGCTGCAAGATTTCGCCGCGCACGTCGACCGTGATTTTCTTGGAGAGATCGCCGTTCGCAATCGCCGTTGCAACTTCAGCAATATTCCGAACTTGTCCGGTGAGGTTGCTGGCCATGAAGTTGACGTTGTCGGTGAGATCTTTCCACGTACCGGCCACGCCCGGCACTTGCGCCTGCCCACCGAGCTTTCCGTCGGTACCGACTTCGCGCGCCACGCGCGTCACTTCACCAGCGAACGCGTTCAACTGGTCCACCATTGTGTTGATGGTGTTCTTGAGTTCGAGAATCTCGCCCTTCACATCGACTGTGATCTTGCGCGATAAATCGCCGCGGGCCACGGCGGTCGTCACTTCGGCGATGTTGCGCACCTGGCCGGTAAGATTGCCGGCCATTGAGTTCACGGAGTCGGTCAGATCTTTCCACGTACCGGCAACGCCGGGGACGTTGGCTTGTCCGCCAAGCCGACCTTCGGTGCCGACCTCACGCGCCACACGCGTTACTTCTCCGGCGAACGCGTTGAGCTGATCCACCGTCGTGTTGATGGTTTCCTTGAGCAGAAGAATCTCGCCGCTCACGTTTACCGTGATTTTCTTCGAAAGATCACCGCTGGCGATCGCAGTCGACACTTCGGCGATATTACGGACCTGTCCCGTCAAGTTGCTGGCCATCGAGTTGACGGAATCGGTAAGGTCCTTCCACGTGCCGCCCACGCCGGGAACCTGCGCCTGGCCGCCGAGCTTGCCGTCGGTGCCGACTTCGCGCGCCACGCGCGTCACTTCCGAAGCAAAGGAGCGCAACTGATCGACCATCGTATTCAGAGTGTCTTTCAGTTCGAGAATTTCGCCCTTCACATCGACCGTGATCTTGCGAGACAAATCGCCACGGGCCACGGCGGTTGCCACTTCGGCGATATTTCGCACCTGGCCGGTAAGGTTGCTGGCCATGAAGTTGACGTTGTCCGTGAGATCCTTCCACGTACCGGCGACGCCCGGCACTTGCGCCTGTCCGCCGAGTTTGCCTTCGGTACCCACCTCGCGGGCGACGCGGGTCACTTCTCCAGCGAACGCGTTGAGCTGGTCGACCATCGTGTTGATGGTGTTCTTGAGTTCGAGAATTTCGCCTTTCACATCGACGGTAATCTTGCGCGATAAATCGCCGCGCGCCACAGCCGTTGTGACTTCAGCGATGTTGCGCACCTGGCCGGTCAAGTTTCCGCCCATCGAGTTCACGGAATCGGTGAGATCTTTCCACGTGCCGGCAACACCCGGCACATTGGCTTGTCCTCCGAGACGCCCTTCGGTGCCGACTTCACGCGCTACGCGGGTCACCTCGCCGGCGAAGCGATTGAGCTGGTCGACCATCGTGTTGAGGGTTTCTTTGAGCTGAAGGATTTCGCCCCGAACATCGACCGTGATTTTGCGGGATAGATCGCCGTTGGCGATGGCCGTCGCCACCTCGGCGATGTTACGCACCTGGCCGGTGAGATTGCTGGCCATGAAGTTGACGTTGTCCGTGAGGTCTTTCCACGTGCCACCTACGCCGGGGACTTGCGCCTGTCCGCCGAGTTTGCCTTCCGTACCTACTTCGCGGGCGACGCGAGTAACTTCTCCAGCAAAGGCATTGAGCTGATCGACCATCGTGTTGATGGTGTCTTTGAGTTCGAGAATTTCGCCTTTCACATCGACCGTGATTTTGCGCGACAAATCACCGCGGGCAACGGCCGTAGTCACTTCTGCGATGTTTCGCACTTGAGCCGTCAAGTTACCGGCCATGGCATTCACGGAGTCCGTCAGATCTTTCCACGTTCCAGCAACGCCCACCACAACGGCTTGGCCGCCAAGTTTGCCGTCCGTTCCGACTTCGCGGGCCACGCGCGTGACTTCGGAGGCGAACGAGCGCAGCTGGTCGACCATGGTGTTGATGGCTTCTTTAAGCTGCAGGATTTCGCCGCGCACGTCGACGGTAATTTTGCGGGATAGATCGCCGCTGGCAACAGCCGTGGCAACTTCTGCGATGTTTCGAACCTGACCGGTAAGATTGCTGGCCATCGAGTTCACGGAGTCCGTGAGATCTTTCCAAGTACCAGCGACACCGGGCACCTGCGCCTGACCGCCTAGTTTTCCATCGGTACCAACTTCGCGCGCCACCCGCGTTACCTCGGCGGTGAAAACGCCGAGCTGCTGAATCATGGTGTTGACGATGCTGGCGGAGCGCAGGAATTCGCCCTCCAGGGGCCGTCCGTCCACATCCAGGCGCACGGTTTGAGTTAAGTTGCCCTGAGCCACAGCGGCAATCGCGCGCGTGACCTCGGCCGTCGGACGAAGCAGGTCCTCGACGAGCGTGTTGACCGAGACCTCCATGTCGCCCCACGCTCCCCTGGATTCGTGGAAGCGGGTGCGTTCACGCGTTCTTCCTTCCTTGCCTACCACCTGTCCCACACGCTTCAATTCCTGCGCCATCTGTTGATTGGCGGCGACGATGGAATTGAAAGTATCCGCAATCTTTCCAGGAAGTCCGGTCCACGAGCCCGGAAGACGGACTGAGAAATCTCCGTCCCGCATGGTTTGCAGGCCGGCCAGAATTACGCTGAGATCGCCCAAGGCCGGTTGATTAACGGGGTTGGAATTCCCGTTTTGCTTATTGCTCTCGCCCTCTTCGAATGCGCCATTGGCCACAGCAGTGGCTGCGTCTCGGCTGTTTCTCTTCATACGGCGTGCTCTCCATGACCGTCTTGCTGACCATCCACAGGCGAAGATGCCGGCAAGATCAATGCAGCCTGAAACATGTTTCTTGAAGTCAAATCAGGGGGATGTACCTATCCGATATTGATTCGTATCACGACAAGCTGTAGCGTGACTCTAGGGTTTTTACTGTAGGTTCAGCGGCAGTCGGGCAATGATGGCTTTCAAACTTGGGCGAATCACGTGATCCAAAGAACTAATGATTTCAATGGCATTTGGGCTTTTCGATCCAGTCTTTTTTCCCTGGGACCTACGGCCATTTCTGTATATGGACAGAGCACTTTGGTAATTACGATGAGTGGGAATGCGAACACAGCCCGCCGACGAGACTCGACCGGAAGCACGCGCACGCAACCAGTCTCGGCGCCGTCCCGCTGACCACAGGGATTTCTTTTTCGGGGTTCCGCGCGGAAAATTTTTCGGCTTCGGGGCAGGAGGCTTAATATGCGGCTGCTGAGTGTTCGGCTCATTCTTTCCCTCATTGTCGGCATCACGATTGTTTCGCTGGCCTTCTCCTACTACGAGGTATTGCGCGAGAAACGCGTGCTTCGGAATCAGCTAGAACGAAGTTCGGAAGAGCTGGGCGAGAGCTTTGCGTTGAATGTGGAAAAGTCATGGGAATCCTCGCGTGCATTGCAGCGGACCGTTCAACATTTCGGCAGTCGCGAGCACATGCTCGGGGTGGCGATTTACGACCGCCAGGGAAAACTGGTGGCGATCACCTCCGAATTGCAGCCGATATTGGGAGCAGTTCCCGCAGACGTGACTCGGGCCATAGCCGGAAACCATACAGAGAGCTCATTCGGCCGGCTGGACAAATATCGAGTACACACCTTTGCATTGCCCTTGCACCGCGATGACGAGGTAATAGGTGGGCTGGCCCTGGTGCACGAGGTGGATTACATCCACGCACAGAATCTCCGCACTTGGCGCGAAGCCTTCCTGAGAATGCTCGTCCAGGTCTTTCTCATCGTATTCATCACGGTGTTGATCGTGCGTTGGAGCATTACCGGACCGATCGCGCGAGCCGCGCAGTGGATGCGGGCTCTTCGCATGGGCAGAATTTCGTCTCGTCAACAGATGCCAGACCTAGATTTATTCAAGCCGCTGGCGTGGGAAGTGGTGACGCTGGCGGAAAGCCTCAGCCAAGCGCGGAGTGCCGCAGAAAATGAGGCTCGCTTGCGGGACGCAGGAGAATCCTTGTGGACGGCGGATCGGCTGGCAGTGCAGATCCAGACCCGTCTCAATGGAGGTCGCCTGTTTGTGGTATCGAATCGCGAGCCTTACATCCATCAGAGAAATGGCAAAGAGATCGAAGCAGTTGTTCCACCCAGCGGATTGGTTACTGCGCTAGAGCCGGTACTCAACGCCTGCGACGGAACATGGATCGCTCATGGCAGCGGGGAAGCGGATAAAGAAGTAGTGGACGCGCATGACCGGATTCGCGTGCCCCCGAGCGAGCCTCGGTACACGTTGCGTCGGGTTTGGTTGAGCAAGGATGAAGAAGAGGGATACTACTACGGATTTTCCAACGAAGGGCTGTGGCCGCTCTGCCATATCGCCCACACGCGGCCGATCTTTCGCGAGTCGGACTGGCGCCTCTATCAAGAGGTGAATCGAAAATTTGCGACCGCAGTTCTCGAGGAGATCGCCGATACACGCAATCCTGTCGTGCTGGTGCAGGACTATCACTTTGCGTTGCTGCCGAGATTCATCAAGGAGAAACGGCCGGACGCACGCGTGGCCATCTTCTGGCATATCCCGTGGCCCAACCCGGAAGCCTTCGGCATTTGTCCATGGCAGCGGCAACTGGTGGATGGATTGCTGGGAGCCGATTTAATCGGATTTCACATTCAATCACACTGCAATAACTTTCTACAGACGGTGGACCGCGTGGTGGAATCGCGGGTCGACTGGGAACACTTTGCGGTATCGCGTCAAAATCACCGAACCATCGTTCGCCCATTCCCGATCAGCGTCGACTTGACCGACGACGAATTCATGGAGAGCGACCAGTATGGAATTAATTATCTGGAACGCTCCACTCTGATGCATAGCTTGAGCGTGGAAGCGGCGTTCGTCGGAATCGGTGTCGACCGGGTGGACTACACCAAGGGAATTCACGAGCGTTTCCGGGCGATTGAGAGATTTCTCGAGAAATATCCCAAGTATCAAGGTCAATTCACTTTCATACAAATCGGGGCGCCGAGCCGCACGCACATCAAGCGGTACCACGACTTGATGGCGGAGCTGGAAGCCGAAGCGGAGCGAATCAATTGGCGATTTCAATCGGGCAAGTGGAAACCCATTCTGTTTCTGAAGCGGCACCATAGCCACAAAGAAATCGAAGGCTACTATCGTGCAGCCGATCTCTGCCTGGTGACATCGCTGCACGACGGTATGAACCTTGTGGCGAAGGAGTTTCTGGCGGCGCGCCGCGACGAACGCGGCGTACTAATCTTGAGTCAATTTACGGGAGCGGCTCGCGAATTAAGAGACGCATTGCTGGTAAATCCTTACGACATCGATCAGACCGCAGAAGCGATCCGCGCCGCGCTGGAGATGGAACCGGAGGAGCGGCAAATGCGTGTACATCGCATGCGGAGAATTATCAGAGAGCACAACATCTATCGCTGGGCCGGGAACCTGGTAACAGAGCTGTGCGAACTCAGGCTGGACGGGAGTGATCGACCGCAAGGCAAGTTTCGGGGAGGTGTGGCAGCCGCGTGATGCATTCGAGCAACAGAACTGATACAGGGTTGGAGTCGGCGCTGAAGCCTCAAGTGGAATCCTTCCTGAAGCTAGTAGCGCGGGCGCCGCGATCACTGCTCATGCTGGACTTTGACGGCACCCTCGCGCCGTTCCGGAGGGACCGCAAGAATGCTGCTCCCTATCCCGGGGTTGTCTCAATCTTGCAGGAGATCCTGAGTGTTGGAAATACGCGAGTCGTAATCATTTCCGGAAGGGATGTAACGGAGACGGTTCCACTTCTTTCGATCAAGCCGCATCCGGAAGTCTGGGGACTTCATGGATTGCAACGGCTGAAGGCGGACGGGAGCGTCGAACTTTGCGAAGTGGACAAGTCAACCATCGAAGCCTTGGCAGCGGCGGAAGATTGGCTGCGCTCTGAGAACCTGCTGGACACAGTCGAACTCAAGACCGGAAGCATTGCGGTGCACTGGCGCGGTCTGCCTGAATCTGAGGCACAAGCGGTGCGAGAACGCGTGCTGCTGGGCTGGACGGGGATCGCGAAACGCTTCGGGTCGGATTTGATGGATTTCGATGGCGGGGTTGAGATTCGTAGCTCGAAAGTGAACAAAGGAACAGCCGTACGCACCATTCTCAAAGAGATGGATCCAAATGAGCCCGCCGCCTATTTGGGAGACGATAACACGGACGAGGATGCGTTCCGGGCGATTAATGGCCGAGGTCTGAGCATATTGGCGCGTCCAGAATGGAGGCCGACGGCAGCACGGATTTGGCTGAGACCTCCAGATGAACTTCTTGACCTATTGAATGGATGGCTGCGGGCGTGCCGGGAGCATAACGAGCCAAGCACCCGGTAAGTCTCAAAAGTGTTTCTCGCGGAAACTCACCGCTTTGTAGTGTCTTCTTTCGGATCGCCCTTCGCGGTCGCTTCCGGATCTGCGGCAATCGTGACCTCTACCTCGGCTCCGGGCTTGAGCCGGACCTTCTCGCCATTCTCATCGGTCAGAGTATTTTCAATGCGGAGCTCTCGATAGAGATGATCGGCTCCGTGGACCGCAATTTGCGCTCTCTCGGGCTCGGTGGGAAATGGGGGCTTGATAATTTTCTCGACGGTTGCAGGCAGGGTGGTACTGGGCTTCTCGCTCATAGCGCTTCCTAATCTCGGCGGTCCAGACGGGAATCAGTGTTAGCGGACGCTGTGAACTTATTATAAATGCTTCGGCGGTCCCGCGGATAACGCCGGGACAATATTAGTTCTCAAGAACCGGGACCGAGATCTTGCGGGTTGGCGTTACGCTGGCAGGTTCTGGGCCGTATCGGATTCCGTAAGGGCCTGCAACTCCACAGCGGGATTTGCAAGTTGTCGAACTTGTCCGAGAGCGTCCGTGAGAGCAGTGGAAACTAGGCCTGAACATAAGGATCCAAGTCGTCGCTGGGCTAGGCTGCTTTCGAAGCTCCACAAGCCAATGATGACGGGCAGACCGGAGATAGTTCCACGTAACTTCTTACACAGTGCACGAGGCTCGCCCACCGCGAAGGGGGAGATAGAGGATATGCAGGCGATGCTGGCGTGGAGTTGCGAAACTCCCACCAACAAGTTCTTCGTCGCTCTTGCGCTCAACGCGTGTGCGCGATACCCCGCTTGCTCAAGTAATTGGGCGAGCATGGTTGCTACCAGTTCGTCCGGACCACTGCGGGCGGGAATGCAGGCAACCGATGCTTCCAAAACTTTGGCCTCGGCGGGTTGACTGAAGGATTCATTCTGTGTAGCTCTTCCGCCCGCGTCTCCGGCGTACTCATCCCCCAGGTCCTCGATCAGTTCCTTCACGCTTTGCAGTACGAGTCTCCTCGCGCGGTCATCGAGTCCTTCACGGTGATAATCCTGTTCTGCCAATTTCAGAGCCGGAAGAATCACGATTTCATATAAGCTCTCCAGCGAATGTTCCTTGAGGTGAACCTCGGCGATGGCTCTGGCTTCTTCTTGATCTCCCGCAAGAAGCCGCTGGTAAAAACACTGCTCTGGAAGCAACACAGGTTCATCTCCGAGCACGACTTCGAGAAAACTCAACTGCGGCACGTGGCGCCCCAGCACGATCAGACACACAGTCAGAGGTGTAGACAAGATCAGTCCTACCGGGCCCCACAGCGTAGCCCAAAAGACAGCCGCCACCAGGATCGCAAGAGACGAAATCCCGGTATGAGCGCCGTACAGCATCGGCTCAATGAAATTCGAAATGGTCAGCTCCAACACCAGGAAAACCCCGAAGGTCAATCCTGCATGCAGCCAGCCAGGGAAAACGGCAAGCGCCATCGCGACCGGCAGAGCCGCCGCGATGGCCGAACCAACATATGGCACAAAGCGGAGGAGACCTGCGAAAACCCCCCAGAGCAGAGCGTGAGGAACACCGATGAAGTAGAGGACGACTCCGAACAACAGTCCATAGCCCGCGTTGACGAGGCACTGCAACAGCAGATAGCGGCTCAGTCGCTGCCCGGCGTCATCCAGAGCTTGCGTCATGAGAGTGAGCTGACCTAGCCCTGCCAGACGGATGGCGCGATTGCGCAAGTCCTCCCGCTTGATCAACATGAAAAGCGTGAAGATCATTACGATTGCCGCCGTCTCAGCGGGTTCGGCGAGCGGCCCAAATAACGAACGAAGATCCTGGACGAAATTCGATGGAGGCGCGGCAACCTGGACTGGAACCGGCCGGACCGTACGTGCTGTTCTCGTATCTTTCTCTTGAGCGCGGCCCGAAAGCTCCCCAGGAATCGCAGCGAGTTCCTTGTTTAGTTCCTGGATGGCATCTGTGGCTCTGCTGACCCTTCCGTTGGTGGAAGTGTGCAGGGAGCGAATTTTCGTATCGAGATTGCTCTTATAATCCGCAAGATTAACGGTTACCTCGACCAGTTGGTTTGCCACACGCCAGGCGACAGCCCCACCCAAGGCGAAAGAAAGCACCAGCACGGTAATTACGGCAGGAACTCGGGAGAAATGGATTTTCTCCAGAAGAGTGACCAATGGGGTGAGCAGAAAAGTGAAAACTACAGCCAGTGCCAAGGGGATGAATAGCTGACGGCCGAAATACAAGGCCGTCATCGCCAGTACAAAGGCAATCAGGATCAGTGATTTGGAAGATGCTGAAGTTTCCTTGGAGCGGGCCAAAATATTATTCCAGTTCCAACGTAGCGTTTCGGAGGGAGGGACCGAATACCCCACCTTCATGCACAAATGCGTATCGTGCTCCCAAGGTCTTCCTCATGAAAGCCGCGGAAATTTGTATTCAATTTCAGTCCTAGGGTTGCCCGATGTCGGCGAAGGGACGAACGCGGTTTCTTGGCTTCCATGAAGTCCGGAAGAGTGTGTACCTTCGAGTGGGAAAATCACAGTTTCCGCTTGGAGGGAATACGGTGTTTCTGGTACCTTCAGTGAAATTCTGGTTACGGCATTCCTGAAGCTGCCCGTTGGTTGAATTTCAGGGATGGAGATGAACCGCCGAACCAGCTAGTTTACGCCACTTTCTCTCGGTCCACCACGCGCCCGCTCGCG
>Ga0209656_10001052_pt1 | contig 17813 bp, 19 predicted proteins | sample BogFormECP12_OM2_FD_188239 | JGI IMG/M metagenome (GOLD analysis project Ga0209656, IMG submission 188239) | Bog forest soil microbial communities from Calvert Island, British Columbia, Canada - ECP12_OM2 (SPAdes) (version 2) | ecosystem: Environmental > Aquatic > Freshwater > Wetlands > Bog ... | reverse complement strand
TCCCCCGAGCGCGACGCCACAGCGAAGGTAGCGAAGGCCGGGCCACGTCAGCCACCCGCGTGGCCGCGCACAGATCACCAAATTCGGTGCGCCATGAGCATGAAACGCCTGAGGACCTGAATAAGGTCAGAACGGCGGTTCGCGCACTTGATTTGTGAGTACGCGCCAGCACGTTCCGTAACGGGTTGATCGGCCGGCCAGCGGGACCTGCCCGGGCTTCGCGCCGCCAGCGGCCATCGCGGCGGCGGCGAGATGCGGGCGTGTTGTTACGGGCGCCCGGGCATCACCTGGGGGGTGAGCTGTTCGATGTCATGGCGGGCGCGCAGCTCGGCGATCGCCGCGTCAAGCGGGCCTGCCGCGCTGGCGACCAGCTCGGCGAGCTCCCGCTGGTAGTGCTCGTGGCCGGAGGGGGAAACCAGGAAGATCATCCGGGCCGGGCCGGGACCCGGATTGGCGAATGCGTGCGGGCAGCCGCGCGGGACATACATCATGCTGCCTGGCCCGCCGCGGGCCACCGTGGCCCCGGTGCGCGACTCCCAACCCTGCCAGTGGCCCGGAGTCCGGACCCGCGGTTCGAAGGCGAGCAGGTCGAGCTGGCCCTCCAGGACATAGAACAGCTCTTCGGCGTTGCGGTGCAGGTGAGCGCCGACGTCAAAGCCCGGCCCGATGTCCACCACCTCAAACATCGACCAGGCCTGCGAGTTCTTGTCGCCCACCTTGAGCGTCATGGCCGGCGAGACCCGCTCGCCATCGCCGGGGCCCCTCACGAAACCATCTGTCATGAACGGATGATCCCACCGGACCAGCCCGCGTCAAGCTGCAGCCGTCTGCAACGGCGGTTCGCGTTCGTCCCGGGTCGCGGTCATCAGCCCCAGCACGGCGGGAGCCTGCTCGTGACAGCCACGCTTGGGCAGACCTCGCACGATGGCCACGGCCAGCGACCGTGACGCACCGTCACAGCGGCGCCGAAGTGAGAGCTACGTTATCTCCCTGCCGAATATTTGCGGCTATCGAGGCCGATCGAGACGCATGGACCTTGCGCCAGATCTTCCGGTTCTGCCGTCACGGCCGCCCTGGCTGCCCGCGATCTGCTTTGTGGCCGGTTGACATCCGCTCGCGGCTGCCGCGGCAGGCGGTAACGACGTGCCTAGCCGAGAGTGTGGCAAGGAGCTGCTGCTCGCCTTATGTTGGTGCGGCCTCCTGGTTCATCCGGCGCAAGCGGCCCGACGGCGGGCCTGGCGGCCGGGCGGTCACGCGGGGCCACGTGCACCCCCGCTGCCCGCAGGAAGCCGGCCAGTCCCGCCGTGGGAGCCGGTACCCTCCACCGCGAGCCGGGTCACCGGCCCGCAGCCAGCCAGCCCGCCGCCGCCGGAGGCGGCGATTCTCCATCCGGGGGTAGAGCGGAAGTTCTACCTGCGGGCCGATGTGCGCGTCGTCTCGCGCGAGCAGGCTGAAGGCATGACTGAGTTCGATGCAGTGACCGTCCGAGGTCTGCGCAAAAGGTACGGGTCCGGGGTCGTCGTCGACCGGCTGGACTCCGATGTTTCTCGCGGTGAGATGGTCGGCGTGGCCGGCGCCGACGGTGCCGGGAAGACGATAACCGTCGAATGTATTCAGGGGCTGCGCCGGCCAGGTGAGGGCGCGCTCTGTGTGCTCGGCTACGCCCCCGTCACCGGGGCCGCGCAGGTGCGGCCGCTTATCGGCGGCCGGCTTCGGGATTTTGCACTGCTGGACCGGCTGCGGGTGGCCGGGGCAGTTGATCTGTTCGCCACCGCGCGGGCCCGTGACGGCACCGAGCTGCTGGAGCAGTCCGGGCTGGGCGACCGGGGCCGGTGGGGGTTCTCCCCGTTCAGCGGCCGGGAACGGCACCGGCTGTTCCTTGTCTGCGCGCTGCCCGGCCGACCGGAGCGGACGTCATGAACGCGGCGAGGAACCAGGACCCGCGCGTGGCGGCGGCAGCGCCGGGGGGCGGCGCCAGCGAGGGCGGGGTCGCGATCCGGGTCCGGGGTCTGCGTAAACGGTACGGGGATGTGGAGGCGGTGCGCGGGATCGACCTGACCGTCCGGACGGGTGAGATCTTCGCGTTCCTCGGGCCGAACGGGGCCGGGAAGACCACGACCGTTGAGACGCTGGAGGGCTACCGGCACCGCGACGCCGGCGAGGCGGAGGTGCTCGGGTCTGACCCGGCCCGCCCGGCGGCGGGCTGGCGGGCCCGCATCGGCGTGGTCTTGCAGGAATCCCAGCCAGAAGCCGAGCTCACGGTGGAAGAATGCGTCTCGCTGTATGCCGGCTACTACCCCAGACCGCGGCCGGTCGGCGAGACGCTGGAGCTGGTGGGCCTGGCCGATCGCCGGGCGGCCCGGTGCGGGCAGCTGTCGGGCGGCCAGCGAAGGCGGCTGGATGTGGCCCTGGCTCTGATCGGCGACCCGGAGCTGGTGTTCCTGGACGAGCCGACCACCGGGTTCGACCCGGCGGCCCGCCAGTCGGCGTGGCAGGTGATCGCCGGGCTCCGGGACCTGGGCAAGACGATCTTCCTGACCACGCACTACATGGAGGAAGCAGAACACCTGGCGGACCGGATCGCGGTGATCGCCGCCGGGCGCATCGTGGCCGAGGGCGCCCCGGCCACCCTGGGCGGGCGTGACACCGGCGCGTCCGTCATCAGCTTTACCCTCCCGTCCGGCCTGTCGGCCGACGACCTGCCGCCCGCCGTGGCTGCGGCGGTGACCGGCAGTACCGGGGGCAAGGTCGAAGCACATGCCACCAGCCCGCTGCCCATGCTGGGCGCCCTGGCCGCCTGGGCGCAGGCCCGCGGCGCCGACCTTCCCGACCTCCAGGTGCTCCGCCCGACGCTGGAGGACATCTACCTGCAACTCACCCGGGAGTCCCGATGACCGCCATCAGCCACGACACCGGCCACGCCGCTGGCCCCCGCCACCAGCTCCGGCACCTGGCGGTCCACCAGTTCCGCGCCGACCTGCGCTGCTTTTACCGCAACAAGCAGGGCGTGTTCTTCACCCTTGCCCTCCCGGTCCTGTTCCTGGTGATCTTCGGGTCGGTGTTCCAGCACCAGAACGTCGCCGTCCCGGGCGGGCGAATCGACGAACCGGTGTACTACGTCCCCGGCATCATCGCCTACGGCCTGATCGCCGCCACGTTCTCCAACCTGGTCATCTCGGTGGTCCGCTACCGGGAGACCGGCATCTACAAGCGCCGTCGCGCCACTCCCCTGCCGGCCAGCGCCGTCATCGCCGGGCGGGCGCTGGTCGCCGCCGTGTCCGTGCTGGCGATCACCGCCGTCTTGCTGGTCATCGGCTGGGCCGCGTTCGCCGCGCACATCCCCGGCCGGACGGCCCTGGCCTTCCTCCTCGACATCATCGTCGGCGCCGTCGCCTTCAGCTGCCTGGGCTTCGCCGTGGCCAGCCTCATCGGCAACATCGACGCGGCCCAGCCCGCCACCCTGGCCATCGTCCTGCCGCTGTGCTTCCTGTCCGGGGTGTTCATCCCCATCCTGGAGCTGCCCCGCTGGCTGATCGACGTCGGCAAGATCTTCCCCGTGCACGCTCTGGCCGACGCCCTCCTTGCCGCGTACAACCCGCACACCGCAGGGCCGGGGCTGCGCTGGGGCGACCTGGCCGTCCTGGCCGCCTGGGGTGCGGCCGGGCTCATCTACGCCATGCGCCGCTTCAGCTGGCTTCCGCGCGCCGGCTGAGCCTTGCGAGGAGTACCCATGACAGAACCTTTGCACGGAAAAGGAAGGACGCTTTCGGGCGCAGCTCCTAGCTGCACCCGGCACCGCGTTTCCGCGCACCCGGTTCATCGCCGGGCCGAAGCGAGCTGCACCCGCGCGGCGCGTGAAACGTACGATGCTTGCGTCCAGGATCCAAAAGTGCCCTGTTCGTCCCGCAGATTCCGTCAGCCAGGGAAAGCGGAGCTCCTCGTCAGGCACGCCGTCGGCAAGCGTTGTCATCCGCCTTGGGTGCATAAGGACCTGCAAGCTGGCTGACGAGACCCTGCTGCGGGATACGGGGTGGCCAGGCCCCTGTCACTGGCTGCGGCGGGTCCGGCCGCTCGGGCCGTCTTGTGCCGGGGTGACGAGGTCATGGTCGAAGGCGAAGACGACCGCAGCGGCACGGTCGCGGAGCTGCAGCTTGGTGAACAGGTGGTTGATGTGCGTCTTGACCGTTCCGTCGCTGACGAATAGGCCGGCGGCGATCTCGGTGTTGGTCTTGCCCTGCCCGATGAGCGCCAGCACCTCGCGTTCGCGGCTGGTCAGGGCATCGAGGGCGGGGTCCGGTCCGGCCCGCGGCGGCGGGGCCGAGCGGTAGATGGCCAGCACCCGGCCGGTCACGGCCGGGTCGAGCCAGGCACCTCCGCCGGCGACCACGCGCACCGCCCGGTGCAGGTCCTCGGCGGGCACACCCTTGAGGACGAAGCCCGCCGCCCCGGCCCGCAGCACGCCGGCCAGCACCTCGTCGTCATCGAACGTGGTCAGTGCCAGCACGGGCGGGCTGCCCTCGCGGCGGCGCAGCTCGCGGGTCGCCTGCACGCCGTCGACGAGGGGCATCCGCACGTCCATCAGCACCACGTCGGGGGCGAGGGACTCGGCCGCCGCGATCGCCTCGCTGCCGTTAGCGTACTCACCAACGACGTCGAAACCGAACTCGGTTCGCAGGATGCCGCGCAGGCCGGCCCGCACCAGTTCCTGATCGTCGACCACCAGCACCCGGATCACGTCGCGACCTCGCGTCGCCGGGCGGCGTCCAGGGGCAGCGTAGCCTGGACCAGCCAGCCCCGGCCGCCCGGCCCGGCCTGGCAGCTTCCGCCCAGCGATTCGGCCCGCTCGCGCATGCTGAACACGCCCACCCCGGTGCCGCTGCCCGGCTCGGCCGCGCTGTCGACGGCCAGCCGCACCGTGTCCGGGTCGACGGCCAGCTGCACCGCGGTTGGTGAACCAGGGGCATGCTTGACCGCGTTGGTCAGCGCCTCCTGCACGATGCGATAGACGACCAGGCCGGTGGTGGCGGGCAGACGGCCGGTGTCGCCGTCGATGGTGAGGGCCACATCGGCGCCGGCGGACCGGAACCGCGCCACCAGCGCGGGCAGGTCATCCAGCCCCGGCAGCGGTGCCGTCTGGCCGGTGTCGCCGTCGTGATGCAGCATCCCCACGGTCAGGCGCACCTCGGCCAGGCTTTCCCGGCCCAGCCGCTCGGCCTCGGCCAGCGCGCGCGCCGCGTCGGCCAGGTCGTGCTCGACGGCCAGCCGCGCGCTGGTGACGTGCAGCAGCATGACCGTCAGGGTGTGGGCGATCACGTCGTGCAGTTCGCGGGCGATGCGGTTGCGTTCTTCTGCTCTCGCCCGCTCGGCCAGTCCCGCCTGGGCCGCCCGCAGCTGCGCGACCAGGTCGACCTCGTGGTGGACCAGCAGGCCGGCCAGGACGCTGAGGGTGGTGCCTGCCATCCATGCGCCCCAGCCCGGATCAGGCTTGACCCACAGCCATTCGGCCGCGAACAGGGCCATCGCGGCGGCCCAGTACACCAGGCCGTCGCGGCGGCTCCCGGTCAGCACGCACCACGCGCCGAGCAGGCACACCGCGAACCAGCTGACGTTGCTGGGCAGGCCGTGCCCGAGGACGGCGATCCCGCCGGTGGCCACCGCCGCGTAGACCAGCGGCGGCCGCCGCTGCTGGGCGAGCAACACGCCTGCGCCCGCGGCCACCACCGCCGCGGCCACCGCGACGGGCGGGCTGGGGTTCATCCGGGCGAGCCCGACCGCGACCAGTGCGGTGAACGCGGCCAGCCCCGACCACCGTGCCCATCCGGGCGGGAACCCGGCCGCGCGGGCCGGGCCGGCGTCGCCGTTCATGACTTTGATGCTACGACCACCGCGTTGAACGCATGACAGGCTGGCCGCCGGTCGTTATGACAGATGGCGGTCGGCGCGAGGATGCGCTGCAGGACGCGGGGGGAGCACGCCGCCCGGGATGTGCCCGCCGTGACGTTCGAGGTCGAGCTGTCCATTGAACGTGTCGTTGACCGACTCGATGATCTGGCCCGGCGGCCCGGACAACCGCTTGCCGGCACGCTCGGGTTCGCCCCGGCGGCCCCGGGTTCCGGGGCGGTGCTGAACGCGCCGCCGATGACCAGCATTGTCACGACCGGGAATGCGAACACGAATGTCAGTACGAGCGGATCGCGTGTCATCAGCTTCAGGTCAGTGCGGACGAGTCGTCCCACTGCAGGGCTCATCGCCGTCCTCCAACCAGTTGTTACCGGAATCGACGCGCCCACGGCCGGCTCGCGCTCGAGTAGCCCAGCAAGGCATCCCCAAGATCGGGACCTGAACGCCCAAGTCCTCTGACACCGATCCCCGCGGCACAATGCCGCGCCGACGTAGGTGATGATGCGCCGGCCACCATGCACCGTGATCTGCGCGCCTGCGAGCTCCACATCCCGCAGGCCGCAGAACTGGCGGCCGGCGGGAGCCCTACGGATACCGCCCAGGGCAGTCCGTGCCTATCCCCGCCACGGTCCTACTGAGCACTGAGGGCCTCGCGCAGGCCCAGTGAGGCAGCCTTCGCACAAGCGCCGCCGGCACGGCCGCACTCGGCCGCGGCGCGGAAGGCTGAATCAGCCCTTCACCGGCGGCAGGCGCCGCTCGGCAGACAGACGACCGCGCCGGATCTGCGTGACGCCGGCCGACACGGCAAACAACGCGGCCCCATACGGACCGGCAACCCAAAGCGGCCAGGGATAGACCAGGTGGGCAGAGGCGCCGCTGACCAGAGCCCAGACCACCACATTGATCAACATGGCGGTCAGCCAGATCGTCCACAGCACCTTGAGCGTCGTCGGCAAGTCGGCGAGGACACCTTGCCAGCGGACGCAGGCAGGCGGTGCCAATGCAGGCGGAGCCGCCTCCCGCCCGGTCCTCGAGCCCGCTGCGGGCAGATCGGCGTAGAGCGGGGCGAGATCACCATCGGTCACCGCCTGGTAAGCAAGCCCCACGCGGTCCTCAAACTCATCCACCTTGAGGCGGCCGTCCTCCAGCGCACCGCTCAGCCGGTCCACGACCTCCTGCCGATCGTGGTCCGAGGCCCGCATCTTCTGCCGATCGTCCATCTCACTCACCTCCGGCTATGCCGGGTAATGGCCTATATTTATCGTCGCGGTGCGAGAACGCCGGCGCATCAGCCCCTGGATAGAACCCGCCCTCACCCCCAGAGTGGAGAGGACCGTTCACGACACCACGCCCGGTAGCGCAACTGGCGGCGCCAGCCGCCCGAAGAACCGCCTCCCAGTTGCCCGTCTGCCTGCAGGCATCACCGGCACCATGGAAGCCCCGAGACCGTCGCAGCCACTGGCCACTCCGGCCACCGCCGGGCCGACACGCTGGCCGGTGCAGGCATTTGAAGTATCTGTCGCTGCTGAATTGCTGGCCATGCTGAGGGAAGTATCAATCGACTGCGGTGTAGCTTGTCTTACCCGTGCAGGTTCCGAGCTTGAAGACCACGACGGTGGCCGGTTCCTGAATGGCCGACCAGGCCCGCACCATCCGGATTCCGGTGCACATGGTCGAGGCCGTTAGCAAGCTGGCCCGGGCGGGTGCGGTGGCCGGACGGCTAGCATCGCCTGGTGAGTGATCAGCTGTTCGTCCCGGCGGACTTCACGGTCCCTGACGGGCTTACGACCGGGGAGTTCCGGCTGGAACCGCTCGGGCCCGAGCACAACACCGCTGACTACGCCGCATGGACGGCCAGCATCGGCCACATCCGGGCGACGCCGGGATTTGCCCGGGCCAGCTGGCCGCGCCAGATGAGCCTGGCGGAGAACCTGCTCGACCTCGAACGCCACGCACAGGACTTCATCGCACGCCGCGGATTCACCTACACCGTGCTCAGCACCGCCACGGGCGATGTCATCGGCTGCGTCTACCTCTACCCGCCGCCCGGCGAGAACCAAGGCCGCCGCGGCGCGGTCGTCCGTTCCTGGGTGCGCGCGGACCAGGCGGCGCTCGACCCGGTGCTCTACCACGCGGTCCGCGAATGGCTGGAACGCGACTGGCCGTTCGACTCGATCGAGTACGCGCCACGGGCCTGACCCGGGACCGTCTGCCGGGCTGGCCTGCCAACTCCCTGGCCGGGAATTTCAGGTGACGCGGCGGCGTAGCGCCTGTCACAGGACCACTTCGGGTTCACGGAGTGTAACCCACAACGCTGGGCTCGGCACGCCGAGCCTGATACGGACCGATTCCGCGGCGGGTGGCAGCCGTGCCGAAGGCAAAGTGGGTGGCATGCAGATTGTCCTGTTCGGCGCGCTCTCGCTACAGCTACCGCATCGCTGTGGCTGTGGGCGCGTTCTTGGCCGGGGTGGGTCTCGGCGGCGGCCGGAGCGGCTTGGCAGTGGATGCCTGCCTGTGCGGCGTGGGCTCAGCGCGGGTAGCCGGGCGCAACGAGGACGCGGCGGTGGGAGCCGGGCCGCCGCGGCCCTGGCAGATGACGAGGGACCCCGACGGTAAGACGCCAGCGGCGCTCAGGTCACCGGCTGTGCCGGGCAGGCCTGTGTGAGCGCGGTGCCGCCCTCCGACGGGCACTGGGCGATGACGGGCGCCATTGCCGACGCCAGGACCCTTGCGCCGGATGCAGGGAATGCCATTAACTACAAAGGTGCGGTCTGGCCGGCCCGGACCCTGCCTGCTTGCCGCTCGCCATCGCCGTGATTCCGGGAAGGTTTATGAGCGAGCGAATCGACGTCCGGGGGGACATCAAGATCGCCGGCGCATCCGGTGATGCGGTCCGCGGTGAGGTAACCCCACTGACCCGGCGGGTGCCTGCCGGGCAGGCGGTCCGGTCCCCGCCGGGCGCCGTCGCGCACCGCGCTTCGGGGTGCGCGGAGGAGTTCGCGGCCAATGGCGGGGATCCGCGGGAGCCGCAGCACTGTCGTCGCCCGGGCCGGCCGGGCTCTGCCGCCATGACCGCAGCGCACCGCGCGCGAGAGTGTTACACCCGGTGCGTGCCGCGCCTGGCGCGATTGCGGCTGCTGGCCGGGGACAGCGCCGGCGCGCCACTGCCGCCCGGTGCCGCTGGCGAAGCGGGCCAGGCGGCCCGGGCGATCGTGGCCGAAACCGGCGCCGCCGGGCAGGCCGCCGTGGCCGCTGTCGCGGAAAGCCGCCGCAGTTCCGCGGCGGTGTTCCTGGCGGCCCGGCAGGCCCGGCTGGCGGCCGCGGCAGATGAGGTCGTTGCGGCGGCTGAGCACGGCAGCGCCGCCATGCTGTCGCGGCCCCTGCGCAGGTTCGAGGCGCTCACCACGGCGCTATGGACGGTGCAGTCCGAGCTGCGCCCCGCCTCGCCGCCCCCAGCCGGCCCACCTGGCGGGACCGCCTCCCGGATGCGCACGCCGGACCGCGGACCTGCTGCATCTGGATCGTGAATCATGCCGGGAGCCATCTCATGGCCGATCATCATCATCTGCATCAGCACGTCGAGGTCAGCGACGATGGCCGCACCGTCGCCGCCGCCGAGGTGATCATCTCCGGAGAACCTGGCGGGACCGCCCGGGTGTCGCTGCGCGCCGAGGCCGGGCACATCACCCCAGGCCGCCGCGCGAGCCTGGTCGACGCGGTGCTGGACCTTCCCCAGGTGCGGGAAAGCGCGCGCCTGGAGGCGGCATTCCCGCTCGGCGATGGCGAGTCACTGCTGCGACTTCAGCAGCGCTGCCGGGACGTCACCACTTGCCCGGCGGGGTGCAGCGCCCTGCTGGATGCGAGCCTTCGGTCCGGCGGCCCGGGCGCGCGGGGCAGGAGCTAAGCGGCCAGGCACCTGTGACGAAACTTGGGGCCGGTCTTTGTGCCACTTCATCCCGGAGAGCGTGACGTACAGCTTGTGGTAGCTCGTCTTGCCCAGCGCAGTCCGGGATGCAGTTGTCCACCTAGAGCGTGCCGGCCGGCTTGGCAACCGTGGAGTTCCAGGTGTTCCACCACCAGGTGCGGGCCATCGGGGCGCCGTCCTGCCCGATGATCACCCAGTGCGGGCGGACCGCCGGGTTGCTCCACCCGGCCGCGTCGTTGTAGATGACGGGGACGGGCGCGGCCGACGCCGTGACCGCCGGGACACCGCTGAGTGCCAGGGCAGCGATCACTGCCCCGAAGGTGATGAGCATCTTCCTCATCGTGGTCATCTCCCCAGGTCCGGCCGGTGATCCGCCGGACGTTCCCGTCTGCCTCCGCCTGGACGGCGGCGAAGTCCCGGGTGCTGCGGCAGGTAGCCGGCAGCGTGCACGGCGGCCCGGCGGCCAGGTCGCCGTCCCGGTAGGCAACCAGCGTGCACAGCCCGGTGCCGGGCCGGCCGGCCACGCGGGACCGCGCCGCACCCGCTAGCAGTCTGCGGCCGGCGCGTGTCCTTCTCTCGTGCCGAACGGCCCGGGAATGACGGCCCATAGTCGCTGCCTGCCCGGGCTAGGACAGGTCCCTGCCACGGGCCAGTGCGGCAGGTGCCCATTGGCCGGGATTGCCGCATGGGGACCTTGGTCCCTGGTGGGGCGATCATCGTGCCTGGTCTGATGGGGAGATGTTCGTAGCTGCCGCGATGGGGCTGGACCTGAGCTACCCGGCCGCGGCGGCCCGGCTGGCGAATCTGGCTCGCGGCGGGTCGCTGACCCGCGCATCGAAGGCAGCCTACGGTGACGGCCTCACCGGCCTGGTATGGGCCGGCCCGGTGGGCGCCGCGCCCGGCGTGTCCCAGCTGGTCCAGGTGCATGTCCGGGACGTGGTGACCCGCGGTGAGTCCGCCGTGCTCGCGCTGCGGTGGCAGGCTGCCGGGCCGGGCGGCAGGCTGTTCCCTGCCCTGGATGCCGACATGTCGCTGACTCCCGCCGGGGAGCGTTCCGCCCGGCTGTCGCTGGCCGGGGTCTACCGGCTTCCGCTTGATGCCCTGGGCGCGGGCCTGGACCGGGGCGTCTTTCACAAGGTGGCCGACGCGACGGTCCGGTCCTTGCTGGCCCGCGTGGCGGATGTTCTCGGCCTGCCCCCGGAGCCGGCCGGCACCGGGCAGGGAACCGGCAGGACCGGGGCTGCCGGGCAGCGGCCGAACTGCCCTAGCCTGGCTGTCCTCCGGAGAGCGGATCAGGCTGCTGGTGATCGAACACGACGTTCCTGACATCCCGGATCGCCAGCTCCAGCTCGCCGATGGCTTCCCGGACCTTCCCGGCTCCCGGATGGCCGCCGATCAGCCCCAGGGCCGTTTCCAGAGCGAGCCCCGCGGCGAACAGCCGGCGCACCACGAGGTCGTTCATGTCCCCGGCGATCCGGTCGCGGTCCCGCACCAGGAGCACAGTCGCCTCCGCCCAGTCGCCCGCCCAACCGGCCGGGGGATCACGCGTCGGCCGGATGCTCGCCTCGTCTAGTTCTGGTATCGCCCCGTAGCAGAACAGTACGCTTGATGATATCGACATCGCTGGGTACCTAGGTCCTAACCGGCCGTGACTGGCCGTGCCGCCGAAGTCCGGAGCGACGCGGTTGCCTGCGCATGCGCTCTGGCCTGGCGCAGGTTCTGATGGATGCTTCTCCACCAGTGACACTACGCCTTGGTCCTGCGCCTGGATAGGCGCGACCGGCTCACCATCAGCCTGCGGTGCCGCCAGAGCCCTGGTCCGGTCCATCTCCCTGGCGGGTGCCGGGTCCGGGCGAGCAGGTGCCGTGTCCGGGCCCGGCGTGGCCGAATCGCGTCAGCGACGCCGAAGGCGGTCTTGAGATGGCTGCCGCGAGCTGGACAATGGGAGGCGGGGAAGATGGCTTCGTGCTGTACCAGCCGGGTGTGCCGCTTGAGCTGATGTGATCACCCGTGCCGCCCGGCGAGGGGACGGCGCGGGCCCGCCGGGCGCCGTCTCCAAAGGCTGAGCCCGGCGCGGGGAGCGCCTTGAGTGCCAGATCTTTTTCAGCAGGCCTCTTCGTGGCCATCGTCTGGGCGGCCGTGTTCTTCATACTGAACCGCCGTGACGCGGCACGCCGTTGCGGTGCCGCTCCAGGTCACCGGGATTGACACCCCTCGGCGCGCTGCACAGCCACAGCGGGCCGACGACACCGCCTGGCGGCAGATCGCGCCGGTAATCCCGTGCGGCCTGACCGGGCCTGAGCCCGGACAGCGCCGCGGCCAGGACGAGGCCGGACCCTGCACCCATAGCCAACGGTTAACGCCCGGTGAGGATCCGCAGGGCGCCGGCTCGCCGTTACCGCGGCTGCGGGTACTTGCGTGGCGATGTGACTGGCTGTGAACGTCCGTGGCATCGGGTCGCCGCCGGGTCGACGCCGCTGGCTGCTGTCACGATCGTGACGACCCGAGAGGGTCTCGGCGGCAGGTGGCGAACTCCTCGGGCCTAAGGTCCGGGCCTTTGGTCCCTGGAGGAGTTCGGCAAATGTCCGGTATGCATGTTCCATCTTGGTAGTTGATCGTTAGCCGAGCTCCGGTCCCTGGCTCTCGCTGACTGGCATCGCAGGAGAGTGAGAGCAGTGCGGCAAGTGCTTGGAGAGGAAGCGACCCCGCGTACACGCCTGGTCGAGCTGCCCGGCCGTGGAGTCACCCGGGTGTGGGAGTGTGCCGGTCCGCCCGGCGCCGAGACACTCATGCTCATCCACGGGGTGGCGTGCACGGCCGAGCTGAACTGGGGGACGGTCTTCGCGCCCCTGGCGGCTCATTTCCGTGTCGTCGCCGCCGACCTGCGCGGCCACGGCGACGGGATCAGGGCCGGGTCGCGGTTCCGGCTCGAAGATTGCGCCGACGATGTCGCCGCGCTGGCAGCGGTCCTGGGTACCGGCAAGTTCACCGCCGTGGGGTATTCCATGGGCGGCATTGTCGCCCAGCTGGTGTACCGGCGGCACGCCTCGCTGCTGTCGGGTCTGGTGTTGTGCTCCACCGCGGGCAACGTGGGGTCCCCGGCCCAGCAGCTGGCCGCCTTCGCGCTGCCGGCGGCGGCCGCCGGCCTGTGGTGGAACCCGGTTCTGCAGCTGGTCAGCGCCGAGGTCCTGGGATCGGCTCTGCTGGGCCCGATCGACGACCCGGCCACGGCCAGCTGGGCCCGCGCCCAGCTGCGCCGGACCACGCTGGCCAGCGCCGTCTCGGCCATCCAGGCCGTCTGCGAGTTCAGCTCGGACCGCTGGATCGGCCAGGTCGATGTCCCTGCCGCGGTGGTCGTCACCACCCGGGACCGCATCGTGCCGGTCAGCCGCCAGCTGCAGCTGGCCCGGGCGATCCCGGGCGCAGCGCTCCACCGGGTGGACGCCGATCACGCGGTGTGCATCACCGCGCCGCAGGTGTTCGCCCCCCTGCTGCTCGAGGCATGCCAGGCGGTGCAGGCCGGCTCCGTCCCAGCTGACGAGCGACTCAGCGTGGCCTAGCCCTTACCAGTGCGCGCAGGATCACGCCTGGCCTGGTCGGGGTGCTGGCAGAACTCTGGTACCAAGGGCCAAAACGGCCCGGTCTTCAGGCGGCCCACGGGTGGATCAGGCCATGGCAACCACCGGCCTGACCGGTCACCGGCTTGCCCCCAGACAGGCACCTCGGCCCGGTTGAGCGTAGGTTCAGGTGAGCGTATCTGCCCGGTGACGGGCCAGATCCGGGCCCGTGACCACGGGCCGATAAGCAGCGGCAGGCCCCGCGGTGGATAGCTTGTTTACCGGCCGCGGCAGGTCACGGTGCCGGCCATGGTGCCCGCGATGCCGGGCGGGCAGGTGGCCGGGCGCGTGGATCAGGCCGCCGGTGGCCAGCGGCCCGGCGAACCTGCCGGCCCTGCGTCCGGGGTTACCGGGACCGGCCGGGCCGGGCCAGGCACGCGGCCGGTCATGATGTACCCGCTGCCGAAGCCCATCCCCGGACCTGGACGTCCTCGACCAGCTGCTCCAGGTGACGCCAGGGCCGGGAGAATCCGCCGAAGCTGCCCACGTACGGAGCGTGCAGCATGCTGATAAGAAGGTTCATCCCCATCAGCGCCGGCGCGGCCCATTTGCCGCCGCCGGCGGCCACCCATGCCCCCGGGCGGAGCCTGGCCAGGACATTGCGCAGCGCGCCGGGGGACTGCAAGATGTCGTACACCGCGCAGAACAAGGCGGCGTCGGCGGCCGGGGTGATCCGGGCATCCTCGGCCGGCGACTGCACCACCGAGACGTTGCGCCAGCCTTCGAGGGCGATACGCTCACAGGCCACCGCCGCCATCTGCGGCGATTCCTCGATGCCGACCACGCCTCCCCGCGGGCCCACCTTGTCCCGCAGCAGGCCGCAGCACAGCCCGGTCCCGCATCCCACGTCCAGGACCACCTGCCCCCGGTCCAGCGGGAGCGCCTCCACCAGCTGCCGCCGGTACGGCTGGAATACGCCGGTATCACGATCATAGGAAGGGGCCTGCCCGCTATAGGCCCGCTGCCGGGCGGCCGGCACGGGAGTATGTGATGTGTTCATGGCTGTTCGCCGCCTCCGGCGGGGCGGCACCTCCTGACGCGGGGTCCGGGCGTCATCTGCACGCGGTTCGCTGAGTGAATGCAGCTGGCTGGCTGTGCCGGGAGATATTTCCGGCGGCGCCGTTCCCGATCTTTCTCAGTCCCGCCGTGCCAACAAGTCTCTTAGCCTTATCCACGGGACGGCCGAAGACAAGGCCGGGGTTCGCGCTGAGTTCGCCCGGATCCTCCTGGTGCCGCTCAGATCGGGTTCTGATCTGCGGAAACGCAACTCGGAAGTTTTTTAATTCTTGTCGTTTTCTACCCTGTTAAGCCTGCAGCCAGGGTACTCGCCGGGGTACCGTTGCTCTGGGCCGGGACTGATGTTCTGCTCGATCCAGGCGATGACCATGGCGGGATTGTGTCACCCGGGACAGTTGTCCACGACGATGCCCACCGCGCCAATGTGCTCTGGCGCAGGAATGGGTGCGCCTGGGCCCGCCGGACCTTGAATTCGAGGCAATCAGCAGAGACCACCCCGACGGCCACGCCCAGGTGTCCCCCGGTGCTGTCGCCGCTTCTCAGGTGCCCGTGCTCGCCTGGCCCTGAGCCGGTTACCCCAAGCGCTTCGACCGGGAGCACCTCACCAAGCGAGCCTGGCTCTACGACATCTGCCTTCAGGTCAGGCAGCTCAGCGCTTGCAGGGCCCTCAACACGCGTTCGCACCAGAACCTGGCGGCGGCGACCCGATCCGAAGCGGCAGGTCATAGCCGGTCAGGAGGCGACCGAGCTGGCCCACTCGCCCGTGTTCCGGGAGCGGCGCCGCTTCCCGGATCACCGTAGCAGGCATGCCCGCCCCGCCGACGGCACCGGCGACGTCGGCGGATCACCGGCACGACCCGTGTCAGGCAAGTTCGCAGAGCTGCCCGAATGAGCGCGCAGATTATCTGTTCGGGCCTGGCACAGGCGGCCCTGTGGGCGACCAGCATGCCGACCAACGGCGGATACGGATCGAGACGGTGACCGGCACCTTCTGCGGAGCGTGACCGTGTTGGCGTCTCATCCACACTCTCCCTGCCGAATCGGAGCGGATGAAAGCTGAGCAGGATCCATGGGCTGCCGCGCGCAGATCTTCTGGTTCTGTGTGGGGCTGATGCACTGTCTGCCGCCATCTGCCACGCCGCCTGCGCGGTCAGTCCCGGGTGATCTCGGTCGGCCGGGGCGTCTGGAACAGGGGCGGGAGGTAGCGCAGCATGAGGAGCGACCAGGTGAGGTGGGTGAGCGCCGGGGCCAGGATGCCGCCGGAGGTGCGGCGCTGGAGGCCGAAGAGCACGCTGGTCGCGGTTCCGGCGAGCACGAGAGCGGGGTTGCGGGTCGCGGCGGTGGTGGCGGCGTAGGCGAGGGTGGTCTTGGCGAGGGGGTGTGAGTCCTGCGCGAGGGACCAGAGTGCGCCGCGGAAGAACAGTTCCTCGGCTACCGCGTTGGCGCACGCGGTGAGCAGCACGAGGGGCGTTGAGCCATCGTCTGCATAGCGCAGGACGCTGCCGATGGCGCGGTTGAGCGGGGGAATGTGCCGGGCGAGCTGGGCGGTGCCGTAGAAGAGCCCGAATGCGGCCGCACCGGTGAGCACGGACATGATCACCGGGTGGCGCCGCGCGTCTTCCCGGCCCTGGGGCATGTTCAGCGGAAGAGGTCCGGAGCTGAGGGCGCCGGCGGCCCAGGTGCCGGCCAGGCCCATCGTCAGGAGGTAGAACTGGGGGGAACCGGCTTTGGTGGATAGCGAGATCCCCAGCAGGCCCGCGCCGCCGATGCCGGTGGCGGTGACAACCCGACGGCGCCGGGCGCGGACCGCCGCCGGCTCTGCGTGGGCCGCGGGGAAATGGCCGGGGAGCGGGGAGTCCTGTCGTGCGGACGTGGTGCGTTCCAGCCGCCGGCTCGAACCGCCGGCGGTCATCGGCCGGCACGTTTCGCCCGGGCGCGCTCGGCAAGCGCCTTGCGCACGGCGTCGTCATAGGGCATCGGGTCGAAGGGGATAAGGTCGCGGATCGACGGGTCCCGCACGACGACCTCGTTCGTCATAGAGTCCACAAGCGCCCGGCCGGTGGCTGTGTCGACGTCGGTGACCAGGGTCAGCCACAGTGAGGACAGCCGGGGGGTGAGCAGCGGCACGGACAGGACCGGGAGCGGGCGGCCCTGGATGGCGGCGACGCGGCGCAGCATGGTGAGGTACTGCAGCACCTCGGGTCCCCCGGCTTCGAAGACCTGGCCTGCCGCCTCTGGCCGGGCCAGCACCCCGAGCAGGTAGCGCACGACGTCGTCGACGGCGATCGGCTGGGTGCGGGTGGCGACCCATCTCGGCGTGATCATGGCGGGCAGGTGCTCGACGAGCTGGCGGGTCAGCTCCCAGGAAATGCCGCCGTGCCCGACGATGATCCCGGCCCGGATGACGGTCACCGGGACGCCGGCCGATCCGAGCAGTTCCTCGACCTCGCGGCGGCTGCGCAGGTGCGCCGACAGGGCGTCCCGGTCGTCGCCGAGGCCGCCGAGGTAGATGATGCGCTGCAGCCCGGCCCGCGCGCCCGCCTGGCCGAATGCCGTGGCAGCGGCGGCGTCCGTGCGTTCGAAGTCCGCGTCGCTGAGCGAGTGCACGAGGTAGTAGGCCGCCTGGCAGCCGGCCATCGCGGCGCCCAGGGTGCCGGGGTGGTGAACGTCTGCCTGGACGGGCGTGCCGGCTCCGGCGTAGGCGGCGGGGTTGCGGGTCATGGCGGCGACGTCGTGGCCGGCCTTGGCCAGGGCCGGGCACAGCCGGCGGCCGACGAAACCGGACGCGCCGGCGACGAGGACTTTCACCGCGGCCACCCGGCCTGCCCGGCCTCGGTCACCGGGTCGCCCGCGATCAGCCGGGCCCCCGCCGCAGTCGCGGTCTGCGCCGTGGCGCCGGCTCCGGCGAGGGCGAGCGGGGCGCGACGGGCCAGTGCGGCGAGCTCCGGGCGGAGCGGCTCGAGGGTCTCCGCACGGGTAGCGGCCAGGACGACCAGGCCAGGATGTGAGGCGCCGGCGGCCCGCTCCAGCTCCTCGGCCGGGGTGCTCGCCCCGAGATAGCCGATCCGCCACCCGTTGCGGTGGAGCCCGATGCCGAAAACCATCAGCGCCATATCGTGCAGCTCGCCGGGCGGGCAGGGCGAGCAGGGCCTGCGGCCCGTGCCCGCCTCCCCAGCCGCGGGCCAGCCCCGCGAGCCGGCCGCAGATGAGATTGCTGGCGAAATGCTCCATGACCACGCTGGCCGTCCCGCGCTGCCAGCGCTCGCCGAGGTCAGCGAGGTAGGGCAGCACGACATCGCGCAGGACGGCCGGCACGGACAGATCGGCGAGCAGCCGGTCCAGGACGGCCTGTG
>Ga0209656_10001049_pt1 | contig 17825 bp, 18 predicted proteins | sample BogFormECP12_OM2_FD_188239 | JGI IMG/M metagenome (GOLD analysis project Ga0209656, IMG submission 188239) | Bog forest soil microbial communities from Calvert Island, British Columbia, Canada - ECP12_OM2 (SPAdes) (version 2) | ecosystem: Environmental > Aquatic > Freshwater > Wetlands > Bog ... | reverse complement strand
CCCAGGACAGCGAGCTCAAGGTCGGCAAGGTGCTGTGGATCGCGGGCCACTCCGGGCCCGAGACGGCCGAGGACTCCCGCACCCACTTCGGCATCTTCTCCATCGGGGTCACCCAGCTGTTCCCGGAAGGGCACGTCATCGACCTGCATCCGTGGGAGTACAACGAGGTGCCGGTGCTGCTCGGCACCGCGTTCGGGCTCGACGTCCCCATCGTGGCGCTGCACCTGACCCGCCCGCCGGTGGAGATCCCCGACCGGGAGGCGCTGGGCATCCCGTCCCACCTGACCGCCGCGCGCGGCGCCTACGTGCTCCGCGACTACCAGCCGGGACTGCCGCGCGGCGGCACCGTTTTCGTCCGCGGGACGATGCCGACGCGAAACCTGGTGAACGTGCTGCCTGAGCTATCCGCGCTCGGCATCAACGTGAAGATCGTCGCGGCGGTCAGCCCGCAGCTGTTCGCCCGCCAGCCCCTTGATTACCGGCAGTCGGTGGCCGGTCCGGCGGACCGGCTCGATGCCATGATCATCACCAACGGCGCGTTCAAGCTGATGCGCGAATGGGCCGACGGCCCGCTGGTCAGGGAGTACTCGCTGTCATCGGACTGGGACGACCGGTGGCGCACCGGCGGCTCGGTGGCCGAGGTCATCGAGGAGGCGCACCTGGACGAGGCGCACATCCTGGCCGCGCTCGAGCGGTTCGCGGCCGAGCGCCCCGACCGGCGGCGGCGCCTCAGGGACCTCCTCGAGGCGGGCGAGTAGCGCCGCGCCGCCGACGGCCGCGTCCCGAACGGAGCCGGGGGCACATTGGGTACCTTCTTAGGTACCCGGGGGCCCACCGACTCCTGGGAGAGCGCTCGCCGGGGCTGGATTACTGGGGCAGGAGTGGCTCAACGCGGGCCAGGGTCTCCCTGAGGTTGGGCTCGGAGGTCAGGTCGCGCGCCTCGGGCAGGGACAGCCAGCGGAGCGGGGCGTGAGGGCTCTCCGGGCGCACCGCTTCGGGGGCGTGGGTGGCCATGAAGTACCGGACGTCGGCGTGCTGGTGGGCGGGTTCTCCCTTGCCGGCCGGGACGTCGACGATGACCACGTGCGGACCTCGGCGTCGGGCCACGGGTCTAGGTCGGGCAGGCCGGTCTCCTCCTCGGCCTCCCGCCGCACGACGGTGAGCGGGTCGGTCTCGCCCGGGTCACCGTGGCCGCCGACCTGGAGCCAGGCCTGCTGACGCTGGTGCCAGCGCAGCAGCACCCGGGCGGTGGGCGGGTGCACGATCAGCGCGGACGCGGTGACGTGCAGCGGGAGGTCGCGCCGGTACGGGTCGGCGGCGGTCTGGGTCAGCGCCCGCACCCGCTGGATGTCGGCCGTCTCGGTGTCGTCCCGCGGGCGGTAGCGGTCCAGGAGCGTGACCAGATCAGGCACCGAACAAGTATGGCAGCCGTCCGATTGCTAGCCGACCAAGAAGCGGTAGGAACCTATCTCGGTGAAGGCTTGCTGGGTCGGGGGCTGGTCGCAGCGGTCCATGATGCCGGCCTGGAACTCACCGAAGGCCTTGACGGCCAGGATGGGGCTGGGATCGTGTTCGGACTGGACGATGTGGACGAACGTCACCTGGTCGTCCAGCATGAGGGTGGCGTACGGTCGGTCGCGGGCGTGATCTTGTATGGGTAGTACGGCGGCGGGCCGGCCGTGGGTGAGCCGTGGGGCGTCGAAGGCACCGTCGGGGTGAACGGTGGCCAGCCAGTACAGGCGGTTGTCTGCGAGGGCGCCGCGGACGAGTTCCCAGGGCAGGACCGTGGTGGTTTCGGCGGCGATCAGGTCGGCAGACCTCCGTTCGGCACCGGTCATGGGTACCCTCCTTGCCTGTCTGGGAAGTATGACGGCTGGGCGGGGGTGGAATCATCGGTCGCGCGTCGTGCCGTGACCGGGGTGGCCTTGGCGGCGCGCAGAGGGGCTCCGGCTCTGGTAGCATCTCGGCGAGGCATTTGGGGCCGTTAGCTCAGCGGGAGAGCGCTTCCCTGACACGGAAGAGGTCACTGGTTCAAATCCAGTACGGCCCACGATTTTTCGAATATATGTCTTGCCGGGGGAGCCAAAAGGGGAGCCCAAGGGGGAGCCAGAAGTCAGGCAGACCCGGTGTTCTTCTGGCGGTTCAAGATCGAGTTCATGGCGGTCGCGCCGGTCTCGATGACGGGCCGGAGCTGGTGGCGGTAAACGGTCTGGGTGACGATCGTCGTTCGGTGTCCGACCAGGTCGGCGATCGTCTCGATGGGCACGTCGTTGTCGCTCATGATCGAGACGAAGGTGTGCCGTAGTTCTCTTGGTGTCCAGTCCTCCCCTATGCCAGCCGCCTCGGTGATTGAGCGGAACGCTCGGCGGACGTTGCCTGCGGCCAGTGGTTTGCCGTTCCGGGTACAGAAGACAAGGTCGTTGTCCTGCCAGGTCTCCCCCGCTCTCAGTCGCCTGGTGGCCTGCTTGGTGTGGTGCTGCCTCAACGCCCGTGCTACCTCGTCGGGGACCTCGAGAGTCCGGCGGGACTTCTGAGTCTTGGTGTCGCCGCCAGCGCGGACGGAGCGCCATACATACTTGGCGCTCTACTCCAGCTCGATCTCTCCGTCGGCCTCACTCTCAGGGGAGCGCCATGCTCCGGTGGGCTCGGGCCTGAGGACGGTGTCGCGCTCGGCCGTCGTTCGGTAGGCCTGCTCGACGGCTCGCAGCAGGGCGGCTGTCCGGGTCTCGCGGGCGGCGATGGCCTGACGGTTGCGGAGGCCAAGTTCCCCGTCACGGATGTCTTCACCCGAATCGAAATCGCCGACGGACGCGTCTGGATGCTCCCGTCAGGCATCGGGTGCTTCGCCGGCGACCTGCCCGAAGAAGAGCAGCAAATAGTCTGGGCGACCGCCTACCCGCCCGCCGCCGAGTTGTTCGCCAGCAACGCTCCGGGTGTCGCGTGGCGGACCAAGCCGAGCTGGTACATCGTGGCCAGCAACGACCGCTCCGTCCACCCCGAACTAGAGCGCGCCGCGGCCAAGCGCATGGGCGCCACCACCTATGAGCTCGACAGCAACCACGTCCCCATGCTGTCCCAGCCCGACCGCGTCCTCGACGTCATCCGTACCGCCGCCAGCGCCGTCTAGGGAATCCGTACCGGAACGCAGCACGTCGCGCTGGCCTGACGCGAAGAGGCGTCAGGCCAGCGGGTTTCTGCACTCCAGTGCCTACTGAAGAAACGGGTGCCAGTGCCGCTAGGCGATGGTTTCCCGGTGCAGCTTGCTAGCTAGCTGGACGCGTGACTGGACGCCCAGCCTCGCGAACACGGCGGCCAGGTCGCCTGTGGGGTGCCAATAGTCGGCCTGACCTGTGAGCTGCGGCGATGTCCAGGGTCCAGCCGTAGGGCATCATGATCATCCGTGTCCTTGCGCCTGCTCTATCTAATCTTCGTCCGGGTTTGCGGCTGGCTGGTCCTGCTCGGCCGGTCATCGGCCTCCAAGAACGCCGAGCTGCTCGTCCTGCGGCACGAGGTCGCCGTGCTGCGCCGCACACATCCGCGGCCCCGACTGGACTGGGCCGACCGCGCCGTCCTCACCGCACTGATCCGGCTCCTGCCAGCAAGGCTGCGAGCGCACCGGCTGGTCACCCCTGGCACCGTCCTGCGGTGGCACCGCCGCCTGATCACCTCGAAGTGGACCTACCCGAACCGGACAGGACGACCGCCGGTCAGCGCCGAGATCGCCACCCTCATCGAGCGGCTCGCCACCGAGAACAACGCCTGGGGATACAAGAGGATCCAAGGCGAGCTGCTCAAGCTCGGCCACCTGGTCAGCGCATCCACCATCCGCCGGGTCCTCAAAGCCCTGAAGATCTCCCGGCACCCGAGCGGCACACTGACACGACCTGGCGGAAGTTCCTGCACGCGCAAGCCGCGACGATGCTCGCCACCGACTTCTTCCACGTTGACTGCGCAGTGACCCTGCAGCGGCTGTACTGCCTGTTCGTCATGGAGGTCGGCAGCCGTTACGTGCACATCCTCGGAATCACCGCCAACCCGGACGGGCCGTGGACCGTGCAGCAGATCCGCAACCTGCTGATGGACCTGGGTGATCGCGCCGCAGAGTTTCGGTTCCTGGTCCGCGACCGGGCCGGGCAATTCACCGCATCGTTCGACGCAGTCCTGGCTGATGCCGGTATCGAGGCCGCGAAGATCCCGCCCCGGAGCCCGCGCGCGAACGCTTACTCGGAAAGGTTCGTGCTCACCGCCCGGACCGAAGTCACTGACCGGATGCTGATCGTCGGCCAGCGGCATCTGCGGGCGATCCTGGCCCAGTACGAGCCCACTACAACGGGCGGCGACCCCACCGCAGCCGCCAGCTCCGCCCGCCCCGGCCCGACCACCCTCTCGCCGACCGCTCCTATGAGCGGATCAGGCGCCGTCCCGTCCTCGGCGGCCTCATCAACGAGTACGAGCGGGCCGCATAGAAGCCGAGGTCAGGACCAGTGGCTGAGTTCTGGAACCCCACAGGTTTCGTCTGAGGGCGTACCGTCAGGTCGAATTAGCGGAGGTAAGAAGAATACCGCTGTCTGGGTACGTCGTGCTGCGTCTGCTGTTGCCTGGCGCCGTTGTCACTTGATTTGTCACTGCTTCATAACATTCCTCAAACTAACACCTCCAGAAGGCTGGGCAGTTCCTTATCGGTCTCGACCCGAGTTCGGCCACGTTAGTGCACAAGTCAGCGGGCGTGGGTGATGGTTTCGAGGGCTTTACGGAGGTCGTCGGGCAGGGGGCGGCTGCGGTGATGGTGTGGGACCGACCTGGATCTCGATGGTGCGGTAGCGGCGGGCGGTGCGAACGAACTTCCCGACCGAACAGCCGGTACGGTCTTCGATCCAGCGGCTGATGGCGAGGTCAAATCGTGGCCGAAGTCGGGTTACAGCGAGGGCGGAAGCTGTGGGCGGCTGCTTTCCACGAGGACTGCGGCGAGTGCCACGGTCGCCCGCACGAGTCCCTCGTCTCCCGCCGCGATCGCGGTCACTCGGGCCCTGACCAGGCCGAGCCAGGCCTCAGCGGCGACCGCGGCGGCCTGGATATCGGCGTGCTCCGTCTCGACCGCCTCCTCGTAGGCGGTCCGGGCCCGGTGCCAGCGCCGCCGCACTACGAGCAGGCTGGCCGGCTCCATGTAAGCCATGAGCGCACCGGCACCGGCAGCGAGTACGAGGATGAAGGTGCCAGTAAGGGCACCGAAGACGGCGCTTGCTGAAGCGTACTCATGGATCGTCGGCCAGCCCGTGTGCGGGCCGAGACCGTGCAAGGCGACCAGCAGCAGCCCGAGCAGGAGGGCGGCGCTAATGATGGCAACCACTAGAGCCCAGCGCCGCTGACGGACGACGACCGCACCGAGCCCGGCCACAGTCAGCCAGACCGCGGTGGCCGCCATCGCGGGCAGCACGGACCTCAGCTCACCGAGCAGCCCGCTGAGCTCGATGAGGTTGAGCATGACCAACCCGCCGCTCAGCGTAAGGACAAGCAGCAACCCCACGCCGAAATCGATCGGATGACGCCAACGCGGCTCGAGCCGGTGCCGCAGCTCCTCGTAGGCAAGCCGGGCTGCCTGGACAGCGGCGAGTTTCGAGCGGGTGATCGCCGCCGAGCACACCGCCAGCGCCCGCCAGTGACTGGCCTCGGCCAGCAAGCTCGCTGCCTCCAGGTGGTTGGCCAACAGCTCGCCGATGATCCGGGCCGGCGTCAGCCGGTGTTCTGGCTGCACTGTCGTGTCCCCTCTCTCGCTCAGGCCGTTCCTGCTTGAGAAGAGGGGCGGATTCTCAACGCCTGACACTGACGGCCCCTGTCAGGTTCGGGCCGGACGGTGCTCTTGCTTTCCATACATCAGATGTCCTGCGCACCGCCACAGGAGGTCCTGCGGCGGTGGCCGACAGGACGAGGCGAAGGAGAACACGGTGCGGAACCTCATCCACCGGGTCGGCCGTATCGGCGCCGCCGTCGGCGCGGCCACCCTGCTGGCCGGCTGCGGCCTGTCCAGCGTCGCCGGTCCGCCGGGTGGTCCGGCGACCGGTCCCTCGGTCACGATCACGCAGGACGTGCCCCCCTCGGCCCTGCTGACGGTAATGACCGGATCCGCCTCGGACCCGGCGCTGTCCGGTCTGGTGGCCAGCACCGCCCGGCCGAACGAGGACGTGAGGATCTTGCAGGCTGGGACGCCGCCCAGGACGATCGCCGCGTCCGACTCTCCGGCGCCGTCGGCGATCACCATGCCGGGCCAGCCGCTGGCTCCGGGGGGCGGCCAGACGGACTATCAGACAGCTCAGTACGCCAAGCGGCTGCAGGCCTGGCGGACCAGGCACGCCGCTGAGGTGCAGGCCGAGGCGGCAAGGACCCGCGAGAACGTCTCGGTCTGGCTGACCGGGCTTGGGATCCCGCAGAAGATTAGCCGCCTCGCCGATCCGCCCGGCGACGAGGGTACGCTGGCCGCCGAGAGCGGCGTCGCGGCCAGCGCGCTGGCGGAACTGCAGGCGGAGGCCGGGAACATCTTCGGCGGCCGCCGGGTGATCGTCCTGTTCTGCCATGAGCTGAGCGGCGGCCTTCCGGTCGGCGAGCTGACCGGGGTCGACGTCATCGTCGTTACCAGCTATCTCCCGACGGCAGCGGCGGCCAGCGCGGCTCAGGCCGACCTGCTGGGGGCCGGGGCGGCCCAGGCCGCCGTGGTCGGGCCGGAGGTGACCGCCGTCCAGCTCGCCGGGCTGGTCTCGGCCGACCTAAGCCGGGGCGCGGGGGGCGATTCGGTCTCGGCGCCGGTGCTGTTCGCCAACGACAGCTTCGCGCTCGGCCCGGTGGCCATCCGGGAACTCGCGGGGTTGCTGCCGCGGCTGCGGGAGCGGGGAGCGACTGCGGTGATCAGCGGTTTTGCCTCGACCCCCGGTACGGCCGAGGCCAACTACGTCTTGTCTTATGAGAGAGCGACAGTCGTCGCCAATTTTTTCGAATCAAATGGAATCCCGACATTCGCGCTCATCATCGTGGGGCACGGCGCGAGTGACGTGGTGGGTTCGGGAGCCTCGGGCGCGAACCGGCGAGTGCTCGTGGTGATCGAGGAGTCAGCCGACGAATCCTGAGGTGTGATGGGTCCCGGGGCGGCGCTGAGGTCGGTGCCCCGGGACCCGTGTTCTGCCTTGCTTCTTGTTTAGCGGCCGAGGATTTCAGCCAGGTAGGCGGGACCGGCGATCGGCGCCTGGCCGGCGATATCGGCTGCCGTGACCGAGGGCGCTTGCGGGACGCAGACCCTCGGGTCGAAGACGGCCTGCCGTCGGGCGGCCAGGTAGACACGGTCGCTGTCGCCGGCCGCTTCCCAGTCGCGGCGGCACCGCTCCCAGGCCGCGACCGCTAGTGCGGCCCAGTCCTCCTTATTCGATTGTGAGGCCAGGCCCGCCGGAGCCCGTTCGGCACGGAGGGCCGCATCGGCCCACCGCAAGGCGCGCCTGATCCGGTGTCCCTTGGCGCTGCGAACCGGCCACATCTTGTCCTGCACCACCTCGATCCAGCTCTCCTGGAGTTCGTCCAGAGGAAACGGGAGCTGCAGCTCGGCCCGGACCCGGTCCGGCGTGACTGTTGTGAAGGCGGCCTGGGCTAGGACACGGCGGACGGACGGGTCCACCAGCCTGGCCAGGCAGCGGGCGAGCGCACCGCAATCCGTGCCCGGCGCCAGCAGCGCCTCGACCATCGCCTGTCCCTTCGCGCCTTCATACCGGACGAACAGGTCGGAGTAGGGTGACAGCCCGGGCTGGAAGAGCCAATCGGGCACTAGGTCGGGATCAAGCATCCACTGCAGGCCGCCCAGGCGCACCCGATCCTTCTCGAGGCTCTCGACCTCGGCGGTCACGTCGAATTCGGGTATCGGTGGCGGGGCGACGGGCCGCAGCCCGGATCGCCCGCCGATTGCTTCCCGCAGCCGTGTGGCGGCCACTGGGTCGTCCGCCGCCGAGATGGCGGCGACGGCTAGAGCGGCCTGGGCTGCTTGTTCGGGAAGCACTGATGTGTTGATGCTGTCCAGCTGTTCGATCAGCTTGGCCAGCGCTTGATGTCCTTCGGCGCGAGCCCGCGCGTGCAGGCCGACGTGTTCGGCGAGTTCGGCGGCCTCGGCCGCCCACCAGGGCGAGCCGGGCGCAACCGGGCTGGTGGCCCGCGCCGCGTCGAGGCGGGCCAGGTTCGACAACATTCCGGCGAGCCTCGGCTCGGGCGAGAACAGGTGTGCTCCCGCTGACGCTCCGACTGGCTCGGTTGCAATATCGGACACCACGCTCGGCGCTTCCGCACCGAACAAGCGGATAAGCATCACTGCTGCCTGCTCACCGATCGCGATGGAACCGTCTGTCCCGGCGGCATCCACTACCACCCGGCATAGGCGACCATCGGCACGGTCGAAGGCGAGGTCCAGACCCGGCACAGGAATCAAAGGCGCTTCTCCCGCCACCCCCGCGGGGAGGCCCTCGAAGATCACCTGGCCGATCTCGCGCTCAAAACTCGGCGTGAGGTTCATAACTACAACTTCGCACCGTAAAGCCGCCATGGCCAGCATCTTCTGCTGGAACTTCGGTTCGTGTCCGCTGGGGACAGACGGCGGCACGCTTTGGATGAGCTACGTCTGGGGGGTCACTGTGTGCAGGGAGCGGCGAACCGCGCCCGGTCACGTCGTCGTCGAGAACAGAGAACGGATGGCCTGGTCGAGCGCGGCGTCCCACTTGGCGTGATCGACACCCTCCGGGGCGGCCGAGCGAAGCGCCCACGGGAGGAGCATGTGGTGCAGGCTGCCGATGTGACGCTGGAGCTTCTCGGCGGCCCGGCGTTCGGCTCCACGGGCGTCCTCGGCGACCTGAGCCGCGCGGCGGGTAGCGCCGCGCGCGCGGGAGTGGCTAAGGAACCGGGTCCGGGCCAGCACCGCGGAGCCACACAGGACCAGGCCGGCCGAGATGGCGGTCAGCAGGGCGGACTGCAGGACGGCGACCGGCAGCGAGTCGCCGGACACCGTGATTAGGAACTCGGTGCGGAGCCCCAGCAACGCGAGGTACCCCATGGTGACCACCGCCGCGAGCACGCCTCGTCGCCTCGGGTGGCCCCGGGTGATCTCGAAACCCAGCATCGCCCCGATGGACGCGACCACGAGGATGAACGTGACGAGCCAGGTCCCCGCCAAGTTGAGGCCGAACGCCTGGGCGGCCCAGTTCAACGGGACGGCATCCAGGATGACGAGAGCGACGACGGTCGCAAGGCCCAGCCCGAAGCCCAGGATCCGGTGATCGCCGGGATCGAGCTTGACGGCGAGGTTCGACTCTTGCTGTTCGGTATCTGCCTCGATCTTCTCGGCCCGGTTGGTGCGCTCGGCCAGTTCCCGCAGATGGACGCGGGTGCGCAGGGTGTCCCTGATCTCCTTGGCAACCCTGGGGTGTTCCTGCAGCAGCCGCGTGATCGTAGCGGTCGCTTGGGCCTGCAAGGCGACGTCGGCCGACGTCGTCGATTCGGCGTCGGCCTCCGCGGGCAGGATCGAGTCGTCGTGTTCGGGATCCGGGTTGGGATCGCCATGCTCGGTGATGGTTTCGATGGTCATGTCTGCCTCCTCAGCTCACGGCCTGAAAGAGACGAGCCGGGCGGACGGCGAACCTGACACACGCCGCGTATGTCAGGTGGATTCAGGTCAGTTCGTCACGCTGGACGACAGCCTGCAGCAGTGCCTTAACGTCCTCGCGGGCCCGACGGAAGCGCTGGTGAAGCAGGTTCGCCGAGGCGCCCGACTGAGCGAAGTACTCGGGATAGGCAGCGCGGAGGGCCTCGTTTGAGTCGGCGTCGCTGGGCTCTGCGTTGATCCCGTCGCGGAGGACTCCTTCAGCGGAGGTGTAGATCACCGCACGGTAGAAGGCGGGATCGTCCGAGCGGGCGGGCGCCGCCGCCTCGAGGCAGGCACGTTGGGCGTGGATCCGGTCGAGCCAGGACTCGGCCTGCACCGCGGTGCAGGCCGTATCGGCCACCGGCCTGGCCGAGGCCTGACCGCACACCAGGGCGCCGTGCTGGTCCGGGCTCTCCATCGGAATGGCCCGGGACAGTGCGTAGAGGCGGTACGCCTCATGCTTCAGCACCGTGCTGAAGTAGGCGCGCCGATCGTCGATATGCTCTGGGTGCTTCACTGTGCCGACTGCACACAAGGCCGCCTGCCAGAGATCCTCGATCAGGTCACGGTCGCCCGCCAACTTCCGGACAAAGCTTCTGACCTGCGGATCCTGCCAGAGGGCCAGCAACTCTTGCTGGAAGTCCGACGATCCGCCGGGGGCATCCAGGTTGTCCACGATGCGAACCCCCGTTCGGGAAGGCCTCTGCTAAGTCTAGCTTCACCTCCTTGGGCCCGACAATACCCCGACTAGGTCAATACTACCTAGAAAAGAGTTTACAATCTAATATCTAGTAGAGTCTACCGATGTTGGGGAGAATCTGCTGTCGATTTGAGATTGTGACCAAGCTCGGGTAATAGTTGTTATCGTTAAGTCCTAGCACTCTCAGTCGGCATGCTCTATGTTTGGGAGATCCGTTGAGCGATCGCTGCTCGCTGGCCACGGCGTACTCAGCATCAGAGCTAGCTGTGCTTCCCGGGAGGTGACCGTATGCAACCCGCACCCCCGGCCCTACAGCTGGCTCAACGGCTTCGCCAGCTCCGTCAGCAATGGTCTGACGTGCGCTTGACCCAGGAGAAGCTGGCTACCGCGTTCAGCGTCGAGGAGAAACTGGCCGCGGCCACCGTGTCCTCATGGGAAAGCCTCAGCACGCCGAAGCTCCCTCCGCGCCACCGGCTTCTCGCCTATGCGCGGTTCTTTGCGACGCAGCGGTCGGTCGAGGCGGCGCCCCCCACGCTGCTGGCGCTTGAGGAACTTACCGCGGACGAGCATGCCGTCTACGAGACCCTCGAATCGGAGCTACTCACGCTCAGGGGCGCGGCGGCGGGGGATTCTGCCGAAGAAGAGATAGCGTTCAGCAGATCCTGGCATTTTGCCGACACGGGCCGTGTTACCTTTGTCTGCGCGGAGTTGCCTAGCGAGGAGACCGGACCGCTAACAGATCCGACAAATCCAAACTATACGGAACTACAGGCATTTGCGGACGTAGATGCCCTGATGGAGCTGCATGGGCATGTACGGGCAGAAAACCCGAAGATGCTCGTGCACTATAAGATCCCCGCCGAGATAGACCGTGACGATCTTACTGGACACCTTATCCTTCTCGGCGGCTTCGTCTGGAACGAGATAACAGAGCGGTTGTCCGAGATGGCTAGGCTGCCTATAAGGCAGTTCGAGCATCCCGAGCTCCTTACTGGAGAAATCTTCATCGCCGACGTGAATGGCAACGAGAAGGAATTCTGGCCGAAATGGACCGACCGCGAGCGCAAGGTGCTCGAAGAGGATGTAGGCCTGCTCGCCCGGGTGCCGAATCCGCTTAACTCGAACCGTACACTTACCATATGTAACGGCATTCATAGCAGGGGGGTGTATGGCGCCGTGAGCAGCCTTACCGACGCGTCGCTCCGCGATGCCAATGAACGGTATATTTCCACCCACTTTGGAACTTCTGAATCGTTCGCAATACTGATGTCGGTTAAAGTTATCAACAATAAGGCGATGACTCCCGACTTGGGCGGGCGCGGAGTGGTGCTCTACCAATGGTCACAGCGCAGAGCCGCATGAGGATCCCCGGCCACGGCCACGAGGCACCGTCCGAGATGAGCGAGCACGCCGAGCCCATCCGGCAGCTTGGCACGCACTGCAAGCTCGTCAGCCAGACGGAACAGCTGGCCCTAGATGCCACGCTAGCTCTCGACGCCATCATCGTGCCTGCGTCAAGGCCTGCTCGAAACCTTGAGCAGGCCATCACATTGGCCCGAGCAGCCGACTGCCCGCTGCTCATCCTGTGCAGTCACAAACTTGAACCTGCCGAGGTACATCAGCTGCTCGGCGAGCGGTCGTTCAACGATGCGATTGTGGTCAAGTTGCCCAAAGAGTACCGTCATGAGCTTCTCGAGTTCCGGGCCCTAGAGTCAATTAGAGGTGACCTGCCGAAGGCCTGCTCCAGCTACGTGACAGACCTCAGCACGAAACGAAACGTAGGCCTCCTCCTAGCCCGAATGGTGGGGTGGCGGCGCATATTCTTCCTTGACGATGACATCAGGGATATCAGCTATCCGGACCTACAGAGCACGGTATCCATGCTCGAGGCCTTTCCCGCGGCTGGCATACGAGTTAACAGCTTTCCCGATAATTCGGTCGCCTGCCACGCCCACCGGGCGACTCGGGGGTTGCAGGATGTCTTCGTTACCGGAGCGGCATTGGCCGTGGACTGCCAGAAGAACAGCGGATTCTTCCCCGATATATACAACGAGGACTGGCTATTTTTCTACGACGATGTGCGCACCGGGCGGCTGGGTAGCTCAGGACTTAAGGCAACCCAGCTTCGCTACGATCCCTTCGCCGATGCGCAGCGCGCTGCTTGGCAGGAATTCGGCGACGTCCTAGCAGAGGGTCTGTATGCACTGCTCGATAACGGTCAAGGTTTTGAGTACGCCACGCGCGAGTATTGGGTTGACTTCCTCTACGCCAGGCGGAGATTTCTCGAAGCAATCATCGACCGTTCTGGCACAGCAAGGCCAGAAATAAGAGAGCAGCTGCTGCACTCAGTAGAGGCTGCGCTGAAATGCTCGATCACGATAGAGCCAAAAACGCTCGAGCGTTATGTCCGGCTGTGGCGACGGGATCTTCGTGGCTGGGAGCGGCGGGTAATTGGGATAGGCCAGACGCGATCCCTTGAGGTGGCGCTGAAGGAGTTGGAGCTCGAACTGCCGACTGGCGGATGGATCTCTGACATGGCTCACCCCACTCCCGAGGGCCTCACCGAGGAGCCTCCTACCGTACCCTTTACGGCGCCCGATTACTTCAACCTCTTCAGGCCCAGTGCGGACGATGACGGCCGCACGGTTCCAGACCGGGGAAGGCGTGGCGGACGTAACAGGCGGGCCGGCCTTCTTCCGCATCACGGGTCACCCAGCATCCAAGAGGGCGGGTTCTTCGCCTCAGCTCGGCGAGCCCTGCGGATAACCGGGCGCGAGGGTGCGCAGTCGGAGGCCAGCCCGTCGCTGGACGTCCAGCCGACAGCGGAGACCGTGTGTAGCTGAGGAGCCGCGTCTGATTTAAACCAAGCCCTACCACTTGAATACCGGCATGCAAATGCCAGACTGCTGTAGTGCTGCATATTTCGGCTGAGAAGGCGCAACGCTTCCCAGACCTGGTCGACAGGGACGTTTCTCGCATTCTGACCAGCGCCGATATGTGCGAAGCCGGGCCACCGACCGCCGACGGCACCGCCAGGTGACGGAGGAAGGCAGAACGCGGCTGACCCGCCCGGTACATGCGCTTCTTCTATTTGTGTGTGCGCTCGTATTGGTTGATACCATCTTTTTTACGGCGCTGACGCCGCTGCTGCCCCACTACTCACGCGCGGCCCATCTGTCCAAGTCGGGAGCGGGCATCCTGGTCGCTGGCTACGCCTTGGGCACCCTGGCCGGCGCGCTGCCCGGCGGATTGCTCGCCGCCCGCCTGGGCTGCCGGAAGATCGTGCTGCTCGGGCTTACCCTCATGAGCGTTTCGACGCTGGTCTTCGGTTTGGCGTCCGTTGCCGGGATCCTCGATGCGGCCCGCTTCGTCCAGGGTCTGGGCGGGGCGTGTACCTGGGCCGCTGGCCTGGCCTGGCTGGCCACGGCGGCGCCGGAGGACCGGCGGGGAGAACTGCTCGGCGTGGCTCTCGGCGCCGCCGTGGCCGGAGCACTGCTCGGTCCCGTGGTCGGGGCCGCGGCCTACGAGGTGGGGACCGGGCCCGTGTTTGCCATGGCAGCGGTGGCTGGAGCGGTGCTCGTGGTGATGGCCTTTCTAGTGCGCGATCCGCATAAACCGATGCCGCAGGGTTTGCGGGAAGCCCTGAGGGCAGTGGGCGATCGGCGGGTCAGCACGGGACTATGGCTGACCATGCTGGCCGGGATGGCCTTTGGCGTCCTGGACGTGCTCGCGCCGCTGCGACTGGCCGACCTGGGGGCCAGCGCCCTGCTCATCGCAGGCACGTTCCTGGCGGCCTCCGCAATCGAGGGCTCGCTCTCACCGCTGGCGGGTCGGCAGGCGGATCGCCGGGGCACCATCGTCCCCGTCACGATCTCGCTGGTCGCCGCCGTCGCCGTCAGCCTGCTGGCTCCCACGCTGGGGTCAAAGCGTTTGCTCATTCCGGTCCTGGTCGTGGGGATGCCTGCCTTCGGCGCCCTCTTCGCCCCGGCTATGGCCCTGCTTAGCAAGGGCGCGCACCGACTCCGGCTCGACCAGGGCCTGGCGTTCGGCCTGGGCAACCTGGCCTGGGCCAGCGGCCAGGCCATCGCGGCAGCGGGCAGTGGCGCGCTAGCCCAGGCGACATCCGATCTGGTTCCCTACTGCTTGCTTGCCGGGGCCTGCCTCGCGACCCTGGGCATGGTTCATTTCCGGCGGAGGCGCAAGGAGCGGGCGCCGAACTGACGCCTGGTCCGCTACCGCTTCCTGGGGTCCAGCGGACTACGGAATGCGGCGACCGTGTGGAATTCGCGGTAATCATCCGTGTTCCAGATGCGCCCGCGCTTAGTGTCGTTGGCCTCGCGCACGCGCCGGTAGTTAGCCTGCTCGTGCTCTGGGGAGGCGAACTCCTCATCCGGGTAGCGGATCCCCGCCACCCACCAGTACTGGCCTGGGGTAGTTATCGCCCTCATGTGGTCATTGAGCTCGGCGCCGAACACATGATAGAAATTCGACTGCCCCAGCTCGGTCTCGTATACGACATCGCCTGGCGCTTGAATGGGGAAGCCGCCGGTAATCCCCTTCGCGAGCCGCTCGGAGAATTCCGGCTGCAACTCGGCTAGATCCCCGGTCGCGGATACGGATATGACCATTTCTCCGTGCCGGGACGTAAGCCTGCCTAGCTGGTGAAAGTACTCGCGCCGAAGCCCTTCCCCCGGAATGTGGCCTAGGCCGCTATACCAGGACGTAGTGAGCAGGTACTTTTCCCTGCCGCTGGCCCGCAGGGCCAGCCGGCGCATCACGTCAGGATCCTTGCCCTCATGTCCATGGACGAAGACCACTGTGATCGTGATACCGGCTTCGGTTCTGGATATACGGCCCGCGATGTAACCTGCGGTCTTTCCCGGTATCCAGAACATGGGCCCGACCGGTTTGAAGCCGTTCGAACACAAGGCCTCTTTTGCCTTCTTGAGGCCTGCCGATGAGACGTCATAGGCAACGACTCGCAGATCCTTCTTCGCGGCGGCGTAGTTATGGACGTACGATCCGATGAATTCGTTGGTCACGCGCCCGGTGCCGTAGCCAAAGTCGAACAGGTTAATTCTCCGGACGGTCCGGTTCGACTTGAGGGCACGGTCCATGGCATCGCTCAGCGCGTCCCGTTCGGCCGTGAGCACCCGCACCGCAGAGCGGTGGTCGTAGTGGCCGACCTGGTATCGCTCGTCGTAGATCGACCGTTGCGATGCGTAAGCATTCTTAAAGGTAAGCTCAGTTACCATTGAGGTCCCCCGTGGATGGCTGCCGAGGGGTTCTTGTTCAGGGCAGTGGTTGAGTTGCCTGGAGTCAATTTAACCGGGTCAGCCTTCTGCCGGAATGCTACCGCGATCCGGCCTCAGCTAAGGCCGCCAGTCGTATTTCGCGCCCTGGCGTGCCGAATACTGGGTAGTCATCCGACCGACCTGTGAGGCTCCGAAATAAGATTCGAGTGGATGCGCCTTTCCGTAGCAGCGTGGGGTAGTAAGGCGGCGATGTAGTTCGTAGGTGAGTCCCCGGAGGATTGGTTTCCGGCGGATCCGGTGGTCGGCGAGGTCGATCGGTTCGGGTGGCCGGGTGCTGGCTTTGGGCTGGGATGAGCTGTCCGAGGGCACGGTGCGGCCGGGCGGCGCTGTAGTGCTACAGGTACTCGGTCAGGGCCCGGCGCAGACGGTGCTCATTGACCATCAGCAACTGGTCGAGAAGCTCCCGCCGCAGGGTCCTGCTCATCCTTCGCAGAGCGCGTTCGCTCTGGGACTTCGCGACGGAATCTTCACCACCTCGTTTCCGGCACCGGACAGCACCGCGTCGAATGCATCGGTGAACTGGGCGGCCCGGTCGCGGACCAAGAACCGGAACCGGGCAGCATGCTCTCCCAGAACCATCACCAGATTCTGGACCTGCTGCAGAGTCCACGCCCCGTCTGGGTGGGTGGGCCGTCACGCCCAGGAGATGGACATGACGGGCGCTCACCTCGATGACGAAGATACGTTCAGGCGACGCAAGCTGACTGCGCGGTCGATATGGAAGAAATCGCACGCCAGCATCGTCGATGCCTGATTGCTCAGGAACTGCCGCCATGTCGAGCAGCTGCGCTCCGGCGCGGGCGGTATCCGGAGCCGTTTAAGTACTCGCCGCACCGTGGAGGCTCGGACGCGGATCTCGAGACCGAACAGCTCACCTTGGATCCGCCATCCACCCGGCCAGGCGGACGAAGATCAGGTACAGCATCCCTGCTGTCACAGGCCTGCGATTCTGCCAGCTCAGCGACCACTACATCCACCAAACCTTCAGTTCAGCCCCATGTACCCGTTTTGGAACCTACTGGGTCCTCGCCCAAGCGAGATCGGACCTCGTCCCGCCCTCGCTACTGGCCGGAGCCTGCCAGAGCACGATGATGATCGTGCTCTGGCTGAGGAAAGCGCAATGGGGCCTGGTTCAGTTGGCCGAGCAGCCAAAATGATATCTATCGATGCCATCCGGAGTCGGGAGCAACTAGTGCAAGCCTTGCAAAAGCTTAAGCAAGCCGTATACGGCTAGGGCTACGAAGCCGATCATCGCAAGCTTGATGGCCGTACGCCAGAAGATCATCGTTACCACCACTATCATTACGATGATCGCCATAAGGGATCCAGGGTCTTTAGGCACAAACATGCCTTTCCTTCGCGACTCTTTCCTGAGTTTGAATCAGTACGTTGAGCAGGCCAGTGATTCGCCTGAATCCGATGTAGCCCGTCAGGCTAGGCTAGGTGTCCGGTAGGGCAGCGGACGGATTTGTTCTATCGACTGACAAATCGGGACTGGAACGGACGGATGCTTCCTGGGCAACGTGTCCGACGTACAATGTGGGACAAGCGAGGACACCGGCGGGCAGGGTGACCATGACCGATGTGGTAGATACCAGTGACTTGAACTTGGGTGCTGTGAACACTGCAGACCAGCTGGCCGACAAGCTACGTGAGGTTCATATCCGCGCGGACAAGCCATCCATGCGTGTCTTGGAGGCGAGGACGCGCCACCGTGGGACTCCACTGTCGAAGACCGCTGTTGCCGAGATGCTGAGAGGCGCCCGGTTTCCTACTAGGGCCTTGATGTTCGCCTTTCTCCGGGCGTGCGGTGTGCAGGAAGACGGGATGGAATCCTGGCAGCGTGCCTGGGAGCGACTCGCTGCGGAGAAAAGAGGGCAGAATCCCCGGCGTGTGATAAATCTGTGGCACTTCTCCGATCCTGGGCCCGTCACGCTGATCTGTGCGCAACTGCCTTCCGACCAGACAAGCCCGCTAGCAGAACAAGCCAACCCGAACTACACAGAACTGCAGTCCTTTGCCGACCTTGACGCGCTGATTGAACTATACGGACACGGGTGCGTCTTTTTAAGAGGCAGGTTATTTGGGGTTGTTTCGGTCATGCGGCGAGGTTGAGGCGGTCGATGGTGTCCTCGTCGTAGCGGGCGAGGTG
>Ga0209656_10001046_pt1 | contig 17861 bp, 15 predicted proteins | sample BogFormECP12_OM2_FD_188239 | JGI IMG/M metagenome (GOLD analysis project Ga0209656, IMG submission 188239) | Bog forest soil microbial communities from Calvert Island, British Columbia, Canada - ECP12_OM2 (SPAdes) (version 2) | ecosystem: Environmental > Aquatic > Freshwater > Wetlands > Bog ... | reverse complement strand
GAAGCTCAGGAATCACCCGGAGCAACAGGGAGGCGTCTGCAATGAAAACAAACGAAATTGGGGTTGTACGCCCAAACCCTCGAAAATTCCGTCAAAGTGGATTTCAGACTTCCACAGTCTGGTGCAGCCCTCGTTTGCTGATATAGGTTCTATTTTCACGGCCACTATACCTTTTGTGGCAGAAGAACTCCGATCGATCTAGATGCGGTGCTGGCAAACCTGGCACTGGAAGAAGGCGACGAAAGGCTCCCTCAAACCCTCAATTTCCACCTCGGGAGCGGCCGGCACAAGTCTCACAATGAAGACAGATCAAGACAGAACCAAGTGTGTCTCGTACTATGAAGCAAAATTTGCACAGTAGTTTTTCATTTTTCATTCTGCCTTTTGCCTTTGCTGGCGAGGCTCCCGCCGGGCCGCGGCGAAGGTTAGGCCCAGAAGTGCAGCCAAAGAATTCACTCGCAGTTCACTGGGAAAACGGCTCATCCGTTTTCCTCGTCAACCAGCAACACCCTGGGGGAGATCAGGAGTTCTGAAGCTAAGCTAATCAATTTCACCATCCACTCCGCAAGGAGGTCTCGACTCCGACGGTGTCGGATATGGTTCCGAAGTCACGGTCGGCCTCCAAGTGCAAGAGTACCGTCTGCGGCTTAAACGGCCATAGACTGGATTATATAATATCCTTATTTAAGGTAACTTATAAATCGACTATTCAAGTATCACGCAATTTTCACGCACTTTTTACAAAGACCTTAGAGAATTCCGATACTTGCAATTGATGCGCGCCTCTGTCTCTTCCACCCGAGAGCCGATGAAGCCAGAGTCCCGCCCGAGCAGCGAACAGGGCTTAGCGAGTCGCGTCAATCTGGCGGGGGCCTTTGATCACGAGTTCACCCAGACACCCCTGGCTAAGCACGCCTCCTTTAGCGGATCTCTTGTAGCCGAAGCGTCCTCGCTTCGCATCTCAAAGCGTTTGTTTGATAACGCTGGACTTCCCACAACCAAACCGAGAGACAGTGCGCTGCGAGCAGTCACCAAAGAGGTAGTCGGAATCCGTGTCCTCCTGACCCGCTTGCTTTTTGGCGGCGATATTCTGCGTAGGTTGCTTCTGCGCGTTTCTCTAGCGAAACCGCCTTCTGCTCCTTTGCGGTTCTGATGGCTTCGCCGAACGAAGCCTCAATTTGGGTCTCATCAGCACCCAAAGCCGTGAGAAACACACCGCGTAGCCGGTGCAGTTCGGCGCTCCACCAGCGTTCTTCAAATCTTTCGGCCAGTGCCTCGGCCTCGCTTATCGCCTCAAGAGCTTCGGAGGTACGAAGTGCAAGGTATAGGGCTTCAGCCTTTAGTGCGAGATAATACGGCATTAATATCTTCGATCCGGTTGCTCGCCAGTCCACTATTCCGTCCGCGATCCGTGGGAGACCTTCAGCTGTGTCACCGGAAGCGCTGCGCGCCCAACCGCGGAGAACCTCTCCTCCAGCCAGCCAATATGCAAACTGGTGACGCGTTGACAGTTCAATCAAATCCGATGCAAAGCGTTCCACTGTAGCAGGATTACGCACAAAGGAACCGAGAACCGCTGCATGATGCAGTGCCACCGCTAATGCATGCATATCCTTCAGATCTTTCGCTAATGAGATCCCTTCCGCCATGGTCGCTTGGCAAGAGTCGATCTCTCCGAAATGCCACTCGAATAGAGCCTCATGGCACAGACAAGTGACAGCGGGTGCGGTGACCTCTTCGACCGGAGACTGTACGCCTTCCGAGCGCCAGATCTGAACTCCACCCATCGTGCATTGTCGCGCGGACTCGAAATCGCCCAAATAATACAGCGTGACTCCCAAAGCGCGGTAGGCTCCTATCATTAGCGCAGAGCCGTTCTGCTCGTGCGCCAGTGAGTAAACTCGTTTCGCAATCTGCATCGTTGCACTCAGCCTGTCGGTCACGAGAGAATAGCGCCACAGACCTCTCAGTGCGGAAAATAAGACCAAGGGACGATCAAGTGAATAACACAACGATTCCGCGCGCTCGTAACAACTTCGTGCCTCCGGCGCTGCGAATCCTCGTGTAGCTGTTAGATATAGCCCGGACTGCATGAGGATATGAAGCTGATCTTCTGGGGTGAGACTTTGCTGCTCGACACCTATTTCAATCGGTAAGTCCCAGCGTCCCTTTTCAAAGAAACGAGCTAAAACTGAGAGCAATGCTCCTCTGGCTCCGAGGACTTTAGCAGCAAAGAAGGCATCTCCCCGCTGAATCCGCGGAATGTAAACTTCATGCAGCGTCTGGCGATATAAACCGGCATTGCAGCCGCAGATGACTGCTAAGAAAAGTGGCTCCATGTCCCTGAAACTATCCGGCAGCGGCGCCGCAAGCCCGCGATAATAGTTAAAGAGCCGCCTGTTGCATTCCTTCCACGCCTCAGTTCGGAGGCACCGGAGCTGTTCCCCATAGTATTCACGAACCAGAGGATGCGTGTCGAGATGCCCAGGACGGTGCGGATCTTCCCCAGCAATCAGTCTTGCTCTTCTTAACCTGGCAAGAATCGTTCGCCACTCGGTTAAGCTCAAATCGGTTAATGATTCTGTGAGGCCCTGGATAGCAGGTCTTTTGAGTAGAGCTGCAATGGCCTTTTCGTCCGCCGGTCGATCAAATAGGCCTAATATGCGGAGAACGGACAGCTCAACACCCTCGCCAAACCAGGTTTGATAAGATTCCATGACTTTTCGAGCATGGTCTCCCTCTCGTACGTCGTGAGCAAGACGGGTTGACACTTCTTCGCGGCAACGAATCTCTCCATCATAAGCATCGGTCAGATAGCTACCCAGCAGCGTTAGAGCAAGACAATGGCCACCGAACTCGTCGCTGGCACTGCGTAACTCCGCTTCCTGCCCTTTAACGCCAAGCGCTCGAAGCAATTTCGCACCGGCATCGCTGGATAGGTGTTCTAGTTCACGACGCGGGGCTGAGATGCCCTCGTGATCCGCAAGATCAGCAACCGGCGTCCGTGTGGTAATAACGCAAAGCCCGCAATTGAAAGCAGCGAGTTCGCGCAAAAGCGCCTGGAGGGCAGGTTCGCGCAACCGTCCTTCTTGCGGACCAGGCGGATTCTGGAGGGGCTCCAGACCGTCCAGAATCAATAAGGTTCGACGATGTGCGATGAGCTTCGCTAATCTTTCGCCCTTCTCCCACGCCGTCCCGAGCCGTGGATCTGGATCTCCAAACCAAGTTAGCGCGGCCTCGATAAATTCATCTGCGGATGAGGATTGCCCGCCGGTGCCTTGTCTATAAAAGGACCAGCCAAAAACAAGCTCAGCAGAACGATAATCCTCAGCAGCCATCCAGCCCAGCCAATGGTTAACGAGCGTGGACTTCCCGACACCAGCCCAGGCAACGATTGTTACGATATTTATATGCTGATTTGCCCATGCATCATTCAGGAAGGTGATATCCTCCTCTCGACCAAAAACGTTGCTTCCTGTAATGGGCAATCTGGCTAACGAAATTTTCTCCGCTCCTAGTCTTGCTGCCGGCCTGCGGATTACGCCGCAGGAATCGGGAGGGGCTATCATCTGCAAACTCTGACGAGTGATTCTACGCCGTGCTTCGATAGCGCCCGTTATCGTCGGCATCGCCTTCAGAAGTTCGGCCGGGTTCTGAAAGCGACGGCCGGGATCCTTGTCAAGAAGTACCTCAACGAGAATAACAACCGGCTGCGGAATAGCTTCGAGCAGGTCGGACGGTAACGGTGTATGCAAGTGCTGGTGCATCAGTTCGGCGGATGTGCCTCGGAATGGAGGCTGACCGGTCAGCATCTCCCAGAGCGTCACGCCCAACGAGTATAGGTCCGAGCGGATGTCGACCTGGATTCCCGCGAACTGCTCGGGACTGGCGAACTCTGGCGTCCCGGCAAAGATCCCTGGTACCGAAATCGCCGTTTGAGAGCCTTGTTCATCGACCGCCTTCGCCAGACCTAGATCGATTATTTTTGCCGTAATAGTGCCGTCATCTTTCAGACGCACCATGACGTTACTCGGTTTGATGTCCCGGTGAACGAGGTTCTGTTCATGAATTGCGGCCAATCCGGCAGCCACCTGCGTTGCAATTTCCATCGCCAGCTTCACCTCAAGCCGACCTAAGCGTTTGATGAGCTTTTCAAGTGTTTCCCCATCTACAAACTCCATCGCGTAGAAGTAACTGCCCCCGGTTCTACCCAGATGGAACACGGAGGCAACATTCGGGTGACGAACGCTGGCCGCCGCTCGGGCTTCGCGCAAAAATCGAAGCCGCGCCGATTCATCACCGAGGTATTTTTCGCTGATGAGTTTCAGAGTCACGGGGCAGTGCAGATCGATGTCGAACGCCTTGTAAGTGACGCCCATCGCACCGCGACCCAACTCGACCGGTTTGCCATCTTGGCCCTTCACTAACTCATAGTGCTCAAATCGGTGCGCCGCGTCTTGCGATGTCGGCTTGAGTGTATCCTCGGCAGAAGACTCGCCGGACTCAACCCCGTCAGCAAGAGCCTTGCGAAGCATGCAGACCGGACAGAATTCCATTGCTCCAGAGAATTCATTGCCGCAGCTAGGGCAGGTACGTTTGGGCTCTGTGCTCATATTCCTAACCGCCTTTCAGCCGCGACGTCGGCGGGTAATCCGACCGAAGCCCTCGACCCATAGGTACGGCGCTGTAAGCAGTCACCACAGCGGTAATCGGAATCCACGTTCGCCTGCCCCGCTCGCCTTTTGCCGGCGGTATTCCGCGTAGGTTGCTTCGGCGCGTTTCTCTAGTGAAACCGACTTTTGCTCCTTTGCGATTCTGATGGCTGCGCAGAACGAAGCCTCAATTTGCGCCTCCTCACCACCAATAGCCGTGAGAAACACACCTTTGAGCCGGTGCAGTTCGGCACACCACCAGCGCTCCCCAGATATTTCGACTAGTGCTTCAGCCTCGCGTATTGCCTCGAGAGCTTTCTCGGGACGATCCGCAAGGTAAAAAGCTTCAGCTTTGAGCGCCAGAAAATATGGCATGCGCAGCATCGCGCCAGTTGCTTGATAGTCCCGTATTCCGTCCTCAATCCACGCGATACCTTCCGCCGTGCTGCCGGAAGCGCTCCGTGCCCAGCCGCGCAAAATCTCCCCTCCAGGCAGCCAAAATGCAAAATTCTGACGCGCGGACAGCTCAATTAAATCCGATGCCAAGCGTGCCATTTCCGCAGGATTACCTTCGAAGTGACCGAGAATCACCGCCCAAAAAAGTAGTGCCAGGGCTAACGCGTGCATATCATTCAGCTCTTTCGCCAGCGAGATGGCTGCTGCCATGGTCGCGTGGCAACGGGCGGTCTCACCGAAATGCCAATCGGATAGGGCCTCAAATATGAGACAATGGACGGCGGGCGCGATGAACTCTTCGACCGGAGAGTGTACGCCTCCCGAGCGCCAGATTTGGAGACCACACATCGCGTATTGTCGAGCGGACTCGAAATCGCCCAGAAAGTACAGCGTGACGGCCAAAGCGCGGTATGCTCCTATCATTAGCGCAGAGTCGTGCTGCTCCTGCGCCAGTGCATACACTCGCTTGGCAATCTGCATCGCTGCACTCAGTTTGTCGGTGACGAGGGAAAATACCCACTGACCCATCAGTCCGGAATACAGGAGCAGGGGACGATTAAGAGAGTGACAAAAGGGTTCCGCGTGCTCGTAACAAATTCGCGCCTCCGGTGCTCCCAATCCTCGCGTGAGCGTTAGATATAACCCCGCTTGCATGAGGACGAAGAGTTGATCTTCGGCAGTGAGACTTTGAGCCTTGACGCCCACATGCACAGGTGAACCCCAGCGTCCACCTTCAAAGAAATGAATCAAAACCGAGAGCAATGCTCCTCTGGCTCCGAGGACTTTAGCAGCGAAGGAGGCATTGCCTCGCTGAATTCGCGGAATGTAAACTTCATGCAGCGCATTTCGAAACAGACCGGCATTGCAGCCGCAAATTACTGCTAAGAAAAGCGGCTCCATTTCCCTGAAACTATCTGGCGTCTCGGGCGCGAGCGTTCGATAATGATTATAGAGACGCCTATTGCATTCCTTCCAAGCCTCGGTTCGTTGATTCCGAAGCTGTTCGCCAAAGTATTCACGGACCAGAGGATGCGTGTCGAGATGTCCAGGATTATGCGGATCTTCACGAGCGAGGAGTCTTGCTCTTCTTAATCTGGCAAGAATCGTCCGCCACTCGGTCGGGCTTAAATCAGTTAATGACTCTGTAAGGTCAGGGATCGGAGGCGATTTCAGCAGAGCGCCAAGCACCTTTTCGTCAGCCGGGCGATCAAACAAACCCAACATGCGCAGAACCGACAGCTCAGGACCTTTACCAAACCAGGTCTGGTAAGACTCCATTACTTTTCGGGCATGGGCTCCCTGTCGTACGTCATGAGCAAGATGTCCTGACAGCTCGCCACGACAACGAATGTCTCCGTTGTACGCATCGGTCAGATAGCTGCCCAGCAATGTTAACGCGAGACAGTGGCCGCTGAACTCCTCGCTGGCACTTCGCAATTCTGCCTCATCCCCCTCAACGCCCAGCGCTCGGAGCAGCTGTTCGCCGGCATCGCTGGATATTTGGTCCAGGTCACGACGATAGGCCGAGGTGCGCTCGTGATCCGACAGATCGGCGACCGGCAGGCGCGTCGTAATCACGCAAAGGCCCGTATTGAAGGCGGCAAGCTCGCGTAGAAGCGCCTGAATGGAAGGCTCCCGTAACCGTCCCTCCTGTGGACCAGGCGGATTTTGGAGCGGCTCCAGACCGTCCAGAACCAATAAGGTTCGCCGATGCGCGATGAGCTTTGCCAATCTTTCGCCCTTCTCCCACGCCGTTCCGACCCGTGGGTCTCGATCGCCAAACCAAGTGAGAGCCGCATCAAGAAATTCATCGGCGGACGAAGTGCCTCCGCTACTGCCCTGTCTGTAGAAAGACCAGCCAAAAACGAGCTGCGCAGAACGATAATGTTCAGCTGCCATCCGTCGAAGCCAATGGTTGACCAGCGTGGATTTTCCCACCCCTGCCCAGGCAACGATTGTAACGACGTTGACATCCTTGTTTGCCCATGCCCGGTCAAGAAAGGTGATTTCCTCCTCTCGCCCAAAAACGTCGCTTCCTGTAACGGGCAATCTGGCTATGGAAATTCTCTTGGGTGCAAGTCGTCCGGGCCGTTTTCGAGTTACAGCGTGTGAAGCCGCAGGGGGTATCTTCTGCACGCTTTGACGAGTGACTCTTTTTCGTGCGTCGATTGCGTCGGTTATTGTCGGAATCGCCTTCAGAAGTTCATCTGGGCTCTGAAAACGCCCCGCGGGATCCTTCTCAAGGAACACCTCAAGGAGAACAGCAACCGGTTGCGGGGCCCCTTCAAGTCGTTCGAGCGGTAGCGGCGCGTGTTGGTGCTGGTACATCACCTCCGCAGGGGAACCCCTGAACACCACCTAGCCGGTCACCATCTCCCACAGCACCACGCCCAGCGAGTACAGATCCGAGCGGATGTCGACGCTGACTCCCGCGAATTGCTCCGGGCTAGCGAACTCCGGCGTCCCGGCAAAAGCCCCAGGAGTTGAAATCGCAGCCTCAGCAGGCACGTTGGCTGCGGGCTTCGCCAGCCCAAGGTCGATTATCTTTGCGGTCACACCGCCTCCCTCCTCGAAGCTCACCATGATGTTGCTCGGTTTGATATCCCTGTGAACGAGCTTCTGCTTGTGGATTGCCGCTAAACCGGCGGCTACCTGCGATGCGATTTCCAGCGCCAACTTCACTTCGACCCGCCCCGAGCGTCTGATGAGGTGCTCGAGGGTCTCCCCCTCCACGAACTCCATTGTATAGAAGTAACTGCTTCCGGTTCTGCCCAGGTGTAACACTGAGGCGACGTTCTGATGACGAACGCTGGCCGCCGTGCGGGCTTCACGTAAAAAACGAAGCCGCGCCGATTCCTCACCGAGATACCGCTCGCTAATGACTTTAAGTGTCACGGGGCAATGCAGATCGACGTCGAGTGCCTTGTAGGTGACCCCCATTGCCCCGCGACCCAACTCGACCGGTCTACCGTCTTCGCCCGTCACCAGTTGATAATGCTCAAATCGCTGCACTGCCTGTTCCGGTGTCGGCTTAACCGCTTCCTCGAAAGAAGACTCGCCGGACTCAACCCCCTCAGCAAGAGCCTTGCGAAGCATGCAGACCGGACAGAATTCCATTGCTTCAGAAAACTCGTTACCGCAACTCGGGCAGGTGTGTTGGGGCTCCGTGCTCATGGGCCTAATCGCCCTTCGGATGCGATTAAGGCTTCGCAAAGCGCATGGATTTCCTCGTCGATCTCTGCCGGATCTGACACCGTGCGGCCGACCTCATCTCGCAACAGCGCGGTGTAACGCTTTCGCAACCGATGGATGAGTGTTTTGACCGCGCCGGTGCTGACCTGAAGCCGGCTCGCAATCTCTTCATAGGAGGGCGGGGCTACGCTGTTGATTGGGTCCAGGAAAACTTTCAACGCTTCGAACGCGGACGTTTTTCCCTGGAGAGCATACTCCTGGCGCAGTCGGTTGAAAGCTTCGGCCAGGAGCGTCATTGCCCAACGAGCGTCGAACATTTTTTCTGCCGTTAAACACTCGACCGGCTCCAAGCGATAGAGTTCTTCGGCCTCTTCTGCGTCCAGCCCAACGAATTCTTTGTCGCCTCCTCTTTTAATGCGACGGGCGCGGTCGGCCACATCCGAGAGGTGGTTCTGGAAAGAGGCGAGCAAAAATGACCGGAACTTCCCTTTGAGCCGGTCGACACCCCCGAGCGCCCGTTGTTCCAGCAGATGCAGGAAAAAACCTTGGGTTAAGTCCTGGGCGTCATCCGGGGAGTGCCCCCGACGGCGAGCAAACATGTAGAGTGGATACCAATAGTTGCGGCACAACTGAGCTAAAGCGGACTCCCCCCCTGGCGCCTGGCTTTGCGCTGCACTCATGACGATCGTCCAGCGCGTGGTGTGAAAGCTCGTCGCGCCCTCCGCTAGCGGACCATGGTCGCGTTCCACAAGGATTTTCCGTGTTTCATCAACTTTAGCGCGTCAAAGCATGTTTAGGAACATAATTTCTGAAACTCTGGAACCGGACTGCCTTTGTAACGGGATGAACACCCCCGATCATGAAAAGCTCCAGTTGGACGGCACTGAGGAACCCGGCTTTCAGAAGACTCTGGATTGCCACCGTAGTCTCCGGAACCTGCGTGGCCGCTCACGACAGCGCAGCAACCTGGATGATGAATATCTCTACGGGGTCGCCATTTCTGATTTCGCTTATGTCAACAGTAGCGTCGCTCCCTTTCTTTCTGTTCACCCTGCCCGCCGGTGCCCTGGCCGATAAGGTGGACCGTCAGAAATTGATATGCTTTATCAATGTCGGGTTGGCGGCCATGGCAGCCGGCTTGGCGGTGTTTGGCTGGCTGCATTTGCTCAATCCTTACCTCATCCTGGTAAGTGTGTTTTTTATCGGAGTTGGATTCGCCTTTAACGCGCCGGCCTGGACATCGACCGTGCCTCAAGTCGTCTCAGACGCCGAGTTGCCCTCTGCGGCGACCTTAAGCGGTTTGCAATTCAACATTTCGGGAATTATCGGTCCGGCGTTGGGCGGTTTGTTGGTTCCATTAGCCGGAGCCAATTTTGTCTTCGCTCTCAATGCCGCCTGTTTCCTCCTGGTTGTTCTGGCAACCCGCCAATGGAAACAACCAGTTTCGCCAGCAAAGCTTCCGTCGGAGAGGTTTTTCGAATCTTTCGGGACGATTATCCACTATGTTCGATACGCGCCCGGCTTTCAGATCGTGTTGGCCCGAAATTTCCTGTTTGCTTTGTTCATTTCAGTTGTTCCGGCGTTGATGCCGGTCGTGGGCTTGAAAGAGTTGCATCTCAGCCCCTCCAATCTGGGTCTGTTGTTCACTAGCATGGGAGCCGGCTCGGTCGTTGGAGCGGTGTTTATCATTCCGTGGCTACGAGCTCGCTTGTCGCCCGATTGCCTCACCCTCCTGGCAAATTTGCTGCTTGTCTTCGTTTACGTGTTAATGGCGTTTGTTCGCCAGAGCGAGATATTCCTTGTTGTCGCGGCGCTTGCCGGCGTGGGATGGACACTGTCGGCTTCGGAACTTTGGGTGGCGGCGCAGCGCGCGATGCCAAACTGGGCGCGAGGCCGCATGAACGCCGCAGTGATCATGATTTCACAGGGGGCGATGGCGCTTGGCGGACTGATCTGGGGTTCGGCTGCCACGATAGCCGGACCAAGTGCCGCCCTGCTCGGAGCGGCGACGCTGTTCCTGACGAGCCTGCTTCTGTCGCGTCGGCTTTCGATCAGCGTTACAACAAACTTCCAGGAGAGGGTCTCGGGGTTTCTGTCTGGATGTGTCGAAGACGTGCCGCCGACAACACTCACAACAGAATTGCTCGCCGCCTGAATAATTTGGAGAAAGACTATGAACGACAGAGATCAAGAAACTGAAGTGTGGAGAAGTCCGCTGATTTTCACCGTGCCTGCGTACGGCTTTGTCATGGCCATTTACCTCGATTGGCTCGGCCAGTCCAGTCAGGCTGTCTCTGCCAAAACACGCCGTTGGCTATCCGACAACTCGACCGGGAATGAGGAAGGCTTTCGCGGATAAAGTCATGAACGAAGGCGAGGAGTCGGATGAGTCACCAAAGAGGTAGTCGGAATCCACGCCCTCCTGACGCGACCGCTTTTTGTCTGCGGTATTCTGCATAGGTTCCTTCGGCGCGTTTCTCTAGCGAAATCGCCTTCTGCTCCCGTGCGAATGTGATCGCTTCACAGAATGAAACCTCAATTTGGGTCTCGTCAGCACCGATAGCCGTGAGAAACACGCCGCGAAGCCGCTGCAGTTCGGAAAAGTACCAGCGCTGCTCGAATTTTTCAGCCACTGCTTGCGCCTCGTTTATTGCCTCAAGAGCTTCAGAGGCACGATTCGCTAGATGTAATGCTTCGGCCTTAAGTGCCAGGAATTGTGGCAGGGACAGCACTGAACCGGTTGCCCGAGCGTCTCTTATTCCGTGCTCGATCCACGGAATACCTTCAGCTGTGTCACCGGAAGCGCTTCGCGCACAACCGCGCCAAATGGCTCCTATTGCTAGCCAATATACAAAATTGTGACGCTAGAGAGTTCAATTATTTCCGATGCCAAGCGGTCCACTTCAGCAGGATTACGCTCGGCGTGGCTGAAAGCCGCTGCCCAAGCGAGCGCGAAGGCTAATCCGGTCTTATCATTTAGCTCCTTTGCTATTGAGATCGCTTCCTCCAGGTGCGCTTGGCAAGAGGCGATCTCTCCGAGATACCACTCGGATAGCCCCCATAGCAAAGGCAGCCGACAATGGGCGCAAAAAGATCTTCCGCATACGAATGAACATTTCCCGAACGCCAGACCTGAAGACCACGTATCGCGTATTGTCTCGAGGCCTCGAAATCGCCCAAATAGTGGAGCGTGCATGACAAAGGGCGATAGGCTCCTAACTTGAGGCCTGGGTCGTTCTGTTGCTGCGCCAGCGAGTAAAGTCGTTCGGCAATCTGCATCGCAGCAGACATCTTGTCAGTTTGGAGGGAATAGCGCCACTGGCCTATGAGGGGCACGTAAAGGAGGAGCGGACGACCAAGCGAGTGACACAGGGGTTCGGCGCGCTCGTAACAAATTCGGGCCTCTGGTGCTGCCAATCCTCGCGTGGCAGTTAGGTATTTCGCCCGTGAAGGCACGCTTCGGAACAAAATTCCCACCGTTGTTGTCCTGCGGCATCCCATATCGATAAGAAGCTTCGCCGATTTGCTAGCAGGGGGGTTGCTCTGACGCCTTCCTTCGAACCCACGGACTGCCTCCAGCGCAAGAGTCCCGTCCGCGGCTAAACGGCCATAGACTGAATTATATAATATCCTTATTTAAAGTAACTTATAAATCGACTATTCAAGTATCACGCAATTTTCACGCACTTTTTACAAAGACCTTAGAGAATTCCGATACTTTCGATTGATGCGCGCCTCTGTCTCTTCCACCCGAGAGCCGATGAAGCCAGAGCCCCGAGCAGCGAACAGGCTTAGCGAGTGCCGTCAATCTGGCGGGGACTTTGATCACGAGTTCACCCAGACACCCCTAGCTGAGCACGCCTCCTTTAGAGGATCTCTTGTAGCCGAAGTGTCCTCACTTTGCATCTCAAGCGTTTGTTTGATAACGCTGGACTTCCCACAACCAAACCGACAGACAGCGCGCTGCGAGCAGTCACCAAAGAGGTAGTCGGAACGCACCTCCTCCTGACGCGCTCGCTTTTTGGCGACGGTATTCTGCGTAGGTTCCTTCGGCGCGTTTTTCTAGCGAAATCGCCTTTTGCTGCCGTGCGGTTCTGATGGCTTCATGGAACGAAGCTTCGGTCTGCACGCCGGCCAATATGAGCGATCCCAATGACCACACGCCGTGATCCTTTGAATTGACCGACGACAACCAAGTATTTAGGTAGATGGCTTACGCCCTATGACTTCGGCTCAGCTTTCTGCAATGTTTTTCCTCCAGGTATTCTTCATCCTGGCTGTTTGTCGATGTGTAGGCATCCTCGCTCGCCGCGTCGGTCAGCCTGATTTTGACCTCCAAATATTTCGCGGTGACTGGTGAAAATTTGAATTCCTGATAGGGAGTGTTGAAGAGCTTCACATTCTGAGTCTGAAATTTTCCAATCGATTGGAAAAACCCGGTGGGCGATTCGTTCCCCTGTAGCAACTCAAACTCCTTTACGTTCCAGCCATCAGTTCCCGGTATCAACATCGTAAACAGGTCGAAGGTTGCCGGACGTTCGTCCTTGAATGCAAAGACGGCGGAGTGGCCGACGGCGTAACTGATCTCCTTGCCGCTCCCTGCCGTCGATGGTTCCGGCCCAGTCGTTAGAGGAGGCAACGAGCACATGTCCTCCGCTTTCAGAGGCGAGCAGATTGATAGCGTTGGGAATCGCCGCTGTCGCGACCGGGCTTGTCGTCACTTCCGGTGCTTGGACGTGTGATTCTGAACCTGAGCAGCCTTCGGAAAGACGTTCTGCCAAACAAATGCCATGGCTAGGAACAGTGCTAAGATGATGGTGCCCCCAGCCAACCAAAGCAGCCTTTTGTCCTTAACGCGCAGAATTTGTAATTTCGAACGGACAACCTTCTCTAGATCTTTGACAAGTTCTCCAACGTCATACGACCACCGCGTATCGGTCAACTCACAGGCGTGTCGTTGACACAAGGGTCGGAGTTCCTCGGGCAAGCTGGCCGGGTTACCTGGACCGCTAGCACGGGGCAAGACGGTCGCCGCCGGCTGGATGACCCCAAGGATTGGGTTCGCCTCGAAGTGGCGGCCGCTTTGCGTCGAAATGTTCTGGTGGTCCCCGTCTTGATCGACGGGGCTCGGATACCGCCCGCATACGCAGCGGACTCCATCCGCCGATAGCTGAGGTAGATTCCGCTCATAGTCGATCCATGCTGCCCACTGTTGGCTTTGCAGCATAGCAGTGCAGCCTCCGTAAAAAGCACCATACTTCATTTTTAGGCTGCAGGTAAATCGAAGACCGGAGCAACGAGCCAACTTTTGGTCTACGATTTAGGAATGCCGAGTTCAGCAGAGTATCTAAAATTCAACGGTTTAATGTTATTCTCGAAAACGACCGATTTCAAGAGGCTCGCCACCAAGCCTTACCAGATTCCCAGGTTGAAGGACTTGCGTTTCTCGAAAACCATTCTTGAAATGTTATTCTCTAAATAACAGCATTGTGACGAGTTTTGAGAACGCTCGTACGTTGATCGGCTATGCGTGGGTGAGATCTAACGCGCCCTTCCTGAAACGATGCGAGGTCGTATATGGCGCTGATGTAAGGCTAGCCACTATGCCAAATATCGCGCAAAGAATTGTGCCAAATAATTCGCAAAGTGACAACATTTTTATGTGATTTTGGAAATTATTTTGCGTCGTTTTTTGGGCGTAAATAACAAGCAGCTCAATTGCTTTTTGGCGTTTCTAGTCTGGCCCCGGTAAGTCGGGAAACGTCCTGCGGTACTTCGCGCCTGGAAAATAGAGCTTCCATTCGTCAGCAGAAAAATTTCGTCCCACAGTGTTCCGGGCAAGATCAATCAAGTCGTTTATTTGAAGGAGCCACAGCCGCGCCGACGTGTCATAGCTTCCTGTGACAACCCAGCGGTTATCCGAGCTGATCGCCACCGCAAGGACCGGGCCCTCGTGGCCACGCAGAACCACGGGGTTAGCAGCCGGATCTTTCGCTTCCAAGTTCCACAGCCGCGCCGACGTGTCATAGCTTCCGGTCACAACCCAGCGGTTATCCGAGCTGATCGCCACCGCAAGGACCCCGGCCTCGTGGCCGCGCAGAACCACAGGGTTAGCAGCCGGATCTTTGGCACTCAAATCCCACAGCCGCGCCGTATCGTCAGCGCTTCCTGTGACAACCCAGCGGTTATCCGGGCTGATCGCCACCGCATTGACCGCGCCCTCGTGGCCGCGCAGAACCAGATAGCTAGCAGCCGGATCTTTGGCTCTCAAGTCCCACAGCCGCGCTGTGTTGTCGTTGCTTCCGGTCACAACCCAGCGGTTATCCCGGCTGACCGCCACCGCATTGACGGCGCCATCGTGGCCGCGCAGAACCACGGGATTAGCAGCCGGATCTTTCGCACTTAAGTCCCACAGCCGCGCCGTATGGTCCTCGCTTCCGGTCACAACCCAGCGGTTATCCGGGCTGATCGCCACCGCAAGGACCGGGCCCTCGTGGCCGCGCAGAACCACAGGGTTGGCAGCCGGATCTTTCTGATTCAAGTCCCACAGCCGCGCCGTATGGTCCTCGCTTCCGGTCACAACCCAGCGGCTATCCGGGCTGACCGCCACCGCACTGACCCAGTTATCGTGGCCGCGCAGAACCACAGGGTTGGCAGCCGGATCTTTCTGATTCAAGTCCCACAGCTGCGCCGTATGGTCGTAGCTTCCGGTCACAACCCAGCGGTTATCCGGGCTCATCGCGACCACATTGATCGCGCCCTCGTGGCCGCGCAGAACCACAGCGTTAGCCGCCGGATCTTTGGCACTTAAGTCCCACAGCCGCGCGGTGTTGTCCCAGCTTCCTCCGGTGACAAGCCAGCGGTTATCCGGACTGATCGCCACCGCACGGACCTCGTCTTCGTGGCCGCGCAGAACCACAGGGTTGGCAGCCGGATCTTTCGCACTCAAGTCCCATAGCCGCGCCGTCTTGTCCAAGCTTCCGGTCACAACCCAGCGGTTATCCCGGCTGACCGCCACCGCCCAGACCGCGTCATCGTGGCCGCGCAGGACCAGATAGCTAGCAGCCGGATTTTTGGCTCTCAAATCCCACAGCCGCGCCGTATAGTCCTCGCTTCCGGTCACAACCCAGCGGTTATCCCGGCTGACCGCCACCGCCCAGACCGCGTCATCGTGGCCGCGCAGAACCACGGGATTAGCAGCCGGATCTTTCGCACTTAAGTCCCACAGCCGCGCAGTGTTGTCCCAGCTTCCGGTGACAAGCCAGCGGTTATCCGGGCTGATCGCCACCGCATAGACTGCGTCATCGTGGCCGCGCAGAACCACAGGGTTGGCAGCCGGATCTTTGGCACTCAAGTCCCACAGCCGCGCCGTATGGTCATCGCTTCCGGTCACAACCCAGCGGTTATCCCGGCTGACCGCCACCGCATAGACCGCGCCATCGTGGCCGCGCAGAACCACGGGATTAGCAGCCGGATCTTTCTATAGTCGCTCGGCAAGAGACGATTTCTCCGAAATGCCACTCGAATAGGGCATCATGGCACAAACAAGCGACAGGCTGCGCGTCGACTTCTTCGAACGGAAACCGTACGCCTCCCGAGCGCCAGATCTGAACACCACACTTCGTGTATTTCCGCGCGCTCTCGAAATCGCCCAAATAGTAGAACGTCGCTGCCAAAGCAGTGTAGGCTCCTATCATTAGCGTAGAGTCATTCTGCTGCTGCGCCAACGAGTAAACTCGTTTGGCAATCGGCATCGTTGCAGTTAGCGTGTCCGTCATGAGGGAATATCGCCACTGACCCATCAGTGCCACATACAGGAGCAGGGGACGATTAAGCGAATGACACAAGGACTCTGCGCGCTCGTAGCAAATTCGGATCTCCGGTGCTGACTCTCGCGTTGCCGTTAGATATAGCGCCGCCTGGATCAGGATAAAGAGCTGATTTTCCAAAGTGAGATTGTGCCCGTCGACGCCCATTTCCACCGGTGAACCCCAGTCACCGTGTTCGAAAAAATGGGCTAAAGCTGAGAGCAGTGCCCCTCTGGCCCCGAGGACGTTAGCAGCGAAGGAGGTATTCCCTCGCTGAATCCGCGGAATGTAAACTTCATGCAGCGCGCCTCGAAATAAACCGGCATTGCAACCACAGATAACTGCTAAGAAAAGTGGCTCCATCTCCCTGAAACTATCTGGAAGATGGGGCGCAAGCGTACGATAATAATGATAGAGCCGCCTATTGCATTCCTTCCACGCATCGGTTTGCAGGCTCCGGAGCTGTTCGCCAAAGTATTCACGAACGAGCGGATGCGCGTCCAAACTGCTAGGACTGTGTGGATCTTCCCCGGCAACGAGTCTTGTTCTTCTTAGTCGGCCAAGAATCACTCGCCACTCGGGCGGGCTCAAATTCGTTAATGATTCTGTAAGGCCCGGAATCGCAGGCGATTTCATCAGAGCTCCGAGCGCCTTTTCGTCAGCCGGGCGATCAAATAGACCTAACATGCGCAGAACCGACAGCTCAGGACCTTCACCAAACCAGGTCTGGTAAGATTCCATTACTTTTCGAGCATGGACTCCCTGTCGTACGTCATGACCGAGATGTCCTGACACCTCGTTCCGGCAACGGATGTCTCCGTTGTAGGTTCGCATCAGCGTAGGTACTGCGCCGGCAGAGTCAGGTTCGCAGTAGCCTGTACAGGCTGACGGTCGGGATTGTCGACATCGTGAACCGGCGAGGAAAACTGTGCATGAGCCTGGCCGGTAAACAGAGTTACGGTTCCGAGCAACAGCATGATGCTGAGGCCCGAGTACATGAGATTCGATTTTAGACGTTTCATAATGTTGTCTCTTTCTACAATGGGCACGATTCGTGCACGATCCGCTCAGGGCAGGTTGACGAGATAGCCGGAGAATGAAACCTCCCCCTCACCCGTGCTCCCTTGCGTCGAGTTCCGTTCCACACCCAGAGTCGGTTGCGTGCCGGGGTCTGCATAAAAGCGTACCGGCAAGGTTGCAATGTAAATGTCGTCTTGAAATTGGCTGTCCGTAATTTTGGAGTTAAACAGAAGTGAGTGAGTTGGAGTGGCGAACGGATTCAGAGCCGTGGTGAGGAACACCTGGATTTGCTGGCCGATCGGCACCCGAATTTCACCGGTGATCGTCTCGATGACGAGGCGCTTTCCGGCCGGAACAACGAAGATCATGTTGACGATTCCTTCGCGGGATCCGTCCACAAATCTCACTTCGGCGCCGAAGTGCACCGGCTGCCGGGCTGCATTATCGACGTCGTGGATTGGCGATGAGAATTGAGCATGGGCTTGCCCGGTGAACAGAGTTGCCGTTCCGAGCAACAGCATCATGCTGAGGCCCGATTGAATGAGTGTTCTAAACGTTTTCATCTTTTTCTCCTTGTTGGTTTATCGGTTTATATGTCAATGGGCGGCTGGTGCTGTTGCACGGGTGGCCCTGGTTAATCACTGTTTGTTAGATTGTAGGTTTTTGATGATGTTGCTCTTCTTTATAATAGACGGTTTGGAATCTGAGCCTTGATCGTGAATTCCCGCCCAAT
>Ga0209656_10001045_pt1 | contig 17865 bp, 14 predicted proteins | sample BogFormECP12_OM2_FD_188239 | JGI IMG/M metagenome (GOLD analysis project Ga0209656, IMG submission 188239) | Bog forest soil microbial communities from Calvert Island, British Columbia, Canada - ECP12_OM2 (SPAdes) (version 2) | ecosystem: Environmental > Aquatic > Freshwater > Wetlands > Bog ... | reverse complement strand
GGGATGCCATTCGCGCCAATCCTTGGGAATGTCTTCGAGATGGGGATAGTGCGATAGAGTTCCAGCCGCGGCTTTTGCGCCCCAGCCGGGCACGCCGGGAAAACCATCCGCGCTGTCGCCGACCACGGCCAGGTAGTCGGGAATTGATTGGGGCCTCACCCCGAACTTGGCGACCACGCCAGCCTCGTCGCGCAGAATGTCGCGGCGGCGGTCCAGTTGCACGACTCGAGTGCCAACGACACACTGGCTGAGATCTTTGTCGGGCGTGCAAATCAACACCTGATTCACGGCGTCGTCTTTGGCAGCCTGGCTGGCGGCAGAGGCGAGAGCATCATCGGCCTCGTAGTAGGCCATGGGCCACACGACCACCCCCATGGCCTCGAGAGCCTCTTCGAGAATGGGGAACTGCGAGAGCAACTCGGGAGCGACACCTTCGCTGGTTTTGTACCCGGGATAGAGATCGTTGCGAAACGACTCGACCACGTGATCGGTTGCCACTCCTAAGTGTGTGGCGCCGCGCTCGAACATGGAGAGAACGGAGGTCACGACACCGCGGACGGCGCCGATTTCCTGCCCGTTTGCATCTTTGGCCGAGGGAACGGCGTAGAAGTGACGGAAGAGTTCGTAGGTTCCGTCGACGAGATAGATATCCATGCGGGTCGCGTCGTTTTCTGTTCGATCTTTCTGCAGGGCGATGGTAAATGATTCGGCAGGATTTGAGAGAACGGGGACGGGTGTCCGCCCGCACGGTCCCGGGTGGCGGAAGCAAACAGCAGGTTCCTCGCTATGCTCGGAATGACAAAGTTTTTATTTGACGGTTGGGATTTTTTTGACAGTCAGAGCTTTCGACGGTCAGGGTTTTTCGACGGTGAGGTTTCGCGGCAGTTAGGGTTGTTCGCGGCGGCGGAGGTAGTCGATGAACATTTGTTCGACGGGCTTGTCGTACGTTTTTAGGACGTGGCGGACGGTGTGGCCACTGACGAAGTGGCAGACTTCTTCGGCGAGATTTTTGGCGTGATCGCCGGCGCGCTCGAGAGACTGGGTCATGAAGATGATCTGGAGGCTGGCCTGGCGGGCGATGTTTTCGGGATTCTCGATGTGGCGGAGGAAGATCAGGTTGCGGAGGCGATCGATTTCGGAATCAGAGCGGAGAACGTCGACGGCTTTGCCGACGTCGCGGGCGGAGAAGGCTTCGCCAACGTCGGTGAGCATTTTTTCCAGGATAGTGGCCATGTGCGTAAGGTCGCGAGTGTCCTCGGAGTCGATGCGGCCGGCCGCGGCCTGAGCGCTGTTGGCGAAACTCAGAAGGAGATCGCCGATGCGCTCGAGGCTGATCATGAACTTCATGCAGGCGAGGAGTTGACGCGCCTCGGTGGGCTCCACGTCGGTGATGATGGAGGTGACGGCGCTGTCTATTTCCATATCGAGCGTGTCGAGTTCGCGCTCGCGCTGGCGCAGGGAGTTCAGCAGGAGGTTGGAGCCGGTGGCAATGCCCTCGGCGGCGGCTCCGGCGGCTTCCTTGGCGAGACTACAGGCCTCGATGGTGCGGCGGACAATGTGATGCTGGGCCGGCTCGGGAGTGAGGCCTTCGACGCGGGCGGTACTCATGAGGACATCCCTTTGGCGCGCACTGGAGCTGCGCGGGCCAATGATCTCTGATTTTGCCGTACCCATAGATAGAAGGTCAACGGCTAAGGATAAGATGTATTTTTTGGGGATGGGTTAAGGGGCTGTGAATTTTTGGTTGTTTTTTGTCAAAAGAAACGAATGCAGTCGTTCGTCGAGCAGCGGAAAGCAAAATCCGGCGGGCTATTTGGTGCGACGCTTTTGCTGTTTAGCGGATTTGCGTTGGGCTTTCTGGTATTTCTTCATGGCTTTGCGCTGTCGCTTGGCGTTCTTCTTTGCATATTTTTGCTGCTGCTTGGCGGCCTTCTTGGCTTCTTGCTGATTTTCTCCGATGCTCCGGTTTTCTTTCTGGGCATTCGCCGGCATCGTCCATGCAACTGCGGCGGCGAGCAGCATAACAGCAGCGATTCGTTTCATTCACCTCTCCGACGGGAAAATCTTTAAATGATCTTAACACCGAAGGCTTGAGAAGCCGTGGTCTGATGAGGTGCGCACCGGGCTTGGACGGCCGAAGGCGGCCGTTTCCTCATGGGCGGATTCAGGCGATGGGGAGGGTGAACAGGAAGGTCGATCCGTGGGCGAGTTCGCTTTCGGCGCGGATGGAGCCGCCGTGGGCGAGCATGATGTGTTTGGCGATGGCGAGGCCGAGGCCGGTGCCGCCGGATTCGCGGGAGCGGGCTTTATCGACGCGATAGAAGCGTTCGAAGAGGCGGGGGAGATGTTCGGAGGCAATGCCGGCGCCGAAATCCTGCACGAAGAATTCGACGGCATGGGGAACTGAGCGGGCACCGAGAATGATGCGCCCCCCAGAAGCACCGTACTTCAGCGCGTTATCGATCAGGTTGGAAAAAACCTGATGAATGGCTTCGCGGTCGGCGAGAACCACGGGAAGATTTTCCGGCAACGGATTGGGGCCGGGAAAGTTCGGGCTCTGTAAATGGTGAGCGGGGGAATCCTGGATCTGCAACTCGATACCGTGGTTGCGGGCGATTTCGCGGAAGCTCTCTTCGGCATCGTGCAGAAGTTCGGCGGGAGGAACGGGCTCAACTTCGAAACGAGTCTCGCCAGATTCTACGCGGGCGAGAGTAAGCAGATCTTCGGTGAGGCGAGACATGCGGGAGGAATTCTTGCGGATGATTTCCAGAAACTCGCGAGTGGGCGCGCCATTCTCGGGGGTGGAGTCGAGCAAGGTTTCCGCATAGCCCTGGATGGAAGTGAGAGGCGTGCGCAGCTCGTGGGAGACGTTGGCGATGAAATCGCGGCGAGTTTTTTCGACGCGCTCAGTTTCAGTGAGGTCGCGAAGCACGGCGACGGCGCCCCCTCCGGGCAAGGGCGCGGCGGTCACGTCGAAGGCGCGGCCGGGAACGATGGAAGTGGCGCGCGCGGTCTTGACCTCGTGGGTGGTCGCGGCTTCCTTGACGCTGGCGAGGAAATCAGGATCGCGGATGGTTTCGACGACGGGCTGCTGCAGCCGGGTACCTTGCGGAACCAGACGATTCATGGGGCGGTTGGCCCACTGCACCAGGCCATCGTCGCTGACGGCGATGACGGCGTCCTGCATGCTGTTGAGCAGGGTTTCGAGCTGGCGCTGGCTGGAGACGACAGCGGCGAAGCTGTGTTCAACGCGGCGGGCAGTTTTGTCGATGGCTCCGGCGACGCGGCCGATTTCGTCCTGAGAATGTTCGAGGATGCGCGCCTGAAGATCGCCATCGGCGATGCGAGCGGCAACGTCGACGATGCGCTCGAGACGGCGGGCCGTCCACTGGGCGGCGACGGCCGCCACGAAAAACGCGAACAGAAATGCCAGGCCGGAAGCCAGCTCCAACCTGCGGCGGACTTGCAGGGAGACTGCGTCGACATCGGAAAGCGGATAAGCCAAGCGGACGGCGCCGCCGGAGATGGGCTCGGCAATGTAAAGAAACGGAACCCCGAGGGCAGCACTGCGGCGTTGATTGCTGCCGACCTTGCCGGAAAGAGCCGCAACGAACTCCGGAGACTTGGCGGCGCCCTCCATGTTAGCGGGACTGGCTTCCGAATCGGCCAGCACATTGCCTGCGGCGTCGATAATAGTGACGCGAGCCCCGGCGGCTTGTCCTTCCTCAGCAGCGATATCGGCGAGGGGATGGCCGCTGCGATCGCTTTCGACCCGGTGAGCCAGAAGTTGCGTCTTCTGGATGAGGTTGCGTTCAATTTCAGAACGCAGAGAAGCTTCCCAGGCACCGCCGAGCATCAGATCGAACATGATGGCGGCGGCCGCGATGACAACCAAGAAGGTTGCCATCAACTTAAACAAAATCCCATTCCTCACTTCGGGGCCTCGAAGCGGTAACCCGCGCCACGCACTGTTTTAAGGTAGCGCGGGTTTTCCGGGTCCGGCTCGATTTTTTCCCGGATGCGCCGAACATAAACGTCGACCGAGCGCGGGGTGACGTAGGAAGTGTCGCGCCAAACGGAATCGAGGAGATGATCGCGGGAAAAGACGCGGCCGAGATGGCGTGCGAAGTAATCGAGCAGGCGAAATTCGGTGGCCGTGGTGGGAACGGGCTGTCCGCGGACGGTAAGGACCATGGCAGAGGGATCGATTTCGATGTCGCCGACCTTGAGCGGGCTGGGTGGAAGTGGACGCTCAAAACGGCGCAGCACGGCCTTGACGCGGGCGACGAGTTCGCGCGGACTGAAAGGCTTGGCGATGTAATCGTCGGCACCGATCTCGAGGCCGAGGACGCGATCGGCTTCGCTGCTCTTGGCAGTCAGGAAAATGACTGGCACGGCGGCGAGGCCTTGAGTTTGACGGACGTTGCGGCAAAGTTCGAGACCGTCTTTGCCGGGAACCATGATGTCGAGCACGAAGAGTGCGGGACGCTGGCGTTCGGCGTCGGCGATCACGGTAGAGCCGTTGGGATAGACGCGCACAGAAAAACCTTCGTTTTCCAGGTGATGGCGAACGAGGCGGGAAATATCGGGATCGTCTTCGACGACGAAGATGCTTGGTTTCACGGCCTTATTGTAACGAACCCAGTTGCGAGTACCTAGCGCCGAGTATCGAGTTCGTGAAAGTGAGAGCGGCTTTTCATTGGATTGTAACAATAAGGTTGGCGGCGTGGTCGAGGTGGAAGCGCTTGTGCGGCGGAATGACTGTGGTTGCGCTGTACTCGGTGATGATGTCGGGGCCGAAGTATTTCTTGCCAGGGGTTAGTTCTTCGCGGGAGTGGATTGTTGTTGTAAGTTTCTTGCCTTCGAATAGTACCGGGGCTTTGGGCGCGGAGGGCGGGCCGAGCTGCGCTCGGATTGGATCCCTCGGCTTCGCTCGGGACGAGCTCGCAAGAGTGCCCGTCCCCACACGAGCGCTGGCGGACTTCAGGGTCGCGCGGAGGCGGAGGGTGACTAACTCTACTTCGCGTGTGGGGTGGGAGTAGCCGTAGCGGCGCTGGTGTTCCTGCTGAAAATCTGCGAGCAGATTTCTTGTGAATGGAAGGTTGAGTTCGTATCCCTGGCCGCGGTAGCGGAGATCGATGCTCGCTTGATGGTGCGCTCTTCCCTGCCAGGCTTCTTGCTTAAAATCCTTCGCGGCTTGTTTTTGCAATGCGGCAAACTCTTGCGCGAGACGAGCGTGCGGAATTTTCCCGGCAACGCGCCAGAGGACGGTGCGGGAATAGTCCTTCACCACATCGCTCGCGAGAATGCCGAGGGCGGAGAGCGCGCCGGGAAATACGGGGACGACCACGTGCGGAATACTGAGGGCCTCGGCCAGAGCGCAGGCATGAAGGCCCCCAGCGCCACCGAAGGCGACGAGGGCGAAGTCGCGGGGATCGCGGCCGCGCTCGATGGAGACGACGCGGATGGCTTTCTCCATGGTGGCGTTCACCACGCGGACGACGCCGGCGGCGAACTTCTCAAGGGTGAGAGGACTTCCCTGCTGTTTCAGCCATTCGCGAGTGATGCGGCGAGTGCGGTCGAGATCGAGAGTGAAATCGCCGCCGAGAAAGCGAGTGGGCTGCAGGCGGCCGAGCAAGAGGTTGGCGTCGGTGACGGTCGGTTGCGTACCGCGGCCGTAACAGATGGGGCCGGGATCAGCGCCGGAGGATTCGGGGCCGACGCGGAGAACTCCGGCGGCATCGAAGCGGGCGAGGGAACCTCCGCCGGCACCGACGGTGTGGATATCGAGCATGGGCACGCCGACGGGAAGTCCGGCGACTTCGGCGTGGCTGGCGGTAGTGACAGAGCCTTCGACGAGGGAGACGTCGGTGGAGGTGCCGCCCATGTCGAAGGCGATGATTCGGTCGAAGCCGCTGTGACGGGCGCTGGCGGCAGCGCCGACGACGCCTCCGGCGGGTCCGGAAAGAACGGTGCGGACGGGTTCGCGGGCGGCGGAGGCGAGGGAGGTAATTCCGCCGCTGGATTGCATGACGAAAATTCTGGCCCGGAGCGATACCTCAGGGGCTGAAGCCCCGGTAGATTTCGGATTGGTTTTCGCAGCGCTGAAGCGCTGCGCCACCCAAAGTCTGGCGGCACGTGATTCCAGCATTTCCAGGTAATTCTGCATCACGGGTTGGAGATAGGCGTTGATGACGACGGTGGAGGTGCGCTCGTATTCGCGGAATTCGGGAAGGATTTTGTGAGAGATGGAAAGCGGAACGCCCAAGGGCGTGAGGGCTTCGGCGATTGCTAGTTCGTTGGTTGGATTCACAAACGAGAAGAGCAGGGAGATCGCGATGGATTCGGGATGCTTGGCGGCGACTCGGTCGGCGAGGGATTTCAAATTTGCGGGCGTGGGCGAAGTGAGTATTTCGCCATCGCAGGCGGTGCGCTCTTCGAGGCCGAAGCGGAGATCGGCGGGAACTAGCGGTTCGACGCGGTCGAAGAAGAAGTCATAGAGTTTGGGGCGGGCCTGGCGTCCGATCTCAATGGCGTCTTCGAATCCGGCAGTGGTGACCAGAGCGGTGCGTGCGCCTTTGCGTTCGAGCAAGGTGTTAGTGCCGACGGTGGTGCCGTGCAGGATGGTGAACTCGCCGTCGTGATTGATTTTGCGGAGGGCTTCGACGATGGCTTGGGAGGGGTCGGCGGGGGTGGAGAAGACTTTCAACATACGCAGGCCGCCGTGGTCGATCCAAACACAGTCGGTGAAGGTACCGCCGGTGTCGATGGCGACGCGGAGTGGTTGGGGGCGCGGGGGCATGGATTGAATTCGGAAAATCAGGGTAACACTTTCCGACGAGGCGACACCTAGGAGTGTCGACCGGCACACACAGTGTCCACAAGCACACAAATTGCTAATCACAAATCTCTGGTGTTCTGTGACAATGTCTTGGTCTTCGGAATGCTCAGGAGATGTGCGAGGAATCTCAAATGTCAGGTCATAACCTGAGGAAGCATCTTTGGTCGATTACGTTCGCGGGCGCCATCATGCAAGGGAGTGTGATTTCAGCGTATGCGCAAGCACGGCCCACCGAATCGAAGCACGCGAGCAGCGCGCCTGTTGTGAAGGAATCGCCCAAGGTTTACGAGGACCGGGAGATCAAAGTGAGAATTCCGCGTGGCTGGCGAATTTTGTCTGATGACGAACTCAGGGACACCAAATCAACTGCCTCCCTCGGCAATTCGGTGAGCGAAGGAGCTGGCGGGTTGTTTCTCCAGAAAAACGATTACATTCTGAGTCTTGCCTACAACACAGGCCATGCCAGCGGGATTGAGGGTGGAAGGTTCATCGAAATTTTTAATATTCCATGGCCCGATGTCGATGATGCATGGGACTGCAGTTTGTACTTGTCTGGCCAGCCGCAACCGGCTGGCCGCATTCTGATGTTCACTAACGTGGTTGTGGACCCAAACAATTCTGGGATTGGTGAGCATTGCGGCATCAAGATTGACTCCCGCGCGTGGGGCGACGAGAACGGAGCAATCCGCCGGTGGTTTGGAGGATATTTTACGACGGCCGATGGAGGATACTTCTTCGACTCGCGGGGTTCCGGATGTGGTCAAAAGGCGTATACGCTAACATTTCAGGCGGAAAGACCCGATCGACTTCCAAATTTCAATGACCGTGCCCTAAAAAAGATCATCCAGGAAGCAATCGATATCGTCGACTCAATTCAATACAAATGGTGCGCACCAATCTAGATCGTAGCGCTGAAAGCGCGGCGCCACCCAAAGACACTCAATAACGTTGCCGAGCCGTCACATCGTCTCGCTTCGCTCGCGGGACAGGCGAGTGCGGCTGTCCCGACATGAATCGTGAGGGCGCCACCGGACAGCAGGTTCCTCACCGCTGAAGCGGTTCGGAATGACAAGTTTTTCTTGGCTCCAACTTCGTGCTTATCCCTTGTCGTTAGAGTCTTCCATACACCTACCACTTCGCTTATCCCTTTGTGGTGAAGGCCAGCGTTAGCAGTGTTTTTTGTTCTACCTCGTGGGCTTTGGCGCTGCCGGTAGCGGGGCTGGCGCTGGAGCTGCGTTTTACGGACATGACGTGTCGGGAGCCGGCGATGCGTTCTAGGCGCGGGAGCATGTTGAATAATGCACCCATGTTGGCAGGCTCTTCTTGCACCCAGACGATGTCGCCGGAGTCACCGTGGCGGGCGAATTCGGCGATCAGCTCATTCTCCGGGAAGGGATAGAGCTGTTCGAGGAAGACGATCGCGGTGCTCGTATCCTTTCTCTTCTTGCGCTCGGCCTGGAGTTCGTGGCCGATCTTGCCGGTGCAGACCAGAATGCGGTCGGCTTCTCCGATTTCCATGTCGGGGAGCACGTTCTGAAAATTCTTGTGGGTGAAATCTTCAATGGGCGAGGACGCGTCGGGATGGCGCAGCATGCTCTTTGGCGTGAAGACGACCAGAGGTTTCCGCCAGTGGCGGAGAGCCTGTCGGCGGAGAAGATGAAAATATTGCGCGGCGTTCGAAGGCTGCGCGATCTGGATGTTGTGCTTGGCAGCGAGTTGCAGGAAGCGCTCGATGCGGGCGCTGGAGTGTTCGGGTCCCTGGCCTTCGTAGCCATGGGGAAGAAGCATGACGAGCCCGGAGAGCAGGCTCCACTTGGCTTCACCGGCGGAGATGAATTGATCGATGATGGCTTGCGCGACGTTGACGAAATCGCCGAACTGAGCTTCCCAAAGAACGAGGGCTTCGGGATAGTCGCGGCTGTAACCGTATTCGAAGCCAAGCACGCCGGGCTCGGAAAGAGTTGAGTTGTGAATTCCGCAGCGGGCCTGATCGGCGGCGATGTTTTCGAGGGAAACGTATTCGTTCTCGTTTTCGATATCGATGAGGACGGAGTGGCGCTGATTGAAAGTGCCGCGGCGAGAATCCTGGCCGGAGAGGCGAACCGGAATTCCGGTTTCGACGAGACTGGCAAAGGCGAGGGCTTCGGCCATGCCATAGTCCACAGGGCGTTTGCCGGCGGCCATTTCGGCGCGCTGCTCCAGAAGCTTTTTCACCTTGGGATGAATGTGGAAGCCATCCGGATAAGTGGTGAGATGGGCGCTGAGTTCGGATAACTCTTCGGGCGCGAGTCCGGTTTCGACTTCGAACTCCGGCTTGTGACGGCCACCGTAGTAGCGATCCCAGTACCTAGGCAACTCGCGCAGCGTCGGCTTCTTGGTGATCTTGCCGGCATCTTTCTGCGCGGCTTCGAATTCGGCCTTGATGGCGGCGGCTTGCACGGCGGCGTCGGCCACTCCGATATCGTCGGCGTAGATTTCCCAGAGCGGCGGATGCTCTTTGATTTTTTTGTAGAGCAGCGGCTGGGTGACGGTGGGATCGTCGACTTCGCTGTGGCCGTGACGGCGGTAGCCGATGAGGTCGATCACAACGTCGGTTCCGAACTGGTAGCGATACTCGGTGGCGAGACGGGCCACGCGAACGACGGCGTCCACGTCTTCGCCGTTGACGTGGAAGATGGGAATCGACTGACGGCGCGCGATGCATGCGGCGAAGCGGGTGGAGTGTTCTTCGAGATAGCTGGTGGTAAAGCCGAGCAAATTGTTGACGACGACGTGAATGGTACCGCCGACGGTGTAACCGGGAAGGTCGGCGTAATTCATGGTCTCGGCGAGGATGCCTTGTCCGGCGAATGCGGCGTCGCCGTGAACGAGGAGCGGGAGATATTTTTCGCGGCCGCCTTCGCCGGTGCGGTCTTGTTTGGCGCGAGTGCGGCCGATGGTGACGGGATCGACGGCTTCGAGATGGCTGGGATTCGAGACCAAGTGGATGTGAACTTTGCCGCCGCCGCGAGTGATGTACTCGCCGGTCGCGCCCATGTGATATTTCACGTCGCCGGAGCCGAGAACGCTGCGGGGATCGACATCTTCAAAGCCAGCAAAGATTTCTTCCGCGGGACGCTTGGCGACGTGAGCGATTACGTTGAGGCGCCCGCGATGACTCATGCCCATGACCAGTTCAGCGGCGCCGAGGCGGGAGCCGGTATCGAGAACTTCATCGACCAGAGGAATGAGCGCGGTAACACCTTCGAGGGAGAAGCGCTTGCTGCCCAGATAGCGCTGCTGCATGACTTGCTCGAACACGTCGGCGCGGATGAGGAGATCGAGAATTCGAGCTTGATCCTCTTGTTGTGGTTCGGACTCCATGCGCTCGTAAATCCAGCGGCGGCGTTCGGGAGCGTAGATGTGATTGATTTCGACGCCGATGGTCGAGGAATAGATGGCACGCGCTTCGCGGGTGTACTCGCTGTCAATTTGCAGTTCGGGAGCGATGCGCGGACGGAGAAAGCCGAGGGGATCGAGATCGCCCTCAAGGTATCCCCACTGGCGGAAGGCGCTGAAGACGCGCTCGCGCTCGGTGTTGGATGACGTGTCAAGGACGGCGGCTCTCGCGCCGCCGTTGGAAGGCTTGGATTTCGGGGTAGGCATAATGAGTTCGTTACTAGAATAACGGATGCGGGGCGGGGTGCGGGAGATTCGAGGGCGAGAAAACAAACGACGCAGTAGAGAGGAAAGAGCAAAGCGGATGCCCAGACGAGACATCCGCTTGCGGAGTGCAAAAACTGCGCTAACTTCCAGGACTAGCTGCTTGCCCTAGAAACTGAAGAGGTCGAATAAGTCGTCCAATGCCGGACTGTTCGCGGGCACGTATGGATTGCTTTTCGACGTCTTCGGGTTGGGGAAATTGTCACGGCTACGGCCGGTCAACGGTGCGATTCCCCAGTTCCGTTCGATGAACTTGAGAATAGAAACGTGATCCGCGTAGCTGTGAGAAATGTGACCCGCTTTGGTGAACGGCGAAACTACGAGCAAGGGAATGCGCGTGCCGTCACCGAAGTAGTCGAGGGGCTGAATGTAGCCGGAGTCATAGTAGCCACCGCCTTCGTCAAAGGTGATAAAGATCGCCGTGCTCGCCCACAGGGCGGGATTGGCTTGAACATCATCGATGATCTTTTTTACGAAGCCTTCGAAGAGATCGACCTTCGATGACGCCGGGTGACCATCGACCCATCCGCTGGGCTTGACGAAGGAAACCGCCGGCAGCGTTCCGTTCTTGATTTCTTTGTACAGGTCGATCGTGTCCTTCAAATGCGCGGTACGGACCGCCGCATTGGTCATGATCGAGGTTGAGTATTGGAAGAAGTTGCAGATGTTGCAGTACTGATCGCTGGTGGAACCAACCGCGCCAAAGTTCAGTTGATACTTGTCGCTGAGATAGGCGTTGAACTGGTCACCGAAGTAGGCAAACGAGACATTTTTTTCCAGCAGCGCATCGCCGATGTTGCGAACGCTCGAAGGCGGGACGGTGAACGGCGTGTTGTCTATATTGTTGTCGGTGTAGGCGTTGGAACCGTCACCGAAGTAACCGGGATTGTAGTTGTTCAGCAGATAGTAGTGTCCTGGTTCGCAGCGCGGATCAATCAGCGTCGGCAAATTGCTGAGGTAATTCAGCACTGCAGGAGCGCCAGGCGCGGTAGAGTCCGAGCAGTTCGTATAGGAACCGCCGCCGTAAACCGGGCTGCCGAAACCGCCGCCACCATAGCCATCCTCTGTATACCAGTTGTTAGTGCCCGAGGCCGCGTTTGGGTTGGCGATCTCATCGACGATGCCGGCATCCGGAGTCCCTGCAAAAACGGTCTGCTTGTGGGGTGGCACCGCTGGGTTACCGTTACCATCGCTGAACCAGATGGCGTCTCCAGTTCCCATCATGATGTGGTTCGCGCCGGTTCCACCCATGACCGCCTGATGGTAGTTGTCGCTCATGGCGTAGTTGTCAGCCAGGAACTTCAGGTAAGGAACGTCGCCCTGTTGAACGTTGTAGAAGCCCATTGACGTCGAGCCTTCGCCGGTGGTTTTGGCGGTGGGAGAATATTCGGTGCTGAAGTTTGCAGGCTGAGGCTTCCCGTTGCTGCCAGCGCCGATGGTCACTTCCACCCAGGGGAAGAGGTCATTCCGGCATCCACTGGGGTTTGAACTGCTGGCGAACAGAATGTTGCAGTCTGTCTGTTGCCACATCTGATAGAAACGGTGAACTGGGCTGGTCACGTAAGCGTCGTAAGGCATTGTGTTGGAAGTGAGTTGGAAGGGACCGGGTGGAAGATTGTTAACGTTCGCGATGCGCGCATCGGGGACCGCGGACGCCTGCCCCGTGCCACCGGTCAAGAGGTACTTGTAGTAATCGTTGGACAAACCGTTTTCCGAGGCGTGCGCCTGGGCTAGGGTACAAATGCCTGGACTGACTCCGCCGGGGTCCACGGTACAGGGGTTGGGCGTCACAGAATCGGTCAAGGGCGCGGGAAGTGTGGAGAAAGGGGTCTTGTCGGAAGGACTGATTTGATAGGCATCCTTATGGTTGTCAACAGCGGAATACTGTAGCGCCTGGGAGAAGTTGGGACCAGGGCTTCCGTCCGGGTTGACGATGCCCTTGGAGAGGAGATTGTCGACGGTTTCTCCCGCCATCGGTTGATAGGTCGCGAATAGGTGATCGAAAGTGCGGTTCTCACCGATAATAACGATCACATGTGTGATGGGTGAGGTTGTGGGGGCGGTCTGAGCCGAAACTGGAGCGGGGGCTCCCAGGTTGACAAGCAGGGCAAACAGGCTGGTGCCAACCGCGAGATGCTGTCTGGCTTGCGCCAGAAGACTGGATGACGACATGGAATTTCCTCCTGGAGTTTGTTGCAGGGAACATTAGGGTGAAATTAGCCGGGACGCGAGACAGCAAATGTGAATTCCAAATGAAAAGAAATTCACAAGCACATCATGCTTTAGCGAGGAACCTCGCAAGAATAGGGGTCATATCTTGAGCAAGAGGCTCGAACATGAATGACAGGTTAATGAATTTCCACAGTTTGCCAAACTTTCTACGGTGGTTCCTGTAGGAGTTTAGGAGGGTTCAGACCCTGTAGACTGCATGAATCCGTCGGCGCGGAGGCCGCGGGCAAATGCCAACTCTCCTGGGAATACCGCTGGATGTTAACTCTTCTTATCTGCGGGGGGCGGCGAGCGCGCCGGGAAAGATCCGCGAGGCGTGGCGCTGCGATGCTTCGAATCAGTGGTCGGAGTTGGGGGTGGATGTGGGTGCTCTGGGTACTTTTGAGGACGCGGGCGATTTGCAGTTGAGCAATTCCCGGGAGAAAGTTGCCGATGACTTCGCAGAGATTGAGAGGGCGGTCGGCGGGTTGCTGGAAAAAGGCTAGCGTCCGGTATCGCTCGGTGGAGATCACTCGGTTACCTATCCGGTCATAAGGGCTTTTGCGCGACGCTATCCTGAGCTAACGATCATCCATTTTGACGCCCATCCGGATTTGTATGACGAGTTCGAGGGCAGCCGAGTGTCGCATGCGTGCCCGTTTGCACGGATTATGGAGGAGCGGTTGGCGAGGCGGCTGGTGCAGGTTGGGATTCGCACGATGGTTGGGCATCAGCGGGAGCAGGCAGAGAAGTTTGGCGTGGATGTGATCGAGATGCGGTCGCTGCCGGCGTACGATCGGCTCAAGAGCCAGGGACCGGTGTACATTTCCTTCGACATCGACGTGCTCGATCCGGCGTTTGCGCCCGGGATCTCGCATCGCGAGCCTGGGGGAATGACGGTGCGGGAGGCGATTGCGCATTTGCATGCGGTTGAGGGAAGCATTGTGGGGGTGGACCTGGTGGAGTTCAATCCCGAGCAGGATGTGGCGGGAATGACGGCAACCGTGGCGGCGAAGATGATGAAAGAAATCCTGGGGAAGATGATTGCCGGGCAGTAACAGTGGCGATGGGCGCGGGCTGTGGGGCGGAGGGTGTGCGTGAGGGTAGAGATCCTTCGACTGCGATGGCGCTTCGCATTCGCGACGCGCCATCTTCGCTCAGGATGACAGCCGAGGAAGTCTGGAGTATCTGCAGAAACGGCACGGGGTGCCCCAGAAGTTGGTCAAGAATATTGCGGGGGTGGAGCGCTGGTGGCAAAGGCTGTGGAATAATACGGGGCTCGCCGTCAGTGCCGTCATCTCTTCGTCATCGGAAGGACGAGTGGAGAATTCCAATCGAGCGCGCGACCATCTAGCCAACGAACGGACGTTCCTGGCGTGGGTGCGGACCAGCGTCGCGATCGTGGTGTTCGGATTCGCGATTGGCCGGTTCGCGATCGCACTGAGGCAATTGGCGAAATTTCAGGGACAGGTGGCCAGGACGACTGGACTCTCGGTGTGGATGGGAATGATCTCGATTCTGGCGGGCGTAGTAATGGTGGTTGCGGGTCTGATGCGCTATCGCAAGACGCGAACGCAACTGGATGAGGGAAAATTTGAGCCGGCGGGATTTATTGTTGATCTGGTAACCATTCTGACCGTACTGTTCGGGCTGGCGCTGGCAGGGTATCTGGTTTACGTGGAGAAGAGTTTGGGCTAGTACGGCATCGAGGGCAGTCACGGCAGGGGAATTTATGGCCAACGACCTGGAAAAAGAAGCGGCGGCGCGGGCGAGTTTGAGGTTCGTCAAAGATGGTCAAGTGCTCGGCCTGGGTACAGGAACGACGGCGGCGCGTTTTATTCAACTGCTGGGCGAGCAGGTGAAGAATGGGTTGCGGATTCGCGGTATTCCCACCTCGGATCGATCGCGGGAGCAGGCCGCCAGCCTGGGGATTCCACTGACCACGCTGGATGAATGTCAGCAGATCGATGTGGACGTAGACGGAGCGGACGAGTTTGATCCTGAATTGCGTTTGATCAAAGGTGGCGGTGGGGCGCTGCTGCGGGAGAAAATTGTGGCGTCGGCGAGCAAGCAGGTGGTGATTGTGGTTGACGCGACGAAGAAGGTTCCGGTGCTGGGAAGGTTTCCGCTGCCGGTGGAAGTAATCAAATTCGCGCAGGCGCTGGTGACAAAAAAGATTGAGGCGCTGGGCGCCGCCGTCGAGTTACGTCGGGATGCCAGCGGAAAGCCCTTCCTAACCGACGAGAATAATCACATTCTGGACTGCCGCTTTGGAGAGATTCAGGATGTTGAGGGGCTGGCGCGGAAGCTGAGCGATATGCCGGGAATTGTGGAGCATGGACTGTTTATCGGGATGGCTAGTGTGGTGCTGGTGGCCAACGGGAGTGAGATTGTCGAACTACGGCGCCAAACGTAGGCTCGCGCCAGGGAGTGCTTTCACCACAGAGTCACAGAGACACAGAGAAAATCTTTTTCTGTTCTTCGCTGTGACTCTGTGACTCCGTGGTGAAATTCAAAGCTCGTGGCGCTTCCCCCTGAGCAGGGACATCAAAATGGCAGCAGGCGCACAAGCGCAAGGACACGATCAGCCTTCGCGGCGGCGAGGGTTGCGGTACTGCGTGCAGGCGCCAATAGATGTAACGGTGCTCCGTTCGGGCGTTCCGGATACCGTACCGGGGCGATCGGAGAATTTGAGCCCTGGCGGATTAGCTGCGGTGTTGGCGGCAGAATTGAAGCCTGGGGAGTCGGTGGGAGTTGAGATACGCCTGCCGCAGACGGCGACACCTTTGCGCGCGCGGGCGCGGGTACGGTATCACGACAAGCTGCGATGCGGGATGGAGTTTGTCGGGCTTTCGGCGGAGCAGCAGGCGGAAATCGGCAGGTGGACCGCAGAAATGAAAGCGGAGCCGGAGACGGAGGGGAGTGCGAAGCCTCTGATCGCGGCCGGTAAAGGCTCCGAAGGTGGAGGATCGGGCGGCACGAGGCCTCCTGCTGGGCGGCGGTTCGGGCGGGGATGGGTCTTCTTAGTTGGATCGATCGCAATCCTGGTGGCGGTTCTATGGTGGCGCTGGAACCGGGGGTGGGAAGATCTGGAGTCCGATCTACGGGGGAATGAAACGGCCACGCAGCCGCAAGCTCACGTTCCGGCCGAGGTAATGGAGAAGCTTGTAACCCATCGCGTGGATCCCGATTATCCGGCGGCCGCGCGGCCGGAGAAGTTGCAAGGCGTGATCGTGCTGGACGTTGTTGTTGGGCGCGACGGCAAGGTGGTGGCCGTGCACGCCCTGAACGGACCCGAGATTCTGGCGCAATCCGCAACGGATGCGCTGCGGTGGTGGCGATTTGAGCCTTACCGCGTGAACGGCGAACCGGTGGTGGCGGAGACCACGGTGGCGGTGGAATTCAAACCGTAAACGCTGCTTCTTCAAACGCGGCGCTTGCGGAGAGCGCCGAGAACGATGATGCCGCTGAGCGCAAAAAACACGACAGCGGCCAGGGCCGCAATCACCATTACTGCCGAGTTAAGGTGAAGAAAATCGGCGCAAACGGCCCCCAGGGCGAAGACTACGCCCGTCCCATTGAGCCAGAGCGGACCTCGTATGGAGGAAACATCAGGGCGCAGGCGAAGTTGGAGAAGCAGCGCGGCAAAGCCGATGGCGGCAACGACGACCAAGGCTAAGGGACTCAGAAAAGCTCTGTGACTCGTATAGATGACGACGAGCGCGAGGGCCACGAGAAGCAAGCCGGCGGAGACGAGAGTCGGGCGGCGGCGAGGATCAGGATTTGGGTTGGGCGCGGTTTCGGGCACGAAGTTCCGTCCTCAGATTTATACAGGTCGCTGGGGAAGGTTTTCAAATACCGCCAAGAGACATGAAAAGCCCCTAGCCGTTATGCGTCGGGAGGGGGAGTGGGCTGGCTGACGCCGGCAAGCCACTCTGCCGGGCGAGGATCGCTGTGGTGTACGGCATAGAGAACCAGTTCCACACGCGACGAGATGCCCAGCTTATCGAAGATGCGAAACAAGTACTTCTTGACGGTGTGCTCGCTGAGGTTCAACTCCTGAGCCGTATCGCGATTGCTTAAGCCCTCGGCGACGAGAGCCACGACTTGTTCCTCGCGGGGGGTGAGCAGTTCCCGTCCGCCGGAGTTGAACACGCGCAACGAAGGAACCTCTGAGATCAGTTCCAGCAGAAAGTTCATCTGTTCGGTATTGGCCCAGACTTGACCCTCCGCAGCGCGCTGAATGCAGCGGCAAAGCAAGCGAAAACGAGTATTCGCGAGACAAAAGATTCCGCGGGCACCCGAGCGGAACGCGCTGACCACTAATCCGCGGTCGTACGACTCCACTAATACAACTTTGGCGATGGCGGGATGAGAAAGGTGAATCCGCCGCATGGCAGCCATCTGACCGGCGATTTCGATGGAATGGTTGAGAGAAAGAAGGAGCACGCGGACAGGAGCGGAGGCAACCGCTTGCAAAATCGAGTCGATATCGAGAGGGCAAGTAAGGACGTGGAACTCAGAGCGCCTGCGCAAGGCGCTGGTCAGCAGGTGGGACTGCATACGGTTCGAATCGGCTACAAGTACGGAAACTGCGGCCGAAGGGACGAATGAGGTTGAACTCATGCAACAGGGCTCCGAAATGTAACGATGATGAAGAGACAGTGTGAGCCTCGGTCGACACGTGCGCTAGGACGTAGGTCACAAAATTTAGGGACGATATTCAAATCGGGAAGACGAGTGGCTGTGCTGTGGAAAATCTCGGGTTGCGACCGGACTCTCGGTCTTCGTTCAAGAGAAATTCGGGCGAATCTTCGGAAACATTTGTTGGACTGGAGTGGATATCAGGGGCGTCGCGTGATTCCGCGAACAAGCAAGTCTACTTTTGTAGGTGGCCCATGTGGGGATAGTCCGGCGGTCTTGCAAAAACATTCCGAACACCAACAAGTGCCGTGGTAGCTGGCGTCGGCGCAATTCCACCCCCGAGAACAGCATGACCACATTGGTAGACAGCACTTCCCATGTCTTGCGGCGAAAGCCCTACGAAGATAGTTTGCTCACAGAGGTCAAGAGGTGAACGACTCTTGAATCCGGGCTGTGCGACTGAGATGAAG
>Ga0209656_10001044_pt1 | contig 17876 bp, 11 predicted proteins | sample BogFormECP12_OM2_FD_188239 | JGI IMG/M metagenome (GOLD analysis project Ga0209656, IMG submission 188239) | Bog forest soil microbial communities from Calvert Island, British Columbia, Canada - ECP12_OM2 (SPAdes) (version 2) | ecosystem: Environmental > Aquatic > Freshwater > Wetlands > Bog ... | reverse complement strand
GCGGCGGCGATGGGCGACCAACCGGCCCACCACCAGCCGCACGAGGGTGGCTGGGTCATGACGCTGCCGCTGGTCGTGCTGGCGGCGGCGGCCGCCGTCGGCGGGGTCCTCGACCTGCCGTGGGTCCACACGTGGGGGTTGTCGAATTGGCTGGCGCCAATCTTCGCCGGCACCCTCTACAACGGGCACGTCACCTCGGCCCGGGACTGGCTGCTGTCGAGCGGCGAGGCCCTGGCCGCCGTCATCGGCATCGTGGTCGCCTACGAGCTGTGGCGCACCACGGTCGACCGCCCGGCCCTCGAGCCGGTGTTCCTCCAGCGCGTCATGTACTGGGACGACCTCTACGACACCGTCCTCGGGCGCCCGAGCCAGGCGGTGGCCCGGTTCTGCGCCACCGTGATCGACAACCGGGTCATCGACGGGGCGGTCAACGGCGTCGGCAAGCTGGTCCGCATGACCGGGAGCGGCACCCGGCGGATCCAGACCGGCTACGTGCGCAACTACGCCCTCGGCATCGCCCTCGGGCTGGCCGGGCTGATCGTGTTCATGGTCTCCCGGGTGTGGTGGTCGTGAGCCACTCCCCGGCGTTCCCCTACCTGACCGTCCTGGTCCTGATCCCGGTGGCCGGGGCGGTGGCGACCGCCGCCCTGGTGCGGGTGCCGCGCTGGACGAGCGAGTTCATCGGCCTGGTCACCGCGTTGGTCACCCTCGGCTTCGCGGTGGCGGTGGCCGTGCTCATGCACAACACGGCGGGCTACCAGTTCGTGTCGCACCACGTCTGGGCCCAGTCGCTCGGGATCTCGTGGTTCGTGGGCGTCGACGGCATCTCGATCCTCCTCGTCCTGCTGTCGGCCGTGCTCTTCCCGATCGCCCTGGCCGGGGCGCGGGCCCGCCACGACGTTCGGGCCTTCGTGGCGTGGATGCTCCTGCTCGAGGCGGCGTGCATCGGGAGCTTCATCTCGCTCGACCTGATCATGTTCTTCTTGTTCTTCGAGCTCACCCTGGTCCCGGCGTACTTCCTCATCGGGGGGTGGGGGTACACCCGCCGGGCCTACGCAGCCGTCAAGTTCTTCGTCTACACGTTCTTGGGCTCGGCCTTCCTCCTGGTCGGGATCCTGGTCGTGGCGTTCGTCCACCAGCACCAGACCGGGGTGCTCACCTTCTCCCTGCCGGTCCTGATGCACACCCACTTCAACGGGACGACCGGCGTCCTCTTGTTCCTGGCCTTCGGGGCCGCCTTCGCCGTCAAGGCGCCGCTCTTCCCGTTCCACACGTGGTCGCCCGACGCCTACAGCCAGGCCCCGACGGGGGGGTCGATCATCCTGGTCGCCGTCCTGGCCAAGCTCGGCACCTACGGGATCATCCGCTTCAACCTGAACCTGTTCCCCCAGGCCTCGAAGACCCTGGCCCCGCTCGTCCTCACTCTGGCCGTCATCGGGATCCTCTACGGCGCCGTGGTGGCATGCGCCCAGCGGGACCTCAAGCGCCTGGTCGCGTACTCGTCGCTGGCCGGGATCGGCTTCATCGCCCTGGGCACCTTCGCCTTCACCACCATCGGGCTGACCGGTGGAGTGCTGCTGATGCTCAACCACGGGCTCATCACCGCCGCCCTGCTGCTGCTCATCGGGTGGATCTACGAGCGGCGGGCCAGCTGGCAGCTCTCGGACCTGCGCGGCCTGCAGACCCCCGCCCCCGTCCTCGCCGGGGCGTTCACCGTGGCCATGATGGCCTCGATCGGGCTGCCCGGGCTCAACGGCTTCGTGAGCGAGTTCCTCGTCCTCTCGGGCACCTTCCTCACCCACCGATGGTGGGCCGTGGTGGCCACCCTCGGGGTGATCGTCGCCGCCATCTACCTGCTGTGGGCGTACCAGCAGGGCTTCCACCACAAGCCCGACAAGGACACCGCCGGGACTCGGGACCTCGACTGGACCGAGCGCCTGGTGATCGCCCCGCTGCTCATCGCCATCGTCTTCCTCGGCGTCTACCCCAAGCCCGTCCTCGACCGCATCGAGCCGTCGGTCAGCCGCCTCGAGGCGAGGATCTCGGTCGTGACCCACGCCCCCGAGCCGCCGGTGGCCCGCTTCGGGCAGGCCGGCGCCGAGGCGGCGGCGGCGGGAGGCCGCTGACCGGTGATCGCCCAGCTCGCCCCGGCCGCCGTGCACGTCCACGCGGCGACGACCCTGCGGCTGCCGCCCATCCGGTGGCTGGCCATCATCCCGGTCGTGGTCATGCTGGGCGGCGCGATCGTGCTGCTGGCCGTCGGGTCCCTGGTCCGCCGCCCGCTGCGGATCGGCGTGGCCACCGCCGGGACGGTGATCATCGCCGGGACGGCGTTCGGCCTCTCGTGGTGGCAGTGGGCCGACGTCCAGTCCCACGGCGCCTCGACGGCCATCGACCACGCCGTCGTCCTCGACGGCTTCGCCGTGCTGGTCAACGTCCTGGTCACCTCGGGGGTGATCCTGGCCGCCCTGGTGGGCGACGGGTACCTGCGGCGGGAGGGCGTCGAGGGCCCCGAGTACCACGTGCTCACGCTGATCTCGGCCTCGGGCGCCATGCTGATGGGGCAGGCCAACGACCTGGTGGTGATCTTCCTCGGCCTCGAGATCCTCTCGATCGCCCTCTACGTGCTGGCCGCCTACAACCACCGGCGCAGCGCCTCGGGGGAGGCGGCGCTCAAGTACTTCATCCTGGGCAGCTTCTCGTCGGCCATCTTCGTCTACGGCATCGCCCTCACCTACGGGGCGACGGGGAGCACCAACCTCACCCAGATCGCCGACTTCTTCGCCCACAACGTGGTGCTCACCGACGGCGTGCTGCTGGCCGGGATGGCCCTGCTGCTGGTCGGGTTCGCCTTCAAGGTGGCCGCCGTTCCCTTCCACATGTGGACGCCCGACGTCTACCAGGGCTCGCCCTCGCCGGTCACCGGGTTCATGGCGGCCATCGCCAAAGCCGGCGGGTTCGCCGCCATGATCCGGGTGTTCATCTCGACCTTCGGGTACCTGCGGGCCGACTGGCGGCCCGTCATCTACGCCCTGGCCGTGCTGTCGCTCGTCCTCGGGGCGTTCCTCGGGCTCGTCCAGCGCGACGTCAAGCGGATGCTCGCCTACTCGTCGATCAACCACGCCGGGTTCGTGCTGATGGGCCTCGAGGCGGCCACCGTGCGCGGCGTCAGCGCCTCGATGTACTACCTGTTCACCTACACCTTCATGGTGATCGGGAGCTTCGCCGTGGTCACCGTCCTCGGGCGCCGCGGCGACAGCGCCCACGACGTGGCCCGTTACCGCGGGCTGTCCGGCCGACAACCCTGGCTGGCGCTCGCCTTCGCCGTGCTCCTCCTGGCCCAGGCCGGCGCCCCGTTCACCACCGGCTTCCTGGCCAAGCTGCAGGTGGTGGCGGCCTCGGTCGGGGCGGGCGAGGTCCCGTTGGCCGTCATCGCCATGGTGACGGCGGCCATCGCCGCCTTCTTCTACCTGCGGGTGGCCGTCCTCATGTACACACCCCTGCGCCCGGCCGGCGCCGCGCCGGGGATCGAGGCCACCCTGGTCGAGATCGGCACCGGGCACTTCAACCCCGAGGCGCCCGAGGACGCCAACGGGCACGGCAACGGCTCGGTCCCCGACGACGGCACCGCCCCCGAGACCCCGCTGTGGGCCGGGGCCGACCGCAACCTGGCCACGGTGGCCAAGATCAATTCCGAGATCCTGATCGACGACGAGTCGATCACCGCCGAGCCGTCGGCCCGCCCGGGGGCGGTCGTCGTGGTGGCCCCCGCCGAGGTCTCGGTCGTGGGCGCCGGGGCGCCGTCGCCCGACGAGCCCCCCGTCGCCCGGCCCGCACCGTCGGGGACGGCTCCCGCCCCGGTGCGCACCCCGGTCGACGAGGGGGTGGTCGTCCCCGTCCCGCTGCTCACCACGCTGGCCATCACCGTCTGCGTGGCGGTGACGGTCGTCTTCGGGGTCATCCCCGCCCCGGTCATCGACTTCGCCCAGCGGGCGCTGCTCATCTTCTACCCACACTGAGCGGCCGCCCCGACCCTGACGTGCGGAGATCCGCGCATGGCCACGCGGAGTCGATGGTGCGGACATCCACGATGGCGCGCCGGTCGCAGGAATTCGGGGGGTACCGGCACGGCTGATCGACCGCCCGACGAGCAAGCCGTACCGCCTCGGCCCCGCCGCCTCGATCGGTCCGGCGGTCCCGATCGAGTCACCGGTGGGCGCATCGTGCGGGTGGCCCGTCCTGGGGTGTTGTGAGCGGACGGCGGTGGCCGGTGAGCTCTTGGACCGGGTGCCGGCGCCGCCGGCCGGCGGCGAGCGAGACGCCGGGGCTCCCCGATGCCACCCCGGAGGTCCTCACCGCTCAGCTGGACCAGGTCAGGCTCGGATCGTCCACGGCCTCTCGCAACGGACGCCCCGATGGGCCACGGCGCTCGGATGGGCATCGACCACGGCCGGGCCTCAGGCGTCGCTCGGGTGGTGGGCCGGACTGGGCCGGTCGGGACCGCCGTTGGCCGCCGGCGCGGCCACGGCCGTCAACTCGTCGGGCACCACCGGGCCGCCCCGGCGTTTGCCCGTCGGGACGAGGAGCCGCCCGACCACCGGGACCTCGGTGAGGGACTCGGCCCGGGCGATGGCCACCACGGCCGGGACGAACTGCTCGGGCGAGTCGTAGACGATGTAGCGGGGGAGCCACCCCGGCTCATACTTGGCGTTGAACTTGTAGAGCGTCTCGATCTGGAGGACCCCCGAGAGGCGCCGCAGCGCCCACCGTTCGACCCGCTGGGTCAGGCCGTCGCCGGTCTCGCCCTCGAGCACCGAGCGCATGGCGGCGAAGTTGAGGCTGAGCCCGCGGCACCCCTCGTCCTTCAGGTGCTCGATCGTCGAGCACAGGGCGAAGTCGATCAGCCCGTTCGGGTGCTCGCCGGGGTCGCGGCGCATCAGGTCGAGCGAGTACCCGGCGATGGCCGGGGACGGGACGAACTGGCACATGGCGGCGGGCGCCCCGTCGGGCCCATCGACGACCGTGAGCAGCAGGTCGGTGTCGCGCCGGTCGAAGAGCCGACCGAGCATCATCGAGAAGCCCCGTTCGGCCTCGCCCCGGCGGTTCTTGCCCATCAGCTCGACCAGCGGGACGACCTCGTCGGGGGCGATCGTGGCCGGGTCGAAGAAGTGCACCGTGTACCCGTAGCGTTCGATCCGCTTGTGCGCCTGGCGCAGCCCCTTCATCTTCCCGCCGGCCAGCGAGAACGACTGGACGTCGACCACGGCTTCGTCGCCGATGTAGAGGTAGCGCATGCCGGCGTCCCGGTAGACGGGGAGCCACTCCTCGGCGGCCGCCATCACCGACACCCCCCACCCGTTGCGGTCGGCATAGTGGCGGAACGCCTGCCAGACCGACTCCCGCTCGTTCTGGGGACCGATGGGGTCCGGTGACACCAGCGCCACCCCGCCGTGGACGGCGTAGGCGACCAGGCTGTCGCGGTGGATGAACCACTTCTTGTCGTCGCGCAGGGCGAAGTAGTCGAGGGTCCCGGTGCCGTGCCGGCGCACGATGTCCCGGGCCCGCAGCTCGGCGGCCCGGTGCACGGCGTGGGACGACGAGAGCTGGCGGTCGACCACGGGCCGGGTGAACAGGTAGATGGCGATCACCAGCAGCATGAGCCCGACGGCCAGCATCGACGGGAACAGCCAGTCGTCGATGGTGTCGGGCAGAGAGACGGTGGTGATCCCGGCCAGCCGCTCGAAGGCGCCGAACATCACGACCGGCCACGCCGGGATCGGGTGGTGGCGGACCCGGGTGGCCAGCTCGGCGGCCACCGTGGCGGCGACGACGGCGATGAGGGCCCCGAGAAACAGGATCGAGAAGGCCGACCGCAGCGAGCCCTGGTCGCTGGCCGTCCCGAACTGCGCCCGCTCGACGATGAGGAGACCGAGGACCGCGGCCGTCAACACGACCGCCCCCAGCTCGGCCCCGTGCACCAGGTGGAGGACCAGGGTGCCGGCCAGCAGACCGACCGAGACCAGCCAGGCCCGCCGCTGGCCGCGCAGCACCCCCCGGGCCAGCATCATCAGGGCGATCCCGCTCATGGCCACGAGGGCCCCGGCGGCCTGGGCCACCCCGAGCGGGATGACCTGCTCGACCAGGTGGAGCCGGCTCCGCAGGGGGGGCGAGACGGCGAGCAGCAGGTCGACGAGCCCGGCGACGAAGATGGCCGCCCCGGCCAGCCGGCGGGCCCGCCGGGTTCGGGTCCGGTCGGCGGCGACCTCGGGGGCCGGCGGCCACGACGCCCCCCGGGGCCACGACGCCACCATGGCCGGGTGCAGGTCGGCCGCCGCCTTGTACCCCTTCACCACCGGGTACCCGGTGAGGAGGCGCTCGAGCATCGTCGAGCTCGGGAGGTCGGCGTCGGCCAGGAGCAGGCGAACGTGGAGCTCGGCCCCGGTCTCGAGCTCGATCCAGGCGGTCTGGCGGTGGTGGAGGAACACCGGGGGCAGACCGGCGCGCCCCGGGTGCTCTCGGACCAGCTCGGTCGTCCCCCCGGGGCTGGCGAAGAACCCCGGGGTGAGGGCGATGAGCTCGGCCTCGAGCCCGCCCCCGGCGATCAGGCCGGTCGCCCCCCGGGCCACCTCGTCCCGGGCCTCGTCGATGGCCGGCCGTCCGCCGATGGTCAGCCCGCTCGAGGGGGCCGACCGTCCGGTCGGAAGCCCGCCCGAGTCGTCCATCCCGACGTGGGCCCGCCAGACCCGCCGCGAGACCACGGTGACCACGGCCGCCAGGGCCAGCTCGAAGACGACGATCACCGCCAGGGTGAACAGGGCCCGGTGGGGCCACGAGGCCGCGTAGGCGCGGTAGAGGGCGTGGCGGGGTCCGTGGGCCCGGCGGACCAGCCGGTTGACCCCGTTGAACACCACGGTGAGGCGGATGAGGACGGCGATGACCACCGCCAGGACCGGGGGCACCCAGATGAAGCGGCGCAGGCGACGGTAGAGGAGGCGCGACGTCACGAAGCGGGCCGAGGCCGACGGGTCCTCGAGGCGGTCGATCCCGGTCAGGTAGGGCCGGTCGGCCGGGCCCGGCTCGAGCGCCGGACCGGCCTCGGGGGCCGGACGCGCCGGGCGGACCAGCACCCGGCGCTCGCCGGCCGCCGTGACCAGCACCAGGTCGACGTCGGGCACGACCTCGATGCCGAGGTCTGTGAGCACCGCCGCCACCCCGTCGTCGTCCCCGAGCTCGGGGTCGCGCCACCCGGGCAGGACGAGCAGGCGGGAGTCGGGCCGGGCGGTGAACGACGTGACGGCCTCGGCCAGCCGGCGGTGGGCCCGCAGCGACGCCTCGACGACCTCCGCCGTGAGCGGGGTCCCGCTCTCGGGCGCCACGAAGAGGTTCCCGCAGACGACGGCCAGCCCCGGCCCGTCCCAGCGCTCGAGGGCGACGGCGATGTCGGCCGCCTGGGCGTGCGAGGCGGGGGTGGCCTCGGCGCCGAGGAGGAGGTCGCCGAACACCATGACCCGGCGCCCGAGCGGGACCGTCACCTCGAACGCCCGGGCCGTCACCGGGGCACCGGCCGGCACCCCGCTCCCGGCGTCCTCGGGGCCGGGCGGGTCCTCGTGGGCCGGCCCGGCGGACGTGACGGGCGCCCCCCCCACGTCAACCCCGGGATCCGCTCCGGCCGACACGGGTCCGGACCGGTGCTCGGGGAGCGAAGCCATGAGGGTCCATGCTGCCATGCCCGGGCCGAGCACCGACGGCCCCCGGACCTCGCCTTGACCTCGAGTGACCGGGGGGCCCGAGGCGTGACCGGTAGGCTGGGAACCCGTCCGCGGCCGTCCTCGTCCTGGTCCCCAGGGCGAGCCGAGCCCGGGGTGACCGCCGAGCTGCAGTCGCCCCACGTCGTACCCATCGCCCGTGACCTCCTCCACCCCATCAGGACCGCCGACACCGGCGGGCCGGCGAACCCGCTGATGGACGCCGACCCGCTCCCGGCGCCCGGCCACTGGACCCCGCCCAATTGGCAGTGGCACCACGGCCCGGTCCCGGCCGGCCCGGCCGTGGTCTTCGACATCGACGGGGTCCTCTCCGACGCCGCCGGCCGCCAGCACTACATCGAGCGCGGGCGCCGGGACTGGCATGCCTTCTTCGAGGCGTGCGGCGACGACCCGATCATCGAGGAGGTGGCCCGCCTGATCGAGCTCCTCGACGCCGGCCTCGTGGTGGTGCTCCTGACCGGGCGCCCGCTGCGAGTCCGCCCCCAGACCGTCGCCTGGCTCGAGCGCTACGGGCTGCGCTGGGACCTCTTGGTCATGCGGGACCGCGGCGACTACGACCACGTGACCGTGTTCAAACGCGCCGTGGTCGACGCGCTGCGCGGCTACGGCCTCGACCTGCGGCTGGCCCTCGAGGACGACCCGTCGAACCACGCCATGTACGTGGCCGAGGGGATCCCGTGCGTGTACATCCACTCCGGCTACTACGAGTGACCCTTTCGTAGCGATCCGCTCGGCGCCGGCCACGGTCTCGTTGGCCGGCGTCGACGTCCGAACCGGAGGGTTTGCCGAGCACCGACGGTCATGGATCCCTCACCCGAGGTCGGTCGGCTGGGTCGGGCTGAATGCCGCAGGATCGCTGGCCGGCCCGTAGGGTCGGAGCAGCCCAGGGAACAGGAGGCGTCACCATGAGCGACCAGCCCGCCGGCGACGCGCCGGTCCGGATCAGGGTCCAGGTCAACGGGCCGTACCTGGTGTCCGGGGGGATCCCCCTGACCCGCCGTCGCCCGATCATCTCCGAGCACGGCGAGCCGCTGGCCTGGGACGCGCTCGAGGACTTCGCGACCACCCCGACCTACTCCCTGTGCCGGTGTGGGGGCTCGGCCAACAAACCCTTCTGCGACGGGACGCACGCCACGAACGGCTTCGACGGGGCCGAGACGGCGCCGACCGACCCCTACGACGAGCGCCAGCGGACCTACGTCGGCACCCGGGTGGTCATGCGCGACGACCGGTCGATCTGCGAGCACGCCGGCTTCTGCGGGAACCGGGTGACCAACGTGTGGAACATGATGAAGGGTTCCGACACCGAGGACAGCCTGGCCCGGGCCCAGGTGATGCGGATGGTCGAGCAGTGCCCCTCGGGAGCCCTGACCTACCGGCTCGAGCCCGACGGCCCTGACGTCGAGCCGGAGTGGCGCACCGCCGTCGGGGTGGTCGAGGGCGGTCCGCTCTTCGTCACCGGCCGGGTCGCCGTCGAGCGATCCGACGGCCAGCCACTCGAGACGCGCAACCGCACGACCCTCTGCCGGTGCGGCGGGTCGGCCATCAAGCCGCTGTGCGACGGGTCGCACCAGACCAACGGCTTCACCGACACGTAAGGCACTACTCGGTGGCCCCCCCGTCGGCGTCCCGGAGGGCGCGTAGGGCGGCGGCCAGATCGAAGACCTCCCTCGCCCATTGGCGCTCGAGCGGGGTGTGGGCGTCGCCCCGCTGCAGGATCAGGGCGGCCGCCATCTGGAGGCGGGCCAGGCGGCGGTCGTCGACCGCCCGCGCCACGAGGGGCTCGCCACCATCGCTCACCGCTCGCTCCTGGTCCTCGGTCACGGGTCGGCCGGCTCGTCGGGGGCGTCGGTCCCGGCGGCCGACGGGACCGGGACGACGACCCGGGGTCCGCTCACCGGCCGCGGGTGGTCGGCCGGGCGTTCGGGCGCCGGCTGCCACCGCCCGGTGGCGGCGGCCGGGGTGAAGTCGAGGGAGGTCGAGGCGGCGCGCCGGCCGTCCCGGCGGCGCCCGCGTGCCTCGGCCACCCACCCGGCGGCCAGGGCCAGCCCGGCGGCCAGCAGGACCGGCAGGTCGCCGGCGACCAGGTAGGGAGTCGACCCGGTGCGCAGGGACACCGCCGTCACCAGCACCTGGCGGGCGCCGAGGTGGGTCCGCAGCCCGACGTGCCCGCGGTTGTCGACGACCGTCGAGTACCCGGTGGGCGCGGCCTGGACGAGGTCGCGCCCGTTGGCCACCGCCTGGACCCGAGCGGCGGCCACCTCCTGGGTCGGCAGGTTGGACGCCGCGTACGACGACGTGTTGGTCGGTACGACGAGGAGCCGGGCCCCGGCCGCCACCGCCGTGCGCCCGAGGCCCGGGTAGAAGACGTCGTAGGAGACGAGGACCCCGAGCGGCCCGGCCGGGGTCACCATGAGACCGGTGCCGTGGCCCGGGATGGCGTCGAGCGGGACGGCCGACAGGCTGGCGAAGTGGGCGAAGAAGCCGCGGTAGGGGACGTACTCGCCGAAGGGCACCCGGTGGGTCTTCTCGAAGACGGCGACGATCCGGCCGTCGGGGCCCCACGCCACCACCTCGTTGCGGAAGGCGGTCGTCGAGACGGTCACCGTCACCCCGGCCACCACGGTCGAGTGCAACGAGACGGCGAGTCGCGACATCGCCCTCGCCTGCGGGCTCCCGGCCAGCGACTGGTCGAGGGAGATCACGTCCTCGGGCCACACCACGAGCTGACGGAGCGGGTGGAGCGGCCCGGCGGTCCAGCGCGGTCCGAGGAGCCCGGTCGCCGCGACCTGCGCGGCGAAGACGTCGGCCGTGGGTACCTCGGCCTTGCTCACCCCCCGGCGTCCGCCGCCCTGGACCGCCGCCACCCGCACGTGGCCGACCGGCGACCCGCCGTCGGGGGCCAGGGCCCCGGCGCCGACGAGGAGCGCCCCGAGCACGAGGCCCACCACCGCCGCCACCACCACCCCCGCCACCGAGGGCCCGGCCGCCACCTCCCCCCGCCGGCGCCAGCGCGAGACGGCGGCGGCCACCAACTGGGCCGCCGCCCCCCCGATCAGCCAGACGACGGCCGTCATGAGCAGCGGCCCGCCGAGCCGGGCCACGGCCAGGACCGGCCCGTCGGCCTGTCCGAGGAAGACGCCGCCCACCGGCAGCCCGCCGAAGGGCCACACCATCCGCAGCGCCTCGCAGAGGGTGAACGCCCCGACGAAGGCGGGCAGGCGGCCCCGGGTCGCCGGGACCAGCGCGGCGGCCAGCGCCATCGTCAGCGCCTCGGCCAGGACGAGGACCACCGCCCCGTACCAGTTGAACGACTCGATCCAGAAGAGCCCGAGCCCGAAGAGCCCGAGCCCGGCCACCCACCCGGCGAGCAGCCGGGCCCGCAGGCCGAGGCCGCCGAGGCGCCAGTAGAGGACCGCCGACCCGAGGTAGGCGAGCGGCCACCAGCCCCACGGGGGGAGCGACAGGGCGAGGCAGATCCCGGCCGCCAGGGACGGGGCGACCACCGCACCGCGGCGCGGGGGCACTACCCCGGCCCGGCCTCGCTCGGCTGTTCGGCCATCGCGTCGAGGACCGTGGTGGCCGCCGCCCGCCCGCTGGCCACGCACGCCGGGATGCCCACTCCCCGGTAGGAGGCCCCGGCCACCGCGGTCGCCGGAAGACGGCGCAGCGCCGACTCGATGCCGGTGACCCGGAGCAGGTGGTGGACCCGGTACTGGGGGAAGGCCCCCTTCCAGCGGGTCACCGCCGAGGCCTGCGGGCGGCCCGCCACCCCGAGCAGGATCCGCAGCTCGGCCAGGACCCGCTCGACCAGCTGGGCGTCGGAGAGCACCGCCGCGCGCTCGTCGTCGGCTCGCCCGACCGACGCCCGGATGAGCACCGACCCGGGGCGCTCGAGATGCGGCCATTTCTGCGAGAGGTACGTGCACGCGGTGACGAGGAACGAGTCATCGTCGGAGAAGACCCCCACCGGGTCGTCCCCGTCGGACCGCCGGGCCGGCACCGCCGTGCCGTGGGGGACGAGCAGCCCGGTCCCGTAGAGCTCGTCGGTCGGGACGACGCCGTCCGAGAAGGCGAAGGTGAGCACCGACACCGAGGCGTACTCGATGCCGGCGAGCAGGCGACCCGCCTCGGCGTCGTGCCCCTCGAGCAGGGCGGCCGCGCCCGACGCCGGCAGGGCCAGCACCAACCCGTCGGCCACCACCGGGCCCTCGGGGGTGTGGAGCACCCACCCCGGACCGGTGCGGTCGAGGAGCTCGACCGGCGACTCCGTCCTGATCTCGACGTCGCGCTCGGCGAGGACCGCGGCCAGCCGGTCGGTCAGCCGCTCCAGGCCACCCTCGAGAGAGTAGAAGAGCGGCGCCTCCGTCGCCGGTGCGTCGCCGCCGTCTGCGTCGTCTGCGCTGTCGCCGTGGTCGCCGTCGCCGTCGCCGTCGTCGGTCGCCGCCACCGGCGCCCCCGCCGCCCCGCGGGCCAGTGCCTGGCGCAGCGAGCGCATGAAGCTGCCCCGACGCTGGGCCAGGGCCAGGAGGAGCGGGTACGACGCGGCCGTGCTCATGTCGCCCACCCCGCCGGCGTGGATCCCGCCCATGAGCGGGTCCACCAGGACCTCGACCACGCGTCCGCCGAGCTTGCGGGCGACCAGCGGGCCGACGGCGCGGTCGCCGAGCGGACCGCGCGAGTCGGGCCGGGGCGCCACCACGTCGAGGAGGAGGCGCAGCGATCCCTTCGGGCCGAGCACGCCCGACCGGGCCACCGGCCAGAACCGCGTGGGGATCCCGACGAACAGCCCGTCGGGCAGGGGGCGCCGGCGTCCCCGGGCGAAGACCGCCGCCCCGGCGGTGCCGATCGGACGGAGGGCCTCGCTCAGCCCCAGCTCACGGCACAGGTCCGCCGCCTCGGGGCGCCGTCCGAGGAAGCCGTCGGGTCCGAGGTCGACCGGCCCGCCCTCGAAGGACTCGGTGCGGATCTTGCCCCCCACCCGGTCGGCGGCCTCGAGGACCACCACCCTCGGGGTCGACGGACCGGGCCCGGCGGACCCCCCGGTCAGCTCCCAGGCGGCGGCGAGCCCGGCGATGCCGCCGCCCACCACGGCCACCGTGCGCGACGTCCCGCCGCCCGCCCTCGAGACACCCAGGTCCATCGGCTCATCGCCCCCCACCGGCGGCCCGGCCGGCGTCGGCCGCCAGCACCACCTCGGCCAGGACCCGCAGGAAACGAGGGTCGTCGTTGAGCGAGTCGGTCCGGGTGAAGTCGAGGCCGACCGCCTCGGCGCACCGGGCGGCCTCCACGTCGATGTCGTAGAGGACCTCGAGGTGGTCGGCCACGAAGCCGATCGGGCAGACCACGACGCCCCGGTACCCCTCGTCGGCGAGCCCGCTCAAGACCTCGAGGACGTCGGGACCGATCCACGGTTCCGGCGTGCGTCCTGCGCTCTGCCAGGCCACCCGCCAGTGGGCCAGCCCGGCCCGTTCGGCGACGCGCCGCGCCGAGTCCTCGACCTGCTCGGGGTAGGGGTCCCCCTCGGCGACCACCCGGGCCGGCAGCGAGTGGGCGGTGAAGAGGACCATGGCGCCCTCCCGGTCGGCGGCGGGCAGGCGCGACCGGGCGTGGTCGACCCGGTCGGCCACCAGCCCGGCGAACCCCGGCGTCTCGTACCACTGCGCCACCGGCCGGTAGGCCGGCGGGTCGAGGGCGGCCTCGGCGCGGCGGTGGTACTCCCCCGAGCCCATCGAGGAGCGGTGCGGGGTGAGGACGATCCCGACGACCGCCTCCGGGCCGGCGGCCGCCAGCTCGGCCGCCGCGTCCTCGATGAACGGGGCGGTGTACTTGGCGCCGAAGCGGACGACGAAGCGCCCGGGCGCCAGCTCGTCGAGGACCTTGGCCAGCCCGTCGACCTGGGCGGCCGTCCGCTCGGTCAGTGGCGAGACCCCGCCGATGGCCTCGTAGCGCGCCGCCAGCTCGGCCAGCTGCCCGGGCGTGGGCGGGCGCCCGCGCCGGATGCGGGTATAGAAGGCCTCGACCTCGTCGGCCGACGCCGGCGTGCCGTGCGCCATCACGAGCACGCCGACCGGTGGGCGCCGGCCCCCGTCGGGTCCGGTGGCCGCCGTCACCGGACCACCCCGGCCCGTCCCTCGTCGTGGACCAGGTCGACCAGGGCGGCGAGCACACCCGGGTCGGTCTCGGGGAGGACCCCGTGGCCCAGATTGAACACGTGCCCGGGGTCGGTCCCGGCCCGCCGCAGGACGTCGCGGGCCTGCGATGCCACCACCTCGAAGGGGGCGAGGCAGATGGCCGGGTCGAGGTTGCCCTGGACGGCCCGCTCGTCGCCGATGCGTCGGCGGGCCGCGTCGAGCGGGACGCGCCAGTCGACCCCGATCACGCCGGCGCCGCTCGTGGCCATCAGCCCGAGCAGCTCGCCGGTCCCGACCCCGAACAAGATGGTGGGCACGCCCAGGTCGGCGACCCCGTCGAGCACCCGCCGGGTGGCCGGGAGCACGAAGCGCTCGTACTCGTCCGGCGACAGCCAGCCGGCCCAGCTGTCGAAGAGCTGCAGGGCGCCGGCACCCGCCGCCACCTGGGCCCGCAGGAAGGTCACGGTGATCCCGCACAGCGCGTCCAAGAGGGCGCCCCAGGTCGCCGGGTCGCCGTGCATCAACGCCTTGACCTTCCCGAAGGTCCGCGACGGGCCGCCCTCGACCAAGTAGCTGGCCAGCGTGAACGGTGCCCCGGCGAAGCCGATCAACGGGACCCCGAGCGGGGCGAGCTCGTCGACCAGGAGGGCGATGGCCCGCAGCACGTAGGGGACGTCGGTCTCGGGCTCGATGGGACGCAGTCGGCGAAGGTCGGCCGACGAGCGGAACGGGGTGTCGACCACCGGGCCCGTCCCGGGGACGACGTCGACCCCGAAGCCCACCGCGTGCACGGGCACCACGATGTCGCAGAACAAGATGGCGGCGTCCACCCCGTAGCGGCGTACCGGCTGGAGGGTCAGCTCGGCCGCCAGCTCGGGGTCGGCGATGGCGCCGAGGATGGAGCCTTCCCGCCGGGCCGCCCGGTACTCGGGAAGCGACCGCCCGGCCTGGCGCATGAACCACACCGGCGTGTGGTGCACCGCCTGGCGCCGGCAGGCGGCCAGGAAGGCCGACGCCGGGCCGGCCGGGAACGGGTCGACGCGGCGCGGCGCCGCTCCGGGCACCTCGGGGAGCCCGGTGGTCATCAGCCGGCCGCCTCCAAGAAGACGGCCGTCCCGTAGGCACAGATCTCCGACCACGTCTGTCCGAGGTCCGACGTGTCGAAGCGCATCGAGACCACCGCGTTGGCCCCGACCGCCTCGGCTGCCGCGCCCAGGCGGCCGAGCACCTCTTGGCGGCTGTCCTCCAGCATCTTGGTCATGCCCTTCAGCTCGCCGCCGAACACCGACTTGAGCCCGGCCCCTGCTTGCGAGAATACGTTGCGCGAGCGGACGGTGAGCCCGAAGACCTCCCCGTAGACGCGGGTCACCCGGTAGCCCGGCACGTCGTTCATGGTCGAGATCAGCACGACCGCCTCCTCGCTCTCACCCGCCCAGCCACCCCGCCCCGCCCCGCCGGTCGCCGCAGCGCCGTGGGCAGATCATCGCAGCCGGCGGCCGGTCCGAGCAGGCAGGTCGTCGGCGTCGCGCCGGCCCCGGTCGGGCCGGGCCCCGAAGTGATCAGGCGGCCCCGGGGTTCTCGTAGAATCCATTGTTCCCGCCCGGAACGGGCGGTCGTGTGAGGGGAAGGGACGACGTTGGCCGCACAGCGGGACCTCGAGGAAGAACAGCGGTTCCTCGATCTGGCCCACGAGGGCCTGGAGGTCATGCGGGAGGACGCCAACCGCATGCTGCAGTCGGTCCTCGATCTCGGTCGCGGCGGCACGTTCCAGTCGAGGACCGAGCGCGACATCGTCGTGCGGACGAGCCTCGCCCGTCTCGCCCAGCTCGACATCGGCGACCAGGCGCTCGCCTTCGGTCGCATCGACCGCCAGCCCGAGCACGCGGCGATGGTCGGCGAGTCGTACCACATCGGTCGGCTGGCCGTGTCGGGTACCGACCACGAACCGCTGGTGGTCGACTGGCGGGCTCCGGTGGCCGAGCCCTTCTACCGGGCGACGGGACTCGACCCCCAGGGCCTGTCGCGGCGGCGGCACCTGGCGGTCCGCGGTCGAACCGTGGTCGGCCTCGAGGACGAGCACTTCGGTGACCTCGGGCGCTTCGACGACGTGATCGAGGGCGAGGACGAGGAGGCCGAGGACGGCTCCGAGCTCCTCGGGCAGGGCGGTCTGAACCTGGGCGGCCCCGGGGCGCTCCTGGCCGCCCTCGGGCGGGCCCGCACCGGGCACATGGGCGACATCGTGGCCACCATCCAGCGCGAGCAGGACGAGATCATCCGCTCCCCCCTGGCCGGGGTGCTCATGGTCCAGGGCGGTCCGGGGACGGGCAAGACGGCGGTGGCCCTGCACCGGGCGGCCTACCTCTTGTACACCCATCGCTTCCCCCTCGAGCGCCAGGGGGTCCTCGTCATCGGGCCCAACCCGTTGTTCCTCCGCTACATCGAACAGGTGCTGCCCTCGCTCGGGGAGACCGGGGTCACGCTCTCGACCGTCTCGGGCCTGGTGCCCGAGATCCGGGTCCGCGCCAGCGAGGCGGCGCCGGTGGCCCGTCTCAAGGGCGACGCCCGCATGAGCCGGGTGATCTCGCGGGCCGTGCGCACGCGCCAGCGGCCGCTGCGCGACGACGTGGCGGTCCCCTTCGGACCCACGGTGCTGCGGCTGACGACGGCCGAGTCGGCCGAGGTCGTCGGCCTGGCGCGCCGCCGCCCGGGCAGCCACAACGGGCGGCGTCGGTTCGTCGAGCAGCAGGTCGTCCGGCGCCTGGCCGACCGCTACGAGGCGGCCCGCCGGCGCCTGGCCCCCGAGCTCGACGAGGTCGACGGGCCGGAGGGAGACGGCTCCGCCGACGAGGCCGGGCGCGAGGAGTTGAACCTGGCCGAGTTCGGGGCGCGGGTCCGTCGCACGCCCGAGCTGGCCGCCGCCCTCGACCGGATGTGGCCGCGCCTCTCCCCCCACGAGCTGCTCCACGACCTCCTGGGGGCGCGTCCCCTGCTGGCGGCGGCCGGGAACGGGATCCTGTCCCCGGCCGAGCTGGCCCTCCTGCACCGCCCGAGGAGCACCTCGCTCGACGAGGTGCCCTGGACGCCGGCCGACGCCGCCCTGGTGGACGAGGCCCGCACCCTGCTCGGTCCCCGGCGGACCCGGGCCACCCGGGTGCGCAGCGACGGGCGGGCGGCCGCCACCGAGCGGGCACGCCAGGAGGGTGGCTTCTGGCCGGCGGGCCTCGACCCGAACCCGCTGCCGGCGGCGACCAACGGCGGCCACCCGGGGGCCGACGACGACACGGTGCGCTCCTACGGGCACATCGTGGTCGACGAGGTCCAGGACCTCTCGCCGATGCAGCTGCGCATGCTGGCCCGCCGCTCGATCTCGGGCTCGATGACCGTCGTCGGCGACATCGCCCAGGCGACCGGGCCGTGGGCCCCCGACGACTGGGACGACGTGGCCGAACACCTGACCCCCAAGCGTCCGCCGCGCATGGTCGAGCTCACGGTCAGCTACCGGACCCCGGCCGAGGTGGTCGACGTGGCCGCCAGGGTGCTGGCGGCGGCGGCCCCCGGCATCACGGCGCCCCGACCGGTCCGCCGCTCGGGGGAGGAGCCCGAGGTGGTCGAGGTGCCGCCGCGTGGCCTCTCGCGCCGGGTGGCCGAGGTGACCCGGGCCCAGCTGGCGTCGGTGGCGCCGGGGCGGGTCGCCGTCCTCGGTCCGTCGGCCCTGCTGCCCGAGCTCACCCGCGAGATGCAGGACCTCGGGCTCACCCCGATCGACCCCCGGAACCCGGCCGGCGACGGGTTGGCGGCGTCGCTCGTCGTCCTCCCGGCCGACGAGGCCAACGGGCTCGAGTTCGACGCGGTGGTGGTGGTCGAGCCCGCCGTGGTGGCATCCGAGGGCGACCCGGGGGGCCAGGACGGGCCGGCCAGCGCCCCGAGCCCGACCACCCGGGGCCTGCGGGGGCTCTACGTCGCCCTCACCCGGCCG
>Ga0209656_10001043_pt1 | contig 17880 bp, 18 predicted proteins | sample BogFormECP12_OM2_FD_188239 | JGI IMG/M metagenome (GOLD analysis project Ga0209656, IMG submission 188239) | Bog forest soil microbial communities from Calvert Island, British Columbia, Canada - ECP12_OM2 (SPAdes) (version 2) | ecosystem: Environmental > Aquatic > Freshwater > Wetlands > Bog ... | reverse complement strand
TTCCCGATCGCTATCGTGGCTGACAATGCCGGCTTGAACCGGATCAACGTGAGATACCCCGCGCCACAAGCCCCCCAGCTCCGGCCATAGGAGCGTCCCAGCATCTCGCGCGTCGGTCCTACCAAAACACGATTCAGCGAACTCACCTCAACGGCCGATACATTTTCAGCCTCTCAGGCGAGACCGCGACGCTATAGATCAGCAGATGGTCGAGATGGCGCTCCAGCACCAACAGGCCGACCGTCACGCCGGCCGGCTCCAACAGCCAGACACCGCCCGCGGCGATGCGAGGCGCGTAATCCTCGGTCACCGGCAACGGAGACGCACCGAACTCGCGCGTGTACGGCGCGTAGGCGGCCGTCGTCAGTGTCACCACGGCAGGTTCGTCCGCGGCGTCGGCGAGTCGAAAGTCGCAATCGTCGTCCATGTGCCGACTAGAAATGGCTCCAGCCACTGTTGTCCGCCCCGCGGTCGCCGATCATCCGGACCGTGCCGGGCTGTTCCGTCGTGAACGTGCCGATGCGGGTCAACGGAATGCCGAGCGTTGCCGCGCGGCCTTGCAGCACCTCGACCGTCGCGTCCGGAACGGCCATCAGCAGCTCGTAATCGTCGCCTGCCGCGATCATCGCCCGCACCGAGTCCGGCGGTGCGGCAAGCGCAGCGGCGGACAGCGGCAGCGCGTCGGTATCGATCGTCAGCCCGACGCCGCTCGCGCGACAGATGTGCCCGGCGTCCTGGATGAAGCCGTCCGAGACGTCCACCGCTGCATGGACGAACGTCGTGTCTACCAAGCCGAGACGCGGCTCCGGCAGCCGGTAGCGGCCGGCCAGATACCCCGTCGGATCGGGAATCTCGCCGCGCGCGGCGAGCAGGCCGAGGCCGCCATCGCCGATGGTGCCCGTCACCCACAGCCCGTCGCCGGGCCGCGCGCCGTCGCGCCGGACCATCGTGCCGGGCGCCACATGGCCGATGATCGTCAGCGACAATGACACGGGGCCCGCTGTGGACGTGCTGTCGCCGCCGAGCAGCGCGATACCAAACGCCGCCTGATCCTGCGCGAGCCCGGCGGTGAACTCCGCGAACCACTCATCGGTCGTCTCGCGCGGGACCGAGACCGTCAGCAGGTAGCCGAGCGGATCCGCGCCCTTCGCCGCCAGGTCCGACAGGTTCACCCGCAGCAGCTTGCGCGCGACCAGAGCGGGCGGATCGTCGACGAGGAAATGCACGCCGCCAACCATCGCGTCGGCCGACAGCACCAGTTCGCGACCTGGCGGCGGCATCAGCACGGCTGCGTCGTCGAGCAGGCCGAGACCGCCCGGCCCGGCGAGCGGTGCAAAATATCGCGCGATGCGGTCGAATTCGACCGGCAAGCGCCCGACAGCGTTGCCTGCGTCCGCTGCCCGGTCCATCAGCGCGCCATGACCCGCATCGCCGTGTCGATCCTCGTGCTCACCCTGATCGTCAACGCGCCGGCCGGCGCATCTCCCGGATCGTGGGGCAACCACTTCTACACGATCGAGCGGGCCGAACGCGACCGCGCACTTGCCGACGGCTGGCGCGACGAGAGCGACATCGACCCGTTCTGGGTGTGCGAGGAGCAGGTCGGCGATACGGAGCTGCTGCACCGCTTCTACAATCCCCGTCTCGGCGATCACTTCTACGCCACCGACGCGACCGACGTGCGCAATGCGCTCGGCGCAGACTACGTGGACGAAACGGCGCAGCATCCGCTGATGTTCGTGTTCACCACGCCGCATCCGCAGCATGTTCCGTCGGACGACGTCGCCTTGCTGATGCGCTTCTGGAACCCGCGCATCGGCGATCACTTCTATGCGACCGACCAGGAAGACGCGCAGCGCGCGTTGTCCGTCGGCTACCAGCGAGACAGCACGCAGCCGATCTATATTCTGACATCACCCGTCGCGTGCGCGCCGGGGGTGCCGGCGCATCGCGCCTTCCGACTCTACCGGGCGCCGCCTTGATCGGACGCTTCGAACTCCGCCGCGCGCAGGCGGTGCGCCAGCTTGTCCAGCACGCCGTTCGCCATGCGCGGCTCGTCGCCGATGAAAAAGCCGCGGGCGACGTCGACGTATTCGTTGATCACCACCTTGGCGGGCGGTCCGTCCGGCATCGTCAGCTCCGCGCAGCCCGCGCGCAGCACCGCGCGCAGCACCGGATCAAGACGGGCGAGCGGCCACTCGCGCGGCAGGCTTTCCATCAGCGACCGGTCGATCACGTCCTGCGACTGCACCGCCTGACGCACGATCTGCCCGAACAGCGTGACGCGCGCGTGCGGCACGCGGCCCTCGGCATAACCCTCCTCGTCGTCGGTCGCATCGGGCAGCGCGCCGAGCCGATGGCGGACGAACTGATCGATCACCGTCTCGGCGCTCTCGCCCGTCTGCTCGCTCTGGAACAGGGCCTGGACGGCGGCGACACGACTGGCGGTGCGCGGTCGCGGTCTTGGAAGACGCCCCATCAAAGCCCGCCGAGGCTGCGGCCCGCGGCGATGCTCAGCAGGACGGCGGCTGCCGCCTCCGCCCCCTTGTTGTAGCCGCCCGGACGGGTGCGGGCGATCGCCTGCTCGGGTGTCGCGACGGTAAGCAGCCCGTTGCCGACGGCAAGGCCGTACTGCAGTGCCACGCGCATCAGGCCGGACATGGTCTCCCTGCACACATGTTCGTAGTGATCGGTCTCGCCCTTCACCACGCAACCAAGCGCGATGTAGCCGTCGAACCGGCGATTGCCGCGCACGGCGAAGCGGATCGCCTGCGGCAGCTCCAAGGCGCCGCCGACATCGACGGTTTCATACGTCGCGCCCGCCTTGTCCAGCAGAGCGGCCGCACCCGCCGACAGATCCTCGGTGATCGTGCGGTAGTACGGCGCGCGCACGATCAGGATATGCGGCGGTCCGCCCGGCACGAGCGGGGCGGCGGGAAGCGGTGCGTCCTCGGTGCTCATGGGGTGCTCATGGCTCGTCCACTGCGCGCTGCTCGACTATGTTCAGGCCGTAGCCCTCCAGCCCGACGATGATACGCTTGGTGTTGGACAGCAGGATCATGTCGCGCACGCCGAGGTCGAGCAGGATCTGCGCACCGATGCCGTAGTCGCGCAACTCGGGCGTGCGGCGTTCCGCGCTGGTCATCCGCCGCAGCCGGTCGCTCAGCGCGTTCGGGCGCGGGTCGCGGATCAGCACCACGGCGCCGCGGCCTTCCCTGGCGATCTGGTGCATCGCGGTGTGCAGGCTGATCCAGTGCGGCCCGCCGGTCATGTCGTCGAGCATGTCGACCGCATGCATGCGGATCAGGGCGGGCGCGGGATCGGTCAGGTCGCCCTTCACCAGCGCGAGATGCTCGCCGTACTCGACGGTGTTCGCATAGACGATCACGTGCCACGCGCCGCCGGCGACGTGGTCGATCCGCCCCTCCTCGACGCGCCGCACGAGACGCTCGGTGCGGCGGCGGTAGGCGATCAGGTCGGCGATAGTGCCGAGCTTGAGGTTGTGGCGCTGCGCGAAGGCGACGAGGTCCGGCAGCCGAGCCATCGTGCCGTCGTCGTTCATGATCTCGCAGATCACGCCGGACGGGTTGAGGCCGGCAAGACGCGAGATGTCCACCGCCGCCTCGGTATGCCCTGCGCGAACCAGGGTGCCGCCCTCGCGCGCCATCAGCGGAAAGACGTGGCCGGGGGTGACGATGTTCGCCGCACCGCTTTCGGGGTTGATCGCGACCGCGATCGTATGCGCGCGGTCGTGCGCGGAGATGCCCGTGGTGACTCCTTCGGCCGCCTCGATCGAGACGGTGAACGCCGTCTGGTGGCGGCTGCCGTTCGACTGGCTCATCAGCGACAGGCCGAGCTGTTCGACGCGCTGCCGCGTCATCGCGAGGCAGATCAGGCCGCGCGCATGGCGGGCCATGAAGTTCACCGCCTCGGGCGTGGCGAACTGCGCGAGGATCACGAGGTCGCCCTCGTTCTCGCGGTCCTCGTCGTCGACCAGGATGAACATGCGGCCGTTGCGGGCTTCCTCGATCAGCTCGTCGGCCGACGCGAGGTAGTCCGACAGGTCGGCCTGCTTGAAGTGGGCGGTCATAGGCGGGTCTCCGCGAGCCGCGCGACGTAGCGCGCCAGCATGTCGATCTCGATGTTCACCGCATCACCGGGGCGCAGGACGGAGAAGCCGGTGACCTCGGCGGTGTGCGGGATGATGTTCACCCCGAAGCTGTCGCGTCCGACTTCGTTGACGGTCAGCGACACGCCGTCGACCGCGATGCTGCCCTTCACCGCGATGAATCGCGCGAGGTCGACGGGCACGCGGAACACCCAGCGGTGCGAGCCGTTCTCCGGCGCCACCGACACCGCTTCGCCCACGCCGTCGACGTGGCCGGACACCAGGTGGCCGCCCAGCTCGTCGCCGAGCCGCAGGCTGCGCTCCAGGTTCACTCGCGTCCCTTCGCGCCAGCGTCCGAGCGTGGTGCGGGCGAGCGTCTCGGCAGAGACCTCGACGTCGAACGTGTCCGCGCCGACGGCGACGGTGGTCAGGCAGCAGCCGGAACAGGCGATCGAGGCGCCGACCGGGATGGCGGCGACATCGGGCCAGGGTGCCGCGATGGTCAGGCGCATGTCGCGGTCCTGGCCGATGGGGCGGATGGCGCGGATGGTGCCAAGAGCGCTGATCAGGCCGGTGAACATCAGGCGGCCCCTGCGGCGAGTTCCGTCAGCACGTCGTCGCCGACCGGGCGAATGGAGCGGCGGACGAAGCGCGGCGCGGCCGACGGCTCCTCGATGTCGAACGCGGCCGCAGCCGGCACGCCGTCGCCGCCGATGATCGAGGGCGCATGGAACCAGGCGATGCGATCGACTAGGCCGTCGCGCAAGAACGCGGCAGCGAGCTGCGCGCCGCCTTCGACCATGACGCGGGTCAGGCCGGCTTCGCCGAGCGCGTTCAAGGCGTCGGACAGCTCGAGGCCGAGCGGCGTCCCGGCGACGGAGATAAGCTCCACGCCCGTCGCCTCGAACGCCTCGCGGCGGGCGTGGTCGACGCCTTCGCGATGCAGGATCCAGGTCGGGGCCTCGCCGGCGGTGGCGACGACACGGGCCGTGAGCGGCGTACGCAAGTGGCTGTCAGCGACGATTCGCACGACCGGGCGCTCGCGGTAGCCGTCGATGCGGCAACGCAGGTCGGGGTCGTCGGCAAGCACCGTGCCCACGCCCACCATGACCGCGTCGTGCCGCCCGCGCAGCGCGTGCGCCATGCGGCGGGCCGGCTCGGCGGTGATCCAGTGGCTGTCGCCGCTGGCGGTCGCGATCCGGCCGTCGAGCGTGCTGGCCAGCTTCAGCGTCACCAGCGGCCGGCCGGCGGTCATGCGCGTCAGGAAGCCGGCACCGACGTCCTTCGCCTCCGTCTCCAGCACGCGGGTGGCGACCTCGACGCCCGCGTCCAGCAGACGCCCGATCCCTTGCCCGTTGACCCGCGCGTCGGGGTCGCCGGCGCCGATCACGACGCGGGCGATGCCGGCGTCCACCAGCGCGTTTGCACAGGGCGGGGTCTCGCCCCAGTGGGCGCAGGGCTCCAGCGTGACGTAGGCGGTGCCGCCGCGCGCCGACGGGCCGGCCATCGCCAGCGCGACCGTCTCGGCATGCGGGCGGCCGCCGGGGGCGGTCGCGCCGCGGCCGACCACACGGCCTGCCGCAGAGACGATCACGCACCCGACCGCCGGGTTCGGCCAGGCACTGCCGAGCGCGCGACGGGCCAAGCCCAGCGCCGCGCGCATATGCGCCACATCATCCATCACGCGGTGATGTGGTCTCGCCCATGGACCCGAGAAAGGCCTCGAAATCCTTCGCCTCCCGGAAGTTCCGGTAGACGCTGGCGAAGCGGACATAGGCGACCTGGTCCAGCTCCTTGAGCGTCTCCATCACCAGCTCGCCGATCTGCTTGCTGGGGATTTCGGTCTCGCCGGAGCTCTCGAGCTGGCGAACGATGCCGTTGACGATGCGCTCGATGCGGTCGTCGTCGATCGGCCGCTTGCGCAGCGCCACGCGGATCGAGCGCGCGAGCTTGTCGCGGTCGAAGGCGACGCGGCGGCCGTCGCTCTTCACCACCGTCAGCTCGCGCAGCTGGGTGCGCTCGATCGTGGTGAAGCGCTGGCCGCAGTTCTGGCAGAATCGGCGGCGCCGGATCGCAACGCCGTCCTCGGTCGGCCGGCTGTCCTTGACCTGCGTGTCCTCGTGTCCGCAGAACGGACAGCGCACAGGCTAAAGGCCCGTGTAGATCGGAAACCGTGCGCACAGCGCCTTCACGCGCGCGCCGACCGCCTTCTCGACCGTCTCGTTGCTGCCGTCGTTGGACTTGGCGAGACCGTCGAGCACTTCGCCGATCATCTGCCCGACCTCGCGGAACTCCGCCGTGCCGAAACCTCGCGTCGTGGCAGCAGGCGAGCCGACGCGGATGCCCGACGTGATCGCCGGCTTTTCCGGGTCGAACGGGATCGCGTTCTTGTTGGCCGTCATGTGCGCGCGCTCGAGGCTCGCTTCGGCCGCCTTGCCGGTAACGCGCTTCGGTCGAAGATCGACCAGCGAAAGGTGCGTGTCCGTGCCGCCGGTGACGATGTCGAGCCCCTGCTCGATCAGCGTCTCGGCGAGCATCCGCGAGTTGTCCACCACGGCGCGCGCATAGGCGCGGAATTCGGGGCGCAGCGCCTCGCCGAAGGCGACCGCCTTGCCGGCAATGACGTGCATCAGCGGGCCGCCTTGCAGGCCGGGGAACACCGCGCTGTTGATCTTCTTCCCCAGCTCCGCGTCGTTCGACAGGATCATGCCGCCGCGCGGGCCGCGCAGCGTCTTGTGCGTGGTGGTGGTGACGACATGCGCGTGCGGCAGCGGGCTGGGATGCACGCCGCCCGCAACCAAGCCGGCGAAATGCGCCATGTCCACCATGAAGACCGCACCGACGGCATCGGCGACGCGGCGGATGCGGGCGAAGTCGATCACGCGCGGATAGGCGCTGCCCCCCGCGATAATCATCTTCGGCCGCTCGGCTTCGGCCAGGCGCTCCAGCTCCTCGTAGTCGAGCAGCCCGTCCTCGCGGCGCACGCCGTACTGCACGGCATGGAACCACTTGCCGGACAGGTTCGGCGCGGCGCCGTGCGTCAGATGGCCACCGGCCGCGAGGCTCATGCCGAGGACGGTGTCGCCCGGCTTGACCGTCGCCAGCATCACCGCCTGGTTGGCCTGTGCACCGGAATGGGGCTGCACGTTGGCGAAGGCGCAGTCGAACAGCTCGCGGGCGCGATCGATGGCAAGCTGTTCGGCGACGTCGACGTACACGCAACCGCCGTAGTAGCGGCGGCCGGGATAGCCCTCGGCGTATTTATTGGTCAGCACGCTGCCCTGCGCCTCGAGCACCGCGCGGGAGACGATGTTCTCGCTCGCGATCAGCTCGATGCCGTCCTGCTGGCGGCGCAGCTCGTCGCGTAGCGCCGTGTGCAGCTCCGGGTCGGTCTCCGCGAGCGGCGCGTCGAAGAAACGGGGAAGATGGGGCGTCTGCTGATCCATCGGGGTGCTCTGACAGGGTGCTCGGTGTCTAGCATCTGTCCCCTGCCCGGCAAGTCCGCCAGCCCCGGCGTGCCGGGTGGGGCTCGGCCGCCGTCAGCGGGTCGGCGGGTCCGGCCGATCGTCGGCGCGCTGCCGCTCGACCGAGTGTTGGACGAAGCGGGCGTAGTCGTAGACCGTCGGATCCTTGGCTTCCCAGCAGTAATAGCCGCGGCAGTCCTTCGGCCTGGCTTCGTACACGTTGCAGCGATGGTCCTCGCCGAGGAACTGGCAGGTTTCGTAGCCTGGCTTGATCAGCTTCTCGCCCTTGCGGGTGACTTTCAGGATGTGGCGCTTCTCGAACTGCCGGACGGTCAGGCCAAGATGCTTGGCCAGCCGTCGAATGTCGGTCTGAGAGACGGCTACATAGCCGGCCATTTTGCAGCAAAAACCGGGACAGGCCTGGCAGGAGAGAGCGTCGGGCATCGTCGCAGTCTAGGCGATTCGCGCCTGCCCGGCGCTAGCGCGGGGTTGGCACCGGGACCGGGCGGTAAGAAAATCGTGCGACCGACCGCCCCGAAGGACCTGGCATGGATTACGGCACCTTTCCGACCACACGGATGCGGCGCAACCGGCGCGATGCCTGGACGCGCAGGCTCGTCGCCGAGACCGCGCTGACCGTCGGCGACCTGATCTGGCCAGTCTTCGTGGCCGAGGGCCGCGGTCTGCGCGAACCGGTGGCCTCGATGCCGGGCGTGGTGCGGGTTTCGCTCGACGAGCTGGTGGCGCATGTCGAGCCGGCGGCGGCGCTCGGCATCCCGGCGGTCGCGCTGTTCCCCGCCACCCCGCCGGAGCTCAAGGACGCCGAGGGCACCGAGAGCGGCAATCCGGACAACCTGATGTGCCGCGCCGCCCGGCTGCTGAAGAAGCAACTGCCGGACGTCGGGCTGATCGGCGATGTGGCGCTGGATCCGTATACCGACCACGGCCATGACGGCGTGATCCGCGACGGGTACGTGGCCAACGACGACACGCTGGCCGCGCTGACGCAGCAGGCGGTCAATCAGGCCCAGGCCGGGATCGACGTGATCGCGCCGTCCGACATGATGGACGGGCGGGTGGCCGCGATCCGCGCGGCGCTGGACGCCGAGGGCCTGATCCACACGCGGATCATGAGCTACGCCGCCAAATACGCGAGCGCCTTCTACGGGCCGTTCCGCGATGCGCTTGGCTCGAACGCGGCGCTGAAGGGCGACAAGAAGACCTATCAGATGGACCCGGCCAACACCGACGAGGCGCTGCGCGAGGTGGCGATGGACCTCGCCGAGGGCGCGGACATGGTGATGGTCAAGCCGGGAATGCCCTACCTGGACATCGTCCGGCGCGTTCACGAGCGGTTCGGAGTCCCGACCTTCGCGTACCAGGTGTCGGGCGAATACGCGATGATCGCGGGCGCGGCGGAGCGGGGCTGGATCGACGGCGAGCGCGCGATGATGGAGAGCCTGATCGGCTTCAAGCGCGCGGGCGCGGCCGGCGTGCTGACCTATTTCGCGCCCGCGGCGGCACGGCTGCTGAAAGGCTGAAGCACGACCGGGGCTGACCGGGTCGCGCCCGCCTCATCGGGCCGCCAGGAGCATTTCCGGATGCCCTGACATGATCGACTCGAGGGCCTGCAGGCGCCCGGCCGTATCGGCCTCCTCGCAGACCATAAAGCCGCGCACCCCCATCGATGCGATCCGATGATCCTTGCCGCCGGTCCTTTCGCTGAAGTCCACCGCGGCATCGGCTGAAAAGCCGATCTCGATCACCCTCGCCTTAGCCGAGCGCACCTGCGTTCGGCCCGCGGCGGGCTCGATCCGCAGCGTCAGCCACCGATCCTCCTCGGACCCAAGCGGGAGGGTTCGGCTGTCCCCGCCGCTCGCCTCGATCGCCACGCGGCTGGGCCTGCCTTGCACGCCGCGCACCGCGACATAAACGATCAGCGCATCGTCGCTCGGCGCCGCGAACGCGAGCTTCGCGAGCCCCGGCTTCGTCCAGCATCCCCACGGCTCCGGCCACCACCAGGCGTCGCCCTGGCGATAGATTTCGCCCGGCTCCAGGGTGGGCGTGATCTCGGTGTCCAGGATCTCCGTCAGCCCGTAGTAGCGGCCGAGCTTCGCCGGAAACGCCCAAAGTCCGCGAACCGCCACCGCCCCGGCGCGGCCCGGCGCTTTCTTCGTCGACCACACCTGCATCAGGCCGAGCATCTGCTCGCCGATGGCAGCCCAGGATCGCGGCCGGAAGCGCGCGGCGATTTCCTTCTCGCGCGAGCGGCGGTACCGTTCGTCGAACATCAGGCGCTCGAGCACCTCGACCAGTTCCTTCTCGGAACCCGGGTCGAAATACTCGCCGAACGGGCCGCCTGCCTCCGGCAGACTCGAACTGTTCGCCAGCGCGGGCACCTTGCCGTAGCAAAGCGATTCGGTGACCGGCAGCCCCCAACCTTCGTAGGAGCTGGGATACAGCGTGAAAAGGCAGTTGCCGTAGAGCTGTTTCAGATCCGGATCGGCGATGCGCGACAGCATCACCACGTTGCGCTGCAGCAGCTTGCTGGCGGCGAGCTTGGCATAGATCGCATCGTTCAGCCAACCGCGGCTGCCGACGCAGACCAGCTTCGGAACGCGCTCCTGACCGTGCTTCTTGAGCAGCGTAAGCCAGGCTGAAAATGCCAGCAGGTGGTTCTTGCGGCTCTCTATCGTGGAGACGAAGAGCACATACTTGCCCGGCTCGATCCCGTGGCGCGCGAACAAGCCGCTGTCCTCAACGGCGGCGGCCCGCGCGTCACGGCCGGCTGCAGCGACGCGGTAATCGGCATCCAGCGTCACGACCGCGGGCGGATCGATTTCGTGGCCGAGATAGCGGGCGACCTTGACGACGTCGGCCGCGGTCGCGTTCGAGTTCACCATGATGTGGTCGGCATGCTGGAACGCGCTCAGCAGCCAGTTGATGAAGTCGCGCGTCAGCGCTTCGATGCAGTGTTCCGGCGTGATCACCGGGATGCAATCGTGCACGAACGGCACGTATCGGATGCCGTACTTGGCTTTCGCCGCACGCACGTTGAGGAAGTAGTTCCGCAGCCACCACGACGTGCCGAGATTGACGAGGAAGGCCCCTTTGCGGAACTCCAGTGTCGGCCGCTGCGACAGGTGTGCGCCGAGCTTGTACAGCGCGTGCGTCCAGGCCGGCTCCTCCCGGTCGCCTCCGCGCAGCGCCAGGCCGCACAGCGAGCGGAAGAACGCGGTCGGCAGTTCGACCCACGAATCCTGCTGCTGCGTGAAGCAGGCGATCGACAGCGTGCAGTCGGCCGGGGGGTTGTCGAGAAGGCTGTCGACGATCTCGATCTGCACCCGCTGGATGCCGGTGGGCAGGCGAGCTTCGTGGAAGTAGTGTACGAGGTCGCTGAGGTCGAAGACGAGTTGCCGCGTGACGGCCTCCCGCTCCTGCGCGTCGGCCGCGGTCCGCTTCGGCTCCGCCGGCTCAGGGCTTCGACCGCCCGCATCGGAGCGGAGCGAGACGATCGTGTCGACGGCAGGACCATCCGGCGGCGAGAACCAGAATTCGCCCTCCTTGAGCATGTCGATCGTCACGCGAGCGGTACCGGTATCACCGAACGCCCGGATCGGAATGCGGACGGACAGGTTCGACCATTCGCCCGGGGCGATGGCGCCGTCATGCGCCACCATGCGGTCCTCGAACACCGACGCGGCGGCGCCGCCGTCCTGGTAGATACGCACGCCGACGCTGAAGGCTCCCGCCACGCCCGGAGCGAGGGTGATCGGCGCGCTGTGCGCGTGACGCAGCCGGGCGCGCAGCAACGCCGTCGAACCGACGACGGACGGACTGTCGGACGCGGCGAACTCGATATCGAACGCGAACGGCGGGCGGTGCTGCGCCGGGGCTGCGGGCGCGGCGGCCGCCGCGCCCCGGCTGGCCTTGTTGCCGCCGTCGCGCTTGTGGCGCCCGCGTACCTTTCGGCCGCCGGTCAGACCCTCAGAGCGAGACCGCTGGAGCGTTTGGAGTTCGATGTCGGCGAGTCCGCCATCCGCCCCCTCACTCGCCATGCAATCTGTGCCCCCGATGCCCGCGACCTATATAGCCGAGCTCAGTCGCGCATCACCGAGTTTAGATTGATGTAATGGATCGGTCACGTCGCCAGTGAATAGTGGCAAACGCCCGGGTTGCAACGCCACACGGGCCGCCACGATCAGCGGGGAACGGCCGCAAGCCGCGACGGAAGGTAGGTAGGCGGAGGCTTAGGCCTCCACCTCCTCCTTCTCGCTCTCGCCTTCGTCCGGCTTCGGGAGCGCCGGAACCGCGGCCTCGGTCAACTCGAAGTCCAGCTTGCCGTCCTTCAGCGTGACCTTCACGGCCCCGCCTTTGACCAGCTTGCCGAACAGCAGCTCCTCGGCGAGCGGCTTCTTGATGTGCTCCTGGATCACCCGGGCCAGCGGGCGGGCGCCATACAGCGGGTCGTAGCCGCGCTCGGCCAGCCACTCCTTTGCCGCACTGCTGAGCTCGATCGTCACGTTGCGGTCGGCCAGCTGCGCCTCGAGCTGCATGACGAACTTCTCGACCACCCGGCCGACGATCTCCGGCGTCAGGCCGGCGAACGCGATGATCGCATCCAGACGGTTGCGGAACTCCGGGGTGAACAGGCGCTTGATCGCCTCCTCGTCCTCGCCCGCGCGGGTCTCGCGGCCGAAGCCGATCGCCGCCTTGGCGAGGTCCGACGCGCCCGCGTTGGTCGTCATGATCAGGATAACGTTACGGAAGTCCACCGTCTTGCCGTTGTGGTCGGTCAGCTTCCCATGGTCCATCACCTGCAACAGGATATTGAACAGGTCGGGATGCGCCTTCTCGATCTCGTCCAGCAGCAGCACCGCGTGCGGGTGCTGGTCGATGGCGTCCGTCAGCAATCCGCCCTGGTCGAAACCGACATACCCGGGCGGCGCGCCGATCAGCCGGCTGACCGAGTGCCGCTCCATGTATTCGCTCATGTCGAAGCGGATCAGCTCGATGCCCAGGGTCGCGGCGAGCTGGCGGGCGACCTCGGTCTTGCCGACGCCGGTCGGGCCGCTGAACAGGTAGTTGCCGATCGGCTTTTCCGGGTCGCGCAGGCCGGCACGGCTGAGCTTGATGGCTGCTGCCAGCGCCTCGATCGCGTTGTCCTGGCCGAACACCATGCTCTTCAGGTCGCGCTCGAGGTTCTTCAGCGTCTCCTTGTCGTCGGCCGAGACGCTCTTGGGCGGGATGCGCGCGATCTTGGCGACGATCTCCTCCACGTCGCGCAGGGTCACGGTCTTCCGCCGCTTGCCCTCGGGCAGCAGCATCCGCGAGGCGCCGACCTCGTCGATCACGTCGATCGCCTTGTCGGGCAGCTTGCGGTCGTTGATGTACTTGCTCGACAGCTCCACGGCGGCGCGGATTGCCTCGTCCGTGTAGCGGACCTTGTGGTGCTTCTCGTAGTTGCTCTTCAGGCCGCGCAGGATCTTTACCGCGTCCTCGACCGACGGCTCGTTGACGTCGATCTTCTGGAACCGCCGCACCAGCGCGCGATCCTTTTCGAAGTAGTTGCGGAACTCCTTGTACGTGGTGCTGCCGATGCAGCGGAGCGTGCCGCTCGCCAGCGCCGGCTTGAGCAGGTTCGAGGCGTCCATCGCACCGCCGCTGGTGGCACCCGCGCCGATCACGGTGTGGATCTCGTCGATGAACAGCACCGCGCCGGTCTGGTTCTCCAGCTCGGAGACGACCGCCTTCAGGCGCTCCTCGAAGTCGCCGCGATAGCGCGTGCCGGCCAGCAGCGCGCCCATGTCGAGCGCGTAGATGGTGGACTTCGCCAGCACCTCCGGCACGTCGCCCTCGACGATGCGCTTGGCGAGACCCTCGGCGATCGCGGTCTTGCCGACGCCGGGATCGCCCACATAGAGCGGGTTGTTCTTGGTGCGGCGGCACAGGATCTGGATGGTGCGCTCGATCTCCGGCTCGCGTCCGATCAGCGGGTCGATCTTGCCCGCCATCGCCTTCTTGTTGAGGTTCACGCAGTAGGTCGACAGCGCGTCCTGGTTGCGGCGCCCCGGCTTCTCCTCGCGGTCGTGCTCGTCCTTGCTCTCGCTGGAGCCGCTGCTGCCGGTGCCCTGCACCGGGCGCTGGGTCGAGCGGCCGGGCGCCTTGGCGATGCCATGCGAGATGAAATTCACCGCATCGAGACGGGTCATGTCCTGCAGCTGCAGGAAGTAGACGGCGTGGCTCTCGCGTTCGGAGAACAGGGCAACCAGCACGTTCGCCCCGGTCACCTCGTCGCGGCCGGAAGACTGCACGTGGATGGCGGCCCGCTGCACCACGCGCTGGAAGCCGGCGGTCGGCTTGGGTTCGCCGGCGCGGTCGGTCGCCAGTCCGGCAAGGTCCTTGTCGAGGAACTCGCCGAGGTCGTGGCGCAGCCGATCGAGATCGACGCCGCAGGCGCGCAGCACGGTGGCGGCGTCCGCGTCGTCGGTCAGGCCAAGCAGGAGGTGTTCGAGGGTCGCGTATTCGTGGCGCCGCTCCGAAGCGAAGGAGAGGGCGCGGTGGAGCGTCTGCTCGAGGTTTCTGGACAGCATGGTTTCAGGACGCTCCTACAAGTCGCCGCCACCCAGCAACCCCGCCGCAAGGCCAGGGTTGCAGGTCATTCTTTCTCGATGGTGCACTGGAGCGGGTGCTGGTTCTGCCGCGCCAAGTCCATCACCTGCGTGACTTTTGTCTCCGCTACCTCGTACGTATAGACGCCGCAGACGCCGACCCCGCGACGATGGACGTGCAACATAATGCGGGTCGCCTCTTCGCGCGTCTTCTGGAAAAACCGCTCGAGAACATGAACGACGAACTCCATCGGCGTATAGTCGTCGTTCAGCATCAGGACCTTGTACATCGCGGGTTTGCGCGTCTTCGGACGCGTCTTGACCACGACACCGGTATTCGGCCCCTCGATGTTGCGCTTATCTGTGTCGCTCATGCCCCGCTGTCCAGGCAGCCCGCCATCGTAACCCCGAGCCCCCTCAGAGTCGGAGCATATCGGATGGGCCAACGCCGATAAAAGAGCGTTGCGCGGTCCACGCTCAATCGTAAACGCAAGAAGGCCCGGAGGGATCGCCTCCGGGCCTTCCGATCTTCGCGCGCCAGCCGAAATGCGGGCGCCGGTACGGCGTTCAGGCAGTCTTGCTGCTGAAGTTCTCCACCGCGAGCGTCACGCGGGCGGTCAGCGGCGCGATCGCCTGCTCGGCGAGCTTGAACGACGCGTCGGTCAGCTTGCCGGTATCGGCCATCGCCTTCTCCATCGAGGAGCGGGCGAACGTCGTCTGCAGGTCGATGGCCTCCTTGACCGACTTGACCGAGCCCAGCGCCTTGAAAGTCGCCATGCTCTCCTCGAAGCGGGCCTGCGCCGTCGCCGCGACCTGCTTGCCGAGGTCCTGCATCCCGGTCGCCAGGATCTGCCCGGACTTGATCAGCGCCTCCAGGTTGCCCTGGTTGAACGACACGAACTCTTCCGCCGTCTTCATTGCCTTCTCCATGCTTTCAGTCACCCGAGTCTGACCCTTTTCCGCTGCGTTGCTGACAACGACCGCGGCCTGCTTGACGGCGGCGCTCGCCGCCTCCCCACCCCGTTTGACAACGGAGGTGACCTTCTCGGCCGTTTCCTGACCGGCCTCAACGGCCTGCTCGGTTGCGTCCGTCGCCTTCGATTTCCCGCTCATGGCACTCCTTGCCCCAACTCGATGCGGTCGCTTGGTCACCCTGTCCACTCCGGCTATGCTGCGCCGCACAACATGGAGGTACTGGTAAGTTTCATGGCGCGCAAGTGAATTTTTGTGCAGCGCACAAAAAGTTCGCCTTCGCCCAGAATGCCTCCTTCTTTAAGAAGCAGCTTCTAAGCGCTTCAAATCACTCCGGAATGCGAACCCTTTGGCATAGACAGGCGCGGCCGTCTGTCTCTACTGTCCCGCCCGCGGCCGAGCAGGAGCAGACGATGGCACGGAACAGCTGGCGAGGCGTCGCCGCTGCGATTTTCCTGGGTTTTTCAGGCGTCCTGGTTGCGGCAACCGTAGCCTCGGCACCCGCCATGGCGCAGATCGGCTCGGATCGCTACGCATCGATCGTCATGGACGCCGGCACCGGCGCGGTGCTGTCAGCCGCAAACGCCGACGAGCCGCGCTACCCGGCAAGCCTGACCAAGCTGATGACGCTCTATCTGACGTTCGAGGCGGTCCGCGACCACCGGATCGCGCTGACCGACCTCGTGCCGGTATCCGCCCATGCCGCATCGATGTCGCCCACCAAGCTCGGGCTGCTGCCCGGCATGCGGCTGACGGTGGAGGAGGCGGTCCTCGGCCTGGTGACCAAATCGGCCAACGACGCAGCCTCGGCGCTCGGCGAACTCCTCGGCGGCGACGAGGACCGGTTCGCCGAGATGATGACGCTGCGGGCACGCTCCCTCGGCATGACGCACACGGTGTTCCGCAACGCCTCGGGCCTGCCCGATCCCGACATGGTGTCGACGGCCCGCGACCTCGCCCTGCTGGCGCGCCACCTGATCAACGATTTTCCCAATGACTACGGCTATTTCAGCACGCCCGGCTTCACCTGGCACGGGCGGCTGATCCGCAACCACGACCACATGCTGCAGACCTATCCGGGAGCGGACGGGCTGAAGACCGGCTACACCCAGGCGGCCGGCTGCAACCTCGTCACCAGCGCCCAGCGCGACGGGGTGCGGCTGATCGGGGTGGTCCTCGGCGCCCAGACGGGCGTCGAGCGCGACATCCACATGGCCCAGTTGCTCGACGCCGGGTTCGAGCACGAGGGCGTCCCCTCGATCCAGCGCGAGCCGGTGATGACCGCGCGCCTGCCGACGATCATCGGGTCGGCCCAGGCCGCGCCGGTCTCGGCGCGGACGAGCCCGAGAATCGTCCGGCACATCCCAGCCGCCACGGTCGCGGCGCGACCCGTCGTCGTGCACCACCTCGCGGAACCGGTCCCCGCCCACGCCCTCCATCCGCGGCCGGTGCCGCCGCAGGACCGGGTTTCCCTGCTGCCGCGTCACCTGATCGACGGCCACCGCCTGCCGTCCGCCCCGGTCATCCAGGTTGGCGCGCTGCATACGCCCGCGGGATAAGGCGTCGCGCCTGCCCCGCGACGGTGCCCCGCGACAGGGGCATTACCGCGGCCTTGCAGCGCCCGAACCGCCTGCGCATGTTTGCGCCATTCGCGGAGTGACGAGATGGACGGTGGCGCCGACGCCCGGCGGATCACGATCTATGCGCCGGAGGACTTCGTCGGCATGCGCGCGGCGGGACGTCTGGCGGCACAAACGCTGGACATGATCACGCCGCACGTGCGCCCGGGTGTCACGACTGGCCGCCTCGATCAGTTGTGCCACGACTTCATCCTCGCCCACGGCGCCACGCCCGCGCCGCTGAATTATCGCGGCTATCCGAAGTCGATCTGCACCTCGATCAACCACGTCGTCTGCCACGGTATCCCCGGCGAGCGGCGGCTGGACGAGGGCGACATCCTCAATATCGACGTCACCGTGGTGCTCGACGGGTGGCACGGCGACAGCAGCCGCATGTACGTCGCCGGCACCGCTTCGACCCGCGCCCGCAACCTGCTCGACGTGACCTACGAGGCGCTGATGCGCGGCGTGCGGGCGATCCGCCCGGGCGCGACGCTGGGCGACATCGGCTACGCGATCCAGAGCTTCGTCGAGAGCCGGCGCTTCTCCGTGGTGCGCGATTTCTGCGGCCATGGCATCGGGCGCCGATTCCACGAGGCGCCGAACATCCTGCATTTCGGCAAGCCGGGCGAAGGCCCCGCGGTGCGGCCCGGCATGTTCTTCACCGTCGAGCCGATGGTGAACGCCGGCCGGCCGGAGGTGAAGGTGCTGGACGACGGCTGGACGGCGGTCACGCGCGACCGCTCGTTGTCCGCCCAGTTCGAGCACATGGTCGGCGTGACCGACACGGGCTGCGAGATCTTCACCCTCTCCCCCGCCGGCTACGAGAAGCCGCCTTACCTGCCCACCTGATTCGGGTTCCGCCTGATCCAGCTCGACGTGGCCGGCCCGGCGTGGCAACGTATGGTTGTATGTCGCGCAGGTCGGTTCGATCGAACGGTTTAGCGGAGGCGGTCGATCTATTCGCCCCGTCCAATGCCGCGCCCGTCGCGCTGAACGCCGCGCTGCCGAGTAGGTGGGGACGTTGCCGCCCCCACCCCTCACAGACCCGGACGTGCGGATTTCCCGCATCCGGTTCCTCACGAGAGAGATTCGCTCGCGGCAGC
>Ga0209656_10001042_pt1 | contig 17881 bp, 13 predicted proteins | sample BogFormECP12_OM2_FD_188239 | JGI IMG/M metagenome (GOLD analysis project Ga0209656, IMG submission 188239) | Bog forest soil microbial communities from Calvert Island, British Columbia, Canada - ECP12_OM2 (SPAdes) (version 2) | ecosystem: Environmental > Aquatic > Freshwater > Wetlands > Bog ... | reverse complement strand
ATGAGGTACTCGGCACGTGGAACGCCTACAACAACGAGTACTGGCCGGCCGAGTACCTCATCGACCAGGACGGCCACGTGCGACACACGAGTTTCGGCGAGGGCGACTACGGGGCCACCGAGCGGTCCATCCGCACGCTCCTGGCCGCGGGCGGGGCCATGCACCTGGCCCCGCCGACCGGGGTGGCCGACCGCACCCCGAGCGCATCGGACATCGGGACGCCCGAGACCTACCTCGGGTTCGAGCGCCTCCAGAACTACGACGGCACGGCCATGCGCATCGGCCTTCCCGGCCGCTACCACTTCCCCCCGGCGCTCCCGGCCAACGAGTTCTCGCTGTCCGGGGGGTGGACGGTGAAGGCCTGGGACGCCGTCGCCGGCGGCGACGCCCGGATGGAGCTCGCCTACACCGCCCGAGACGTGTACCTCGTCCTGGGCGGGTCCGGCACGGTGGCGGTGACCGTGAACGGCCACCCGACGACGACCGTGGCCGTGCACGGGGTGCCCAACCTCCACACGCTCGTGTCGGGCAGCGCCCCGCAGACCGGGCTCCTCGAGCTGTCCTTCTCGCCGGGGGTCCAGGCCTACGACTTCACCTTCGGCTGACCGGGCTCCCGGGCTCCGGGCCGGATCAGAAGAACTTGAAGCTCGAGATGGGCCAGATGCGCATGACCACCCGCCCGACGATGAGCGAGCGGGACACCGGGCCCCAGTAGCGGCTGTCGCACGACGCCGTCCGGTTGTCGCCCATGACGAAGTACCTGTCGGCGGGGACCCGGTAGGGGCGGGAGAGGTCGTAGGGGGTGCCGGTCTGGACGGCGTAGGTCTGGCCCCGCACCGAGGTGGGCAGCCACGGCTCGGCCAGCCGCTTGCCGTCGATGTAGACGTTGCCCCCCGACGCCGAGATCGTGTCGCCCGGCAGCCCGATCACCCGCTTCACGAGGTCGTTGACGGCCGGCCCGCCGCAGTCCTCGGCCGGCGGTCGGGCGAAGACCACGATGTCGCCCCGGTGCACCCCGTGGAGGTGGTAGCTGAGCTTGTCGACCAGGATCCGGTCCCCGACCTGCAGGGTCGGCTCCATCGACCCCGACGGGATGTAGTACGTCTGGACGACGAAGGTCCGCAGGAGCACGGCCACCAGCACGGCCACGACGAAGATGACGACCGCCTCGATGATCCACGAGCGCGCCCGGTGACGCGTCGTCGGCTCCGCCCCGGGCTCGCCGGAGGTCCCGTCCCCGCCCGGTCCGTCCCCGCCCCCGCCCGACGGCGGCTCGGCGCCGTCGCCCCCCGACCCCCCGTCCCCGGCCGTCGGGGCGTCCCCGGCGGTCCCGACCGCCGCCGGGCGCCCGCCCTGGTCGTCGAGGACCTCGGCGTGCTCGGGGGCGGGGACCGGGCGGTCCTCGACGGCGTCGAACCCCGTCACGGGCGCGGGCGAGTCCTCGGGGGCCGGCACAGACGAGGGAGGCTACCGGACGGAACGGGGCCGGGAGCCCGCGCCCGCCCCCCGTCGTGGCGTCGGGGACCCCGGACGGGCAGACTCGCTGGGTCATGGCGCCGAAGACGATGACCCAGGCCGATGCGGTGGGGCTCCTGCGCCCGGCCGACTCCATCGGCCTCGGGCTCGGCCCCGCCAACCCCGACGGGTTCCTCACCGCGCTCGGTGGGCGCGACGACTGGGACGGCCTGGTGATCGGGGGCGCCCTCCTGCTCGGGTACTACACGGTGCTGACCCAGCCCGGCGTCCACTACCGGTCGGGCTTCTTCGGGCCGGCCGAGCGGCTCTTGGCCGCCGAGGGCCACCACATCGAGCTCGTGCCCGGCGGCTTCCGCCAGTTCGGCCCGATCCTGGCTCGCTTCGCCCCGCAGGTCATGGCCGTCCAAGGGGCCCCGCCGGAGAATGGCCGGGTCAACCTGTCGCTGCACTTCGGGGGAACCCGCAACGAGCTCCTGGCCGCCGGGGCCGACCCCGACCGCCTCCTCGTCGTCGAGGTGAACCCGAAGCTGCCGCGCACCTCGAGCTACCCGCCCGAGTTCGACAACACGCTGCCGCTCGAGCTCATCGACGTCCTCGTCGAGGCGGACGGCGACCCGTTCGCCTTGCCCGAGGTGGCGGCGACCGAGACCGACGTGGCCATCGCCGAGAACGCCCTGGCGTTCGTGGCCGAGGGCGCCACGCTGCAGACGGGGATCGGCGGGGTCCCCAACATCGTGGCCAGCCAGCTGGCGGCCCGCCCGGGCGGCCGCTACGGCGTGCACTCGGAGATGATGACCGACGGGCTCATGCACCTCCACCAGGCCGGGAAGGTGTCAAACGACGCCAAGGGGCTCTTCGACGGGGTCTCGGTGACGACCTTCGCCCTCGGCTCGCCGGAGCTCTACCGGTGGCTCGACGCCAACCCGGAGGTGGCCTTCCTGCCGGTCGACGTGGTCAACGACCCGTCGGTCATCGCCCGCAACCACAACTTCGTGTCGCTCAACGGGGCGATCATGGTCGACCTCTACGGCCAGGTGGTGGCCGACGCGGTCAGCGGGCGCCAGGTCTCGGGGGTCGGCGGCCACGAGGACTTCGTGGCCGGCGCCGAGCTCCATCTCGACGCCCATTCGCTCATCTGCATGCCCTCGACCGTCGAGACCGGCGGGTCGGTGACCAGCCGGATCGTCCCCTTCCTGCCCGAGGGGTCGATCGTCTCGACGCCCCGGCACCACACGAGCGTCGTGGTGACCGAGTTCGGCTCGGCCGACTTGGCCGGCCTCACCGTGCGCGAACGCGGGCGCGCCCTCATCGACGTCGCCCACCCCGATTTCCGCGACGAGCTGGGGACGGTCGCCGAGCGCCTGGGGACGGCCTGACCCGCCCAGCGGGCCACGCCGGGGACGATCGAGGGCCCGGTGACCGCCCCGGTGTCGTAGGGTTCGACGCGGTGACGGTCTTCGACTTCGAGGCCACCTTCGGCGACGACTACCTGCACTTCCACGCCGGGATCCTGACCGACCATCGGTCCAACCAGGAGGCGGCGGAGATCGCCGGGCTCCTCGACCTGGCCCCGGGGGCCAAGGTGCTCGACGCCCCCTGCGGGCACGGCCGGATCGCCAACCGCCTGGCCGCCGCCGGGATCGAGGTGGTGGGGATCGACGCCAGCGCGCCGTTCGTCGACCTGGCCCGGGGCGACGCCCGGGCCCGCTCGGTCGAGGTCCGCTACGAGGTGGGCGACCTGCGCCACCTCCCGGTCGCCGGGTACTTCGACGCCGCCGTCTGCTGGTTCAACTCCTTCGGGTACTTCGAGGACGACGAGAACCGGGCCGTCCTGGCCGAATTCCGCCGCGTGTTGCGCCCGGGTGGGCGCCTCCTGCTCGAGACGCTCCACCACGACGGGTTCATCCGCCACTTCACGGCCGCCCCGGACGCCACCGTGGTCGAGGCGGACGGCGACACCATGGTCGACGTCACCGACTTCGACGTGGACTCGGGGCGCCTGGTCACCCGGCGTACGGTGTTCCGAGGGGCGAGCGTCCGGCGCAGCTCGCACTTCGTCCGGCTCCCGACGGTCCCCGAGTGGCGCAGCTGGCTGGCCGGGGCGGGGTTCTCGGCGTCGAGCTTCACCGACCGGGGCGGGACGCCGCTCACCCTCGACAGCTGGCGGCTGGTCGTGCTGGCCACCGCCTGAGGCGGCGCGTCAGCCCGGGCGGTGGGCCGCGGTCGCCGTGTCCCGCCCCGAGCGCAGGAGCGTGCCCGGCACCGCCCCGGTGGCCTGCCCGTCGACCACGGTCTCGACACCGTTCACGAGGACCCGCACCACCCCCCGTCCCCCGGCGAAGAGGCGGGGGCTCCCCCCCGGCAGGTCGTCGACCAGGCGGGCCGGCTCGGTGTCGACCGCCTCGGGGTCGAACACGAAGAGGTCGGCCGCCGCACCGGGGGCGACGACGCCCCGGTCGCGTAGCCCGAAGAGCTCGGCCGGGGCCTGGGTCATGAGGTGCACGGCCCGCTCGACCGGGAGCAGGCGGCGCCCGCGCAGACAGTCGGCCAGGAAGGCGGTGGGGTAGTTGGCCCCGCACATCCGGTCCAGGTGGGCACCGGCGTCGGACCCGCCGACGAGCGCCCGCCGGTCCTCCCACACCCCGGCCCGCAACCGCCACGACGCGTCGTCGCCGTCGCTCGGCTTGGGCCACAAGACGGTGCGCAGGTCGTCGGCGACGACGACGTCGAGCAGGGTGTCGAAGGGGGGCGTTCCCCGCTCGGCGGCGATCGAGGCGACGTCACGGCCGGCCAGGCCGGCGTTGGCCGGGGCGTAGGTGTCCCCGATGATGTAGTTCCCCCACCCGGCCAGGCGCCGGAAGACGCCGGCCTCCTTGGCGTGGGCCAGCTCGTCGAGCCGCCGGCGCACCCCGGGATCGGCCAGGCGCACGGCGCGCTCGGGCACCGGGAGCGACATGACGTCGCCCCACCCGGGGATGAGGAAGAGGGCGCAGTGGTTGCGGAAGCTCATGTTCATCGGCACGAGCGTCGGCATGGTCAGCGCCACGATGCGCCCTCCCGCCGCCTCGGCGCGCGTGGACGCGGCCAGCTGGTGCTCGACCTTCTCGGGCGTCCGGGCGTCGATCGTCAGCAGGTTCCAGTTGAGCGGCCGCCCGGCGGTCACCGTCATCTGGACCATGAGGTCGATCTCGGCGTCGGAGAAGGCATCGAGGCAGCCGCTCGTGATGTACTCGAGCGACGTCCCCTCGTGGCGGGCCACCTCGCGGCAGAAGGCGAGCATCTCGGCCGGCTCGGCGTGGCGCGAGCTGACCGGGTTCCCGTCCCCGTCCGAGTGCGTACGGGACTGCGACGACGAGAAGCCGAGCCCGCCGGCGTCGATGGACTCGCCAAGGAGCCGGACCATCGCCGCGATCTCCCGCTCGTCGGCCGGCCGTCCGTCCCCCTCGGCGCCCATCACCTTGCGGCGCAGGGCGCAGTGACCGACGAGGAACCCAGCGTTCACCCCGAGGTGGCCGTCGAGGGCATCGAGGTACTCGCCGAAGCTCGACCAGCTCCACGGCACGCCGTTCTCCAGCGCGTCGAGGGGCATGCCCTCGACCTTGGCCATCATCCGCCGGATGTAGTCGGCGTCGCCGGCGTCGAGGGGAGCGAGCGTGAACCCGCAGTTGCCGCCGATGACCGTGGTGACCCCGTGGAGGTTCGACGGCGAGGCCGACGGGTCCCAGAACAGCTGGGCGTCGTAGTGGGTGTGGGGGTCGACGATGCCCGGCGCCACCATCAGCCCCGCCGCGTCGAGCTCCCGGGCGCCGGCCTCCTCCACCCGGCCGACGTCGACGATCCGCCCGTCGGCCACCCCGACGTCGGCCGTCCGGGGCCGTCCGCCGGTCCCGTCCACCACGGTGGCCGATCGGATCACGCAGTCGAGCACGCTGGCCTCCCCGCCCGGCCCCGGACGGGCCGGATCTGACGATCCGTCAGCTTACGGCGTGTCGGGTGCCGGGGTGTCGGGTGACAGTGGCCGCTGGCCGTCGTCGGGGACCATCGGCCGGTGCTCGGCCACCTGACCCCCCACGCCGGGGTCGACTCCCGGACCAGCCACCGGTCCCCCGGGGCGCCACCGCCATCGCGCCGACCGCCTGAGGAGCCCCGTGGCTCTGCCCAGTGCCGGCTCAGTGCCCCGGGCGCCGCCCGAAGCCCTGGACGGTCAGGTCGTCGTCTTCGAGGTCGAAGAGCACCCGGACCCGGCGGGCCCAGAGCATCCACACCTCCCGGCCCCCCTGGGGCACCAGGCGCTCGGCCATCCAGGCGATGTCGTCGCGGCTGAGCGAGCGCAGCTCGTCGAGGGCCTCGGCGGCCGGCGCCCCCAGGACCTCGAGCTGGCGTTCGGCGTGCGCCGAGACGATCACGTTGACCCCGCCGGCACCGCCCCGCAGCTCGGCGGGGTCCGCCCCGGTGTCCGGGCGATCGTCCTCCTGCCAGCCGTGGGCCACCGACACACCTCCGGGCTCATGGTACGGGCGCCGGGGACGCCGGCGGCCGCTTCGACCCGGAGCGGCCGTCACGGCTCGGTGGACGACGGTCCCGCCGGGCCCGGCGGCCGCGGCGACCGGTCGGGCCAGCCCGGGGCGAGGTCGGGCCGGCGCCCCGGGGAGGTCGGCGGCGCCAGGACCAGGTTGAGCCGGGCCCGCCGGCGGCGCATGGCCACCCACGAGAGGACGACGATCCACATGGGCCAGAAGACCCCCTGGTGCCCCCCGGCGTACCAGATGGTGACGGCGACCAGGCTCGGGACCGCCACCGTCATGAGCCCGGCCCGGTCGAGGGCCCGCCGGTGGGCCGGGTCGAGCCGGGGCGGGGCGGCGGGGAGCGGGGGCAGCTCGCGCTGGGCGTGGCGCAGATCGCCGCGGGTGCGCGAGGCGTAGGCCTGCTCGATCCGCTCCCGCATCTCGTCCACGTCGAGGCGGCCCACCGCGAAGTGCTGGCGCAGATCGTCCACGACCCGCTCGCGCTCGTCGTCGGAGACCCGCAGCTCGTCGTCGGGGTCGACCCCGGGGTTCATCCCTCCACTATCGCGCCGACGTCCCGTCGGCGCCCGCGGCCGGCATCGTCCCCGCTCAGCAGGGGGTGATCGTCGGCTGGGTGAAGCTGGGCGGCGAGGCGAACGTCGGCGCGGTGAAGTCGAAGAGCCCGGTCATCGAGTCGGCGGCCGCGTCGCGGGCGGTCAGGGCGGGCAGGCTGAAGCGGGTCTCGATGAACTTCAGGATCGAGGTGTGGTCGTCGACGGTGTGCGAGACGTAGTGGGCCCTGGCAAACGGGGACACCACCACCAACGGCACCCGGAACCCGTAGTGGTCGAAGGCGGCGACCGTGTCACCGGACTGAAGCATCGGGGCGATGCTGTCGGGGACCGTGGCGGCGGGCGGCGCGACGTGGTCGTAGAAGCCGCCGCCCTCGTCGTAGGTGATGAACAGCGCGGTGGACTTCCAGTCCGGCGAGTGCTCCACTGCGTTCACGACGCTGTACACGAAATTCTGACCGACCTGGACGTTGCTCGGCGGGTGCTCGTCGGTCTCGGTGTTCACCGACCCGACGAAGGCCGGGTCGATGTAGGAGACCGGGGGCAGGTGCCCCTTCTGGGCGTCGGTGTAGAAGTGGGAGATCGGCACAACGTGGTGCTTGGCGTGCTGCTGGACGTAGCTGAACGAGTCGGCGAACGGGAAGTCCGAGAAGTACACCTTCCAGTTGATGTTGGCCGCCCCGAGCTCGTCGAAGATGGTCTTGACGGGCCACCCGCCGCCGGGCGGTGGGTCGTTCTGGATGTGCCCGAAGGAGGTCCCGGCCAGCAGGTAGAAGCGGTTGGGGTAGGTCGGCCCCATGACCGACGAGAAGTACCGGTCGCTGGTGGCGAACGTGTTGTAGAGGCTGTAGTAGAAGGGCAGGTCGGTCTGGTCGTAGTAGCCCATGGTCCGGGCGCCCGAGGGGTCGGTGGCGTCCGCGTTGGCCGAGGAGATGTCGTTGGCCGCGGTGAAGCCGTCCATCGCCCCGTTGTCGTACTCCTGGTGGGCCCCGTTCCACGAGTGGTTGAGGTCCGAGGACTCGCACAGGTTGGTCTTGTGGAAGGGGGCGATCGTCAAGCCCGGGTTGAGCGGGTCGGGGTTGCCGGTCGTCGGCTCGGCCTCGTAGGCCGGCTGGCCCTCGGCGTTGAGCTGGCCCAGGTACGTGTCGGCGGTCCGGTTCTCCTGCATGAGCACGATGACGTGCTTGATCTGGTTGATCCCGCTCGCTCGGCCGGCCGGCCCGCCGGCCGCACCGGCCAGGGACGCCGGTCCGACGGTCGTCGCCGCCACGGCGGCCGCCGCCGCCAGGTACCGCACCGTTCGAACGCGCACCGCCCACCCCCGATCGCCGACCCGGCGACGTTCGCCGGGTTCCGCCGCCGACAGCCAACTCCGGGACCGGGCCGCGGTCAACCAAAATCTGCGCGAACGACCGTGAACACCGCGTGACACGTGGCCCCCCGGCCGGGGCGGGTCAGCGGCGGTACTCGGGGTTGGCCCAGCCGAAACGCTCGCCGGCGTCCCAGGCCGTCCGCTGGTTCCCCTCGGCGGGCAGGCCGTTGGCGGCGCGCAGGATCCGGGCCATGTGCATGAGGTTCCACGTCATGAAGGTCGTGTTGCGGTTGGTGAAGTCGTTCTCGGGCCCTCCCGACCCCGGGTCGAGGTACGACGGCCCGGGCCCGGCGGCGCCGATCCAGCCGGCGTCGGCCTGCGGCGGGATCGTGTACCCGATGTGCTGGAGGCTGTAGAGGACGTTGCTGGCGCAGTGCTTGATGCCGTCTTCGTTGCCGGTGATGAGGCACCCGGCGACCCGGCCGTAGTAGCGGTACTGGCCGGCCTCGTTCAGCTCGTGGGAGGACGCGTAGAGGCGCTCGATGCACCGCTTGGTGACCGACGAATTGTCGCCGAGCCAGATCGGTCCGGCGACCACCAGGATGTCGGCCGACCAGACTTTCTCCTGGATGGGCGGCCAGTCGTCGACCGCCCACCCGTGCGAGGTCATGTCGGGCCAGACGCCGGTGGCCACGTCGTGGTCGACCAGCCGGATGCTCTCGGTCGCCACGCCCTGGGCCTCCATGATCGCCCGGCTGGCGTCGACCAGCGCCTGGGTGTGCGAGAGCTCGGGCGAGCGCTTCAGGGTGCAGTTGAGAAAGAGCGCGCCCAGGTCCGAGAGCTCGATGTCGGGTGTCACCGCCACCTCCTTCGGACCGACGATGTCGGCCCCGAGTCTGTCACCGGCGGTGCTCAGGCCGGCGTCGCCCGCAGGCCGTCGCAGACGACGGCGAGCATCCGGTCCGGGTCGGGGGCGGCCGTCCCGAGGCGGGCCCGGACCTTGCACGTCCCGAGCACGAGACCGACGAGCTCGGTCGCGCTCACGTCGTTGCGCACGGCCCCGGCCCGCTGGGCGTTCTCGAGGAGTGTCTCGAGCGCGTCCTGGAGGCGAGCGGTGATCGGCGCCACCGTGGCCTGCAGGTCCACTCCCGCCTGCTCGAGGGCGTCGCCGAGGTCACGCTTCTCGACGATCTGGCGGGTCAGCACGCCCAGGTAGTCGAAGAAGGCGCCCCCGGGGTCCTCAGCCGTGGCCGCCGCCTCGGCCGCCGCCACCATCTGCTCGAGGCGCCCGATGACCACCGCCTCGAAGAGCGCCTCTTTGGTCGGGAAGTGCCGGTAGAGCGTGCCCACGCCGACGCCGGCCTCCCGGGCCACGTCGTCGATCGGCACCGAGACGCCCCGGGAGGCGAAGACGGCGTGGGCCGCCTCGAGGATGCGCTCCCGGTTCCGCCGGGCGTCGGCCCGGACGGCCCGCCCACCACAGGCGTCCTCGGTCCGCACCTCCCCGGCCGACGTCACGCGTCCGGACCCGCCGTTGACAAACGGAACCTGAGTTCCGTATAGTGAGGTACCGGAATCACGGTTCCGATTATACGCCGTCCTCCGGCCCGGTGACCAGGGGTCCCGGACCGGATCCCAGAAGGAGACCTCATGGCAGCGCTCGCCCAATACGACGACCAGGCCCAGGCGGCGACCGCCGGCGACCCCTCCAAGACCCGGGCCCTGGTGGTCCTGGCCCTGGCCCAGCTGATGGTCGTCCTCGACGCCTCGGTGGTCATCGTCGCCCTGCCGTCGGCCCAGCGGGCGCTGCACATCTCGCTGGCCAACCGCCAATGGATGCTGACCGCCTACTCGCTGGCCTTCGGGAGCCTGCTCCTGCTCGGCGGGCGCATCGCCGACTACCTCGGGCGCCGGCGGATGTTCATCGTGAGCCTGATCGGCTTCGCCGGGGCCTCGGCCCTCGGCGGACTGGCCCGGGACCAGGCCATGCTCTTCGGTGCCCGGGCCCTCCAGGGGGCCTTCGCCGCCCTGATGGCGCCGGCCGCCCTGTCGCTCCTCACGGTCACCTTCGTCGAGGCCAAAGAGCGCGCCCGCGCCTTCGGCGTCTACGGGGCGGTGGCCGGGTCGGGGGCGGCCATCGGGCTCGTGCTCGGCGGGTTCTTGACCCAGTTCGCCTCGTGGCGCTGGACGTTGCTCATCAACGTCCCGATCGCCCTTCTCACGGCGTTCGCCGCCTCCCGGGTCCTCTCCGAGAGCCGGTCCGACGTCCGCGGCCACTACGACGTCCGGGGGGCGGCCGTCGCCACCGGCGGGCTCTTCCTCCTCGTCTACGGGTTCACCACCGCCGGGACCCACGGGTGGCGCGCGCCGAGCACCCTCGCCCTCCTCTCGGCCGCCGTCGTGACCCTGATCGGCTTCGTCATGCTCGAGCGGCGAGCCGAGCACCCGCTGCTCCCCCTGCGAGTGGTGCTCGACCGCAACCGGGGCGGCGCCTACCTGGCCTCGCTCCTCGTGGGGTGCGCCATGCTCGGGACGTTCCTCTTCCTCACCTACCTCTTCCAGGGCGTCTTCGGGTACTCGGCGCTCAAGACCGGCTTCGCCTTCCTGCCGTTCTCGGGCGGGATCATCATCGGGGCGACCCTGTCCAGCCGGCTCCTGGCCCGCCTCGGGCCGCGCATCCCGATGGCCACCGGGTTGGGCATGGCCACCCTCGGTCTCCTGTGGCTGACCCGGCTCGGCCCCACCAGCATCTACGCCCTCCACGTCCTCCCGGCCGAGATCGTGGTGAGCCTCGGGATGGGGATGGCCTTCGTCCCGATGAGCAGCACCGCCCTCGTCGGGGTCGACCGCAACGACGCCGGCGTGGCCAGTGCGCTGGTCAACGCCACCCAGCAGATCGGAGGGTCGCTCGGCATCGCCCTGCTCAACACCCTGGCGGCGGCGGCGACGATCGCCTACGCCACCACCCACCGGCCGGCCCCGGGTCTGCGGGCCGCCGCCGCCGTGCACGGCTACACGACAGCCTTCACGGTGAGCGCCGCCCTGGTGGCCGCGGCCTTTGTGGTCACGATGGTCCTCGTGCGGGCCCGTCCCGGCGACCTCGCGCCGGCGCTCGACGACCCCGGCGACGAGGTCGCGCTGGCCGCCCTGCCGGCCGCCTGAGGCGGGCTGCTCAGCCGACCCGGTAGAGGGTCCCGCCGGCGCTCGACCCGCCGTAGGCCGAGGCCGCCACGACCGTGCCGTGGGTCTCGACCCAGCGCAGCACGGTGCTGATCGTCGAGCCCCGACCGCCGGGGCCGCCCGACCCGGCACCCGAGACCAGGACGTAGTGCACCTGGCCCTCGGCGACCAGCGCCTCGAACTGGGCCAGGGTCGGCGAGGGGTCCGACCCCGAGAACCCGCCCATGGCCATGACCGCCCGCCCGCTGTCCAGGATGTAGGACGCCGCCGTCTGGGACCCCTGGACGGCCAGCAGGTACCGGGCCGAGCCCTGGTGGGCCTCGAGGTACCGGACCAGCGCGGCGCTGACCGTCGACCCGGCTCCCCCGCCGGGGGGTCCGCCGGCGAGGGACCCCCCAGACCCACCGGCGGCCCGGCCCGAGACCGCGCCCGCCGGCCCGCCGGCCCGCCCCGAGACGGCGCCCGCCGGCCCGCCGGCCCGGGCGCCGCCCCCCGGCCCCCGGGAGAACCCGATCGCCGGCGGAGCGCTGCGGGCCGCCGCGGCGAACCCGCCGCCCGGCCCTCCGGGGCCGGCCCGGAGGCCTGAGCCCCCGACCCCGCCGGCCGCGCTCGGCCCGGCGGTCACGCCGCCGCCGCGGTAGGCGGTGTTGACGGTGGTGACCGCGTAGGCGCCCGGACCGGCCAGCAGGGTGGCGGCGGCGAGCAGCGCGGCGAGGGCGCCGAGCACCTTCAGCCGCACCACGCCGAGAAGGACGAGGAGCAGGGCGATCGACGACAGCGCGCCGGCGACGATCACGGTCGGCGCCAGCCACGAGTCGTACCCCGGGACCCGGCCGAGGATCACGGCCGCCCACCCGGCGCTCAGGACCACCGCGGCGGGCAGGACCGGGGCCCAACGCCTCGAGGTGCGGCCGAGCCGCCAGAGCTGAACGGCCCCGGCCCCGGCCAGGGCGGCCACGCCGGGTGCCATGACGACGGTGTAGTAGGGGTGGAAGATGCCCTTGGCCTCCGAGAAGACCACGAAGAAGGCCGCCGTCCACCCCCCGAAGAGGATCCAGCCGCCCCGGGCGGGGCTCGTGCGGCCGAGCCGCCGGGTGGCCCACAGTCCGGCCACCAGGCCGACGGCGGCCAGGGGCAGCAGCCAGGCGATCTCCCCGGCCAGCAGGCTGTTGAACATCCTCAGCCACCCCGCCTGACCGGCGAACCCGGACCCGGCGGGCGAGGCGCCCCCGCCGCCCCCGAAGATGCGGGAGAACCCGTTGTACCCGAAGATCAGGTTGAGCTCGGAGTTGTCGGTGCTGCCGCCGATGTACGGGCGTGAGGCGGCCGGCCAGAGCTCGACGATCGCCACCCACCAGGCGCTGGCCACGAAGACCGAGACCCCGAACCACGCCGTCTGGACGACCCGGCGACCCAGGCGGGGCGGGGCGCACCACAGGTAGACGAGGGCGAAGACGGGCAGGACGATGAACGCCTCCAGGGTCTTCGACAAGAAGGCGAACCCGATCAGCGAGCCGGCCAGGACCAGGCGGCTGGTGCGGGCGGTGTCGAGGGCGGACCAGAGGGCCCAGGTGGCCAGGAGCAGGAGCAGCGTCAACAGGGCGTCGGGGTTGTTGTAGCGGAACATCAAGACGGCGGCCGGGGTGAGGGCGAAGGCCAGCGACGCCAGCGCGGCCGGCACCTCGCCGGTCCACCGGCGCACCAGGTGGTAGAGGACCATCACCGACGCCACCCCGGCGAGCGCCTCGGGCAAGAGGATGCTCCAGCTGTTGACGCCGAAGACCTTCGCCGAGATCTCCTGGAGCCACAGGGCGGCCGGCGGCTTGTCGACCGTGATGAAGCTGGCCCGGTCGATCGAGCCGAAGAAGGCCGCCTTGACGCTCTCGGTGCCGCTCTTGACGGCGGCGGTGTAGAAGGTGTTGGCCAGCCCGTTGCGCGAGAGGTCCCAGGTGTAGAGGAGCGCGGCGGTGCAGAAGATCGCCACCCGCACGGGGACCGACCACGTGGGGCGCCCCGTGCGGGCCGACCACCGATGGAGGGAGCCCTCCCGCTGGCCGGCCGGACGGCGCGGGTCCGGGTCGGCGCGGTCGGGCGACGGACGTTCGAGTGTCGTGGTCATGGCCACCACGATGGGCCGGTCAGCTGTGGAGGGCCTGGGTCCTCGCTGCGACCTCACTACGAATGGACGAGGATCGCGCCGGTCCGCCTCGGCCCGGACGGATCCGAGATGGACGGCCGATCGGGCGGAGGGAACGAGGCGACGCTCGCGCCATCCCCTCCGCCCGGACTGGCCCGGGGAGCGGCCTTACATCCCGGAGCAGTACGGCGTGATCAGGTGGTCGTGGGGACCCGTGTCGTCCTCCCGGTCGTCCCGCTGGTTGCCCGACCGCGCCGAAGCGTCGATGGTGACCAGCGGCGAGCCGCTGCTCGGGCAGACGCCCCCGCCGGCCGGGCGGGATGCACCCGGGCCCCGTCCGGAGACGACCGAACGGGGTCCGGGTGCCGCCCGTTCGTTCAGCTGGCCATGCCCACGACAGGGGAGTTGAGGGTCAGCGCACCGGCCGAGCCCAGGAACGGAGCATCGCCGTAGGCGAAGATTCCTCCGTCGGCCGCCGCCAGCCAGTAGCCCTGTCCGTCGGCCGTGGCTCCCATCCCGACCACGGGCTGGTTGAGGACCAAGTTCCCGGCCGAGCCGAAGAACCCGGCGTCGCCGTAGGCGAAGACCCCGCCGTCGGCCGCGACGAACCAGTAGCCGTGGCCGTCGGGGGTGGCGGCGATCCCGACGATCGGCTGGTTCAGTCTGAGGTTCCCGGCCGACCCGTAGAAGATGGCGTCGCCGTAGGCGAAGACCCCGCCGTCGGCCGCCACCAGCCAGTACCCCAGCCCGTCGGGGGTGGGTGCGATCCCGACGATCGGCTGGTTGAGGATCAGCGAGTCGGGCGAGCCGTAGTCGACGGCGTCGCCGAACGTGAAGATGCTCCCGCCTGACGTCACCACCCAGTACCCCTTCCCGTCCGGTGTCGACGCCATACCCACGACGTCGTAGCCGAAGTACCCCTGGGCCGACCCGTAGAACTGGGCGTCGCCGTAGGCGAAGATCCCGCCGTCCAGGGTGACCAGCCAGTAGCCGCGCCCGTCGGGGGTGGACGCCATCCCGACCACCGGCGCGTTGAGGGCCAGTCCCCCGGCCGAGCCGAAGAACCCGGCCCCGCCGTAGTTGAAGACCCCTCCGTCGCCTGCGGCCAGCCAGTACCCGCCGCCGGCCAGGGCCGCCTCGAGCTCGAAGGCGCCGGCGTCACAGTTCGCCGACCCGGCGGGCTGGGGGCGGGAGACCCCCCGCTGGTCAGTCGCCGGGCACGGGTCATTCGGCACCAGGTGCACGGCCGGGCTGTTCAGGTCGAGGGCCATCGTCTGGGTCGGCCCGCCGTAGTTGCCGAGGGGGGCCAGCCGGGGGTCGGTGTCGGTCCGGTCGCCGGGTCCGTTGAACTGGCAGCCGTGGTCCCCCTCGGGCCCGATGACGTTGTACCCCATGGAGTGGAGCGCCGTCGCGGAGTACGAGAGGCACTGGTTCGGGGCGCCCCCGTAGATGACGTTCCCGGCGATGATCGACGCGCTGACGTTGAGCGCCGTCGCAGAACTGCTGGCGTTGGCGATCCCGCCGCCACCCTGCAGGGCGTTGTTACCGGACACGGTGACGTTCGTCAGGGTGGCCGTCGAGTTACTCTCGTTGGCCAGCCCGCCGCCGTACTCGGTCGACACGTTGTTGGCGATGGTGTCGTTGGTCAGGGTCGCCACGGCCGGGCCGCCGCTCCCGTTCTGGATCCCGCCGCCGTCGTCGTAATCCCGGGCGTAATTGCCGCTCACGGTGCTGTTGGTGAGAGTGAGCGCCCCGTAGTTCAGGATGCCGCCACCGCAGTCGCTCGAGTTGTTGGCGATGGTCGCCTGGTCGATGGTGGCGTGGGCGGTGCTCTCGTTGAACAGGCCGCCGCCGCAATTGTGGGCCGCGGTCGAGCTGCTCATCTGGCCACCCGTGGCGTTCAGGGTGCCGTCGTTGTAGATGCCCCCGCCGTCTTGTTGCGCGACGTCGCCGACCAGGTCGACACCCGTTGTGGTGAGGTTCCCGGCGGCGTCGTTGTAGATGCCGCCGCCGAGGGTGTTGGCCTGGCTGTTCGTGACGGCCACGTAGTTGAGCGTGAGGGTGCCGTCGTTGTAGATGCCCCCGCCGTCGCCGCTGGTGTTGTTGCCGCGGGCGATATCCAGGCTGTTGATGGTGACGTTGGCCCCGGTCACCGAGAACACCTGGACGCCGTTGACGCCGTCGATGACGGTGGCCGAGGCACCGGATCCGTTGATCGTCAGGATGCCGGCGTCGGTCACCGTCAGCGGGCCGTTGGCCGGGACGAGGGTCACCGTCGAGGGCGACGGCAGCGACGAGAACGTGATGGTGTCGGTCGTGCCGGCACCGTCGGCGTTGGCGAGGTTGATGGCGTCACGGAGGGTGCACACGGTGTTGGTCGGGCTCTGGCACGTGGCCGCCGGCACGGCTGCCGGGCTGTCCCCGGTCGACCCGACGTAGTACAGGCTCCCGGCGGCCCCGGCCGGCGGGGCGACGACCAGCACGCCGGCGAGCAGCGCCGCCCCGCCCCCGACGGCCAGCAGACGGGTTCTAAAGGGGAGGAGACCACGCGATCCCTCTCGGGTCGATGGTGCGATGCGGGCTGCCGCCATGGGGCTCCTCCTCCGTCGCTGCTGCGTGGCGGTCATTCTGACGGTGCGCCCGGTCTGCTGCAACTATCTCCTGAGCAGACCGCCACCCAACGGCACCCGGCGCCCAACCGGGGATTGGGGTTCAGCGTGACGCGGGGGCCGTCGGCCGGATGTTGGCGTTCAGGTGAAAGACGTTGTCCGGGTCGAACTCGGCCTTGACGCGCGACAGCCGCTCGTACTTGGCCGGTCCGTAGGACGCCCGGAGCCGGTCCTCGTCGGGGTCGTTCAGGAAGTTCACGTAGGTGCCGATGCCTGGGGCGTAGGGCCGGAGGGCGTCGTACATCGAACGGACCCAGGCACGGTCGGCCTCGAGGACCTCGGGCGTGGGCGCCCCGGCGGAGATGTTCACGACCCACGTGCCGGCCCGGCTCCCGCCCCACGCCGTGGCGTCGTCGGGCACCTCGGTGTACGCCCCCCCGAGCGAGAACACCGGCATGATCGACAGCGGGGAGGACTTGGCCGGGAAGTGCTTGGCCACGACGTCGATGGCCCCGTCGGTCAGTTCGTCGAGGTACAGGGCCTTCTCGTAGGCCAGGAGGCCCCACGGCGCGGCGTCGTCCATCATCTGCTGCAGATCGGCGTAGGGGATCGGCGTCACCAGCTCGAACAGGGGTGCCAGCCCGTCCCGGATGGGACGGACCGCCTCGGCGTGCTCCTCGGGGGACCCCCAACCGACGACCGCCAGGGCGTACCCCGGGGCGAAATGATGCTCGTCGGGCACGAAGGGCATCGGCGGTGCGCTCAGCCCGATGAGCTGCAGGCCGAGGTCCGGCGCCGCCCCGGCGGCGTAGTCCCGGACGAACCGCAGCGCCTCGGCACCCTGGCCGGCGCCCCAGAAGAAGAGCCCGAGGTTCACCAACGGCCCGACGTCGTGGAGGGCGAACTCGAGCTCGGTCACCACGCCGAAGTTGCCGCCCCCGCCCCGCAGCGCCCAGTGCAGGTCGGGGTGCTCTTCGGCCGAGGTGTGGAGCACACGCCCGTCGGCCGTCACCACCACCGCCCCGACCAGGTTGTCGCAGCTGAGCCCGGCCCGCCGGGTCAGCCACCCGATCCCTCCGCCGAGGGTCAGGCCGGCGACGCCGGTGTGGCTGATGACCCCGCCGGTCGACGCCAACCCGTAGGCCTGGGTCGCCCCGTCGAAGTCGGCCCATGTGGTCCCGCCGCCGCAGCGGGCCCGCCGGGCTCCGGCATCGACCGACACCTGGCGCATCGGGCTCAGGTCGATCATCAGCCCGCCCTCGCAGACGGCGTGACCGGCGAAGTTGTGCCCGCCGCCCCGGACGGCGATCTCGAGCCCCTCCTGGCGCCCGAAGGCGACAGCCGACGCGACCTCCTCGGCCGAGTGGCACTGGGCGATGAGCGCCGGTCGTCGGTCGATGTCCCCGTTCCACACCGACCGGGCCTCGTCGTAGCCGCCGTCACCGGGTAGGAGAACCTTGCCGGCGAATGCCGCCTGGAACGTCTCGTGCGCCACCGAGCCTCCCTTCGAGGGTACCGACGCCGGCCAGCCTAACGAAGCGGACCCGGCCCCGGCGCCCGCCGCCGCGACGGCGGCCTGGACCCCGATGGCTCCACCAGGCCGCTGCTCGGGGGAACCCGGTTGTCGGGGCTCCAGGTCAGTTCGGTCAGGACCCGCCCGCGACGTTGACCCGGGTGGGGGCGGGGCGCAGCGCGCGACGACGACGGCGACCGGCGACGACCCGCTTGCGGTACAGCGCCAGGCACGAGAGCACCGCCACCGACCGGTCCTCGATCTGCTCGGGGGCCTCCACCACGGCGACCAACCGACTCCTGCCCTTCGAATCTCCGAGATGGACCGTGAGGACCGGCTCGTTTCGGGCCAGGAGGTACGACAGGATCCGGGGTCCGTCGGTCCCACCGCCCGTGACGAGGGCGTTGCGCTCCCACCACGGGGGGACCGGGACGACGTCGCTCCCCGACAGCGCCCCCTCGGTGGCGGCGATGATGCGAGGATGTCTCACTTGGCGTGGAACTTCGGTGACGGTCCCGAGCAGCTGAGCTACGCGGCCACCTCCTGTTCGGCACTGTAGTTGGAGGGTGTGACATCG
>Ga0209656_10001041_pt1 | contig 17896 bp, 16 predicted proteins | sample BogFormECP12_OM2_FD_188239 | JGI IMG/M metagenome (GOLD analysis project Ga0209656, IMG submission 188239) | Bog forest soil microbial communities from Calvert Island, British Columbia, Canada - ECP12_OM2 (SPAdes) (version 2) | ecosystem: Environmental > Aquatic > Freshwater > Wetlands > Bog ... | reverse complement strand
CGCGATCGAACGGGCGTCGGCTCCGGCTGCGGCGGCGCCGCCCGCGGCCGCGCCCGCGCAGCCTGCCCAACCTGCTGCCGCCGCTTCGGCGGGAGGCGTCAAGCCCAACGGCGCGGCGCCGGCGCCCGATGTGGCCGCTGCCAAGCCTGGCAAGTCAGAGGCTGAAAAAGCCGAAGCGCAAAAGGTCGAAACGGCGAAAGTCGAGGCCGCCAAGGTCCAGGCGCAAAAGGCCGAGCACGTTAAGGCTGAGGCTGCCAAGGCCGACGCCGCGAAGGCGGAAGCCGTCAAGGCGGACGCCGCCAAAGCCGCGAGCGCCAAAGCCGAAGCCGCGAAGGCGGCTGAGAAGCCGGCCGCGCCGAAAGCCGATGACAATTCGCCCGGCGGGATCTACGCGCGCGGCATCGCGCAGCTCGAAAGCGGCAAGACACAAGAGGCGCTCAAGACGTTGGAGCAACTCCAAACCAATTCCGAATTCGCCGTGCTGGTCCAGACCGCGATCGGCCGTTGCTACGCCCAGCTGGGCAATCATGATGAAGCGCTGGCGCGCTACGCCAAAGCGCTTGAGGTGTCAGGTCATCCCGAAGAGCAGTATCACGACGCGCTGTATCACATGGCTGCTGCGCACGAGAGCCGCGACGACAGCGAATCGCACGAGTTGGCGACCTGGGCGCTCGAAGAGATCCACGCCGCCAATCCCAAGTATCGCGATGTCGCCGCTAAACTGGACGCGCTCAAAGCGAAAGCAGCAAAAGCCGCGGCCGGCGGCGCGGCATAACGCGTGACGAACGCCAACCGCAAGCGCCAACTCGCGGTTGAGACCGCGGCGAAGGAAGGCTTGCGCGCCTCCGTGCCGCTGTACATCGCCGCGGCCGAGGCGTTCGCCCAAGAGGATCGTCCTGCGCAGGGCCTCGAGCTGCTCGGCGAGCTGCTGCGCGCCAAAGAGAAGCGCCGCGGCTTGCTCGGCCGCGTGGAGAAGAATCCTCTCGGCCCGGAGCGCGCGCGCGTCGCCACCAAGTACGCGGAGCTCGCCCACTCGACGTCGCCGACCGAAGACTCGCTCGAAATGCTCGCCGATCTGGCGACTGAGTTCGCCGACGTCGCCGTGATCCGGCGCGCCAACGCCGACGGGCTGCGCAATGCCGGCTACGCGGCGGATGCGATCGACGAATACCGCTACAGCTGGAGGCTGGAACCCGACGACGGCGACATCCCGGTTCGCCTGAGCGAGCTGTACGCCGCGCTCGGTCGCAGCGAAGAAGCTGCCGAGCATCTGCGCAAGGGCATCGCCGCGCACGCCGCCGCCGGTCAGTTCGAGCAGGTCGCCGACCGCGCGATGCGGTTCATCGACCTCAATCCGGACGAGCTCGACGACGTCTTCAACTCGATGGAGCTGCTCCCCGGAGACGTGCTCAAGAAGCACGTGCCATCTCTCGACCATCTGGGCGTGCTCGTGCGCCGCGATCCTTCGCGCGAGGCGGATTGGCGGACGCGGATGGAGCACCGGCTCGTCGATCTGTACGCGCGCGTGCTCGAGACGGATAACCGCAACGGCGCGGCGCGGCGCGGCATCAACGTGCTCGGTCCCAACTATCTCGCCGATGTCGAGGCCAAACTGCGCGCAGCTCCGCCGCGCCCGGCAACGCCGCCACCCGCGGTGCCCGCGCCTGCAGCGCCTGCGCCCCCGGTTGCGCAGGCTCCGGCGCCGTCCGCAGCCGTGCAGGTGCCGGCCGAACCCGACGAGGCCAGCGCGCCCGAACTGGTCGAAAAATCACCGGGCGAGCTTGTCGCTGAAGAGCCCGTCGAGCCGGTCGCCGCCGCCGCGGCGTCTGCGAACGAGCCGTCCGAACCGTCCGTCGCGCCGGCCGCGGCCGCGCCAGCAGCGGCCAAACCGGCGAACACCCCGTCGCGCGCGATCTACGCGTTTGCGCTGCGCAAGGCCCAAGAACAATACGATGCGGGAAGCTTCGAGGAAGCCGCGCAGGCCTGCGACCGGATCCTCAAACGCGGCGACATCCCCGAGGTGCTCGTGCTGCTCGCGCACTGCTACATGAAGATGGATCGCAAGAGCGAGGCCGTCAGCGCGTGCCTACGTTTTGCCGATGCCCAGGCTGCGGAGGATCCGACCAGAGCGCTCGATGCGTTGACCGGCCTCATCAAAGAACTGCCTGATCCCGCGCTGATCCTGCGGCGCTCGCAACTGCTCTCGAGCATCCGCCAAGTCGAACGCGTCTAGGGCGCGAAGGTGTAGACGATCCGATACGTCTCGGTCGCGGGCTTGCCGTCGATCTTGGGCGGCAAGAACGAACTTCGCGAGGCCGCGGCCAGCGCCGCTTGATCCAACGCCGGATGCCCAGCCGAGCGCTCTAAGCGCTGCGAGATGACATTGCCTTTGGGTCCGACGGTGACGAGCACCGTCGCCGTGCCCGTGGCGTTCTGCTCCTTGGCGATCTCAGGATAGTCCGGCTGTATGCGAGTCGCGAAGCGCGCATCGACCACGATCTGCGGAGCGTAGACCTCCGCCGGAGCGGGCGTCGGCGTCGCCGGAGCGGGGGTCGCAGGCGGCTGCGTCGGCAGATTGGTCCCAAGCGGCGCAGGCGTCGGCGGTTGCGCGAAGCTGTTGCCCACGGCCGCGAGGTTGAGCGGCCGCAGCGTTCGCGCCGCCGCCGCGCTCGGCTTGGGTCTCGGCGCGGGCGTCTTCTTGGGCCCGGGCGTCGGTGTCGGGGTCGGCTGCGGCGTCGGCGTCGGCACGGGTGTCGTGGTGGGAAGCGGCGTAGGCGTCGCGCCGAACAACCCGATCGGTTTTGGCGGATGGTAGGCGAGCAGGCGGGTCGCCGCTGTCGCCTTGGGCGTCGGTTTGGGCGCCGCCTGATGGGTGAAGCCGCTCAGGATCGCGCTCAGATCCGGCCGCGCATAGGCGACGTACGCTCCCGCACTGGCGACGGCCAGAACGGCGATCGCCGCCACGATGCGGATGCGCTGCCGGGATTCTTTCTTGCGCTTGCGCTCCTCGCGGTCTTCCTTGAAGCTGCGGCGAAGGGGCGCACCCGGGGTGAAGCTCACGGGGTGCCTCCGATGGGCGCGTACGGGGCGCCTTGGGCGGTCGAGTAAACTCGACCGCTACATTATTAGAGTTATCGTCACAGATGGGCTCTGAGTTTATGACCTATGTGGGACACGCGACGTTACACGCGCGCCGGCAGCGCGTGTGCCAGCGCCCGAAACGCGCGCACGCCGCTGGTCAGCGCCCGCTCGTCCAACCGAAATTCGGGTGAGTGGGTCATGGCCGGATCGTCCACGCCCGGGAACCCGACGCCGAGGCGCAGATAGCAGCCCGGGGCGCGCTGCGCGAAGTACGCGAAATCTTCCGCGCCCATCGAGGGCTCCGGGATCATGACAACGGTGTCGCCGGCATCGCGCAGGATGGATACCGCGCGGTCCACGAGCTCGGGCGCGTTGTACACGCTCGGATAGCCGAACTCGAATTCGATGTCGTATGACGCGCGATGCGCATCGCAGATGCCCTTGACGATGCGCTCGAGCCGGTCGGGGATGCCCTTGCGCACCGTCTCGTCCAGACAGCGGATGGTGCCCTCGAGCACCGTCCGGTCGGCGATGATGTTGCGCCGGTAGCCGCCGCGGATGACGCCGATCGAGATGACGACCGGCTGCAGCGGATCGATCTCGCGGCTGGCGATGCGCTGCGACGAGGTGACGATCTCCGCGGCGATCGGGATCGTGTCAACCGCGCCGTGCGGATAGGCGCCATGCCCGCCGCGACCGCGGACGGTGACCGCGAAGTCGTCGCACGATGCCGACATCGCGCCATGCTTGGTGCCGAACGTGCCGGCGGGCAGCAACGGCGTGACGTGCAGCATCAAGACGGCGTCGACATCCGGATCGCGCATCACGCCGGCTTCGATCATCGGCAACGCGCCGCCGGGCCCCTCTTCGGCCGGCTGGAAGAAGAACTTGATCGTGCCTGCAAGCGTATCGCGCTCGGCGGCAAGCGAGACCGCGGCGCCGAGCAGCATCGCGGTGTGCGCGTCGTGGCCGCAGGCGTGCATCACGCCTGGCACTTTGGAAGAGAACGGTTCGCCGCTGCGCTCGTCGAGCGGCAGGGCATCCATATCGGCGCGGAACGCGACCGTCTTGCCGGGCTTACCGCCTTTGAGCACGCCCATGACGCCCGTCTTCGCGACGCGCGTCGTCGCGATGCCTGCGGCGCGCAGCGTCTCCTCGACGAGCGCGCTGGTGCGCTGCTCCTCGAAGCCGAGCTCGGGATGTTCGTGGATGCGGCGTCGCCAGCCGACGACATCATCGAAGACGCGCGCGAGCGCGGCTTCGGTCATACGGGCAGCGGCTCTTTGGATTGGCGTCCCTGCGCGATCGTGCGCTCGATCTCGGCCGCATCTTTGGGCGGGCCGTCGGCCAGTATCTCGTGCCCCGTCTCCGTGATCAGCACATCGTCTTCGATGCGCACGCCGATGCCTTTGAAGCGCGCGTCGACATCCAAGTCGTCGCCGATGTACAGCCCCGGTTCGATGGTGAGCACCATCCCCGCCTCGAGCGGACGCCAGTCGCCGTCTTTGCGATACAGGCCGACGTCGTGCGTGTCGTAACCCAAGAAGTGTCCGACGCGATGGGGCAGGAACGGCTTGTGCGCGCCGCTCTCGATGACGCCGTCGGTCGACCCCTTGACGAGCTTGAGTTCGCGCAGCCCGTCGACCATGATGCGCTGCGCAGCATCGTTGACGGTCGTGTTGTACACGACGCCCGGTTTGCACGCCGCGATGGCCGCGAGGTTCGCCGCCAACACGATGTCGTACACCGTGCGCTGCTCGGGCGTGAACGTGCCCGACATCGGCCACGTGCGCGTGATGTCGCCGCAGTAGAAGTCAGCTTCGGCACCGGCGTCGACGAGCACGAGCGCGTCATCCGGGATGCGCTCGCGATTGGCGGTGTAGTGAAGATACGTCGCGTTGTTGCCGCCGGCGACGATGCTGGGATAGGCGTTCGACTGGGCGCCGCGGCTGGCGAAGACGTAGTCGACGATCGCCTGCACTTCGTACTCGTGCATGCCCGGCCGCGCATGGCGCATGGCGGCGAGATGGCCCGCCGCGGAGATCTCGACCGCGCGCCGCATGCCGGCGATGTCCGCGGGGCTCTTGATCACGCGCATCTCGTGGAGGATGGGGCTCGGATCGAGCAGATCCACCGCGGCGCGATCGCTGCGCCGGCGCGCGACGCGTGCGCGCTGCACGTGCTCGGTGATGCGTCGCTGGAACTCCGGGCCGCCGCCGAAGCCGTAGTACAGGCTGTCCGACGTGTCGAGCAGCGCGGGCAAGCGCTCGTCGAGCTCGGCCAGCGGAAACGCGGCGTCAACGCCCAGTGCCGCTGCCGCGCTCTCGACGCCGAGGCGCTTGCCTTCCCAGATCTCGCGGTCGCGGTCGCGCGGGCGCACGAAGATGACCGACTTGGTCTGCGGATGGGTGGGCGCGAGCACGAGCACGCTGCCCGCCTCCGCGAAACCGGTGAGATAATAGAAGTCGGAATCTTGGCGGTACGGGTAGTGGCCGTCGTTGGAACGGATCGCCTGCGGCGCGCTCGGAAAGACGGCGACCGCGTCGCCGATGCTCTTGACGAAGGCGGCGCGGCGCCGCTGGAACTCGGTCACGGTCACAGTCCTCGCGCTTGGCGCAGATACTCGACGGTGTGGCGGATCGTGTCGCCGTCGCCGGCGCCCGGCGAGCGGCGCAGATACGTCTCGAGGTCCTCGATCGCCTGGTCGTAGCGATGCAGCCGCGCGAACAGGATGCCGCGGTCGCGCAATTCGGTCGGATCGTCCGGATCGAGCGCGAGCTGCAGCTCGATGGCGGCGAGCGCCGCGACGTAGTTCTTGGCTTGGCTCAAGCTGTTCTTGAGGTTGAGCAGCACGCGCTTGACGATGGTGCGGTGCGATACCGGGTCGAGGAACGAATCGCGCCACGTGATGCGGCCGCGATAGAGTTTGTCGACGAGCGCGACGCACTCGGGCACGTCGAGCAAGGTCCCGCCTTGGAACGGGTCGATGAACAGCCGGCTCGTCGCGTCGGGGAAGCGCACTACGAAGTGCCCAGGCAAGCCGACGCCGGCGAGCGTGAGGCCCACGCGGCGCGCGGTCTCCATGAGCACGATCGAGAGCGTGATGGGGATGCCGACCCGCCGGTCGAGCACGCTCGAGATCATGCTGTTGCCCGGCTCGTAGTACGCGCTGCGATTGCCGCGGAAGCCGCCCTCGCCGAAAAGCGTCTTGAGCACGCCCGCCATGCGCGCGTAAGGATCGCTCGAGTTCCCGGCCGTTTTCGCTGCGCGCGCCGCCAGCGCGTCGAACTTGCGCGCGTAGCGGTCTGGCTCGACGCCGTGGTCGAAGACGGCAGAGGCGAGCAGACAGGCGGTGTCGAGCGGCAGATCGACGTTCTCCTCGTCGCAGCGTGCGACGAGGTTGGCGAAGCGTTGACCAGGCAGCGATGGTCTCATCAGGGAGCGCTCCCTTCTCGGCGGCGCGCGACCGCCCCTAGCGGGGAGGCGCGGTCGAGAACCAGAAATCGCGTCACATGCGCGTCGACGCCGATGCTGCGCTCGCGCGGCGAGCGGAGTTCCCCATTCTTTCCACCTGCGCGTATCTCATCAGCAACTCCCTCGGCGCGATGCCGGCGCGAACCGCGCAGCGCCTGGCGGACTATGCTCACAGTTGGGCGACGAACGGCGTGCTGGCGTGGGATGAATGGCTTATGGCCGCGCGTACGACCGCCGACCTGGTCTCGGCTCTCATCGGCGCAGGCCGCGACGAGGTGACGATACTGCAGAACGTCTCGATCTGCGAGTCGGTGCTCATCTCGTGCCTCGATTTCTCGGGCCCTCGCAACAAGGTGGTCTATTCCGACCTCGAGTTCCCCACCGTGCACTACGTCTGGCAGGCGCAGGCGCGCCGCGGCGCGCGCCTGGAAGTCGTCGTGAGCCCGGATGGCATCCGCGTCGACGTCGGCGCGCTGTGCGATGCCATCGACGAGACGACCATCGCCGTACCGATCTCGCACGTGCTGTTCCGCTCGAGCGCGATCTGCGACGTGGCCCCGATCGTCGAGAAGGCGCACCGCGTCGGCGCGTTCGTGTTCTTGGACGTCTTCCAGTCGATCGGGACGCTGCCGATCGACGTCGCGGCGCTGGGCGTGGACGCGGTCGTCGGCGGTTGCCTGAAATGGCTGTGCGGCGGTCCCGGCGCGGCGTTCTTGTGGGTGCGGCCCGATCTGTACGAGCGTCTTGCGCCCGCGATGGTCGGCTGGTTCGGCCACAAGCGGCCGTTCGATTTCGACATGGGAGCGTTCGAGGGTGCCGATGACGTCTGGCGCTACGCGGGCGGCACATCCAACGTGCCGGCGCTCTACGCGGCGATGAGCGGCCTAGAGATCGTCAACGAGATCGGCGTCGATGCGATCAGAGCACGCAGCGTCGCCCTGACCTCGCTGCTCGTCGACCGAGCGCAAGAGCACGGGCTGGCCGTGCGCTCGCCGCTCGACGCAGCCGCGCGCGGCGGCCACGTGACCGTCGATCTTCCAGATGCGCGCCGCGCGTCCGACGAGCTGATCCGGCGCGGGTTCATGGTGGATTTCCGTCCGAACGCAGGCATTCGCATCGCGCCGCATTTCTACAACACGCGCGATGAGGTCGAGGCGGTCGTGCACGAGCTGGTAGCCATTCGCGATGGCCGCTGACGTCGTCGTCGTCGGGGCAGGTCCGGGCGGCTCAGCCGCGGCGCACTGGCTGGCGCGCGCCGGCGTGGGCGTCGTCATGCTCGAACGCGCGCGCTTCCCGCGCGACAAGAGCTGCGGCGACGGCGTCACCGCGCACGCGGTCGACATCTTGGCCGACATGGGCGTGCGGCTGGAAGATTTTGAGGGCAGGTGCGCCCGCACGTATGGCGGCTTGATCGGTGGGCCCAGCGGCACGACGTTTTGCGCCGACCCGCCGCCACACGACGACGGCTCGAAAGTCGAATGCTGGGTCGTGCCGCGCGTGCTGCTCGACGAGCGCCTCGCGCGCGCCGCGGTCAGCGCCGGCGCCGCGCTGCGCGAAGAGTGCGCGTTCACCGGCGTGACGCGCCGCGCCGGCGGGCTGCGCGTGGAATATACCGATCGTTCCGGCGCGGGCACGATCGATTGCAAGATCGTCATCGGCGCGGACGGCGCCCACTCCGCGGTCGCCAAAGCCCTAGGGCTCTCCGAGAATCCCCCCGCACATCTAAGTTACGCGCTGCGCGGCTACTACGAAGGCGTCCAGGGTCTGAGCGACAAGCTCGAGATCTACTATTACGATCGGCACACGCTGCCCGGCTACGGATGGATCTTTCCGGCGGGCGACGGGCTAGCCAACATCGGCATCGGACTTTTCCTTGGCGAGCTGCGGCGTTCCAAGAAGAAGATGCGCGATCTGCTCGACGAGTTTCTCGCGCACACGCCGCGCGTCGCCGAGCGCTGCCGCGCAGCGCGCCCAGCCGGTCGCGCGATCGGCTGGCCGCTGCCGGTCTCAAGCGCGCATCGCCCGACCGTGTTCCCCAACGCCATGCTGGTAGGCGATGCCGCATCGCTGGTGGACCCGCTGACCGGTGAAGGCATATACACGGCACTGGTCTCGGGCCGCAGCGCGGCGCGGGCGGCGCAACGGGCGCTCACGGCCGGCGACTGCTCGCGCGCTGCGTTGCGCTCGCACGAGATCGAGTGGCGCGCGGAGGCTGGCGGCTATCTCTCATCGGGCCGGCTGCTCAAGAACCTCGCCAAGAGCGCGACGCTGCTCGACCTCATCGTGCGCAAGGCCGCGAGCAGCGAGTATTACGCCAGCCGGGCCATAGGCTACGGGCTCGGCACGCTCGACCGCCGCCGGGCACTGCGTTCAATCGTTTTCAAAGCGCTGTTCCAACCATCGTTCTTCACGGGGCGGGCCCGGGACGAGGCCGGCTATGCCGCGGGCGGTTGAAACTTTCCGTCGAACCTAGGGTTAAGGTAGAGCGACATGATGAACGAACCAACCCAGCCGCAGCTCGCGCCGGCTATGCCGGTCGAACGTCCGCTGCCGGACCGTCTCCAAGCCGAATCGCGCACGTGGGCCATGCTGTGCCACCTTTCGTCCCTCTGCGCCTTCATCGGCGTGCCGTTCGGGCATCTCGTCGGACCGCTGATCGTGTGGCTGGTGAAGAAGGACCAGTTCCCGCTCGTCGACGATCAGGGCAAGGAATCGCTGAACTTCCAGATCTCGATGACCATCTACGGAATCGTCGCGCTGTTCTTGTGCTTCGTGCTCATCGGCATCCCGCTGCTCGTGCTGCTGGTCTTCGTCGATCTCGTGCTGCCGGTCATCGCCGCGGTCGAGGCGAGCAATGGACAGATCTATCGCTATCCCTTCACGATCCGCTTCTTGATCTGAGCGCGCGCGGCTTCCGCCTTCAAGAAGCGCTTCGCGCTCGGACACAGATCCACGAGCACGCATCGAGCGCATTCCGGATTTCGCGCGTGGCACACTTGTCGGCCGTGGTGGATCAGCCACTGGTGCGCGCGCGACCACCACGCCTTCGGCACGACTTTCTGGAGCTGGCGTTCGGATTGCGCCGGCGTGCGCGCTCGCGTGAGGCCGGTGCGGTTGGCGACGCGGAAGACGTGTGTGTCCACCGCGATGGCCTCTTGTGCGAATGCGACCGCCAGCACGACGTTGGCCGTCTTGCGCCCGACGCCGGGCAGCTCGAGCAGTTCGTCCATCGTCTGCGGCACTTCGCCGCCGTGGTGTTCGACGATCATGCGGCTCGCCGCGACGATGTTCTTGGCTTTGGTGGTGAAGAGCCCGCAGGTCTTGATGAGCGGTTCGATGTCGTGCGGCTCCGCCGCGGCCATCGCTTCGGCGGTCGGGTAACGCGTGAAGAGCGCGGGCGTCACCATGTTGACACGTGCATCGGTGCACTGGGCGGAGAGTATCACGGCCACGAGCAGCTGGAACGTGTCGCCGAAGTCGAGCGCGATCTCGGCCCGTGCATATTCGTGGCGCAGGCGTTCGAGTATGGCGGCGTCGCGCTGAGCTTTGGTCAGGGAAGGGCGACGCGCGTTCGAGTCCGGTTGAGCGCGACGAGCCCGTCGGCTTCGAGGTCGCGCAGCAGGTCGTGCAGCCACGGCAGGTCGCTTTTGCCAAAGCCTTCTTTTACCTGCGGACCGAGGCGCAGGAGACTCACGCTGGGCGAATCGACGAGCGCCCGGATGACGCGGCCGCGCTGCTGCCGCCTGGACCCCTCGAACTTCGAGTCGTATGGAGCGGTCGAGTTCACTCGACCGTTAGAGTGGTATGGAGCGGTCGAGTTCACTCGACCGTGCATGACGTAGACGCACGCCTTCCGCGCCGGGCATTCCGCACACGCCGGCTTGGCGCGGCAGAACAGAGCGCCGACGTCCATGAGCGCGTGGTTCCACGACGCCGCATCTCGCGGAAGCACATCATGCGCGGCTTCCCACACTTCGGCCTCCGGCGCGCGATCGACGCCGAGCAGTGCGCGTGATAACACGCGCTCAACGTTGACGTCGACGGCCGGTTCGCGCGCGCGGAATGCGAAACTCGCGATCGCGCCGGCCGTGTAGCGTCCGACTCCCGGCAGCGATCGGAGCTCGGCGACATCGCGTGGGATGCGCGCGCCACGGTTTTCGACGACTTCGCGCGCGCACAGCCAAAGGTTGCGCGCCCGCCGATTGTATCCCAGCCCCGACCAAGCACCGAGCACGTCGCGCAACGGCGCGGCCGCTAACGCGCCCAGCGACGGAAAGCGTTTCAGAAACGCGCGGTACTTCGGGATCACGCGCGAGACTTGCGTCTGCTGCAACATGATCTCAGAGACGAGGACGGCATACGGGCTGCGCGCGCGCCGCCACGGCAGCTCACGACCATGCGCCCGGTACCAGCGCAGCACGTCGCGGCGCAGCGCGCTAGACGTGGATCGCGCCCTCTAAGTAGAGCGCCGCGCGGCCGGCGATGCCGACGCGCTCGCCGAGATCTTCGCAGTAAAGCTCGCCGCCGCGCGCCGAAAGCTGCAGCGCGCGCAACGGGTTGCGCCCGAGGCGCTTGGACCAGTACGGGATCAACGTGCAATGAGCCGAGCCCGTGACCGGATCTTCGGGGATGCCTTGCTTCGGCGCGAAAAAGCGCGAGACGAAATCGCTATCGACGCCGGGAGCGGTGCAGATGAACGCCCGCACGTCATCGATCGAAGCGAGCTTCGCCATGTCGGGTTTGAGCGCGCGCACCTCGGCCTCGCTCTTGAACACCGCCATATAGTCAACAGCCTTCAAAACGGTTTCAGGTCTCACGTTGATCGCCTCGAGCAATCCCGCGGGCGGGTCGCACGGGACGCCGGGCCGTGCCGGGAAGTTCAGGACAACGGTTTCGTCCAGCTTGCTGACCTGCAGCGGGCCGCTCTTCGACGAGAACGTCACCGATGTGCGCGACGGTTCGAGGATCTTGAAGACCGCGTAGCCGCTGGCAAGCGTCGCATGGCCGCACAGGTCGACCTCGCAGGCCGGCGTGAACCAGCGGATGCCGTACTCAGAGCCCTGCGGCACGATGAACGCCGTCTCCGAAAGATTGTTCTCAAGGCCGATCGACTGCATCGTCGCATCCGGCAGCCACGCGTCGAGCGGGCAGACAGCCGCGGGATTGCCGCCGAACACGCGGCTGCTAAAGGCATCGATTTGATACAACGGAATCTTCATGCGTGCGGCCTTCGCTTTGCCTCGCCTCGGCGCCCTTTGATGAGCGGTCGAGTAGATTCGACGGTCGAATAAATTCGACCGCTACACGCTGTACGTTTGCAGCATGACTGCCCACATCTGGCTCGGCGCGATGGGATGGCAAGAAAAGGACTGGGTCGGGCCGTTCTATCCCGTCGGCACCGGTCCCAAGGCGATGCTCGCGCAGTACGCGCGCTCGCTTTCGACCGTCGAGGTCGACTCGACGTTCTACGGTAGACCGCGCGCGACCACGGTGGACGAATGGGCGGCGGCGGTGCCCGGCGATTTCCGCTTCGCCCTCAAGGTGCCGCGCGAAGTGACCCACAAGCGACGCTTCGAGGACGTGGGCGAGTATTTCGGGTTTTTCGTCGAGCGCGCGCGCACCCTCGGCTCGAAACTCGGCGCGATCCTGCTCCAATGTCCGCCTGACTTCGCGCCGAGCGCCACCAACCGCAGCCGGCTGTTCGAATTTCTTGAAACGCATCTGCCGGACGACATGCGCGTCGCGCTCGAGCTGCGCGACGCGGGCTGGTTCGACGACGCGCTGTTCGCGCTGGCTCGCGCCAAGCGGTTCGCGATCGCGGCGATCGAGAGCGAGCGTTTCGACGTCGCCTTCGCCGCCGACGTGCTGGCGCACCAACGCGGTGGCGCGGACTTCGCCTACCTCCGTTTTATGAGCGATGACGCGTTCGAGCACTTCGACCGCGTGCGCGTCGACCGCTCCGCGTCGCTCGAGGCGTGGACCAAGGTCCTCGCGCCGCTGCGCGATGAGCTCCACGACATCTATGGCTACGTCAGCGACGATTATGCCGGTCACGCGCCTGCCACCGTGCGCGATTTGCTGCAACGGCTGGGCGAGAACGCGCCGCCGGACATCAGCACCCCGACGCTGTTCTGACTGCCGTCACGCAGGAAGCCGCTCCACCTGATGGAAAGGTTGTGAACCGGGAAAGGTATCGCAACACGCGTGATCGTCAACGACATCGAGGTCCTGTTCGGTGGCCAAGCCGGTGACGGCAGTCTCACCACCGGCGACTTCATCGCCACCGCGTTCAAGCGCATGGGCCTTGACGTCTACACGTTCAAGGACTTTCCGTCGCGCATCCGCGGCGGCCACACGAACTACGTCATCCGCGCGGGCGAGCGCCCGCATTACGGACTGGCCGACTACGTCGACGCGATGATCGCGTTCGACCTCGAATGCGTCGAGAAGCACGTCGACGAGATGCGCCCCGGCGGCTTCGTGATCTTCGACAGCACCTCAGAGCAGCTGACAGATGCGGTGCGCCGCCCCGACGTGCGCTACTACGAAGTGCCGCTCGCGAAGATCGCCAAAGAAGATCTCGGCCTTGAACTCGTGCGCAACACGATCTCGCTCGGTGTGATCGCGCAACTTATCGGTATGGACCCGGCGATCGTGCGCGGGCTCGTGACCAAACAGTACGAGCGCAAAGGCGACAAGGTCGTGTCGCAGAACATCGGCGCCATCGAAGCGGGCGAGAACTACGTCAAGGAACATTTCAAAGACGCGCCCAGCGGTTACGGCTTGCAGGCGCGACCCGACGTCGACCGGCTCATCATGATGGGCAACGACGCGATCGGCTACGGCGCGCTGGCGGCCGGCTGCCGCTTCATGGCCGGCTACCCCATCACGCCGGCGACCGACATCCTCGAATGGATGGCCAAACACGCGCCCAAGTACGGCGGCGTCGTCATCCAAGCCGAAGACGAACTGGCGGCGATCAATATGATCATCGGCGCCGCCTACGCGGGCGCGCGCGCGATGACCGCGACCTCCGGTCCCGGCCAAGCGCTCATGACCGAGGGCGTCGGGTTGGCCGGCGTGACCGAGACGCCGATCGTCATCGTCGAGTGCGCCCGCGCGGGGCCGTCCACCGGTATGCCGACCAAGACCGAACAGTCCAACCTCAACCATCTGATCTTCTCGGGCCACGGCGAGATCCCGCGCGTCGTGCTCGCACCTGGTTCGGTCGAAGAGTCATTTTATCTGACCGTGTCGGCGTTCAACCTGGCCGAGAAATACCAAGTGCCGGTGTTCATCATCAGCGAGCAGGCGCTGTGCCAGAGCAAAGAGACGACGCCCAAGCTCGACATGGCAGCCGTGACGGTGGATCGCGGCAAACTTCACCGCAATGGCGCGCTCACGTTCGGCGAATACAAGCGCTACGAGTTCACCGAGGATGGCGTCTCACCGCGAGCGATCCCTGGCACCGAAGGCGGCATGCATCTCGTGCCGGGTTCCGAGCACAACGACATGGGCGTGATCACTGAAGACGCGCGCAATCGCGTGAAGATCATGGACAAGCGCATGCACAAACTCGTGTCCATGCGGCCTGACCTGCCGAAGGCGATCGTGCACGGCGACCGCAGCGCGGGCCTCGTGTTCATCGGCTACGGCAGCAACCGCGGCCCGATCACCGAAACGCAGGACCGCCTGGCGGCAGCGGGCATAGCCTCGCGTTTCCTGCAGCTGCGCACGCTGTGGCCCTTCCCAGAAGACGAAGTGCGCGATTTCCTGAAATTTGCGCATCACATCTTCGTGGTGGAGAACAACATGACCGGGCAAGTGGAACGCCTCGTGCGCTACGTGACCGGGCCGCTGCCCAATATGCACCGCGTGCTCAAGTACAGCGGGCGCCCGTTCCGGCCGATCGAGATCATCGAAGCCGTTCTCAAGGTCGTGCCTCACGACAACGGCGCGGTGCCCGAGCGCAGCTCCGTCAAGAGCGTCGAAATGGAGCGGTCGAATTCGGCAGAAATGGAGCGGTCGAGTTTACTCGACCGAGCAAAGTGATACCGTGGCCACTCAACTGACCCCCAAAGATTTCGCGACCGCCACGCCCTCGTGGTGGTGCCCCGGCTGCGGCGACTTCGGCGTGCTCGCGGCGCTCAAACAGGCCTGTGCGGAGCTCGAGCTGCAACCCAAGGACGTCGCGTTCATCTCTGGCATCGGCTGCTCTGGCAAGATCTCCGGCTACCTTCATTCGTACGCGTTTCACGGCGTGCACGGCCGCGCATTGCCGACTGCGACCGCGGTGAAGCTGGCGAATCGCGATCTCACCGTCATCGTCGCGGGCGGCGACGGCGACGGCTATGCGATCGGCGCAGGCCACTTCTTGCACGCGGTGCGCCGCAACCCGAACATGACCTACATCATCATGGATAACCAGACGTATGGCTTGACCAAAGGACAATCGTCGCCGACCAGCATGCTCGGCTATCTCTCGGGTACCAGCCCGTCGGGCAACCCGGACGCGCCGCTCAACGGACTCGCCGTGGCGCTAGCTGCTGGAGGCACGTTCCTCGCGCGCGCCTTCTCATCCGAGCCCAAGGCCATGGTCGAGATGATCGTGGAGGCCGTGCGCCATCCGGGCTTCGCGATCGTCGAAGTGATGTCGCCATGCGTGACCTTCAATAAGGTCAACACCTACAAGTGGTTCAAAGAGAACGTCTATCATCTGAGCGACATCGAAGGTTACGACGCGACCAATCGCGCGCGGGCGTTCGAAGTGCTCATGCAGCACGGCAAGATCCCGCTGGGCGTGTTCTACCGCGAAACGCGGCCGACGTTCGACGAGCTGACGTTGAAAGATAGCGCACCGATCGCGACTCTCGATATTGAATCGGTTGATCTGGCGCTTGCGGAAATACAAGAAGCTTACGTTTAGAAGCTTATCGGAAAATTAGCGGCCGCGGGATTTCCGCGGCCGCTGTCATTTGTGAAAGTAAGCTGGGACAGTCGTTACGGACCAACTACCACCCCGTTTGGATTTCCAGGACCTGGGATACTGAACAATGGCACACTCGCGCCACTGAACGGTGGCGCGAAGACGGACAGGTTTCCGTTTGCGCCGTCCGCCTCATAAGGCACGTAGAGGTTTCCAGCTGCGTCCATTGATATGAAGGACGCCAGCCCGGATGTTCCGCCGCTCACGGTGGGGGGCGATATAAAAAACGACGGCGTGATGCCAGTCGCAAACGGCGGCTTGAAAGCATAGACCTTGCCAGACGTGAAGTCGCTGACGTACATCTGGTCCTTTACGTCAAACCCGATGCCTTCGGGGAAGCCGGGCGACGTGATCGTAGCAACCGCGGCCATGCCGTTCGCGAAGGGTGGGTTGAACACTAGTACTTGCCCGGCCACTTGATTGGCGACGAACATCCGGCCCAACGAAAACGTGATGCCCGTCTGGTTGTTAAGGGCAGGCAAAGTCGCGTTAATAGTCAGCGCGGGCGTCGGAACGCCTGTTGTGAACGGGGGGGCGAACTCATAGATTGTGCTGCTACCGGCGCTGCTAACCCAAATATCGCCGGTTTGATCGAGCGTCAGAAATACCGCATTGTTGAACGCGGGGAACGGGCCCAGCGTCGTGGCCGGCATGCTCGTTGCGGTGACTGGTTGTGAGAAGATGAAGATGCTTTGAGCGGTTCTGTCGAGCACGTACAGATTTTTCGCTGCGTCCATTGCCACCGCCGAGGGCTGGCCCACTATGCCGTTTGGCACGCCCAAAGTGAAGAGAGGGGTAGAGCTGGCGCTGAGCGGCATTTGATAAACGGTGACGCCTGCAGTTCCGCTGACAAAAGCCGGATTAGCGACGTAAACATGAGCCGGAGCTGGTGGCGGCAACGCGATCACCGGGTTTTTCGAGCAACCCGCTGCGACCACTGAAATGGACGCCAAGAAAATGGCTAAGACAAACGAACGCTTCACAGTACCCCTCCAAAACGACGAGCCGGATTCAAACGTCAGCATGCCGATTCTGCTCGGGCGTACCCTTCGCCTGGTCCGGCTGAGCGGGACAGGGCCTCGCTCGATCCGGGCTTCGCAGTTTTTCACGCGTAGGAATGCGGGGCGGCCGGTGGAAAACTGTGCGCTGAGCCGCGATATCGAGTTCGCGTTACGATAAGGAGTGCATCTGTGCGATCATTCACGACTCGGGTATTGTTGTTTGCCCTTTCGGCAGCCGCCCTCGCCGGGTGCTCCAAGAACCCTGTTATCCAGCTTCCGCCGCCGCCGGCGGCGCGGATGTTTGTCAGCGATTCGAGCTTTGGCAGTCTCGGCACATTCAGCGTAAGCGTCTACAACCAACCGCTCAGCCAGTCGTCCGTGGCCGCGATCACTCTTGGCGCTGCCAATGGCCTTGCGGGCTTCCCTTCTGGATCGGCTTTCGATCATCAAGGTAATTTCTACGTGATCGACGACCTAAGCTCTTCGATCTATATCTATGCGCCGCCGGTGACCGCCACGAGTCAGCCGGCGACCGTCATAGGCCCGGAGCCCGGCTTCGCCAACGCTTTCTCGCTCGCACTTGACGCGAGCGGCAACATTTGGGTTTCGAGCTCCGGCAACTCGTTTATATATGAGTTCACGCCGCCGTTTACAACCGGCGTCGCAGTGCCGGCGCTGTCCATGCACGCCACTACCCCGGCTCTCGGTGGCAATTCCGGAATCATCTTCGACCCACTTGGACGCATGTTCGTGGCGAATCAGTTCTCGGACCAGGTGTTTGTCTTCCAACCCCCATTCACGGCGACGGCGACGGCGATCGCTGCGATCACGGTGCCGGGCGAACCGGAAGGGATCGCGGTCGATACGAAAGACCGTTTGGTGGTCGCCGAGTTCGTCAGCGGTAAGCTCGATGTCTACAACCCTCCATATGCGACGGGCATCATGCCAGCATTTGCGATTTCGCCGCCGATCGTCAGCGGAGGCTTGTCGGGTCAAACCTATCAGCCGAGCTTCGGGGCCAACGGGGACCTTTACGTCCCCTACCAAATCGATGGGGCTTTGGGGAACGTATCGATATTCGCGCAGCCGCTCGGCGTAAGTAGCGTCCCGATATTTAGTATCCCGGGCACAGGGCAGCCCACAGCCGTCTCGTTCGGACCGTAGGTCGGTCGCAACTCAAGAAGCCGCCGTCGCAGTCACGGCGGCTTCCTTTTTTCTCCGGCAAAAGGCCGCATAGGTCCACGCGAGCGGGTTGGCAGCGCGGCTCAACGAAGCCGCCGGGCACGTGAAACGGTTTCAGGTCGCGATCGTCGGCGGCGGCGTGGCCGGTCTTTCTGCGGCTCTCTTCCTCGCG
>Ga0209656_10001040_pt1 | contig 17896 bp, 21 predicted proteins | sample BogFormECP12_OM2_FD_188239 | JGI IMG/M metagenome (GOLD analysis project Ga0209656, IMG submission 188239) | Bog forest soil microbial communities from Calvert Island, British Columbia, Canada - ECP12_OM2 (SPAdes) (version 2) | ecosystem: Environmental > Aquatic > Freshwater > Wetlands > Bog ... | reverse complement strand
TGCCACCACCTGATCGGAGACGCACATCACCAGATTCATGTGATGCTCAACCAGCAGGATGGTGGTGCCGAGTCGGTTGCGGATGCTGACGATTAGCTCTCCAAGCTCCCCGAGTTCTGCATGATTGAGCCCGGCGGCCGGTTCGTCCAGGAGCAACAGCTTCGGCTCGCTGGCGAGGGCACGGGCGAGTTCCACGCGCTTGCGACTCCAGAAGGGGAGCACACTCACAGGCAAGTCCGCGACCGACGCCAGGTGGAGCATCCGGAGCAGACCCGAGGCCCGTTGGTCCAGCAAACGTTCCTCGCAACCGACGGCCGGCAGGCCCAACGCGTTGGCAATAAACCCGCCGCGGCTGCGGCAATGGCCACCAATCAGGACGTTTTCGCGCACAGACATGGTCTGGAACAGGGCGAGATTCTGAAACGTCCGACCGATCCCAAGACGGGCAAGGCGATGGCGCGGCAGCTCCAGCAAACGTTCGCCTGCGAAGTGAATAGTGCCGGCGCAGGGCTGGTAGAGGCGGCTCAGACAATTGAAGAGTGTCGTCTTGCCGGCCCCGTTCGGGCCGATCAGCAGGGCCAATGCCTAGCGATGGGTATGTGGTTTAGTGAGAGGGAGAAGAATCTTTTTGCGGAACATTTGCGCCGCGATTTTTTATCCTCGCGTGCATGGGTAAGACTCTGCGACTGCCCAACTGCGACGAACAAGCGCTATTAGACCAAGTTCAAGTGCGGCTTGTAGAACGCGCCGAACTGGAGCGTTTCAATCAATTGCTCGATGAGCATCACTATCTGGGGGGCCTCAAAGCGGTGGGCCAACGCCTCCACTACGTGGCTACCGATGCCCAGGGTCAGTGGCTGGCCTTGCTGGTCACCGCGGTAATGACTCCGCTTGAGCACGATTCCTGCCCCGTCTTCATTTTGCCTCTTAGCGCGCATGCCAGCGGCGCGTCCTTGGAACAAAAAGCGCACGAGCGATTCTCTCTTCGCGTCCGGCTCGCCACGTCACGCTTGCTGAGAACGCGGGTTCCGCCACCGTCAACAAGGCGTCCACGTGAGGAAGGACATGAATGGTGTGACGTTCGACCTGGTCGGTCCGCCGGCGATTGTGTTCCAGACGCGTAGCCTCAAGACGGTCAGCGTAGCGTTTAATTGCTTCCTCCTTGTGCTGGCGGTCTGTCCGTTCACGCAATTCACGAGCATAGTTTTCGAAATATTCGTCGATGCGGTTCAATTCCCGGCGCAGAAAGAGCTGCTGCCGTTCCTTGATTTTAGAGAGCTGCGCGGCCAGTTCGATGTTGATCGCGCGACCGATCCAGTCAGAGAGGGCCGCAGGATCCAGCGCGGGCCAGTCCAGCTCGACCTTTTGGAGAGGACTCATTTGCTCAAGCGTCAATTCTAGTGAAGTGTCGCGTTCGCCATCGGGCAGAGTAAATGCTAACCGATGACTGCTCCAGCTCTGGTCATTTGCCTGAATCTCGCAACGCACCGCCGCCACGACCGAGAAAATCCAAGTGGGCGCGAACGGCGTCGCGTGCCAGCCGGCGAAGGAGCCGAACTGCGCATGCCAAAGTTTTTCCGCCACGTCGTTCGGCGGTGCCTTTACGTTGATACCCGTAGATAGGCAAACCCTGGAATGGGCCAAGTGGCGGCGCCAGAGCGCCTCCACCAGCCGAAACGCAAGCGGGCAACCAGGAAAAACCTCGATCTCCGGATTTCCCGCGTCTGGCGAACCGCCGTCTCGAAAATAGAGCTCCCCGGAAAACAAATCACCGTCGTTCCTCAAAAGAAGGGCGGCGTCACCTTCGGCTAAAACTTCAAGCCGATCATGCCACGAACGTTCGCAAACAGCACCCACAGAATGGAGACCTTCCTCAAAAAAATCTATCAAGTGCTCGGCACGCGGCGGAATCTTCAGAAACTTCATTGCAGATTCGGATGATCAGATACTCTCGTAATCGTGTTCAAACAGCGTTTCATCGAGTTGTTTGATCTCTTCCAAATCGGAGCGACCGCGACTAAGTTGCTCTCCCAGAGTCTTCAGCGCCCCGGCAAAGTCGCCGGCAGAATCCTGCCAGCGACGGAAGATTTCCTCTTCAAAATCTTCGCTCGTGAAACGCTCGCCTAGAATGAGTCCGGTCTCGCCGACTACCAAGTCGAACAAATTCAGTTTCTCCTGCAGAATCTCAAGCAAGTGCGCCTGCAGGGTGCCCGCCTGCACGAAATTATAAATCTCAACAACTCGTTCCTGGCCAATCCGGTGAAGACGCCCAATTCGCTGTTCGATCTCCATTGGATTCCACGGCAAATCGAAGTTCACCAGCCGGTGACAGAACTGGAGGTTGCGGCCCTCGGTTCCGCTCCTCGTGAGGAGCAAGGCGCCGCCCTGTTCGCGAAACGATTTGACGATGTCCTGCCGTAGGGCAGCCGGTGTCTGGCCGCTAAGAATCCAAGTTTTCACGCCCTTCGCCTCAAGCGCTTGTGCCAACGCCGCCTGCGTCGCGAGAAATTGGGTGAAAATCACCAATCCGCCCTCGGTCGCCGTCAGCGGTTGGAGATTACCAGTCTTTCTTTCCCAGCTCCGTTCCAAGGGTGCATTCGTTTTCCACTGCTGGGCGAGTCTCGGTTCGGGAAATTTCCCGAGCGCCCCCAGCCAGGCGGAAGGGCTACTCCCCACCGCTTGCAGCAGCAACCGTCCCCACAGACTGGCTTTCCCCACTGGCACGGCGCTCAGAGCCTCACGCAGCTCGCGATCCCATTCTTCCCAAAAGTCGCGTTCAGCAGGTTCCGGCTCGTAGATCACGGTCTCTGCACGACGTGAAGGCAACTGAATCCCGGCATTGGCCCGGGTATTGCGAATCATAACTTGCCCGAGCAACTGGCGCAGTTGTTCCGGTTCCCGCGGTTCGTAGGGCCGATCACGATTGATGAATCGCTGGCGAAACTGCTGGGGCGACGGCAAATGGCCCGGCTTCAGAAGGGTGACCAGATTGTAAAGGTCTTCAAGCGAGTTCTGAACCGGTGTTGCGGTTAGCAGCAAAAGGAATTGTCGCGGGAGAGCGTTCACCGCCTGCCAGGCTTTAGAAGTGCGGTTACGCAAATAGTGCGCTTCGTCGACGATCACCATGTCCCAGGGCCGCCTCGCGGCTAAAGCAAGGTGGCTGTCCTGTTTGAAAGTGTGAATAGAGGCGACGATCGCATTCTCTTCGGTCCAGAATCGCTCCGGATCCCCGCGAAACTTCGGCTGGTTGCTCGTGGCGGACGAAAGGGAAAACTTACTCTCCAATTCTTCAGCCCACTGATCAACCAAGGACGGAACAGTCAGCACCAAGAACCGGCGAACCATGCCACGCGTGACATATTCTTTGAGTACGAGCCCTGCTTCGATCGTCTTACCCAGGCCGACCTCGTCAGACAGCAATGCCCGGCCGCGCAGAGCGCCGGTGACACGTAGCGCTGTTCGAACCTGGTATTCAAGGTGATCAATGGTGCAATTTGGGAGGCAGAGGAGATCGTCAGACTGATTTGAGATCCACATCAGCGATGCTCGCTCGATTTTCAAAAAGCTCTCCATCCCAGAATGTGTACAAAATAGATCGTGAGAAGGCATTTCGGCGGCAGCCATCGCCAATCGCACCTCGGGTATCGGGATCACCGGTTTGGTTCTTGGTGCGGATACTTCAGAAGGCTGCGGTCGATTTTTCGCCGCCCGTTGCGGGGCGTCCACCTTGCGTTTTTGATTTCGTATGAGGTTGTCCGCTACGCGCTCTTGGATCGTTTCCGCCTCGAAGCGCCTCTTTTCCTCCCGACGTACCCTCTTCGCCAGCAGACTAAGAGCTTCCGGTATCGAATCGACACCCTTGAAAGGGGCGGATTTGACCGGCTGAGCGCCCATTAACTCTTCGCCCATGCGCAAAACTTCCTGCGCGAGAAATTTCCAGGGGTCGTGGACTTTGCTTAAGCGCTCTCTCACCCACGCGTTGAGGACAGGATTGAATTTACGACCGCACACCGCAACATCCCGCTTTGCGACTCGCAGGCGGCGCGCGACATACTGGATCGCCATTTCGATCGCGGTGGCTTCGATGAGGCAATCGAAATTATCAGCCTCTCCCTCCCCTGTGATTCGCCATCGGAGTAATCCGTTAGCCACCCACACTGCTCCATGCGCCACCTTCTTTTCCGTTTGGTACGGTCTCCAGTCGAATGTGATCCGTCCTTTGGACCAGTCCAGCGTGATCTGCAGCTCAATTCTGGGATCTTCAGGAAGCAACGACTGCGTACTCATGGGGACACGGGTCTTCTAAACTGACCGGCTCAGTCATTTGCGCAAGGCAAAAAAGTCCCGGCGCGCGAAGACCTCCCACCTCTCGATTCTCACCTCGTCAAACCCCTTGGGCGCAGACCATCAGCGATTCGATGGGGCAAACCACGATCTTGTAGCCCTCCAGTTTGGGCATCTTCAGAACGTAGGCCCGGAGAAATCGTCGGACTATTCCTACGGCCCGAAGGGCCCTGGAGTTTGGACATTTTGAGGACGGATTGCAGGGCGCTGCGCGAAGTGTCGCCAGGGCGATCGGCGAGGAGGAACCCAAAAAATCAACGAGGCTCAGCGTAAGGCTAAGCAACTTGGTGGAATGACTCACCACGTGAAATAGGACTGACCCCTTTCCTGACTCTCGCATGCTCAAAAAGCGACCCTCATTGTCCCTGATTACCGGATCACCTTTACGGCCTCCAGACCAAAAAGTGCAGCAGAACCGGTACATCCCGCTCGCTGATGACAATCCTTCGCTCGATACGCACTTTCCGGACCCAATCCCCAGTCTTGAGGTGCAAATCGCGAACTGAAATTTCTTTCGTGTGCACATCGTGCACAGAGTGGGCTGCCTTGCCAAAACTAAGCTGGCTGACGCAATTCTTGGTTCCCGCGACATGCTTAACGAATGTCATAAGTCAACGGCTGACCCGACGGCTGACCCCCTTGGTTTGGGCACTCGAGGGAGACGGCCAGCAGTGCCAGCTTGATGAAGAGGTCTCCGTCCTTTAGGGTCGGCCCATGCGGAAAAACGACGACATGGTTTCCCTGGCCGAACTGAAAGCGCGATTGCGCCGGTTTTGCGAAAGGCATCGCATCCAGCGGCTGGACGTGTTCGGTTCCGCCGCCCGAGGGGCGGCTGGACCCGGCAGTGATGTGGACTTGCTGGTGACGCTGGACGAATCGTCACCCGTCTCGGTCGCCGAGCTTCTGGAGATGGCGGGCGAGGCCGAGGAAGTCGTGGGCCGCCCGGTGGATTTCGTCCTGCGTCCTTCTCTCGAGAAATCGCCGAACCGTTTCGCACGCGAGCATATTCTCTCCACTGCGGTCTGCGTTTATGGAGGCTGATCAACTTGGCCGGCTGCGCGATATTCTGGAAGCGTCGCGCCTCATTGCGTCGTATATGAGGGACACTTCGGAGGCGCAATTCCGGGCCGATACGCAAAAACAGGATGCCGTAGTCCGGCGCATCGAAATTATTGGAGAAGCCACAGCCCACCTGAGCGACGAAACCCGGCGCGAGATTGCCGCACTGCCGTTCAGAAAGATGCGAGGGATGCGCAACATCGTCGCCCACGACTACGCGAATGTGGACCTCGGCGTTGTTTGGCAGGTCGCCACCGTCCACATCCCCGAGGTTTGCTTCGCATTGCAGACGTTCTTTTCCAAATAGGGTATCCGTCAGAGCAGCAATGACCAAAAGGGGGACAGGTCAATGCAGAAGCGACAACCACAGGCATAACGGAGCGCTGCCATCTGACCTGTCCCCCACTTGCACCGTTGTGCACAGACTGGGGGCTCGGTCAAACCTAAGCTGGCTGACGCGATTCTTGGTTCCCGCGACATGCTTCTTTCTCGCCTAACGAATGTCGTAACTTCAACTGCTGACCTTTTGACTGACCCCCTTTTGCCAACTGATTGGAGTATTTCCTTATTGCGCTTTCGTTAGAGTTAAACAGGCGCCCCGCTCTTGGAAGTTTGGACATTCCGGGGCTATTTGGGCCGTGAGGTAAGTCGAGACGTCTTAATTAGTGCTGGGGGCGAACGGGGACGGTCTGCGTACGAAAGAGGGTAAGGCGGGACGCCTTACTTACGGCCGCGTTTCAGACCGACGGGACGAGGGAGAACATATACGCGTCGCGAACCTCTCCCCTGTGAGTAATGGTCATTGCATCGAGCGTAAGAAAACTATATTCCTTGCCCTGTTCCCAAGCTTGGCTTCGCGACTCTATCCACTGCTTCGTTTCATTGGCCGAATACTCGGAGTGACACCGCTCCATCCACGGCGAGATTTCGTTCTTGGATTCAGCGACCGCATCAAACAACTCAGCGACGCAGGCAGGTTGGACAGGTAAAAGTTCAAACCGTCCACCATTTGTCAGTCGTTCGGGCACCGTCACCATCCTTGAGATTCATTCATCGGGCTAATAGTTCAAGGCGATACTGACGAGCTTTGCCGGGGTATAAGGGATTCTTGACCGATTTGCCTTCGGCAACGGCGATTTGCTTCTCGAGGCTGAAGCACAGTCACTAAGGACCAAAACTTGCGTTATTAGCAGAATCTTAAGAACCTGAGGCTCGCGATTCTCGTTCTATCCAACCGGGGCTTGTCAATTGTTGACTGACCCATTGGTTTGATCTGAAAATTCGCAAAACAGTACCCTCAAAGAGGCATGTTAGAATGAATCGGTATCGTCAACACCGGATGAAGATGGTTCCCTATTAGCACCTAACAAATACTGCTACCCCGTATCGATCCGCTCCTTCCTCCAAATACTCCAAAAACTTCAACCGATCTTTGTTGTCCAAGAATATTGCCTCGTCCCGGTGTCCGCCCGTCAAGATATGATTGAGCTCCTTCAAACTGAATTCTTGGTGCCGCGACATCCTCTTTTCCCAGCTAATGAATGTCATAAGTCAACGGCTGACCCCACGGCTGACCCCACGGCTGACCCAACTGATGGCGCTTGCCCTCCGATTAACTTCGATGTTCAGCATACTAACTTGTCAAACTAACGTGAGCAGGTAAACGCTTGCACCCTTACGCTTCGCTTAAGGCCCAATGACTCCCTCTCGACGCTATGCGTCGACCTCCCTTCAAGGGAGGTTCGGAAGGTAACTGCGGGTAATAGTTCAACGCATTTCAACGTCGCTGGTAGGGCTGGTGTTGAAAGCCATTGGACAACGACAAGAGGTAACGGTCGCTCCAGGGCCGCGACGGGCCCACTATTATTATTGCTAGCGTCATTGCAAATGTAGGATAAAGCCAATGGCTAAATTACTAAATGTGCTTCGCGAGAAAGCATCTCATTCCCGCTGTGGGTATCGATCGTCCCTCCTCGCGGGATCATGTGAAGAATTTTCACCTCGGCACCCGCGCGGGGCGCGTGCGTCGACGAGTTTGTTCGCCTAGTTCATCTCGTACAATTGCAGCAAGCTTGGCGATTGCCTTTGCCTCAGTACGGCCGTGGCACACGGCGCCGTACGGAAACAATTGGGGGCAATAGCCAATGAAGGCGACGTCTTCGTCGGACCACTCGATCCACATCGTGATTTTCTTACCTTCGTTCATCGATTCTGAGCGCGCTGGTGACTCGTTGATGCGCTCTGACATATCCCGGGACACCAATCAAGGCGTTTTCGATCGAGATCCCTCTCGAAAGAGCCTCAATGATCCAAAAGACTGCGCCGAAAAACCTGACCAATCAATCGAACTAGCCTGTCCCGTCGAAGTGATCGATATCATAGATTGGATCCAAGCAGACGATCCAACCCAACGTATTTCTCTCCACTTGGCCTTCTCCGCTGCTATATTGAGCGTCTGATCATGACAGTCATCGAGACCATCGTGCGCGACATTCAAAGCCTGTCGCTCCGGGAGCAGGTGCAAGTAGCCCGCTATGTGCAGCGACTTAGTGCAACCGCTCGCCGTAAGCGCGGGACGGTTTTGCGTAAGACTCATGGCAGCCTGGATGAGGCTGACGGCCGAGCGTTCGAGGAAGCCGTAGCCGAATCGCGCAAAATGGAGGCGCATGGCTGAGCGCGCCAACGGAATACTCCTGGACACCAGTGTAGTGATTGCGCATCTGCGCGGCAGCGTTGATTTGCAGACCTTGGCCTCGCCGGATGAGCCTCTATTCTTACCGCTCGTCGCGTTAGGTGAACTCTACAGAGGCGTCCTGAAGTCTGCGCGTCCCGAGTCTAATCGCGCGAAAGTGGACGAATTTCTTGAGATTGCGGCGGTGTTGTATCCTGATCTTATTCCAGCGCAGCGTTGCGATATCAGCGAGCCTTTGCCCAGTGTACAGGCCAAAAAGGATCATGCTTTTCCACTCCAGGTCGGCAACGTCCAGAACGGCGCGAAGTTCGTTCAGGATGAACGGCCGCTTTATTGCCAATGCGGATTTGCTCTGTGCTCTTTTACCAAGCCGTCCTGTGTAAACCGATTCGAGGCCTCGCCGAGAGTTGAAAGCCAGGCTCATGGCAGAAATGTACCAACTTTGTCCGAAACGTAAGAAACAGTGTTGAAGACACGGAGGCCGAAGTAGTGTAGCAACTATTCTAGACAAGGTCGACCCCTGGAATGACTTCGCATTTCCGCGCATTCGATCGAAATCGAACAATGAATAGCAAAGCTTTTCTCCGACGCCAATTACAAGTAGATCCAAGCGTGGCCCTCGACCGCCAATCGCGTCGAATGGCTAAAACGTAACTGTGATTGCGCTTTTTCTTAAAACCTGAATTAGTCATGAGCAGCGCGCCTACCATTGAGCTTGTCGACATCTACAAATCTTTCGGAAGCACCCGGGTGCTCGAAGGCGTGAGCCTGCCGCTTTTTCCGGGAGAAGTGCATTCGTTGGTGGGTGAGAACGGCGCCGGCAAAAGCACCCTGGTGAAAATCATGGCCGGACTGCACCTGGCCGACAAGGGCGCAGTCCGCATCGGTGGACAGGAGGTGCTTTTCCGCTCGACAGCCCAGGCGCAGCAAGCCGGTGTGTCCGTGATTTACCAAGAGCCAACGCTGTTTCGCGACCTTTCAATCGCCGAAAACGTATTCATGCATCGGCAGCCTAAAACCACCTATGGCTGGATCGACTATGCTGAAATGAACCGGGTAGTTTCGGAACACTTAACCCAACTGGGTGTGTCGCTGCGCCCCGAGGATCCGGTGCTTGGGCTCAGCATCGCCGACCAGCAGATCGTAGAAATCGTAAAAGCGCTCACGTTCGAGGCCAAAGTGCTGATCATGGACGAACCAACTGCGGCGTTATCCCTCGAAGAAGTTAAGCGCCTTTTCCAGGTCGTCGAGCGTCTGCGCGCCAAAGGAGCGGCCATTATGTTTGTTTCGCACCGACTCGAGGAAGTTTTTGCCATCTCTCAACGGATCACCGTCATGCGCGACGGCCGGGTAGTCGGGTCCGGACCTGTCAAGGAGTGGACAACTGAAAAGGTGATCCAAAATATGGTAGGGCGCTCGTTGGAAGCGCTGTACCCGAAAGAGAAGGTGGAACCTGGCAAGGTGGTTCTGCGCGTTCGCAATTTGCGAAGAGCGGGGGTGTTCAGAGAGATCAGCTTCGAGGTGCGGAAAGGAGAAATCGTTTGTCTTGCGGGCCTGGTAGGCGCTGGGCGCAGCGAGGTCGCACGCGCGATTTTTGGGATCGATCCTTTGGATAGTGGAGAAGTGTTAATTGGCGACAAAGCGCTCACCAAGCACACGCCGCAAATGGCGATGGCCGCCGGGATCGGCTTCGTCCCTGAAGATCGCCAACAGCAGGGGTTGGTGATGGAAATGACAGTCATGCGCAACGTCACGTTGACCGTTCTGCGCCAAGTTCAACGTTTCGGCCTGGTCTCCAAAGAAAAAGAACGGGAGATTGCCGCCCAATGGACGCAGCGCATGCGTCTGAAGGGACATATTGAGGAACCGGCTAGCATCTTGTCAGGCGGCAACCAGCAAAAAGTTGTCCTGGCCAAATGGCTGGCTACGCAGCCAAAGCTCCTAATCGTTGACGAGCCCACCCGGGGCGTCGACGTCGGGGCCAAATCCGAAGTCCATCGAACCTTGAGCCAGTTAGCACAAGAAGGGATGGCAATCATCATGATTTCCAGCGAGTTACCGGAAGTTATTGGGATGGCCGACCGCGTTCTCGTGATGCACGAAGGGAAACTTACCGCCGAGCTGGCCCGGTCTGAAGCTACCGAAGAGACCATTATGTTCGCCGCGACCGGCCAAACGGGGCCGCTCCGCGACAAGAAAGCAAAAGCTAATTCCAACGGACAATCATGACGAAGGAATCGAAATCTATGGCCGGTGGGCAAGGATGGCTAAACGTGTTGCTGCGCAGTCGCGAGGGCAGTTTGGTTCTGCTAATCGCGGTGATGACCGTGCTGACCACCTCGCTTAATCCGCGTTTCATCAGCCCGCAGAGCCTGAAAGACCTGATGTTAAACGTCTCAATCATCGCGCTGCTCGTGCTGGGTCAGACTGTTATCATTCTCATGCGTCAGATTGATCTCTCTATCAGTTCGATTGTCGGGATCACCGCCTTTCTCTCGGGATCGCTTTTCATCAATCATCCAGGGATCCCCGGCATGGTGGTAGTGTTGATCGCCATCCTTGCCGGTCTTCTTCTCGGGGCTGTGAATGCGACCCTTATCGCCTGGGGAAGGATTCCGGCGCTTATTACCACCCTGGGCACGCTGTACATCTTTCGGGGTGCCAACTACGCCTGGGTTCACGGACGCCAGGTTAATGCAGTGAACGTTCCGGCGTCATTCTTGGCCATCGGTACCTCCACCTTCGCAGGCATTCCTTTCCTGACCTGGATTGTCCTCGTGCTGTTAGTCGTTTTTGCGATCGGTTTACGCCAGTATATGGTCGGGCGAGAGTTCTATGCAATAGGGAGCAATCCGAATGCGGCCGTTCTTGCGGGTATCAATGTTAGTCGAAGGCTTGCCACCGGGTTTCTCGTTTCCGGCGCGATAGCCGGATTGGCAGGCGCACTCTGGCTCGCGCGTTTTGGGACCGTAGACGCGACAGCAGCCGAGGGGATCGAATTGACGGTGATTACGTCCACAGTGGTTGGAGGCGTTGCCATTACGGGCGGGGTAGGTACTGTTGTCGGCGCAGTGCTGGGAGCACTGTTGCTAAGCGTGTTTAGCAGCACCTTGGTTTTTTTGCGGGTGCCTTCCTTCTGGCAGCAGTCTTTCCAAGGCGCGATGCTTCTTCTAGCTATCGCGGCAGACGCCTACCTGGCGCACCGTTACGCGCTGCGCCTACGAGTTAAATGGAGTCACGTATGAGCCAAAACCAACCGAGCACACGACGCCTTGCTCGCCGGATCAGCTGGGAGTCCATGCTCGCCGTGCTGGTGTTGATCGCTATCGTAGGTGGAATGCTTCTAAACAAGGATTTCCCGACCGTTGATAATTGGTCCAACCTCCTTGCTAACTTTGTTGAGATTGCGCTCATGGCGCTCCCGTTAAGTCTGATCGTGATCACCAACGAAATCGACCTCTCGGTTGCGTCGATGCTGGGCCTTTCGAGCTCCCTGCTTGGATTTCTCTGGGCGTACAAGCTCGCCATGCCGCTGGCGATTGTCATTTGCCTGGTGGTAGGGGCCCTATGCGGGGCGCTCAACGGTTTTCTGGTCGTGCGGTTCCGCCTCCCTTCCTTGGCTGTGACAATCGGGACGCTCGCGCTCTTCCGAGGGTTTGCGTATATCATACTGGGAGATAAAGCCGTCGCCGACTTTCCGCCTGAGTACGCAGAGTTCGGACTTGGGAATGTTCCGTTCACGTTCATTCCGTCGCCGTTCGTGCTGTTTATCGTTCTGGCACTGATTTTCTGGGTCCTGCTTCATCACACCACCGTTGGCCGGAGCATTTATGCGATCGGGGGCAATCAAACGGCGGCGCGTTTCTCCGGAGTCAATATCAGCCGATTGAAGATGCTGTTGTTTATCGCTTCGGGTGTCATTAGCGCACTGGCAGGAATCGTTTTCACCTTCCGCTTTTCCAGTTCGCGTGCGGATAACGGCACAGGGTTCGAGCTAAGCGCCATTGCGGCCGTGTTTTTGGGCGGCGTCACGGTTCAAGGCGGTAAGGGTACGGTGACCGGAGTTGTGCTCTCCCTTCTGTTGATCGGGATCATCAACAACGTTTTGACCCTGGCCGACGTTGCGAGCGAGATCTTGAGAATTGTTACCGGATCGCTGCTGATAATCAGCATCCTTCTGCCCAACTTGATCGCGGCCACGCAAGAAAGGTTCCGACTGATGCAGCGTCAAAGAGAGATCACCACACTCGGCGGCGCGTCCGCGGCCAAATGAAATTTCACCCGTGAATATAAAGCCCCATGAACATCCCAATGACTAAAAACTCGTTGATTCGGACCTTCACCCTCATCTGTTCCATAACGTTTCTTGGAGCAGTTAGTTACGGCCAGGACAAGCCGATTAAGAAAGACCTGAAAATCACCTCCATCCCTAAGAACATTAACAACCCGTACATGGTTATTCAAAGCGGAGGCGCTATGGACGCCTGCAAGGAGTTGGGTGCCGAAGGCAAGGTGGTTGGTCCTTCGGAAACCGGTGCTTCGGCTCAGGTTCCCTACATCAATACGGCCATCACCCAGCATCAGAACGCTCTTCTCATTGCCGCCAATGACCCCAACGCGCTGGTGCCGTACCTCAAAAAAGCGATGAGCCAAAAGATCACGGTTGTGACCTTGGATTCCGACACAGCCCCGGAAGGTCGCAACGTTTTCATTAACCAGGCCTCATCCGAAGGTATCGGTCAAAGTCTAGTGCAAACTTTAGCCAAAGAGATCGGGAACAGCGGCGACTTTGCCATTCTGTCTGCAACACCCAATGCCACGAACCAGAATACGTGGATAAAGTACATGCAGGAGGAGCTAAAAAAGCCGGATTACAAGGACATGAAATTGGTCAAGATCGCTTATGGAAATGACGAGGACCAGAAGTCCTTCACCGAGACGCAAGGTTTACTACAGGCATACCCAAACCTCAAAGGCATCATCAGCCCGACGAGCGTCGGCATCGCGGCGGCCGCACGCTACATTTCCACCAGCCCGTATAAAGGCAAGGTTGCTCTCACCGGGTTAGGAACACCGAACCAACTACGCGAGTTTGTCAAAGACGGGACAATCAAGGAGTTCGAGTTGTGGAACCCTGCCGACGTTGGTTACCTGGCGGCTTACGCCGCGGCGCAGATTGCCTCGGGCAACATCCAGGGCAAGGAGGGCGAAACATTCGCCGCCGGTAAACTTGGTAATCGCACTGTGGGCAAAGACGGGGTCGTGCTGTTGGGGCCACCGACAGTGTTTAACGCGGACAACATCGACAAGTTTAACTTTTAGAAAATGACTGGCCGCCGCCTGGTGCTTGCGGCGGCCTCAATTCACCGTGCTCACGAAATGACCACGACCTCCGGCGGTAACGTCTCCGTGCAGGACGAGAACGGTGACGCGTGGATCACGCCGGCGAGGGTAGACAAGGGAAATTTGCGCCGTCAGGACATCGTGCGTATCCGTCCAAATGGCGAACACGAAGGCGCCCATCCGCCTTACTCGCTCTTGATGCCGCTGACGATCCAACTCCACTCCCAAAGACAGACCGCGTTCAATCTCGAGCGCTGGCGCGAACTGCTCGGTATCAGTAAGTTGCGGAGTACTCCAGCGCACTCAGGGATACGAAGGACGGTCCAAAAAAATCGCTTCACGATCAAACCCTCTCCCCCGGCCGGGAGAGGGTTCTCAGGTGGTGGGCGCCGCAGGCGCGGAGCAGGCGAGGCACCCGCTCCGGCGGGAGCTGCGACTAATGATGAGGCGCGAAGGGCACCAGGTCGACGGCCTCCGCCATGGCCGTGTAGCCGGCATGGTTGGGATGGAGATAATCCCACGGCAGCTGGGTGAGCGTGCTGTTGGGCAAATACTCCGCCTTCATGTTTTCCGTGGACGGGTCGAGCGTCGCCGCGTCGAAGTCTTCCACCCCGTCGAAGAGCCCGGAGGTGCGAATGTAGTTGTTGAGGAACAGCCGATTGGCGGTAACGACTGGACCGTTGTCCGCCCCGCCGGCGTAGCCGGGGTACCATCCCTCTGCGGGATTCAACAAGCCCAGGGAAGAGGTCATCGTCGCCCCGTAGACCCTGATGCCGTTGGCATGGAGCGTGGCGACGATGCTCTGGTAGCCCGCCTCGATCGCCGCCACAGTGTGGCCGGCGCCCAGGTCGTTGATGCCCTCGAGCCAGATCACATCGGTGAGGCCCGAGAGCCCCAGCACGTCGCGGTTAAGCCGGTCGGTCGCGGCCGGGCCGGAGGTGGAGTTTGCGACGACCGGGTTCACCACCCGATTGCCGGCAATCGCCTCGTTGACGATGCTGACCTGGTTGCCATAGGCATTATGCAGCCGCCGGGAGAGCGCGTTTGCCCAGCGATCACTGCCGTTCAAGGTGCTGTGCGTGCCGTCGGTGATGGAGTCGCCGAAGGCGCAAATCACGACCGTGTTCGACGGCGCCATGACGTCCACCGCGTCCAGGAAGAAATAGGATTGGGTGGTGAACTCATAGGCAAAGACGTCGAGATCGCCGGTGTGATCGCCGCTGCCCGGCGCGGTGACGTAGGAAGTCACGAAGCCGCTGCTGTGATAGGTCATCGGCCCGCTGCTGCCCGCGATCGCGTAGCTGACCGCCAGGTTGCGCCCCTGGAGCCTCGGGTCGTCGGGAGGCCCGCCCCAGTGCAGGATGATGCCGTCGCTCCACATCTCCTGGCCGACCGGGATCGTAACCGACTTTTTGCCGCCGAAGGTCACCTGGGTCAGGGTGTGCTCGACGACGTTGCCCGAGTATTCCTGGAGACCCACGGTGACGCTGCTGAAGGTCACGGGCTGGCTGCCGAAGACGTTGGAAAAACGAAACCGCATCTTGTCGCCCCAGAGGTCGGGCTTGACGATGGAGCGGAAGGTCTGGTTGAGCGCCTGATTGTTGTCGGCGTCAGGAAAGGGGAAGCCCTGGTCGGGTTGAATGGTGGCCGGGGCGAAGGTGGTGGGCGCACCGGGCTAGACCAATTTAATCCGAATAGATCAACCGGGGACGAACATTGTGACCGGGTTCTTGATTTGGCGCAGCAACTTCGGCGGGATGGCATTGACGCGTGGGTGGATCAATTCGAAGAATCACCAGGGCAGGGCTGGCCGCTTTGGTGTGCGCGTCAGATTCGCAACTAATTTCCGGATTGACACGAGGAGCTCGCGCGTATTTCGCTGCTCTTCGCCAGGTATTATTTTGTCGATTTGGCCGAATGGTCGTTCGGGAATACAATGAAGGATGTTATCGCCACGTGTTTTTCCATGCCGCAGCCGATGGCTGAGCCTCGGAAACTGTTTCACATCGCTGAGCTCATGACCCGCTGTAGCCTTCAGTTGGGCCTTAATCTGACCCTTTCCGTGCCGTGTCTTCCGTTACCGGCTTGAATATGCCTTCACCTCTGGCATCCAGATTTTCCACAACCACACTGGCTGCCTTCCGGTTACTTCCGATAGTAAAAGTGACTCCTGTCACGCCCACCGCGTTTTCGCCTTCTGTTTCATAGGTGAACGTGTCTCGATCGAAATGTGCCAACGGAAAAGTGCGTTTTTCAGGGCCCTCAACGATCGCCAAACCGTTCGCTGTTTCGATGACTTCGATCTCACCAAAAAAATCATTGCTGTAGCGTCCAACGTATGTGCTGTTTGGGAGCGCGGGAGACAGGGAGTCGGGTGACTTGGAATAGTCCGGTCCCACAGTGACACCGATGACTGCCGGATTGGAAAACGCTTTTTTGAATATTGCGAACCAGTCTTGGGTCGATTTGCCATAGAGCGCGACATCGGCAAACGTATTTGCAATCCCTTCTGCGAAGCCAATCGGGTAAGCGTTCGTCAGGACAACGATACCCAACTGCTCGGGCGGTATGAGAAGCACGTTGGTAGCGGCTCCCAACGCAAAGGCGCCAGAATGGCCCAGGCGCAACCGGCCCTCCCGGTCGTAACCGACATTCCAACCAAGTCCATAGAATCCTGGCAATCCGTCTACAGGGCTGAATCCGGTCAGGATCTGCGGCGAATACGCGATAGACAACGCCTCTGCATCGACGAGTTGTTCCCCGTTGAATTTTCCTCCCGCAAGCTCTAAGCGCACCCATTTCGCAAGATCATTAACGGAAGAACTAACGCCCCCTGCGGGAGCTTCCGCATCGGGATCTCGTTTGTATTTTTGCACCCACTTACCATTCTCCTGTACATGCCCGAGCGCCTTATTAGAGCGAGCCACGAAATCGGCATAGCGCGAACTGGTGGAGCGCATTCCAAGCGGCTCGAACAATTTTTGATCTGATGCCTCTTCCCAGGTCAAGCCGTAGGCTTTAGCCGCTGCCACAGCGGCTTCCGTGATGCCAAAATTTGTGTATGCGTACTGCGAGCGAAAACTGCTGTCCGGCCTTTGGTATCGCAAACGGTGCAATATCATCGGACGTGTAAAACCCAGGTCTTCCAGCAAATCGCCCGAATGGTCCGGAAGACCGCTGCGGTGCGCAAAGAAGTCTCGAATAGTAATCTCGCGGGTGACCCAGGGATCATACATCGCAAAGGAGGGATCAAGCTCGGTTATCTTCGAGTCCCAGGAGATCTTTCCGCCACCGATAAGCGCCGCTACAATGGTCGAGCTGATCGGTTTGGAGACCGAAGCCAATTGAAACACGGTATCGGCATCCACGGGTTGCCGGGTCTCGACATCGCGAACGCCGAAGCCTCTGGCGTAAACGACGCGATCGTGAAAAACGACGGCGACCGCGATCCCGGGGACCGTTTCATCGTCGACCGCTTCTTGGCAGAGTTGCTGCACGTCTTGCACAGCAAAATTCACTTTTGCAGAACTGATTTGCGATCTTGTTGGCTCTGCATAGGCGGCGGCAGTTAGACTGATCAATAGCAATCCTGCCAAACCCCACCGCAATCTAACGGTGCTGGTCTGAGGTGTTTCTATCATAGGGTTATTCATACCGACGTTTCCGTTATCTCGATTATTCCACGCTATTTGTTAGTGCTTGTCTCGTCCATCGATTTTAGCGGTTTGCCGCCTGGACGCGATCGCCGCGCAAACAGCTATCAGGATTTCCACACCGCTCGAAGGCTTAAGGGTTCACTTCGGCAGGCTCCCATTCGTGAATCAACGTATGCACTGTCGAGGTGGCGCTGGAGCCGGCATTCGTCCAACGGATAACCGAAGAACGACACTGCGGTTGGGCGGCGGCGGCGAAAAACATGACGCCGCGCGCCGACACTCTGCGGCTTTTAAAATCGATTATCCTCAAGCGGCGGAAAACGGAAAAACACATTTTCGCTGCTTGACCTTTGTAATCAAAGTTGATTAACAAATCAGTTGCAGCATGAACAAAAGAGAATTATTTGGCACCTCCCTGGGCGTCTTTTTGATAATTGTTGTTGTGGCCGGCTTTTCCGGCTGCGCAGGTACACAAGTGCAAAATAAGGAATCGCTGCTGTCCGCAGCCGGATTCCGCACGCGGATCCCCTCAACGCAGGAGCAATGGGCCGTGTACCACAAAATGACTCCCTACAAGCTCGAACGCAATACGTTCAAAGGCAAGACGCTCTATACATACGCCGACCCGCAAAAGGGCGTCGTCTATATCGGCGGGGATAAATCATATGCACGCTACAAGGAACTTGGAATCCAGCAGTCGATCGCCCACCAAGAGCTCGAGGCGTCCTATGGCAATTATCTAGCTAAGGACAACCAAGTATGGGGCGTGCACGACGGCTACCCGTAACAAAGGGGGCACCGC
>Ga0209656_10001039_pt1 | contig 17913 bp, 19 predicted proteins | sample BogFormECP12_OM2_FD_188239 | JGI IMG/M metagenome (GOLD analysis project Ga0209656, IMG submission 188239) | Bog forest soil microbial communities from Calvert Island, British Columbia, Canada - ECP12_OM2 (SPAdes) (version 2) | ecosystem: Environmental > Aquatic > Freshwater > Wetlands > Bog ... | reverse complement strand
CGCGCCGACGCCCCGGAGAAAATTTCTGCGTGAGATTTGTTCGTCCACAGTTCTGGGGGGTTAGATTCTCAATGGCAGGTTGACTCAGCGAGCTGAATAGCGCTTGCGTTAGGGCCGAAACTCGCCAAAAAAACGTTCGGCCTGTCATGGTCGCGCCAGAGAAACTTCATGGCGGAGTCTCGGATTTCCGAACTCCGAGATGCAACAACCTCGAACGAGGAATATTTCACCTGGGGTTCGTACCACAGGGCCTGACCGCAGGCGCCTGAGCTGCACTTAGCAATGGCCATCGTGGAAAGCGAGATGGAATCGCCAACGGTAACATTCGCCGCGGATCCAGACCGCTGATATGTGATCTCTGCTTCTAAGACCTGCGTTGAGACGGGCATGATTCCCTGGCAGCTCACCCAGGAGATCAGCGCCTTCTTCTGTGCCGGCGCCAAGCCTTTAGGCACGAATATTTCGGCCGTATCCGCTGACGCTCCCTTCTCTGCGAGGTTTACTGATCCAAGTTCCAAAAGGGCAATCTTCAGACCAGCGAGATTTTGATTGTTCCATGTCCCCTCACTAATCGACCATACTCGGAACAGTTGGCGTCCCAAGAGCGTAGATTCAGATGAAGCCGTGCAGCCCCCTGTGAAGAGGTCGCAAGAGTGCAATTCGACAAATTCGCCAACTGGTTCGGCGCCGAAGCAGGTTTGCAGCGCCAATAAGAGAGAGCAGAAGAAAACATAAATCTTCACGGCATTGACTCCTCCTGAGTACAGAATCTCGCTGCAATCCCCCTGGTCGGCAACGAACAATTAAGAGCCTGTCTGGAAAGGCGGTTCCGACTCCCTTCTCGCTCTCCTGTCATGATGTTTCGGCATTGCCTTGAAATAACTCCAGTAATCTTTTTCTACGGAATTCGAAAATTTCTTCCACATCCCGCCGTACGAACAAACGATCTACCAGAAGTCCGCCCAGAACTGCGTACCGCACATGGTCAATGCACAGGGTTCCATTATTTCTCGGCTCAAAAACGTGTTCGTGATGCCATCTCCGATACGGACCCTTGATCTGGATGTCGATAAATCGACGCGGTGGTTCCCACACTTCGATTCTAGTCCGCCAACGCAACGGAATACTTCGGAGGCTGAGCCGATAGTCGATCAGAGTCCCCTCCTCCATCTCTATCGGAGCTTCGGTGAGTATCTTAAAGTGCAACCAAGGAGGTGTGATGATTTCCAGATTGCGGGCGTCTCCGAAGAACGAAAAAATCTGACTCGTCGTTCTCGGGAGCCAGATTTCAGATCTAAAATAAGACTCCTTCATGAGATTAAAAATCCACCGGTTTATCCGGTCGCGCCGTGGCGATCGCGGCGTCAATTTCACGAAATAGCGTTCGGAGCGCCTCGTCGTTAACCTCGCCGGTAAATCGGCTGGCCACGCGCCCACTCCGGTCGACCAAGTAAATATTTGCGACGTTTTTTTCGTATCCGAATTGTCTCACCACAGAACCATCCCAGTCGAGCATGACAGAGTAGGTCAGTTGTTTCTTGAACGCCTCCCGCAGTACTGGACGGAACAGCTTCGGGACAATAGAAACGTCTGCTACCCCGTCGATATCAACCTTCCATCGGTATCGGTCGTAGATGCGTTGAATCCATGGCTCGAGCTGAGCGGCGCCTCCGTAATCGGCCACCGCCATGATGGTGACCTTCGTTTTCGGGAAATGGTAGAGGCGCGTTTTGGCATCCTGATCGGTGAGTTGAAAATCGCGGAGTTTCACAATCGGGGCCCCCAAGCCAATCGCGGCGGAACTGTAGATCGCAATCAGTCCGAACACTAGAGCCTTCATGGAGATTGATGGGCGCTCGAATAAATGCGTCCCCTCCAGAGTGCCGGACCTTGGAGAAGTGAGCGAAAAAAGGCGAACCACTGGATCGCGACCAGTGCGCAAATGCTCAACGGGTGGAACACCGCGCTGCCGAGTGGTTGGCGGAAGCGTGGGACGGCCAGCAGGCGCGGAAGAAAAGCGGCGGCTGTGCCCAGAATCGAAACCGTCGTTATGAGCGGGGACGGAGGCGTCTGCATAAGAGCAGCCACTAGCAGGCAAGGCGGTAGGACCTGTCCCCCGAGGAGCAGCAATGTCGCAGGCGCAATCAAACGGGGCGAGCCAAGCCCTTCGTGCGCGTTTCTGGTGAGGCCGCGCCAGACCTCAGCGTTGGTCGAATACATGTGGCATTCGGCGACGTCCGTAGCATCAAAGAGGTCGGTCGCAAAACCAGCAGCTCGAAAGACGCGCGGCAGCTTCGGACCATCGTGCAGCGTGGCGCGAATGGACCTATGGCCACCGCAGGCCAAATACGCGTCACGTCTCGCCACGAAAAGCTGCCCGCAACCTGCGCCATAAGCCGGATCGCGGCTGGCACGCATCCGGTTGATTGGCAGAAACCCCAGCAGCACAAAATGGATGAGCGGGATGAGCAGGCGTTCGGAAAAAGTCTGAGTTTCCTGCCAAGGCACGCCGCTTGCAAGGGCGGCACCGCTTCGCTCGATGAACGACGACATACGAACCAGCGCGTCGGGCGTCAGACGAACGTCGGCGTCCGTGAAGACCAGCAACGGATAGCGCGCCAGGTGCGCAAGAAAGTAACAGGCATGCTGTTTCCCGCACCAGCCCTCGGGTAAGGCAGGAGCTGTCGCAAAACGAACGCGCTCGTCTTCTCTCGCAATTGCTCGGACGATCTGCGCGGTGCGATCTGTTGAGCCATCATCGAGCACGATCACTTCGAAATCGGCATTCTGAGCACGCAGTGCCGATAGTACCGCGCCAGCGATGGTTGCCTCCTCATCGCGCGCAGGAATCAGCACCGAGCAGCGAGCCTGAGCTTGACCGTGCGCAGAAGGCGGAGGTGCATAAAGTGCAAGGTTGCGCAGAAATAGAATCGCAGGGACGGCCGCCAGCAAACTGGTCGCGACAGCGATCAAGGTCATCATATCGAATCCTCCGATCCGTGTCCGCGAACAAACTGCCGGCTGAGTATCCGCGAACGCATCCAACGCCAAGTGTCGTATACGGGGTTTATCCCGGAGGCGCCTCTCTCAAGTACGATCCAGTCAGCCGGATCGCGTCGCTGGGACTTGGCGGCAAGTTCGTCCTGCGTCGCCTCAAGAACGCTACCGAAAATATCCAACCACTCGCCGGAATTCCGCATTGGCACGTGTTTGGGAACCACCGGCTGGCCGAATGAAACAAGAATCTCTGGCCGCGGTTCTTTCCAAAACGTGTACTCGATCCCGAGCGGCACAAACGCGACGTTTTCCATTCGCGCGGCCAGTGAGCTGATGCCGTGTCGAAGCTGGACCGGGCGCTCGCGCACGTCCCTGAACCCGCCCTGTGGAGTCAACCAGACCGCGTTGCGTTCTGAGCCAAGCAACGAGCACGTAATTCGCAGGAACCTCATCGAACCGCGCGCCGACCGCTGCTCAATGCCGTAAAAACCGAGGTGTTTGAAAAAGCCGTACCGCTGGAGCGATTCTGCGTCGATTGGCGCATAGGAGGTCCGGTCGGCGAGGAATTCTCGCGCCAGATGCACACACACAAGCGGGTCCCACCAAGATGCGTGGTTCAGGTAAATCACCAGAGGGCGCCCGGTGTCCGTGGGCGGCAGCCCGTCTTTTAGAATCCTGACCGCGTGAAAATGTCGGGAGATATAATGACGGTTGTAGGCCGCAAAGAATTTCAGCAGACGCGTGGCAACGCGCGGCATCGTCGCGGCAGTTTGGGCATGAGTTTTGATTTTCACGGGACGATTCCCTGTTCCGGACTTACTGGCGCTACACCGGCGCGCTGGAGGCCAGCGTCTTTGTCCAACGCGTCAGCAGCGATCCAGCCGGACATGAGTACCATTGGCATGCCGGGGCCGGGATGAGCCGCGCCTCCGGCGAGATACAGGCCGCGCACGTCCGGGCTGCGATTGCCCGGTTTAAAGGCGCCGAGAAAACGTCCGTGGCTTGCGAGCCCGTAGATCGCGCCGTTGAGCACGTGGTAGCGGCGGTCGATGTCCTCTGGCGTCAGCGCTTGCTCGAAAACGATCCGCGATTCGATGTCTTCCATCCCGGCCGCGCGTTTCAGCTTTTCAAAAATGATCCGGCGATATTCTGGCAGCATACGCGACCAGTTGTGCCCAGGCCGGAGATAAGGTGCGTGAACCAGAACGTAGAGCGCCTCGCCGCCGGGAGGCGCGACGGCGGAGTCGGTGCCCGATGGCGCACAGACATAACACGTCGGATCGGGTGCGGGTTCGCCCCTTGAATAGATTGCGCGGAATTCCTCCTCCGGATCGCGAGAGAACACGAAGTTGTGGTGCAATAGATGATGATATCGCTGCTTCAACCCCAGATAGAGCACCACGCCTGAACATGCTGGCTCGTAGCGCCGCCGTCGCTCGAAGGCGCGCGCCGGAGCGCCTCCGAGCAGTTCGCGGTGGGTGTGCACGGAATCAGAATTAGATACCACTGCATCGAGCTTGAACGTCTCCCCGCCCTCTAGTCGCACGCCGTCGACCGCGCCTCGCGACGTAAGGATTGTTTCCACCCGGGAATTGCACCGGAATTCGACACTGAGAGTTTCCGCGAGCTTCGTCAACGCCAGTGGCACGGCGCCCGTACCACCCATTGGATACCAGACGCCTTCGCGGGTCTGCATGTGCGCGATGCCGCAGAGCACGGCCGGTGAGGCCTGGGGCGCCGAGCCAACATACTGCGTGAAATGATCGACCATCTGCGCCACGCGCGGGTCGGGGATGCAGCCGCGCACCGTACCTGCAACACTGCGACCCGGCCGCATTGCCAGCACATCTTGAAGGATGCTGAGTTGAAAAGTCGCTCGGGCATCGAACATGTCCCCTAACCCGCCGACCGGTCGCCAAAAGAAATAATCGTGGGAGATGCGGTGCAATCTTTCCGAAAGCCGCATGAAGTGCCGATAGCCTTCGACGGTGTCACTGCCTCGCGCAAACGCTGCCAGCTTCAACGCCATCGCATCGGTATCAGCCATTAAATCGAGCGTCGAGCCGTCCTCAAAAAACGAGCGCCACTGCGGATCGAGACGCACGAGATCGAGCACGCTGCCGATACGAAGTCCGGCTTCGCTGAAGATGCGCTGCAGGACCCCGGGCAAGGTCAGGATCGTTGGTCCCATATCGAAGCGGAACCCATCCCTCTGGATCACAGCAGCTTTGCCGCCGAGCCATTCGTTGCGTTCGAAAACGATGACTTCATATCCCCGGGCCGCTAGCACGCAGGCCGATGCCAGCCCGCCCAGCCCGCCTCCGATGATGCCTACTCGTTTCATTTACTTGGATGCTTTCTTGCTTCTGGTTTCCCTGATCAACGCCCCGACGAGATTGCGCAACGCGCCGATACGCCGCCGGCCTTTCCCGTGAACGGCGAGGATGTAGGAACAGAAAAGCCCAGCGGCGCCGGTTCCGAGGTCTTCGAGATGAGGACGCGAAATGCCACGACGCAAAGCGACAACGTGAGGGAAAGTCATTTCCAGTAAGCCCTCGTCACCGCGCGTCACACCGAAGCCGCTTGCCTTCACCCCGCCAAACGGCATGCGCGGATCGGCTGTCGGAACGATGAGATCGTTGATGAGCACAAAGCCGCTTTTGATGGATCCCGCGATAGCGCGCGCCTTCGAGACGTCGCGTGAAAAGATTGACACGCCCAACGCGAAACTTGAAGCCGTTGCGCCCTGGACTGCGGCCGCCTCGTCTGAAACCCGCTCAAACTGCAATGACCCGAAACCGGTTTGCGACAAGCGGACGCGCAGATCGTCCGCTATCGCCTCGACGGCGAAGAGGCGGCGCGGTGCGATGCATGTGTCGCCACCGTTCAATCTTGTGCCGAAACGAAGTGCACGCACCACGAGGTCTAGATCGGCATCTCCAAAAACCAACACCGCATCGTTGCCGGAGAGTTCCATCACTGCCGGCGTACCTTGCGACGCGAGTTGACGAAGCACGTCCCGGCCGTTCTCGGAAGAGCCCGTGAAAATCACCTTGTCCAAGCCTTGAGCGATGGCGGAGCCCGCAGACTGGATGTTAGCCGGAAGAATGGCTAGCAAACCGTGGCCCAGGCCGGCGATCCGGGTGAATTCTGCGAATGCGGTCGCAACACCAAGGGTGTTCGGAGCGGGTTTGAGCAAAACGGAGTTGCCGGCGACCAGCGCGTGCAGGGCCTGCACGGCGGGAAGAAACAGCGGATAATTCGCCGCTCCTATTACAAGCACTACGCCAAACGGCTGACGCTGCACTTCGAACGACACGCCGCGCATCCAGAGCGGCCGGCCTTCTTTCCCGCGACGCCGCGGCGCAAGAACTCGCGCCGCCTGCCGTTCGAGCCACCGGCATGCATCAGCGAGCGGCAGCACTTCGGAGGCGAGTTTCTCAGCGACTGGGCGCTCGCCTACCGCGGCAGCCGCCTCAGCGAGTTCGCCCGCGTGTGCAGCGATGAGATGGCGGAGGCCGCGGACGAAGCGCAGCCGTGCGGGGATTGACTGGAGCGCCCACGACGCTTGGGCCTCCCGTGCTTCGGCAACTCTCACCTCAGCTGCTTCACAATCCTCGGCCGTTCGTTTTCTCATTGCACGGTCTCCACGTTCAGCGGGGAGAGCCGTGCCGCCGGGAGATGCTCGCTCGTCTGCGCCAGGTTCAAATCGGCTAAAAGGAGGCGCGTGCTGATTCGCGCGGATTCGAAAATCACCGGCAGCCCGCTGCCTGGATGCGTACCGCCCCCGACGAGATAAACGCCGTCCAAATCCTCGAAGCGGTTGTGCGGCCGCAGGTGCAGCATCTGGTCGAGACTGTGCGCGAGGTTGAAGGTCGCACCTTTATGGATCTCATACTGCCGATCCCAGTCTGCCGGCGTGATCACGCGCTCGTAGCGGATGCGCTTCTCGACATCTGTAAAACCCGCCTTGGCGATCTGTTTGAGCATCAGCGCACGGAAGCGGTCGCGCTCGCGTGACCATTCAACGTTTGGATGCTGATGCGTGACCGGCGCCAGCACGTAAAGAGTGCTCATTCCGCGCGGCGCGAGCGTCGGGTCGGTCACGCTGGCGTTCTGAACGTAGAATGACGGGTCGCTGGAAAGTGTGTGTCGGTTCTCGATTTCGTCGAGGTTGCGCGCGTAGTCGGAAGCAATGTGGATATTGTGGTGCGGCAAATCGAACGAGCCCTCGACACCGAGATACATCATGAAAGTAGAACAGGAGAATTTCTTCCCCGCGATCTTGCGGTCAGTCCAGCGGCGGCGTAGCCGATTGGGCACAAGCCGCGATATCGCGCGAGCGAAATCGGCATTCAGGATCAGTGCATCGGCGCAATGAATCCCTTCTCGCGTTCGCACACCGACAGCACGCCGGCCTTCGATCAGGATTTCTTCAACAGGCTGATCAACGCAGATTTCCACGCCGAGTCGTTCCGCCACCCGCGCCATCGCGGCGGTCACTGTGGCACAACCGCCGATCGGATGAAATACACCGTATTCATATTCCAGGAACGACAGAATTGAGAACAGACTCGGGCAGCGGAACGGCGACATGCCAAGGTATTTCGATTGAAAGGAAAAGGCGAGACGGATGCGGGCGTCGCGGAAGAAGCGGGAAAGATAGGTATCCAACGATTGATGCGGACGCAGCATCGGCAGCATTCTCATCAGCCGCGTGTTGAGTAAATCCTGCCAGCCCAGAAACGGGTTTTCCAAGCACGGCAGCATGCGCTCGAGCTTGACACGGTTTTCTTCCAAGAACCTGCGAAAGCCGGGCCTGTCTTCCGGTGAGATGGCGCCAATTTGCTCCTCCATCCGGACAACATCTGAAGTAGCGTTCAACTCGCCACCCCCGCCAAACGTGATCCGGTATTGCGGGTCGAGCCGGACGAGTTTGACTTCCTCGTGAAGACCTGTGCCGGCTACGCCGAAGATTTCGTCGAGCACACGCGGATAGAGAAAAAAAGTCGGGCCAAGATCGAATCTAAAGCCGTCAGTTTGGATTGTAGACGTCCTCCCGCCGACGATCGGCATGCGCTCGAGCAGTTTGACTTTCACGCCGACGCTCGCGAGCAGGATGGCTGAAGCAAGCCCACCGGGACCCGCACCGACTACAATAACGGAGGAATTCATAGCAACGGATAGATTGTCTATATTCTGTCTATATATTTGATCCCATTTTCAGCTGATGTCAAGTACTTGTCTATAATTGTTGGCTGATGCTTGCTGTACGTCGAGTTTCCGTCTACATTGTTGGAATGACCTATCCGATCCGCGTGGTCGTTCGTGAAACCGGTTTGAGTGCGCATGTCCTACGAGTGTGGGAAAAGCGATACGGCGCGGTGGTTCCGCAGCGCACGCCAACACAACGTCGCCTTTATACCGAAGCGGATTTACACCGGCTCAAACTGCTGCGTCAGGCGACCTTGCTCGGGCATCCGATCGGTACCGTTGCAAACCTTTCCGACGAAGCCTTGCAGAGGCTGGTCAAATCGGCGGCCGACCGGCCGGCAATCTCGCCGGCGGGATCGATTGGTGACCGAACGCCGGTACCGGATTCGCCGATCATTCTGGACTGCATCGAGGCGGTTAAAACATTCGACGCGGACGGGCTCAACAGACTGCTCGAGCACGCGGCAGTCGAGTCGGGTTACACTACCGTGCTGCGGCAGGTCATAGCGCCTTTAGCCGGGCGGTTAGGCGACCTTTGGAGTGAGGGTATCCTGAGGATGTCGCATGAACATTTCGCCACCGCTGTCATGCGCAGTTTTTTGCTGAACCCAGCGCGCCGACACGCCGGCGATAACGCGACCGCGACGCTTGTCGTTGCCACACCGCAAGGGCAATTGCACGAACTTGGCGCAGTCATGGCTGCTGCGCTTGCGGCAGAACAGGGGTGGCACGCCGTTTACCTCGGGCCGAGCCTGCCCGCCGCGGAGATCGCAGGGGTCGCATTCCAGAACGATGCCAGGGTCGTGGCGCTGAGCCTCGTTTATCCCGAAGGCGACTCAAACGTCGAGCGCGAGTTGCGTGATCTGCGACGATTCCTTCCAAAAAAAGTCGCCATCCTCGTAGGTGGACGCGGAGCGGAGAATTATCGTCCCACGATCGAAGCAATCGGTGCCCTTATCGTCAAAGACCTCACCCAACTTCAAGTCGAACTCGCAAAAATTCGCACCGGCCGAACACGCGAAGTCTGAGCGAAATCTTCAACATAATCTTGACAACCGAAAAATACCGACGAAGTTTATTAGACAATAATTAGACATGCCGGAATGATGCATTCCAGTATCTAACGGCGTCTTTGCACTGAAAAAATATTAAAATGAACACACAACTAAGCGCGGAAAACTTGAAGCATCTGTCGGATGTTTCACTCATCGCGGGCCTTGTCTCAATCGCGGCCTCAATCGCAACATGGGTTACGAGTAAGGATAAGGACCGTGCTCATGCGGAACGATTTGGCATTTTCATCGGGCTCTGGGTCCCTAGCCTACTCATCCTCTCAAATCGGTTATCGCGACTGGCTGAGGAACAGGAATCTCGGCAAAACCAAGTTGCTGAAGGCTGAGTCGCTAAAATTTGTCCGGGGTTTGCAACAGCTTCTGGACTTCCTGGGATTTGTAGTTTTGCGGCGTAATCAAGACCGGAGCCAATTCGACCTTCTTCTTTTCAATTGGGACATTGTTTTTCACCTTATCAATGCAATCGACCCCTTGGTACCCCATCTGGTAAGGGTCCTGCGCGATAATGCAATCGATTACGCCGCTTTCAAACAAGGGCAAGAACTCAGGGCTGGGGTCAAACGTGACAACCTTAACTTTCTTTTCCAGCCCCTTAGCGCTGATTGCCTGGCAGACACCCACGGCCGTCGGTGCGCATGCAGAGAAAAAGCCGGCAATATTCGGGTTACCATTCAGTTGATCGCTTGCGATGTTCATTGACGCCGCCGCGTCCGCATTCGTCCATTGAATCGGCAGCACCTTCATGTTCCGATCACCACGGCGCCGATTGCCAATAGCTCATAGCCGTTACCGCCCGCCGGCTGAACTGTGCCAAGCCGCGCTGCTTCAATGACAGCTCCGACGCCGCAGAACAGTCCCGATAAGGCATACGTCCCCAAGAAAACGTAACTAAGGTTAATACCGGATAACTCCGCCGCCTCCGCATTGCTGCCGGTGGCATATACAAGCCGCCCGAACCGCGTGTAGCGAGCGATCAAAAAGACGAACGTATATACCGCTAACAAAATAATAGTCGGGACGGGGATCACGTTAAAGATTTTGCCTTGACCGATCCAAAGATAGTCCTTGCTCAGGCCGAAGATCGGGATCCCCCGGGAAAGGATTAAAGCGAGGCCGCGAGCCATCCCAAGCATTCCGAGCGTTGCGATAAAAGGCGGCACCCGAAGCCGGGTGATAAACAGCCCGTTTAACGCGGCAACGGTCAGGTTCAGGCAAAAACCTTTGCTGTCCCGGTTCTCCGGGACGTATCCAAGTCCATGTTTCACCGTGCCGCGCGGCCGTTGGTGCGGTAGGGTAATCCCAGCAAATCGAATCTCACCGCCACTTCTCGCGTCCGCGCCGAACAGCACGCGAGTCAGTTCCGTCTTCCCTGCGCCAACAAGCCCCGTGATGCCAACGATCACATGCTCGTAGACAGACAGATCGAACGGTTGCCGAAAATGCTTGTTTCGAAGCTGGTCGACTGAGAAGAGGATCTTTTCTCTTGGTTGCGAATACTGGCGAGATTCCGTTACCCGACTCGCTCCGATCATCAGTCTAATTATTTCATTCAGCTCAGCCGTTTTCGCGTCCAGAGTTGCGACATTATTACCGTCGCGCAGTACCGTAATCCGGTCCCCGATCGTCTTGATCTCTTCCAACTTGTGTGAAACGTAAACGATACCGAGTCCAGGAAATGCTGGTAGATCGTTACGATGCCTAGATCTTCCGCCACCCGCGGTCCGTAGTGTCCTCCGACGATCTTGTCCCGGAACCATATCGAACCGGAATCGGCAGCATAGGCGCCGGACATGATTTTGATCAGGGTCGACTTGCCGGCACCGTTCTCGCCAAGCAGTGCGTGGACTTCGCCGGCATGAAGCTCAACAAGGTCTCTTCTCCAAGCGAAAAGTACCACGGAGCGAGAATTGCTAGGATATTTTCTAGAGCTCGACGAGGTGTGACAGGCAGAAAATGACCGCGTTTGGAACGACATTTAAGAACAAGCTGCTGGCAAATCAATGGTCGTTTTTGTTAATTGTTGTGGCAATCCTGTCGATCGTTGCCGGAAGTGTTAATCCCCGGTATTGGTGGCTTGGCACTATAACTAATCTATTAGGGCAAATTTCCGTGCTCAGTCTGGTGTCGTGCGGGGGCGACAATCCTGATCGTCTCTGGTAACTTTGATATTTCGGTAGGAGCGAATATTGGCCTCTCTTCAGTTGTGATGGCGATTCTTATGCGTAACGGAGTCTTTCCCCCGTTGGCAGCCGCCGTTGGAGTGCTGATTGCAGTGATTTGCGCCTCCCTCATCGGCGCGGCGTCGATTCTGTTTCAAGCTCCTTCTTTTATTATTTCACTGCGTATATGCAATCGGAAACAATCCACGAGCGGCATATTTAGCCGGCATAAATGTCGATCGGAAAAAGTTGATCTTTTTCGCCCTGAACGGCATCTTTGTTGGAGTCGCGGCAATGCTTTTGCTCTCGAGGGTCGGCGCGGCTCAGCCAAGCACCGGGACGGGAATCGAGTTGCAAGCGATCGGTTCAGTCGTGATCGGCGGTGCCCCTATGACGGGTGGCAAAGGAAATACTCTTGGAACATTTTGCGGCGTTTTGCTCTGGGGGGTGATTGGAAACGCTTTGAATATGATGCGCGTTGACCCATATATTCAGGACGTTGTTGTCGGGTTATTGATTGTATTTGCTGTCGCCGTCAGTTCGTTAAGCCTACGCGCCGAGAGCCAGTTTTGAGCCCAGGCCGGCGGTTTTCCGACCGAGGACGCAAAGACCCGTTGAAAATTTATTTCCAGAGTAGCCCTTAAAAGTCTCCCCGCTGCGTCGATCTCTTGATATGGAGTTGGAATTATTATTTAACTAAGTTAAGACCTCCCGCAACACCCCGTCGGGATCACCCTGCTATGGCGCGTCAATTTACACGGATCGAATTTAGCGGATTGATTAAGAATCGGTCGCTCCGAGGCCTTTCACAGCAGGAAATTCGCAATGCGATGACGAAAGCTGGATTGCGAGAAGCGCACAACGCTCATTTCATCATGAGACTGGTCGCCCGGGGGCCCGATTGCGGAATTAACACGCTCGATGACCTGGCGAACGCCCTGAACGATGGACTCACACAGGCTGGCGAACAAATGGGAACGACCGATGTGATCCTGCGGAACGGTCGTGCAAAAGTCGTGCTAAACACAGCCGGCGAATTCGTCACGTTCACGAACATTCGGCGCTGAGAACGCACGCGTTCTCAGCGCCGAATGTGCGTGAACTTTTCATCCGGCCCGGGCCGGATGAAAAGTTCAGGCTAAGGCGTTGGACTGGCGATAGTTGCATTCTGTTGCACCGCAGTTAATGTGATCACCGGCAGGCGGCCATCGGTTTTCCACGGGTCGCCATCCCCGTTCCGGCCTTCGGGTGGATCCTGAAATCCATCCTGCCAATCGATCCCGGTAACACGGTCAACGCGTTGAAGATCGGAAATCAGACCATCGCGCTCAGCATCGACATCCGGTGCAATGTGATGCGTTATCCTTCCTGTTGTGTGACTGAACCCTACGCTCCGGTCAAACGTGATCGCACCAAGCCAGTAAGGCTTCCCTGAGGCACTCGGCACAGAAACCTGCCAGAACCGCACGTGATGGCGCTGGCGGGCGTCGTTTCCCACCGGCTTTTCAAATGCGAGATCCTCCCGCCGATTAAAGAGGAAAAGATTACTGACTGGCGCATCCTCATACGGACGATGAAGGATGGTGCTCTCCGCGATGCGCAAACTGCTCCGCAGTGTGATGGGGTCCGCCGGATACCACCCTGCCGCGAGCAATGCTCCAACGAGCTCAGTTTCGTTCCCGATGAAAGAAAGATTCACCGGGTCCCCCGGGTTGCCAGCCCCGGTCCGAGTAAAGCGCGGTCCATTCGTTACCACCGGATGGCGCGACCAGTGAAACTTCCACCATTCCGGCGCCAGGAAGTATGCTGCCAACACCCAGACCACTAGAACCCCGACAAACGCCAACACCAGTTTGGAAGCCAATCCCTCGAATTTGCGCACAAACGAACCCACAGTACCTAACCAACTGCCGAAAAAATTCTTGAGTTGCAAAAATTTTCGGCTCCCGGGATTCGAATCAGGCAAACGAATGGAAGAACCGTCGAGAGAGCGAAGCCGCCCTGATCCAGATCATTGCGTTCGATCCCGGACAATGGGAGGCTGGAACGGCACTTTAAATAAGTTGCAGAACTATCTCACTGATTAGTTCATCACATTTTTTTGCTTTTCACCAACAAACGGACAGAGAACCCGACAACCAAAAATCGATATAAATGGAACCGTCAAAAACCAAACACGGACAATTCAGTTGGAATGAACTGGTGACCACCGATCCAGCTGCGGCAACGAAGTTTTATAGCCAACTATTCGGTTGGAAGGCTCAAGAGTGGCCGATGCCAAATTTCACGTACACCGTTGTCTCCGCGACCGACGCCGAGTTCGGACAGGGTGGCATCATGCCAATCCCACCTAACGCCCAGGGTATGCCGCCAGCCTGGTTCAGTTACGTGACTGTCGATGATGTCGACGCCACGGCGAAACAGGCAGAACAGCTAGGCGGTAATATCATGTGTCCGCCGCAAGACATCCCAAAGGTAGGGCGCTTCGCTATAATCATCGATCCACAGGGAGCCGCTATCGCGGTAATCACTTACGTAAAAGAATAATAGTAGACTGACTCGAAAAATGCTGCGGAAAGCAATGCCTTTCCGCAGCGTAAAAAAAGCTTAAATGCGCAAGTACTGCATTTGATTCAGAACGACCCTGGGCGTATCTATTCAGGCAGTTATGGAAGTCCTTCAGACTCTGTCCCTTGCTCTGGGGCTCGCTGCACTTTCCGGGTACAGTTTGTACCTGACCGTCTTCGCCTCCGGGCTGGCCATCCATTGCGGATGGGTTCATTTGGCACCGCAGTACGATTCGCTCGCTGTCCTGGGCGATCCGACTGTTCTCGTCGTTTCGGGGCTTCTGTTCGCGATCGAATTTTTCGCGGATAAGATCCCCTGGGTCGATTCAATTTCGGATGTTGTTCACACGTTTATCCGCCCAATCGGCGGCGCTTTTCTTGCCACCCGGGCACTCGGGCACACCGAACCCGTTTTTGAAGTGATTGTGGCCCTGCTAGGCGGCGCCATGAGCTTTACGACGCACAGTTTGAAGGCTGGCACACGCCTGGTGGTCAACAGTTCTCCGGAGCCATTTTCGAACATCGCCGTCAGTACCGCGGAGAATGTGATGGTCGTCGCCGGGGTCGCTCTGATCTGGCAACATCCAATCGCAGTATTCTCATTTCTCTCGCTCATTTTCGCCATCACGATCTACTTCATGCCCAGGCTTTGGAGATCGATCGCGACGAATCTCTGGTTCATTTCGAGGAAGTTGAATCAACTCCCTCTGACCGGTGGACCGGAGAAACTTCCGACAAACCTGCCGTCGGCGTACGACGCTTCGTTCCGGCGCCTCACCGGCGCTTCCGGCACGGTGGATTGGGCTGTCGCTTGCGTGTCGGGGAAAGGCAAGTTTCTGGAACCGAACCGTTTTGGATACCTGGTGGCCACCGTGGAAGAGCCCGCCAAGGTCTACTTCGTCACTAAGGGAAGCATCTTCGGCGGCGCATCCAAAATGCTGGAGATCGAGCCGTTCAAAGCGTCGCTCGAACGCCGGTTACTGTGCGAGGAACTCCGCCTGAACACCGTCGCAAAAAATCGTCACTATAGCTTCAAGTTCGATCGGAGCCGGGCCGAACTGGCCACGAAAGTTGCCGCAGCACTTGAATCTCGGGTCGATCAAGTCCGGCCGCTCGCATTAACTTGAGCCATTCAATTCGACAGTGATCCGGCCCATCGACGCGGATCACTGCGAATAGTCGTTTTGTAACCGGTATTTTCCAGCCCTTACCTTCTCACATGTTTTTCAACTTGTGAGCAGTTCAGGCTAAGCCAATCCGTTGTCTTTCAGAATCTGCTGAGCGTTGGAGCTATCGATGCGCATCGTTGGGAGCGTGATTTTCTTTTCCACTGTCCCGCCGTTCATAATCTTCAACCCCTGGCGCACGCCCTCCGCCCCGGGAGTGGCATACAGGAAAGTGGCAGTGAGTTGCCCCTTTGCCACCCAGGTGACTCCTTCGTCGGGTAGGCCGTCAATACCGAGAATCTTCATCTCTTTTTCCCGGCCGGCATCCTTCGCGGCAAGATAGGCGCCGTAGGCCTCAGGATCATTGTGTCCGTAGACAAGGTCGACGTGATCAAAGCTCTTCAATGCGGTGGCCATCACTTCGTAGGCCTTCTGCTGTTTCCAGTCGCAGTCCATTGGTTCAAGCAACGATTTGATCCCGGCTTCCTTGCTGACATGCGAAGCAAATCCGTCGTGCCGATCGTGAGCTGGCTGCGTCCCCATGCCGCCCCAGAGCTCAATGATATTCCCTTTTGCTTTGCCTTCGCCTCCCAGAAGTTCCACCGCGTATTTGCCGGCTTCGCTGCCAATAAGGACATTGTCGCCACCGATAAACTGAGTGTACTTGTCGGTCTCGACATTGCGATCAAGGATGATCGTCGGGATCTTCGCATCGATCGCCTTCAGGACCGCTCCCGTTAAGCCGGCCGATTCCTTGGGGCTGACGAGGAGGACGTCGACTCCCTGTTGAATCAGGTTTTCAACGTCGGCCACTTGTTTCTCCGTTTTATCTTGACCGTCGGTTATTATAAGCTCGAGTTCCGGATGTTTTCCGGCTTCCTTAAGCATGTCCTTATTGAACTGCACGCGCCACGGTTCAACGGTCGTTACTTGCGAAAAGCCGAATCGATATTTCTTCGACTGGGCACGAATATAGAACGGTTTGAACACCGTTGATGCCGTTGCCGCGACAACGGTTGCTTTAATAAACGATCTCCTGTTCATAGGGGGATGCTCGTCTTTCTTCTCTGTTTGGTTGATAGCCGGCGCACCGCCGGCTCTACTGTTAGAAATTGTCAGTTAACATTCAAAGCCCTCTCAGGCCTGAGGACGCGTTCCCGCCTCCTCAACGGGAGGCGAATCGAGCCGCTTCGCGGGCACGCGGCCAATGGTTGGGAAAACACAGCGAATCTGCCGCCAAAACAGGCCGACCTGCCCTTCCTGTAGCAGCACCGCCGCCAGAATAATCCCTCCCTTCAGGACAAGCTGGGTATTGCTGTCGATATTGCGCAGTTGGAGAATGTTGCCCAGAAATCCGAAGATCAAAACGCCTACGAGCGTTCCAAGCATCGAGCCTCTTCCGCCCATCAGGTTTGTGCCGCCGATGACCACAGCCGCAATTGCATCCAGCTCAGCCCCTTCCCCTGCATCCGGCTTGCCCTGCCGATACTGCGCAGTGTAAAGAACACCGGCAGTCGATGCGAGCATCCCGGAAATTGCGTAGACTGCGATCTTCAGGTGATCCACCTGGATACCGGCCAGGCGCGCTGCCTGCTCATTTCCGCCGATGGCATAAATGTATCGCCCGAACGTGCTGACTTTCAGAACAAATCCGAAGACCAGCACGGCAATCAGAAAGAAGATTCCTGGAACCGGCAAAATCTGAAAAAGCAACGCGCGAAGAACATCGAAGTCCTCCGTTGCGTTCGTTCCTGAATAGACCGGATGCACGGCGGTATTCGATCCTCCCAGCAATCGCGCAATTCCGAGAATGGCGACCATCATTGCGAGCGTCACGATGAACGGCTGCATTCTGCCTTTAGTGATAAACAGCCCGTTGATCGCACCGAACGTAAGCCCTACCGCGGGCACAGCGATCAATACGCCAAGGACCCCGAATTTTGGACCGATCTGCGCAACCGTCCACAGGATGGAGGCTACCGCCAAAATCGCTCCCAGACCGATGCCGATCCATCGTGCAGCCGGACTTGCCTTCTCAACCGACTTGGCCGCACCTTTCGTGGCGTGAATCGCGATCAGCGGCACGAGATAGGCGCATAAAAAAAATGAGACCAACGCGAGGACCGGGATCGCCAGCATCGATGCATTTGTCCAACCCTGTTGTGTGAGCAGCATCGCACAGACAACCGACCCCAACGCCATCATCGATCCGACTGAAAGATCGATCCCCCCTGTCAAAATCACCAGGGTCATTCCGACCGCGATAATCCCGTTGTTGGAGACTTGGCGAAGAACGTCTGACTGGTTGCCGGGTTCCAGAAAAATGTTCAGTCCCTTTCGGTTGACCGGCGAAGAAACGATCCCGACCAGGTACAGAACCGCCAGTCCCCAGAAGAGCTTCGTCTGCAGCAGGAATTTTCCGATAGATTGTGCGGCACGCTTCATCTAGCTTTCGAGAGTTCGCCGAATTCGGGTTGGATTGTTCCGCCGGGCGAAGCGTATTCGAGAATTGATTCGTGCGAAAACTGCTCCCGGCCCAATAGAGCAGTCGGACGGCCTTCGCGGAGGACAAGGATGCGATCGCTGAGCAGTGTCAACTCCGGCATCTCCGAAGAGACAAAGACGATCGCTAGCCCTTCTTCAGCAAGTGTCCCAATCAAACGATATATTTCCGCCTTTGCGCCCACATCGATCCCGCGGGTCGGTTCGTCGAGGAGCAGGACGCGTGGCTTGGTCC